>ERZ780223.169-NODE-169-length-76330-cov-5.116657_pt1 | contig 76330 bp, 56 predicted proteins | sample MGYA00511016_ERZ780223 | MGnify/ENA primary metagenome ERZ780223 (study PRJEB29588, sample SAMEA2159032) | human gut metagenome | biome: human gut; feature: human-associated habitat; material: faeces | place: Denmark | collected 2008/2010 ... | reverse complement strand
TGCGGCACAAATAGCTGTGTGAAAAATAAGCGATCACGCTTATTTTTCACACTAAGACTCATCTGAAAACATAAAACCCCGGCAGAAGCCTGATGAAAAGTTTCTGTCGGGGTTTTTGCGCGAAAAAGGTGTAGCTGCCCAACATGCTGCAACATGCTGCAACGACAGTGATAATCGCAGGGAAAACGGGGGATTCCTGCGGTTTTGAATGTCAAAGCGTTTTGGAAGAAATACGGAATGGAGGAGAGAATGAAAGAGAAAAAAGGGAGCTTCAGCGGCTCAATCGGATTTGTGCTCGCTGCGGCGGGGAGTGCGGTAGGCGTCGGAAATATTTGGCGTTTTCCTTATTTATGTGCAAAGGACGGCGGCGGACTGTTTCTGATTATTTATCTGGTGCTGGTGCTGACATTTGGTTTTGTTCTTTTGACAACGGATGTGGCGATCGGGAGGAAAACAAAGAAAAATGCACTGAATGCATTTGCTGCGATTTGTCCGAAGTGGAAATTTCTGGGATATCTGACGTTTCTGGTTCCGGTGCTGATTATGACTTATTATTCGGTCATCGGCGGCTGGATTACGAAATATTTTGTGGAATATCTGGCATCTGGGGACAACGTGCCTGCACAGGACGGATATTTCACTTCGTTTATCACGTCAAAGGCAGCCCCGATCGTGTTTATGCTTCTGTTTCTGGTGCTGACAGCAGCGGTCGTTTACGGCGGTGTGGAAAAGGGAATCGAAAAGGTTTCGAGCTTTATTATGCCTGTGCTGGTTGTTCTGATTGTGGCGATTGCGGTTTTTTCCCTGACGCTGTCGGCAGAAGGGGAGGATGGTGCGGTTCGGACGGGAATGCAGGGACTGGCGATTTATCTGCTGCCGGATTTTCATGGGCTGACGGTGAAACGGTTTCTGGAGATTTTGCTGGATGCGATGAGCCAGCTGTTTTTCTCCCTGAGTGTTTCGATGGGCATCATGGTGACTTATGGTTCCTATGTAAAAGATGACGTGGACTTAAATAAAACGACGAACCAGATCGAAATTTTTGATACAGGAGTTGCATTCCTCGCTGGAATGATGATTCTGCCTGCGGTTTATGTGTTCCTTGGAAAAGAGGGCATGGCGTCCGGTCCCAGCCTGATTTTCATTTCGCTGCCGAAGGTTTTTGCGGCGATGAGAGGCGCAGGAAGAATCGTGGCAATCGCCTTTTTCCTGATGATGGGCTTTGCGGCGCTGACATCGTGTGTATCCGTTATGGAAACGCTGGTTGCAAACTGTATGGAAGTATTTCATCGGACACGCAAAAAGATGTGTGGACTGATCGGCGTTTATTCGCTGGTAACGGCGGTGCTGATCTGCCTTGGCTACAACGTGCTTTACTTTGAACTGCCGCTGCCAAACGGTTCCACCGGACAGCTGCTCGATGTGATGGACTATATCAGCAACAGCTTTTTGATGCCGTTTATTTCATTGCTGACGAGCATTCTGATCGGCTGGGTGATTGGCCCGGACTGGATCGTTGGTGAGGTGGAGAAAAACGGTGAGCGCTTTACAAGGGCGAAGCTGTATCGTTTTATGATCAAATACGTCGTGCCGGTTGTGATGCTGATCCTGTTTTTGACCTCAACGGGACTGTTAAATAGGATTGCGTAAGAATTTTATGCTGTAATAGGGGTCCAGGGAGCGCTGCCACTGTTTGTTGGCTGCAGGCAAGCTGCTTGCAGAAAGAAAGGCACTTTTGGTCACAGGGGCAAGGCAGATAGGAAAGGCATGGCTTATTAGAAATGAGAACGAGGCTATCCCATCAGTTTATGACTGCAGGATAGCCTCGTTTTTTAGTTGTCAGCCTCCGTTGTAACGAGAACTTCTTCAGCCGGAGGCGCGTTCGTTTCAGGTCTCAGTTTTCAGTTGCAGCTGTTTATTCTGCCGCCGGAGTATCGGATTCGGAAGCGGTTTCCTCAGTCTTTACATCGCCGGAGGTTTCCTCAGCTTTTGGAGCATCGGTCGCCGGAGCAGCGGAAGCTTCCTTTGCAGCCTCTTCCTCTGCAGCCTCCTTTGTCTCTGCAGCAGCTTCGGCTACAGTGGTGTGAACCTTGTCTGCTACGTAGCGGGCAGCGTCTTTGGCCAGATCAGCGGCAGCACTTCCGGCCTGCTTTGCAGCGCCGGCAGCAGTGTGAGCGGCTTCCTCGACAGCCTGTACATCTTCGTTGCTGCGAACCTTGTCGACCGTTTCGTTGATCTTGCCGGTTACGGTTTCGTATTCGCTGCTGTTTTTGATTCTGGAAACGGTGTCGCCGACTTTATTGAAAACAGTGTCGCGCAGCTGGACAGCCTTATCCTGAGCAGCCTTTAAGTCCAGGGTCACATAGGTATGCCCGTCCTCTTTCGTTTCGGAAGAAAAGACGGGAGTGTCTTCTTTTGCTTCTTCTTTGGCTTCCTCCGGATGCTCGCTTTCATCAACGAAATCATCGTCCGTGAAATCGGTGTCGTCAAAGTCATCCTCTGGGTCTTTTTCGAAATCATCCTCTTCTTCCGGAGCTTCCTGCACTGCGGCTTTTTTATTCTGGAGATAATAATAAGCAGCGGCAGCAGCGGTGCCGGCGGTAACTGCGAGAGTGAAAAGTTTTCCTAATTTTTTAGCCATAATAATGCCCTCCATACATATACCAGAATATGGTTACTTATTTCTCTCATTTTAATACTATTTTATGAAAATGAAAAGGTCAGTATGTATGAAAAATCTATAAACTTAACATTGAAGTGACCCTGCAGGTATGATAGAATGAAACGACTCAGAAAGTCAATGACGCGGGGACAGACACATGAATGATAAATTTTTTGATTTGAAACAGGAAAAGCAGGACCGGATGATCAACGCATCTCTGAAGATTTTTTCCAGGGGCGGCTATCGACACGCCAGCACGGATGAGATCGTAAAGGAGGCGGGGATCAGTAAGGGACTGCTTTTTCATTATTTTGGAAGTAAACTGGGGCTGTACGGATTTCTGTTTGACTACAGCGCGCGCTTTATGTTGTTGGAGCTTTCCAGAGAGGTAAAACGTTCCGAAACGGATTATTTTGCCCTGACAAAGCAGATGGAACAGGCGCGGATGCAGGTGATGAAGCTTTATCCGTATATGCAGCGGTTTCTGGATGTTGCGGTAAAAGAAGAGAATACGGAAGCGGTGGAGCGGATCGCGGAAAAGAAGCTGGATTACGAGGATCGGCTGCGGGCATACAGCATGCAGGCAGATTACAGCATTTTTGCACCATACGGGGATTCTGTGCGTGTGACAAAAATGGTGCGCTATACGATCGACGGGCTGACCGATGAGATGTCGGAGCGCTACGATTTTTCCCCGGAGAAACTTTTTGCAGAGATCTGCGCTTATCTGGACACGCTGCAGCGGATGACCATAAAAGAGGCTTAAAGGCGCAAGCAACTGCGGAATGGAGGAAGAAGAGTGAAAGAAAAGCTTTATACGATACCGCTGAATGATGCGGTAAATGCGGGCGATGAGTGCCCTTTTTGTTATATCGAGCGGAATGTAGAGCAGGATCTGATGGATTTTGTGCTTGGCTCCTGCGCTTCGTACATGGAGAGCGATGTCCGTGAGGATACAGACCGGGAAGGATTTTGCCGCACGCACATGAAAAAAATGTTCGATTACGGCAACACCCTTGGCAATGGCTGGATTTTAAAAACCTACTATAAAAAACTGCTGTCCGAAATGGATGGCGAATTCAGGCATTTCAGGCCGCAGAAGCAGTCGATGGGGGACAAGCTGCGCAAAATTGCACCGAAAAACTCCGTGGCAGACTGGGTGCAGAAAAAGGAAAGCACCTGCTATATCTGCGACCGTTTCCAAAAAGAATACGAGCGCTATCTGGACACTTTTTTCTATTTATATGAAAAAGACCCGGATTTCAAAGCACGGATTGCAAAGAGCAAGGGCTTTTGCCTGCATCATTTTGGGGAGCTTTGCAGCAGCGCGGATACCAGACTGTCGGAGAAGGAAAAAGAGACCTTTTTCCCGGAAATTTTCGAGATCATGCAGAAAAATATGGAGCGTATGAGCGCAGATGTGGACTGGCTGATTGAAAAATTCGATTACCAGAACAAGGACGCGGACTGGAAAAATTCCAAAGATGCCATACAGCGCGGAATGCAGAATATCCGGGGCGGTTACCCGGCCGATCCGGTTTATAAAATGAATAAATAGACAGGAGAAATGAGAAAAAAGACATGAGTAATGCAAAAGAAACCAAAGTAGAAGACCACGATTATTCCCTGCAGCCGGTGCCTCAGTTTGCACGGCGCAGACTGCTGACAATGTTTATGATCATGCTTGGCTTTACGTTTTTTTCAGCCAGCATGTGGACGGGACAGACGTTGGGTGACAGCCTTGACCTGTCCGGCTTTATCGGTTCCCTGATCCTGGGAGGTATCATTCTTGCAATTTATACCGGCTCTCTGGCTTATGTCGGTGCTAAAACCGGACTTTCCCTGGATCTGCTGGCACAGCATTCCTTCGGTGCAAAGGGCTCCTATTTGCCGTCTGTGCTGACCAGCTTTACCCAGATCGGATGGTTTGGCGTAGGTGTTGCGATGTTTGCAATTCCGGTTGCAAAACTGATCGCTCCGGAAAATCCCTGGCTGCCTTATTTGCTCGTTGCGATTGCCGGCATTTGCATGACCGGTTCCGCATTTTTCGGAATTAAGGCGATGACCATCGTCAGCTATATTTCCGTTCCGCTGATCGCAATTCTCGGCATTACTGCGATGGTAATGGCGGTCAAAACCGGTAACGTTCCGCTGGCTGAAAAATTTGCAGAAAGCCAGGGTATGAGCGTCATTGCAGGCGCCGGACTGGTCATCGGTTCGTTTGTCAGCGGCGGTACGGCAACTCCGAACTTTGCAAGATTTTCCAAAACGGCACTGCAGTCCGTTATCGTCACAGTAGTCGCATTCTTTATCGGCAACAGTCTGATGTTCTGCTTCGGCGCGTTCAGCGGCGTTTATGTAGGCGGAAACGATATTTTTGAAGTTATGGTTGCGCTGAACCTGACGGTATTTGCGATTATCGTTCTGGGCTTAAATATCTGGACAACCAATGATAACGCGCTTTATACCGCAGGTCTTGGACTGTCTAATATCACAAAAGTGCGTAAACGTCCGATGGTTGTAATTTCCGGTATTCTGGGAACCGTAACCGCGGTATGGCTGTACAACAATTTTGTCGGCTGGCTGAATATCTTAAACTGCACACTGCCTCCGGTCGGCATGATTGTTGTACTTGGCTATTTCTGCCATAAAGAAGAATACGAAAAATGGGATGTGATTCCCAGACAGGTCAACTGGTTCGCAATCGCAGGCGTCCTCATCGGCGCGGCTGTTGCAAATCTGGTTCCGTGGGGCATCGCTTCTGTCAACGGTATGGTTATTGCAGCAGTATGCTACCTCGTTGGCGAACTGGTAGAACGGAAGAAGAAATAAATTCGAAGAAAATCGAAAAAGAGAAGCGTCAAATTCTACAAAACAGAGTGGAATTTGGCGCTTATTAACTTTGCTGACTTCTGCAAGCTCCTGATGGAAGGCGGAATCCTTCCGAAAGTATATAAAAGAACAGTTTATTTGTAGAATCAGTGAATGGAAGTATGATATAATGAGCGCAAGTGAGTCAGCGTTCTTGCATGACTGACAGTCGAAAGTAAGGCGCACGGGAAAAAGAGTGTAAAAAGCGTGCGCGGAAATGAGAGAAAACATGACATTACGAGAATTACCAATTGGAAAAACAGCTACAATTAAATCGGTCGGAGGAGAGGGTGCGCTTCGGCAGCACTTTCTGGATATGGGACTGATTCCGCAGGGCGACGTGACGATGGTGAAATATGCGCCCATGGGCGATCCGATGGAGCTGCGGATTCACAGCTATGAACTGACGCTGCGTCTGGCAGATGCGGAGAAAATTGAAATAGAGAATGTGCGGGACGTCTGTCCTGAGACTTCCCGGCAGATGGGGAAGCCGATTCCGCATCCGGGTCTGGGAGAAGAGGGAAAATATCACGATAAGGAAAAGGAAGATCCGCTGCCGGATCAGGAGGTACTGACGTTTGCCCTTGCCGGCAACCAGAACTGCGGAAAAACGACACTTTTTAATCAGCTGACCGGCTCAAATCAGCATGTCGGAAACTTTCCGGGTGTTACGGTAGACCGAAAGGACGGTCAGATCCGTGGACAGGAAAATACGCTGGTAACGGATCTGCCGGGCATTTATTCGATGTCCCCATATTCCAGCGAAGAGGTTGTGACGAGAAACTTTCTGCTGGAGGAGCACCCAAAAGGAATTATCAATATCGTGGATGCGACAAATATCGAACGGAACCTTTATTTGACGATGCAGCTGATGGAGCTGGATATCCCGATGGTGCTGGCGCTTAACATGATGGATGAGGTACGGGAAAACGGCGGCTCCATTCTGGTTAATCAGATGGAGGCGCTTCTGGGCATTCCGGTTGTTCCGATTTCCGCAGCCAAAAACGAAGGCATTGAAGAGCTGATTTCCCATGCGGTTCATGTGGCAAAGTATCAGGAGCGCCCCGGACGGGTGGATTTCTGCGACAGCGAGGAAGACGGCGGTGCCGTGCATCGGTGTCTGCATGCGATCATGCATTTTATTGAAGATCATGCAAAAGAAGCGGAGATTCCGGTGCGGTTTGCAGCTTCAAAGCTTGCAGAGGGAGATGTCCTGATCCGGGACAGCCTGAAGCTGGATGAAAATGAAAAGGAAACCCTGGAACATATCATCTGCCAGATGGAAGCAGAGCGGGGGCTGGACCGTGCAGCTGCGATTGCGCACATGCGGTTTGATTTTATCGAAAAGGTGTGCGACGAAACGGTGATTCGCCCCAAAGAGAGTAAAGAACATATCCGCAGTCAGAAAATCGACCGGATTTTAACGGGAAAATATACGGCGCTTCCGTGCTTTGCAGGCATTATGGCGCTGGTGTTTTTCCTGACTTTCAGCGTAATCGGATCAGGCCTGTCAGATCTGCTCGATGCAGGGATTACGGCGCTTGGAAGCTGGGTGGATGCGCACATGACAGCGTGGAACGTAAACGATGTGATTCATTCCCTTGTGATGGACGGTATTTTTAATGGCGTCGGAAGCGTGCTGAGCTTTCTGCCCATCATTGTGACGCTGTTTTTCTTTTTGTCGCTGTTGGAGGACAGTGGATATATGGCGCGGGTTGCGTTTGTGATGGACAAGCTGCTGCGCAAAATCGGTCTTTCCGGCAGAAGCATTGTGCCGATGCTGGTTGGATTCGGATGTACCGTGCCGGGCGTTATGGCGAGCCGGACGCTGCCCTCTGCCCGGGACCGGAAAATGACGATTTTGCTGACGCCTTTTATGAGCTGTTCTGCAAAGCTGCCGATTTATGCGTTTTTCACAGCGGCATTTTTCCCGAAACACGGGGCACTTGTGATGATTGCACTGTATTTTGGCGGAATTGTGATCGGGATTTTGATGGCACTTTTCATGCGCGGTACGCTGTTTCAGGGAGAAGCGGTTCCCTTTGTCATGGAGCTGCCAAACTATCGGATGCCGGGAGCCAAAAATGTTGGACATCTGCTCTGGGACAAGGCAAAGGATTTTCTGCAGCGGGCCTTTACCGTTATTTTCATGGCAACGCTGGTGATCTGGTTTTTGCAGACCTTTGACCTGCATCTGAACATTGCAGCGGATTCGAAAGACAGTATACTTGCGCTGGCTGCCGGAAGCCTTGCATTTTTGTTTGCACCCATGGGCTTTAGAGACTGGCGGATCTCCACGGCGCTGATCACCGGATTTATGGCAAAGGAAAGCGTGGTTTCGACGCTTTCCGTGTTGTTTGGTTCCACCGGGGCGCTGCAGACGGTTCTGACGCCGCTTTCTGCTGCGAGCCTTCTGGTGTTCTGCCTGCTGTATACGCCCTGTGTGGCGGCGATTGCTTCGATTCGTCGGGAGCTTGGCGGGAAATGGGCGGCGTTTGTCGTGGTCGGACAGTGTGTGCTCGCCTGGATAGCGGCATTTGTGGTCTATCAGGTTGGCCATTTGTTTATTTGATAACATAGCGCCGGGGCTGCGGCGACTAAAATAGGAAATCAGGAGAGGTACATTATGAAAAACCAAAGCATAACCGAAGCGATGCTTCAATTTATCGAGGAGAGCCCGACGGCATTCCATGCGGCGGCAAACGTAGAAGCGCTGCTTTTGGAAAACGGCTTTGAAAAGCTGGAAAATCTGGCGGAGGGAGCTCTCGTGCCGGTCGGAAGCTATTATACGATGCAGAACGGTTCTGCGGTGCTGGCGGTGAAAATCCCCGAAAATCCTGCCAAGGGTTTCCGGATTGCAGCAAGCCACAGCGATTCTCCGTGCTTTAAAATCAAGGAAGTGCCGGAGATGAAGGTGGAAAACACCTATGTGAAGCTGAATGTGGAAAAATACGGCGGCATGATTTTAAGCCCGTGGCTGGATCGCCCGCTTTCCGTTGCCGGTCGTGTGTTTGTGGCCGGAAAAGATGGAAAGCCGGAAGCAAAGCTCGTCAATCTGAAAAAAGACCTGTTGATAATTCCCAATGTAGCGATTCATTTTAACCGGGAAATCAACAATGGCTTTGCATACAATCCGCAGACAGACATGGCACCGCTGATGGGGCTGGATCAGGAGCTTTCGATCAAAAAGCTGTGCGCAGAAGCGGCAGACGTGGCGGAAGAGGAGATTCTTGGCAGTGATCTGTATGTGTATAACAGGGATAAAGGGCGCATCATGGGAGCGGACGATTCCCTGATCGGCTCTCCGCGTCTGGACGATCTGCAATGTGCTTATGCGACGCTGCGCGGATTTCTGGCATCGAAGCCGGAAGAATTTATCAGTGTGTACGCGCTGTTTGACAATGAAGAAGTTGGAAGCGGAACGAAGCAGGGCGCAGATTCCACGTTTTTGGAGGAGTTTCTGGAAATTGTTCTGGAAAATGTCTATCCGGATAAAAACAGGCTCTGGAAGCGCAGCTTTTATCAGAACAGCTTCCTTTTGTCCGCGGACAACGGACATGCGGTGCATCCGAACCATCCGGAGAAGACCGATCCGACCAACCGTCCATACTTAAACGGTGGCGTTGTGCTCAAATATAACGGCAGTCAGAAATATACGACAGACGGTTATTCTGCAGCAATTGTCCGCCAGATCTGTAATACCTGGGAGATCCCGCTGCAGACCTTTGCAAACCGTTCGGATATCGCAGGCGGCTCCACGCTTGGAAACATTTCTACTGCCCATGTCTCCATTCCCTCTGCGGATGTGGGACTGGCACAGTTGGCCATGCATTCTGCATTCGAGACAGCGGGGGTGAAGGATACCGAAGCACTGGCACAGCTGGCAGAGCATTTATTTGTGTGAGTTTCCTTTGACACGAGAGGACGAAATCGGAGTGTTGGTACCTGACCCCGGGAAAAATTCGCTTCAAACAAAAGGCAGCGTTTGGAAGCTATGCACCTGCAGAATTTTTGTGTGGGTATTTCTGGATAAAGGGTATGACAAAGACACAAAATCTATTCATTGCAGCGGAATGGATCCGACGTGCAGTCAATCAGGATTATATTGAAGACAATCTGGTGGAGTACGACTGGTTCCTGGCACAGGATAAGGCGCTGGCAGCCCGCATTTTAGAACTGGGCAAGCAGCGTGGCAGTGCATTTGCATTGTATCGTCAGGGAGCGGACGCCATGCAGAAAGGAAATACAGAAGAAGCGATTGCTGCATATCAAAAATCAGCGGATGTAGGAAATGCGGAAGCCTGCTATCGGCTTGCAATATGGACAGCGCAGCAGGCAAACGGGAACCTGTCCGAGGAAGAATTCAAACAGGTATTGAGCTGGCTGAAACTGGCAGCTCAGCAGGAGCATCCGGAAGCCTGCTATTGTATGGGAGCGCTGATGGAAAAGAACCATCCGGAGGTTGCCTGCAAATATTATGAAATTGCGGCAAATCGGCAATATATTCCTGCAATGCTAAAACTGGCATTATTGTATGATAAAGAGGATACGCTGTTTGAGCAGCTGTTCTGGATGGATCGGCTGGTATGGAATGGAGAACACAGTCCGCTGAAGGATTTGCCTCGGATCCATATGCTGTATGCAGAAAAGCTGAAAAAAGAAGCGATCAGTAATCTTCAATCAGAACAGCAGCCGGAAACGTATAAATCCCGCATCGAGGCATGCAGAGAGGCTATTTTGGAAACAGGAAAGGCAATTTTCTGGCAAAAATGTATTTCCAGACAGCCGAAGAAAAATGATAAAGAAGTAAATCAGATGTATGAAGTGCAGAAGGAGCTTTATGTATATCTGGATTCCCTGGAGGATCTGAAACATTACGCGGAAAAGAAAAAGCGGATCGATGCGGAAATAGAAAAGGCAGAAGAAGAGCACGCAAGGGAAGCTGCTTTGTACGCGCAGAAAAAGAAGGAAGACGCTCTGCGGAATGCAGAGATGATGGGAGTCATTTTTGGAGCAGAGATGGAGGCATATTTGCTGGCAAGAGACTTTGCAGAAGAAATCAAAGAGGATCCCTGGCTGTATTGTGCCCTTACAGATGTCGATCCATGGCTTGTGAATATACTGTAGGACTGCAAATCTGCGCCAGGCTGCACCGGACTTTACAGGAGAAGGAGAATGTCAATGCCCTACGATTTTCGGGATAATCGAACGAATTACGAAAAAGAAAAAGAAGTGCGGGAAAAGCGTCTGTCCGCTTATTCGGAAGACATTCAGAAAAGGACGTTGGAGCAGTCCTGTGAGCTGATCCGGCATCTGGTGGAAGAGAGACGGCAGCAGGGGATGACCCAGCAGGATGTGGCGGACATCACAGGAATTTTGCCTTCGAATCTGGCGCGTCTGGAGAGTGGAAAAAGAGTTCCGACACTGGTTGTTTTGCAGAAATATGCCTCCGCGTTGGGAAAACATATCGAGTTAAAGCTTTGCGACGGGGCGGAGGAATAAAATGGGGGAAGAGACTCAACCGATCGCCGGTCTGCATAGGGATATTGAGGAACTTCCGCACGCGGAGCTATTGACTGTCCTCCACGAAAACCACGACGAGCAGCATCTCTGGGACTGCATTGTTGCATTTGAGGGATATCCGTTTCAGACGATTTCCGGACTGCCGTTTTCCTATCAACTGAAAACCGGACGAAACGGCGAGCTGACGAAGGAGCTCTGGATTGACCGGCGGGAAAACAGCAAGAGCCTGGCGTGGAGCTCGGTGCGGCTGGCATTTGAAAAGACGGAAGGAAGGCCGGTTGTGGCACGACCGAAAGCACTGGGAGATATCCGCGGCATATCTTATATTTACGGGATTTTTCTGAAATTTGGGCTGATCGAGGCAGCGCAGAAAGATACGAAAAAAAGGAGTATTGAGAGCCGGCAGGAAATTTTTTAAAATCCGCAAAAAGTCTTGCATTGCGCACACTCCTATGGTATTATGAATAAGCTGTCCGTAGAATATTACAGGCAGTGGCCGAAAGGCCTCGCGGATGAGAACAAGTACAGATAACCAATCAATATAAGACGAGGTGAAAGGAAATGAAAGCAGGAATCCATCCTAACTACTACCAGGCAACTGTAACCTGTAACTGTGGCAACACATTCGTAACCGGCTCTACCAAGCCCGAACTTCACGTTGAAGTTTGCTCTAAGTGCCATTCTTTCTATACTGGCCAGCAGAAGGCAGCACAGGCTCGCGGACGTATCGATAAGTTCAACCGCAAGTATGGTGTGGCAAGCAAATAAGAAATTGGGTAAGGTTGAGGTTTTTATAAATCTCAACCTTAATTTAATTGTGACAATAGAATGCGCGCTTTGCGAGCATTCTATTACTTTTTATCGTATAGGAAACTTCGTTTCTATACGATAAAAACGCTCCGCAAGGATCGCACTGCGGCGGAATGGTAGAATGTCGCTTACGCGACCCGCCGAGTGCGCGAGAATGTGCCAAGGCACATTCTTATTCATGACAATAGAATGCTCGCAGAGCGTGCATTCTATTGTTTAGTGTGCAGAATTCTTTTTGATAAGGACTACAATTATGGGAAAAAAGAGAAAAAAAAGATGCTATTGCGGAATCGGCGGGCAGGCGGTTCTGGAAGGTGTCATGATGAAAAATCAGGACAGCTATGCGGTTGCAGTGCGCAGACCGGATGGTGAAATTGAGCTGAAAAAAGAAGATTATAAAGGAATCTGGGGCGATAAGAAAATCACGAAGATTCCTTTTTTACGCGGTGTATTTAATTTTATAGACTCGCTGGTGCTTGGCATGAGCACACTGACCTGGTCGGCGCAGTTTTTTGAAGAAGACGAGCCGGAGAAGAATATAGCCGACCAGAAGAAAAAGGCCAAAAAGCCGGAGCAGAAGGAAACGGTTTCGGATGCAGTCACAGAAAACGTGGATGGGAAAGCGGATGCGACGGATACGAAAGAGAAAAAATCCGGCGCGGCAGAAAGCATTGCAGTCGGCGGAACGGTTGCGCTGTCGATTCTGATGGCAGTTGCAATTTTTATCGTGCTGCCGTATTTTCTGAGCATGCTGTTTTCCCACTATGTGCTGAATGAGTCGCTGCTGGCGATTGTGGAAGGCGTGCTGCGTATCGTGATTTTCGTTGCATATATAGCAGGAATTTCTGCGATGAAGGATATCCGGCGCGTATATATGTATCACGGCGCGGAGCATAAATGTATCAACTGCATCGAGCGCGGCAGAGAGCTGACGGTGAAAAATGTCCGCAAAAGCTCCAGACTGCACAAGCGCTGCGGAACGAGCTTTTTGTTGTTTGTCATGCTGGTGAGCATCGTACTGTTTTTGTTTATCCGGGTACAGAACCCGCTGTTGAGACTTGGCTTGCGGATTCTTTTGATTCCTGTGATCGCCGGAATTTCCTATGAGTTGATTCGTCTGGCTGGACGCAGCGACAATTTCCTCGTTCGGATCATTTCTGCGCCTGGCATGTGGTTGCAGAGGTTGACAACCAAAGAACCGGACGATTCGATGATCGAGGTTGCGATCGCCTCTGTGGAAGCGGTATTTGACTGGAAGGCGTATCTGAAAGAGACGTTCGGATACGACGTGGAGGACTGGGAAAAGCAGGATGCGGCGGCAAAAGCGCAGGAAGCAGAGGATGCAGAAGCGGCTGAAGGTATGGAGGCAGGTAAAGCAGCTGCGGAAGAAAGCAGGGAGCAGTGATGGAGTACCGTAGCCTTTATGCTCTTGGAAAAGAAAAGCTGGCGGCAGCAGGCATCCCGGAAGCCGATCTCGATGCGCGGCTGTTGCTGGAATATGTCTGCCATACGAGCCGTAATGATCTGCTGGTGCACGGCGACCGCGAGGTTGCAGAGACAGAGCAGCAGGCGTATGAGCAGCTGCTTGCAAAACGCGCAGAGCATATCCCGCTGCAGCAGCTGACCGGAGAGCAGGAGTTTATGGGACTGACTTTTTTGGTCAATGAACATGTATTGATTCCTCGTCAGGATACGGAAGTTCTGGTGGAAGAAGTGATGAAAAATCTTCATGACGGATTTCGGATTCTGGATCTTTGTACGGGTTCCGGCTGTATTTTACTGAGCCTTTTACACTATTCCAACGATTGCAGCGGCGTCGGCGCCGACCTGTCGGAGGAAGCGTTGGAAGTGGCGCGAAAAAATGCAGAGCAGCTGGGAGAAAGCAGTGCGTTGTTTGTGCAGGGCGATCTGTTTGCGCCGGTCGAGGGAAAGTTTGAGATTATTGTATCCAATCCGCCTTATATCTGCTCCGATGTGATTCCGACGCTGATGGAAGAGGTGCGGGAGCATGAGCCGATGCAGGCGCTGGATGGCGGTGCAGACGGACTGGATTTTTACCGGAAAATCATACAGGGCGCAAAGGAGCATCTCTGCGGCGGCGGGCAGCTGTTTTTTGAGATCGGTTATGATCAGGGAGAAGCTGTGCAGCGGCTGATGGAGCAGGCAGGATACCGGGAAGTGGAGTGCGTGCAGGATTTTGCCGGACTGGACAGAGTCGTATTTGGAACGTTGTGGTAAGTTACAGTTCACTCGTGGCTTCGCGTTCACAGCTTCCATGCTCGCATGAGAATCTGTGAACACGAAGCTATGAATGACACAGGGAACTGTAACTGTTTTGACAGATAGAATGGAGAAAATCAGATGTTTGATAAACTGGAGGATTTGCTGATTCGGTTTGAAGAGATTATGGGCGAATTAAATGAGCCTGATGTCACAGCCAATCAGGAACGCTTCCGTGCCCTGATGAAGGAGCAGAGTGATCTGACTCCGATCGTCGAGGCGTATCGGGAATATAAGAAGTGCAATCAGGATATCGAAGACAGCCTGATGATGCTGGACGAGGAAAATGATCCGGATATGCGCGAAATGTTAAAAGAGGAGTTAAACAGCGCAAAGACCCGTGTTTCGGAGCTGGAGGAGGAGCTGAAAATCCTGCTGCTTCCCAAGGACCCCAACGATGAGAAAAACGTTATCGTGGAAATCCGTGCGGGTGCGGGCGGCGACGAGGCGGCGCTGTTTGCAGCGGAAATTTATCGGATGTATGTGCGCTATGCAGAGCGTCAGCGTTGGCGGGTGGAGACGATGGACGTGGAAGAAATCGGCATCGGCGGCATGAAATATGTCAGCTTCATGATTTCCGGTCAGGGTGCGTATTCGAGGCTCAAATATGAGAGCGGTGTGCACCGAGTGCAGCGTGTGCCGGAGACGGAGAGCGGCGGCAGAATCCACACCTCGACGATCACGGTTGCGATTATGCCGGAGGTAGAGGATTTCGACGTGCAGATCGATATGAACGACTGTAAATTTGATGTATTCCGTGCATCCGGAAACGGCGGTCAGTGCGTCAACACGACGGACTCTGCGGTACGTCTGACCCACATCCCGACCGGAATCGTGATTTCCTGCCAGGATGAAAAGAGCCAGCTGAAAAATAAAGACAAGGCGTTGAAGGTGCTGCGTGCAAAGCTGTATGATTTGGAACAGCAGAAGCGCCACGACGAGGAAGCTGAGCTGCGCCGCAGCCAGGTAGGAACCGGCGACCGTTCTGAGAAAATCCGTACCTACAACTTCCCTCAGGGACGTGTGACGGATCACAGAATCAAGCTGACACTGTACAAAATTGATGCGATCATGGACGGCGACATCCAGGAGCTGATCGATAACCTGACTGCAGCTGATCAGGCAGCAAAACTTGCAAAGATGAATCAGAACGTGATTGCCTGATCAGCAGGGTATTTAAATAGAGAATAAAAAAACCGCTCCCGCACCCGGGATTTATTGTCCAAAGGTGCAGAAGCGGGTTTTTTATTCATGACAATAGAATGCTCGCAGAGCGTGCATTCTATTGTTTTATACAGTCTTAACAGTCTTTAACAGCTCGCGGATCTGTTCTACGGACAGCCATTCCGTATTATTGTCGGAGCTGTAGGAGAAGCCTTCGGCTACCTTGTGACCGCTCATGTCAGGCTGCTGTTTGTTGTTCCAGGTCATCTGGGGATATACGATGAAGTGCTTTTTGTATTCGTAGGTCGTAAAAGAATCCTCAGTTGTTACCATGATTTCATGCAGCTTTTCGCCGGGGCGGATACCGATTTCCTTGATTCCGCAGCCGGGAAGCATCGCTTCTGCGAGGTCGGTAATCTTAAAGGAAGGGATTTTGCTGATAAAGGTTTCGCCGCCTTTTGCTTCTTCGAGGGCTTTGATCACCAGTTGCACGCCCTGCTCCAGGCTGATCCAGAAACGGGTCATGCGCAGGTCGGTGATCGGAAGCTCTGTCTGCCCGTCTGCGATGAGCTTGCGGAAAAACGGGATAATCGAACCGCGGCTTCCTGCAACGTTGCCGTAGCGAACGATCGAGAAGTTGATGTCCTTATTGCCGACATAGGCGTTCGCTGCGATAAACAGCTTGTCGCTGACGAGCTTTGTGCCGCCGTAAAGGTTGACCGGGTTTACCGCTTTGTCGGTGGAAAGTGCAACGACCTTTTTTACATTGGTGTCCAGGGCTGCCTCGATGATGTTCATCGCGCCGTGAATGTTGGTCTTGATCGCTTCGTTCGGGTTATATTCACAGGCGGGAACCTGTTTTAAGGCTGCTGCATGGATGACATAATCAACACCTTCAAATGCGCGGCGCAGACGCTCCTGATCTCTGACGTCGCCGATGAAGAAGCGAAGCTTGTCTGCATATTCCTTGAATTCATTTTCCATCATCCACTGTTTAAATTCGTCTCTGGAATAAATGATCACCTTTTTGGGGTTGGAGTGCTCCATGACATAACGGGTAAAGCATTTGCCGAAAGAGCCGGTACCACCTGTGATCAGAATTGTTTTACCATCTAATAACATATATACATTCCTCCGCTGAATTGGCAGGATAAGCCAATCATTCAATCCTTATTATCATAACATAAAGTGAGCGCAATTGCATCATCTTTTTTATTACAGCGTCTGCAAAAATCCCATGAGCCGCAGTGCGATCCGTAGTGCACCTGCATCGGAGGGATGCAGTCCGTCGGGCATATAGGTTTCCTTGATGATATCGACCTTGGGCTGTAAACCGCTTGTGGAGAAAAGATCGAGAACCGGAAGTCCGTAAAATTCAGCAACTTCGCGGATGATGGAAACATATCCGGCGAGGTTTGTTTCCTCCGGCAGACCGTTTTCTTTTGACACCTCATCTTCGCTGCAGCGGTGCAGTGGCGTCATGAACAGGATGTCTGCATTTGGAAAGCGGTTGATGAGCTTTTCACACAAAACGTGCATTGCGCCGTAAAAGGTGTAAGGATCGCGGGATTCAAACGTGCCGAGCTTTGCGTCCCCGTGTCCGAAATCGTTGGTTCCGCCGAAAACAACGACAACGTCCGCATCGGAATCCATCGAATCAACGCGGTTGACAAAGGAAAGATCAGGCTCCTTTGTCGTCAGGTTTTCGGTCTGGCAGGCGATTCTGGTTGCGCTGATGCCATAATTTTTTACAATAGCGCCGGAAAGCTTCCCGAATACGGAAACATAACAGTGCTCTGCATCAGAAGCGCCGACCCCCTCTGTGATGCTGTCCCCTAAAAAATAAATCTTTTTACCTTTTAATTCCATGATAAATTGTCTCCCCTTTTTTATGCAGTTTTGTATAGCTACGTTTTTGGAACGCTGTAATCTGTAGCTGACTGCAGCTTCGAAAAATCAGCAGACCGCAGTCGATCTTCCCTGTTATCATAGTCTTTTCTGGGAAGTTCTGCAAGGCATTCGCAAACCGCCGGAAAGTATGATATACTTGACTACAGTTCACTCGTGGCTTTGTGAGCAGCGGAAAGTATCGAAGATGCGCTTTTGCGAATGGCACGTGTGAACTGTAACTACTTGACTACAACAATCCCAGTCTAATGATGAGAGGAAAAAACGATGTCTCTGCAGTTTATCACCGGTGCGTCCGGCTCCGGAAAAAGCACCTATATCGATCAGCAGATTATCGCCCGTTCCGAAAGAGAACCGGAGGGGCGTTTTTTTATCCTTGTGCCCGACCAGTTTACGATGCAGACACAGAAGGATCTGGTCAGTCTGCATGACCGGAAAGGGATTATGAATATCGACGTCCTGAGCTTCGGACGTCTGACGCACCGCATTTTTGAGGAAATGGGCGCAAATCGGCTTCCGATGCTGGACGATACGGGAAAAAGCCTGATTATCCGGCGTGTGGCGGCGGGACAGAAGGGAGAGCTTCCGGTGTTGGGCGGCAGGCTTGGACAGACGGGATATATCCATGAGGTGAAGTCTGCGATTTCGGAGTTTATGCAGTACGGAATCGGTCTGCAGGAGCTGGATCAGCTGACAGAATTTTCAAAAAAACGAGGACAATTATACTATAAATTAAAAGATCTGCGGACAATTTACGAGGGTTTTCAGCAGTTCATCCGGGAAAAATATCTGACGACGGAGGAATCGCTGGAGGTGCTGGCGTCGTATGTGTCGCAGTCGAAGCTGTTGAAGGACAGCGTGATTGTATTCGACGGGTTTACGGGCTTTACGCCGGTACAGAACCGGGTCATCGCAGAGCTGATGAAGCAGGCAAAAGAAGTGATCGTCACAGTTACCCTCGGAAGTGGGGAAAATCCATGGGAGGAAATCCGGGAGCAGGAGCTTTTTTCCATGAGCAAAAAGACGATACAGACGCTTGCAAAGCTTGCACGGGATGTAGAGATTCCCATCGCGGACGTCGTTGAAATTGCACCGAAATGTTCGCCGCGGTTTTCGGAAAAAGGAATGCTGCAGCATCTGGAAAAATACCTGTTCCGCTATCCGGTGTGCGTGTGGAAGCCTGCGCCTGCAGAAGGGAGCACGCAGAGCGTTTCTGCCGGAATGGTGGTGCAGGAGTGTGCAGAGATTGGCGGGCAGGAACGGTCTGCGGCGCAGAGCGCTGCGATTGGCCTGCCGCCCGTGCAGCTTCGTCTTCTGGAAGCCTCCACACTGCGGGAGGAGGTGCGTCAGATCTGTATCGCAATCCGGCGGCTCGTGACGCAGCAGAATTACTGTTATCGGGATATCGCGGTCATCTGTGGGGATTACACCTCATATGCAAGCTGCATCGAGCAGGAGTTTGCGGCATTCGGCATTCCAGTCTATCTGGATCAGACGCGGGGCGTCACCCTGAATCCGTTTATTGAGTATATAAAAAGCGCACTGCAGGTACGGGTAAAGAACTATAGTTATGAATCTGTTTTCCACTATCTGCGCAGCGGTCTGGCGGATTTTGCGCCGGAGGAAACGGATCGGCTGGAGGTTTATGTACGGGCGTTGGGTATCCGTGGGCGGAAAAAATGGGAGACGCTGTTTGTGTATCCGACGGAAAATATGCTGGACGCAAAGGCTGAGCTGGCGCAGCTGAATGCGCTGCGGGAGCGGCTGGGTTTGGGGCTTGCGCCGTTGTATGGAAAATACAAAACGACGAAGGAGTACGCACAGGGGTTATATGAGTTTATCGCGCAGAGTAAAATCCAGCAGAAGCTAAAAAGCTTCGAGCAGCGCTTTGCAGAGGCAGGCGATCCGGTGCGGGAGCGGGAGTATGCGCAGATTTACCGACTGGTGATGGATTTGCTCGATCAGATCGTGAGCCTGGTCGGGGAAGAGGAGACGACGGCAGAGGAATTTGCAAAGCTTCTGGAAGCCGGATTCGAAGAGCTGCAGGTTGGCACGATTCCCCAGAATGTGGACCGCGTGGTGGCGGGGGATATGGAGCGGACGCGTTTAAAACAGGTGAAGGCGCTGTTTTTTGCAGGCGTAAATGACGGCAATATTCCGGGCAATGCGGGAAACGGAGGGATTATTTCCGACCTCGACCGGGAATTTTTAACCGGCTCCGGGCAGGAGCTTGCGCCGTCGCCGCGGCAGCAGATGTACATTCAGCGGTTTTATTTGTATTTGAATATGACAAAGCCATCCGAGCTTTTGGTGCTTTCCTGGGCGCGGATGAATCTGGAAGGAAGGGCGCTGCGAAAGAGCTTTCTGGTGGGTCAGGTGCAGCGGCTGTTTCCGACGATTCCGACAGAAAAGCCGGAGCTGGAGCCCATGCTTTTACAGGTGCAGTCTTTTTCGGATGGACGGGAATATCTTGCGAATGGACTTAGAAGCTATGCGGATGGGCTGTTGGATGAGGCAGCGGAGCGTGAGTTTCTGACGCTGTACCGGGTTTACCAGCGGCAGGATGTGTACCGGCTGTGGAGCGGACAGCTGACAGATACGGCATTTTTTTCCTATCAGGAGCCGTCCCTTGGAAAGGCGGTGGCAGCAGCGCTTTACGGGCAGACGATTTCCGGAAGCGTCAGCCGTCTGGAGCAGTTTGCAGCGTGCGCTTATGCCCATTTTCTGCGCTATGGCATGAAGTTAAAGGAGCAGGAAGAGTTCGCGTTTGAAGCGGTGGATATGGGAAATCTCTACCACGGCGTGCTGGAAATTTTTGCGGAAAAACTAAAGGAGATCGGCAAAAATTGGTTTGATTTTACTGAGGAAGAGGGCGAGCGGCTGGTGGACGAGGCGGTGGACGCGTATGCGGTGACGTATCATCACACGGTGCTGTTTGACAGCGCGAGAAACGCCTATATCGTGCAGCGGATCAAGCGGATTTTAAAACGGACGGTAAGCGCCATGCAGTATCAGCTCAAAAAAGGCAGCTTTGTGCCGGAGAAGTTCGAGGTTTCGTTTTCGGTGCTGGAGGAGTTGGATGCGGTCAATATCGCGCTTTCTGAGCAGGAAAAAATGCGGCTGCGCGGCAGGATCGACCGTGTGGATATGAAAGAAGACCGGGAGCATGTTTATGTCAAGGTCGTGGATTATAAGTCCGGCAGCAGGGAGTTTTCGCTGGCAGCGCTGTATTACGGGCTGCAGCTGCAGCTTGTTGTATACATGAATGCTGCGATGGAAATTGCCGGAAAAAAGCATCCGGAGAAAGAAATCGTCCCGGCGGCGATGCTGTATTACCGGGTGCAGGATCCGATGATTGAGATGCCGGAGGGCGAGCCTTCGGCGGAGGAGGTCAATGCGCAGGTGCTGCGCGCCCTGCGGACAACCGGCATTGTGAATGCCAGGGAGGACGTTGTCGATGGGCTGGATCAGGGCTTTTTAGGGCGTTCGGATGTGGTGCCGCTGGAACGGAAAAAGGACGGCAGCTTTTCGGCGCGTTCGAGTGTTTTGGAAGAGACGGATTTTCAGGCGGTATCGGCATTTGTGGAGCAGAAAATCCGGCAGGCGGGACGGCAGATTTTGGATGGAAAAATCGCATTGGACCCGTATGAGCAGGGCAACAGAAACGCCTGCGAATACTGCGCGTACCAGAAAGTGTGCGGATTTGACAAAAAGATCGACGGGTTTGTAATGCGCGAGCTGGAAAACCTGAAAGAAGACGAAGCGATGGAGCTTATCAGAAAGGAGGTCGCCGATGGGAATGAAGTTCACGGAGGATCAGCAACGGGTCATTGATCTGAGAAACTGTAATATTTTGGTGTCGGCGGCGGCAGGCTCCGGCAAAACGGCGGTGCTGGTCGAGCGGATTGTAGAGCTGGTCTCCGGTTCAGGATGCGATTCGGCGCAGGCAGTGGATATTGACCGGTTACTGATCGTAACGTTTACGAATGCGGCGGCAGCACAGATGCGGGAGCGAATTACGAAGGCACTGTCCGACCGCGTAGAGGCAGAGCCGGACAACGAGCATATAAAAAAGCAGCTGATGCTGATCCACAATGCGAAGATCATGACCATCCACAGCTTTTGTTTATATCTGATCAAAAATCATTTCAACGATATCGGTCTCGACCCGGATTTTCGGACGGCGGACGAGGGCGAAATACGCCTGTTGAAGCAGGAGGTTTTGTCAGAGCTCCTGGAAGAGCAGTTCGCGCTGGGACGGCAGGAATTTACCGACTGCGTGGAATATTTTGCCTACGATGGTCGGGAAAAACGGCTGGAAGAGCTGATCGAACGGTTATATACCTTTTCCGGAAGCTATCCTTTCCCGGAAAAATGGCTGCGGCAGCACCGCATGGATTATCATGTGGAGACGTTTGAGGAGCTTGTAAAAACAGAGTGGTTTGCAGGCATGATGCAGGAAATTTCAGCTCTGCTGCAGGAATGCAAAGAGCAGGAAAAAGCTGCGCTGAAGGTGTGCGAGGAGCCGGATGGGCCGTATTTTTACGCTGTAGCGCTGGAACAGGATCAGGAGCTGATCGCAGGGCTGGAACAGGAGCTGGCGAGCGGGGTGCAGACAGCATCAGAACCAGAGCAGTCTGTGGCACCTGCAGAAATGGACTCGTCCGTTGCGAAAGATGCTTTCGAAGCCCTTGCAGCGCGGGTGCAGGGCATTTCCTACGCCCGCATGGCAGCAAAAAAGGATGACAGCGTGTCGGCAGAAAAGCGGGAGCTGGTCAAGGCGATGAGGGAGCGTGTGAAAAGCCTTTTGGGGACGCTTTCCGAAAAATATTTCGCATCCGGTCCGAAGCAGTGGCTTGCAGAATGCAGACAGGCGGACGCAGCGCTGTGCGAGCTGGTGGATCTGGCGCTTTTGTTCGGAGAAAGACTGACGGAGAAAAAGCGGGAAAAGAACCTGCTGGACTTTGAGGACATGGAGCATCTGGCACTGCAGATTCTGTTAAAGGAAGAGGAAAACGGACAGATGGTGCCGTCGGATACGGCGCTGGAATACCGGGAACAGTTCGTAGAGATTCTGATCGACGAGTATCAGGACAGCAACCTCGTTCAGGAATTTCTCTTACAGAGCATTTCCGGCGAGGACGACGGGCGATTTAACCGGTTTATGGTAGGTGACGTCAAGCAGAGCATTTACAAATTCCGTCTTGCACGGCCGGAGTTGTTTTTAGAAAAATTTGCGACCTATCAAAAAGAAGACGGAAGCTGCGTCCGTGTGGACTTAAAGCAGAACTTTCGAAGCCGCCATGAGGTGACGGACTGCGTCAACGACCTGTTTTTACAGCTGATGCACCGAGAGCTTGGCGGAGTGGAATACGACGCGGATGCGGCGCTGTACCCGGCGGCGCAGTTCCCGGAGGCAGATGGCGAAGCAGCGGACGCGCGGGAGAAGGGCGTAGCGCTCGGCGGAGAAGAAAAGCAGGGGAATGCTGCGCCGGTGAGTACGGCTTGCGAAGCCTCGATCGTCCGCTCCCCTTACGAGCCGGAGCTTTGCATTGCTGCAATATCCGGCGAAAAGGGCGAAGACCCGAAGGAGCTGGAAGCAAAAATGATCGCCGGAAAAATCCGCGAAATCGTTGGAAAGCTCCCGGTGCGGGACAGCGAAAGCGGACAGCTGCGCCCGGCGCGGTATCAGGATATCGTGATTTTACTGCGGACGACATCCGGCTGGGACGAGACGTTTAAAAAGATACTGGAAGAAAACGCCATTCCGGTCTTTGTGACGTCCAAGACGGGGTATTTTGCGGCGACGGAGGTGCAGACGGTTTTGAATTTCCTGCGTGTGCTGAACAATCCGCTGCAGGAAATCCCACTGTTCGGCGTACTCAAATCGGTGCTGTTTGGATTCAGCGATGCGCAGCTGGCGACGCTGCGCGCACTGGATGAGACGGGAAAACGCTGCCTGTACGATTGCGTGAAGCTGGCGGCGGGAGAAGGAGAAAGTGTTGAAGGCAGCGTAGGATATGGCAGCGGAAGCAATGGTGCCGATGCCTCCCTTCGCGAAAAATGCTGCAGCTTTCTTTCCTTTTTAAACCGCTACCGCGAGTACGCGGTCTATCTGCCGATTCACAAGCTGATGGAGCAGTTTTTGGAGGAAACGGGCTATCTGTATACGGTCAGCGCGCTGCCGGGAGGTGTGCAGCGCAGAATCAACGTGGAAATGCTGCTGACGCGGGCAGAAAGCTTTGAAAAGACGAGTTATTCCGGTTTGTTTCATTTTATCCGGTACATGGAACAGCTGGAAAAATATGACATTGATTACGGCGAAACGGGCGCGTCGGACGAAAACGCGGATGTCGTGCGGATCATGAGCATTCACAAGAGCAAGGGGTTGGAATTTCCGGTATGCTTTGTGTCGGGACTGTCGAAACGCTTTAACCGGCAGGACAGCGTAGCTCCGGTGCTGATGGATATGGATTTGGGACTGGCGATCGACTGGGTGGATCCGACAGCACGGATCCGACATACGACGCTGAAAAAAAATGTGCTGGCGCGCAAATTAAATGCCGACAGCATGGGAGAAGAACTGAGAGTTCTATATGTTGCGCTGACGCGTGCGGAGGAAAAGCTGATTCTGACCGGAACCTGTAAAGAAGACAAGCTGCCCCAGGAGGATACTGCACAGGGTGCGTATGGCTATTCGGCGCTGCGGCTGCAGGAAGCGTCTTCCTATTATGATCTGGTGCTTCCGGCATGGCAGTCCGTCGGACGTCGGCTTCAGATCTGTACGCAGGAAGAACTGCTGCAGGCAGAGCTTGTGCGTGCGTCCTTGGGATACAACAGCAGGCAGAAGCTTTTTGAGGAAGCCGGAAAAGAGCCGGAGGCGGCAGAGCTTGCGCTGTGCGAGCGCCTGCAGAAGCCCTATGCACATGAAAACCTGGCGGGACTTTTTGTCAAAACAACCGTTTCCGAGCTGAAAAAAGAAGGCATGCAGGAGGAAGCTGCGGAAGGGCTTACGCTGTTCCCGGAGGAAGAGGTCGTGCCGTATCTGCCGCAGTTTATCAAGGAACAGGAAGAAACCGTGAGCGGGACGACACGGGGAAGTGCGTACCACAGACTGCTGGAGATTTTCCCCTTTGAACGGCAGGAAACCTGGACGGCGGCGAAAATCCGTACGGTCATCGAAGAATGCAAAGCAGACCGAAGGCTGTCGGAGGAATATGCTGCTGCGATCAATGTATACAAGATCCGGGCATTTTTACAGACGCCTCTTGCAGCGCGCATGGCAAAGGCTGCCCGAAGCAACAGACTGCACCGGGAGCAGCCCTTTGTGCTGGGGCTTTCGGCAAACCGTTTAAATACAGACTTTCCGGAGGATGAAACCGTGCTGATCCAGGGAATTATCGATGTTTATCTGGAGGAAGAGGACGGCATTGTGCTGGCAGATTATAAGACCGATCTGGTAAAAGATCCGAAGGAGCTGATTTTGCGCTACCGGGTTCAGCTGGACTATTATGAGGAAGCACTTGTGCGGCTGACCGGAAAATGCGTGAAGGAAAAGCTGATCTATTCGTTCGGGCTGGAACAGGAGATTACACTGTAAGATGGAAGAATTTTATTATCAGAAAATGGACAGGCAGAAGCAGGCAGTGTATCACGGCATGCTGCAGGGCGTCCTGCAGCTGGCGGATCAGATTCAGCTGCCGCGTGTGGATGGAAAAGAGCTGTATGACATTTTTTTCCAGATGCGGCTGGATCACCCGGAAATATTCTGGGTGGTCGGGTTTTCATGGAAATATTACCCCGACTCCCCGAACCTGATTTTCGTGCCGGAATATCTGTTTGAAAAAGGAAAAATCAAAGAGCATCAGATAGCGCTGACATCGCGGGTGGAAAAGCTTGCACGGCAGGCGCAGGGACTTTCGGAGTGGGAAAAAGAAAAATACGTGCACGATTTTATATGCAAAAATGTACGGTATGACAAGCTAAAGAAGCCGTATTCTCATGAAATCATCGGACCGCTGGGGCAGGGCGTAGGCGTCTGCGAGGGAATTGCAAAGGCGGTCAAGGTGCTCTGCGACGCGCTCGGGCTATGGTGTATGATTGCGATTTGCGGCAACAATCCGGAAAAAGGCATCAAATACCGCCACACCTGGAATATCGTGCGCATCGGCGGGCAGTATTATCATCTGGATGCGACATTTGACAATAGTCTGACCAGAGGGGCGCGGGAGGATGCCGAGTGCCGTTACGATTATTTTAACCTCGACGATAAGGCGATGTTCCGCGACCATGAGCCGCTGATCGCGCCGGCGCCGGCGTGCACGGACAATGGACATTTTTATTATAAGGAAAAGAAGCTTTCCTTTACGAAAATGGAGGAGGTCAAAAAGCGCGCGCAGCAGGCGGTAAAAAAAGGGAAAGTCCTGACGTTTCACTGGCGCGGTTCGTATCTGACGAGGGACGTGCTGAGGGAAATCCTGAATGTGCTGGAAGACGCCGGAAAAGAGAAATCGAAACTGCCCCATATTTACGCGAATGCAGCGCAGGCGGTATTTCGGGTGTGGTATTCCGATATCGACACTCTTGCGTCGGAAATTGTACTGGAAGACGCAAACGAGGGAGAAAAGACAGAAAAGGGATTGAAAAATCCGGAGTGATTCGTTATAGTAAGAACGTGGTTTTCCACAAATAAATACTTATGAGGAGGATTTACTCATGGATAAGAAGTTTGGCATCAAGCATGTCGTAGCGATGGGTATCGGAACCGCACTGTTCGTTGTTTTAACCAACGTGCAGATCCCGGTTGGTTTCATCCCGAACACAGCTCTGCAGACCCGCGCAGCGGTACTTGCATTTTTCTCCGCTATTTTTGGTCCCGTTGTTGGCGGCGCCATCGGTCTGATCGGTCATGCACTGGGTGATGCAGTATTCTACGGAAGCGTATGGTGGAGCTGGGTATTCCCGGACGCTGTATTCGGCATCATCGTTGGCCTGTTTGCTGCGAAGTATAAAGTAAAAGAGGGCAGCTTCGGCGGCAAGGAAATCGGCCTGTTCAATATCGTACAGGTTGTTGCAAACGCACTGGCATGGATTCTGGTTGCTCCGGTTTTGGACATCGTAATTTATGCAGAGCCTGTAAAGAAGGTATTCACACAGGGCGTAACCGCTTTTGTTGCAAATGTAATTATCATCGGCATTCTGGGAACTCTGCTGTTAGTTGCCTACTCCAAGGTCGGCGCAAAGTCCGGAAGCCTTTCCAAAGAGGACTGATACATGACTCCGATCATCGAGTTTAAAAACTATACTTTTAAATATCGATCACAGTCAGAGCCTACACTCCGGGAGATTGACCTGACGGTCAATCCCGGAGAGAAGGTTTTAATCGTGGGACCGTCCGGGTCGGGAAAATCGACTCTGGTGCACTGCATCAACGGGATGGTTCCTTTTTCATACCCTGGCGAAAGCAGCGGAACCCTGACTGTGGGCGGTAAAGATCCTGCCAAAACCGGCATTTTTGGAATGTCCAAAATCGTCGGTACGGTACTGCAGGATACAGACGGCCAGTTTATCGGCCTGACGGTTGCAGAAGATGTTGCTTTTGCACTGGAAAACGACTGCGTAGAGCAAAAAGAGATGTTCCGTGCAGTAGATGAAGTGGCAGAGGTTGTGGATATCAAAGCCCTTCTCGGCAATGCACCGACGGAGCTTTCCGGCGGACAGAAGCAGAGAGTTTCCATGGCGGGCGTGCTGGTAGATGATGTGGATATCCTGCTGTTTGATGAGCCGCTGGCAAACCTTGACCCGGCGACCGGCAAGCGGGCTATCGACCTGATCGACCGGATCTGCCGGGAGCGCGACAAGACGGTTATCATTATCGAACACCGGTTAGAGGATGCCCTTTACAGGGATGTAGACAGAATTGTGGTGATCGGGGACGGAAGGGTTGTAGCGGATATGACGCCGGACGAGCTGCTTGCCTCCGATATTCTGATTCAGGAGGGCATCCGTGAGCCGCTGTATGTGACGGCGCTCAAACATGCGGGATGTCAGGTTGCGGCAAAGGATCATCCTCAACATATCGAGACGATGAATCTGGAGCCTTATCAGGAAAAGGTAAGGGACTGGTTCGAGAAGGTTTCCCTGCCGGAGATTCAAGGAGAGGAAAAGCCGGCCCTCGAAGTGTTGGATCTGGACTTTTCCTATATTACAGGCAAACCGATCCTGTCGGATATTCATTTCCGTATTAACAAAGGGGAAATGCTCGCAATTGTCGGCAAAAACGGCGCGGGAAAGAGTACGTTGTCAAATCTGATCTGCGGCTTTATCCATCCGGATCACGGTAAGATCCTGTTAAATGGCAGTGATATTGCGGATAAATCCATCAAGGAGCGTGGCGAGGCCATCGGGCTTGTCATGCAGAACCCGAATCAGATGATTTCCAAGCCGATGATTTTTGATGAAGTGGCGCTGGGACTACGGGTCCGTGGCGTGCCGGAGGAAGAGGTAAAGGAACGGGTTTACGATAAGTTAAAGATCTGCGGTCTGTATCCCTTCCGGAACTGGCCGGTTTCTGCTCTGAGCTTTGGTCAGAAAAAACGTGTGACCATCGCTTCGATCCTCGTCATGAATCCGGAGATCCTGATTCTGGATGAGCCGACGGCAGGACAGGATTACCGTCATTATACGGAAATTATGGAATTTTTAAAGCACTTAAATGAGACCCTTGGCATTACGATCATCATGATCACACATGATATGCATCTGATGCTGGAATATACCGACCGTGCGATCGTTATCGCGGACGGCGAGCTGATTGCGGACGACAAGCCGGCAAAGGTGCTGACGGATGAAGCGGTTGCAGACCGTGCTTATCTGAAAAAGACGTCGCTGTACGATCTGGCGGTGCGCTGCGGCATCAGGGATGCGTCCGGCTTTGCAGAGCGGTTTATTTATTATGAAAGGCAGGTGAGAGCGGATGGCGGGCAGAATTCTGACGTACAGTGAAAAAGATACCTGGATCCATCGGCTTTCCGGCGTTTCGAAAATGATCTTTTTCCTGCTCTGGTCACTGACCGGTATGCTGACCTATGACACGAGAGTGCTGCTGGTCATGCTGGTCTGCAGTCTGGTGATCTTTAAGGTTTCCCATACGGAATGGAAACAGGTCGGGACGGTATTTCAGTTTATTTTGCTGTTTTTGTGTATTAACATGCTTGCGGTGTGGCTGTTTTCCCCGAATCAGGGAACTGTGATCTACGGCACAAAAACAGAGCTTTTACACCTGTTTGGCAATCATAATATCACAAAGGAACAGCTGTTTTACCAGTTTAATATTATGCTGAAGTATCTGACAGTAACGCCGGTGGTATTGATGTTTATCGTGACGACCAACCCGAGCGAGTTTGCGGCAAGCTTAAATCGCATGGGTGTCAGCTACAACGTGGGCTACGCCATTGCCATCGCGCTGCGCTACATCCCGGATGTACAGTCGGATTTTACCAAGATCAAGCATGCGCAGGAGGCGCGGGGCATCGAGATGAGCAGCAAGACATCCCTCTGGACGAGAATCAAGCGGATGAGCACGATTATTTTCCCGCTGCTGTTTTCCAGCATGGATCGTATCGATGTGGTCAGCAATGCCATGGAGCTGCGGGGCTTCGGTAAAAATAAAAAACGTACCTGGTACATGGGAAAGAAGCTGGTACGAAATGACTATCTGACGATTGGATTTGCGGTAGTATTTATGGCGGTTGCTTTGACGATTACATTTGCGGATGGCAGCCGTTTCTGGAATCCATTCCAGTAAAAAAACGCGGAGCTGTGGGACACGGGTATCGCGTTTTTAGAAAAAATCCGGGGCGCGGGCAAATTGGATGCTGCGCTCCGGGAAAATGGAATCAGGGGATGCAGCGGATTTTTTCATCGGCTGCGGAAAGGGGAATGTATGATTTACACACTGGAAAATGACAGCCTGAAGGTTCAGGTAAACTCCCACGGCGGCGAGCTGTGGTCGATTCAGACAAAGGACGGGGCAGAATATCTCTGGCAGGGCGATGAGACTTACTGGAAAGACCGCGCATTGAATCTGTTTCCGTATATCGCACGTCTGACTGAGGGCAAATATATGCTGGATGGCAAGACCTACGAAATGCCGATCCACGGCTTTGTCAATTCTTCCGATCTGGAAGCGGAAGAGCATACGGCACAGAGACTGGTGCTGAAGCTGACAGACAGCGAGAATACGAGAGAAATGTATCCCTTTGCGTTTGTTTACTGGTTGACCTATGAGCTTGTCGGCAACAAATTAAATGTTACTTTTGCGGTAGAAAATAACGACAAAAAGGTGATGTATTTCGGCGTCGGCGGTCATCCGGGCTTTGCCGTTCCGCTGGAAAAAGGTCTTGCATTTGAGGATTACTGCTTACAGTTTGAAGCTCCCGGGAATCCGATCCGCGTTGGCTTTTCTGAGGACTGCTTCGTAAATGGCGAGGACAGCGAGTTTATTTTATCTGACGGCGGTAAACTGCCCCTTGCACACAACCTGTTCGATCAGGATGCGATCGTGCTGACTGATATGGCGAAGGCAGTGACCCTGTGCAGTGAAAAAGGAACAAGAAGCGTGCGCGTATCCTATCCGCAGATGAATTTCCTGGGGATCTGGCATATGCCGTTTACCGATGCGCCCTATGTCTGCATCGAGCCCTGGTCTGCGCTTCCTTCCCGCAAGGGCAGGATCGAAGACCTTTCCGAGCAGCCCAACCTGGTTCATCTGCCTGCAGGCAAGCGGTATGAAAATACCTGGAGTATTGAGATTTTCTGAATTTTGCAGAACTGTGAAAAGGAATGTGCCTTGGCACATTCTTGCGCCGAGTGCGCATCCTTGCGGAGTGTTTCTTATCGCATGGAAACGAAGTTTTCCATACGATAAAAAAGAATCCGGCGTCAGACAGCGATAGGACTGTGCGCCGGATTCTTTTTTTATAAATCTGAAATGCTCGCAGAGCGTGCGTTTTATCTCTGTGTCGCCATGGTTTTTAACTGTCCCATGACCTTTTTGACCGGAGGCAGGTAGAGGATGATCAGCGTCAGCACCGCTTCCACGGACAGATAGATGCCGTTGTAAACCAGGGAATAGACCGGTGCGGACATGCCGTAGTCTGCAGCGTAAGCGCCGAAGAAGATCATACCGGATAAAAATGCGAAGAAATAACGACCGAGTACACCTACGATATAGCCCTTCACCAGACCGTTTTTCGATTTGGAAAACAGGCCGGATAAGCCGAGCGCACCGAATGCGAAGATGTAATCAACGAGCATCTGCGGTATGCTGATGATATACGGATCGCTGACCAGCTGTAAAAAGCCGTAGGCGATGGCGGTCATCAGTCCGGCACGCAGACCGTACCAATAGCCGATCAGGACTAAGAACAGCATGGAAAATAAAGTGATGGAGCCGCCGAAGGGCAGATGGAACAGCTTGATTTCGGAAGTGACAAAGGCAGCAGCTATCGCCATTGCGGAAAATGCCAGCTGACGTGCGGAAAATTTAGGCTGCTTCACAGAATTGCCGATAAAGCAGGCCAGCAGCAAAAGCGCCAGCATGAGGACAACCAGTGCGGTATAACCGGCAGTGGTCAGCTGATAAGTCGTTCCCCATTCATCCGTGATGGGGATTGCAAAAAAATTGGACATAAAAAAACCTCCTTGTGTGCACAGGAGGGGACGAAAAACAGGACAGATAAAAATCTGTCACATGTGCCTCCCTACGCCGGTATTATCCGGTTCAGGTGATGAGGGTCAGAAATCCGGGCGGATATTCAGTCTCAGCAATCGCTCCCCTGGCAATGTTATAAAATTTTGGTTACAGTTCACAGCTTATGATAGTCAGGTTGAGGGAGCGTGTCAAGCCTTTTTCGAAGCTGCGGCAGTAAGGGGCAAGGGAACTGGGAATAAAATTAGGGCTTGTAACCGTTTCGGATTGGGAATATACTAATATACTGAATTGACAAAAAAGATAAAACGATAAAAGGACTGCGAACAAATTGAATAACGATAATTATAAAAAATGGTTCATTGGACTGGCAGGCGGCTTTGTAGTCATTGCAGGAGTGCTGACCAGTTCGTTTTATGTGTCTTATGAAAAGGTAAAAGGAGAACTGGCGCAGATCAGCGGCGAGCTGTTAAACGCACAGAGTCAGGTGGAGGATCTGACAAAGGAGCTGGAAGAAAGCAGCAATGCAGTGGAAGAAACGCGGGAAGGCTATGTGACCGTCATGCTGCAGGACGGCGAGAAAGAGGATCTGCCGGAAATTCCATTTTCTGTGGACTTGGAGGACTGGAACTATGTGCTGGTCAATGAAAAAAATCCGCTGCGGCAGGATTTTGAGGTAGATTTGGCCAAGACGGACAATGGGAAGTATGTGGACAGGCGGATTCAGAAAGCCCTTGAGATGATGCTGGCGGACGGCAAAAAAGAAGGGCTGCCTCTGATGGTTTGTTCCGCTTACCGCGATTATCAAAAGCAGGATCAGCTGATGGACAACTCCATCGCAAAATTCGTAAGGGGCGGCATGAGCTATAAGGACGCTTTTTTCAAGACGAAGGAAGAAATCGCCCTCACCGGTGCGAGCGAGCATCACACCGGTCTCGCCGTGGATATCGTAGGAAAAAATCATCAGGGCCTGGATAAATCGCAGGCTTCGACCAAAGAGGCGATCTGGTTAAACGAGCACGCTGCGGAGTATGGTTTTATTCTCCGTTTCCCGCAGGACAAGGTGGCAATCACCGGGATTTCCTATGAATCTTGGCATTTCCGCTACGTTGGGGAAGAGGCGGCGAAGTTTATGAAGGAAAATAACCTGTGCCTGGAAGAGTTTGTAGAGCTTGCAAAGGCACAGCAGGAGCAGGAAGCGTTAAAAGAAGCGGAGATGGAGTAGCGATACTACATCAGAAAGAGAGGAACTGTCATGGCAGACTGGGAAGCAAATGTACGCAGGGTTGTCCCCTACACACCGGGAGAGCAGCCCAAACGAAATGACATCATCAAGTTAAACACCAACGAATGCCCGTATCCGCCTGCACCGGGTGTGACAAAAGCACTGCAGGAGTTTGAAGCGGATAAGCTGCGGCTGTATCCCGATCCGGCGGCGCTTGAGCTGCGGGAAGCGATTGCAGCGGCGGTTTCTGTTTCGGAGCATCCGGTTGCGGCAGACCAGGTGTTTGTGGGCGTTGGCTCCGACGATGTGCTGGCGCTGGCATTTCTGACCTTTTTTAACAGCAAAAAACCGATTCTGTTCCCGGACATCACCTATTCCTTCTACGACGTCTGGGCGGATTTGTACGGCATTCCCTATCGGACGCCTGGGCTGGATGAAAGGTTCCGCCTGAAAAAAGAGGACTACCTGAACGAAAACGGCGGCATCATTTTCCCGAACCCCAACGCACCGACCGGTCTGATGGAGAATCTGGATACGATCGAGGAGATCGTGGCAAAAAATCCCGATTCCGTTGTGATTGTAGACGAGGCCTATGTGGATTTCGGGGGTGTGAGCGCCCTGCCTCTTGTGGATAAGTATGAAAATCTGCTCGTCGTGCAGACGTTTTCGAAATCGCGCGCACTTGCGGGTATGAGAATCGGCTTTGCAATCGGCCAAAAGAAGCTGATTTCCTATTTAAATGATGTCAAATTTTCCTTCAACTCCTATACAATGAACCGCCTGACGATTGCCTGCGGAAAGGCATGCGTAGAGGACCGTGCGTATTTTCAGGAGATTACAGGGAAAATCGTGGCGACGCGGGAATGGACGAAGCAGAAGCTGACAGAGCTTGGCTTTACGTTCCCGGATTCGAAGGCAAACTTTATTTTTGCAACGCATAAAACCGTCCCGGCGCAGGAGTTATTCGAGAACCTGAAAACAGCCGGAATTTATGTGCGATATTTCAAAAAGCCCAGAATCGACAACTATCTGCGGATTACAGTCGGCACGCAGGCGGAGATGGAGCGGCTGGTCGAAGTGCTGGTAGAGCTGGTGAAATAGGGCGCGGCATGTTCGAAAACGCGCGGGCAGCAGCGGAAAATACGTTCGCATGCAGACACAGGAACGCGCGCGGACAGATGCAGAAAAACGCCGCTGCGCGGCAGAGGGAGCTTGGATAACGAATGGAAATGTATGATGATTTTGCGTTAGTTTATGATCGGTTCATGGATGAAACGCCCTATGAAGAATGGTGTCAGTTTGTAGTCGGACGCCTGAAACAGGATCAGATCACGGACGGAATCCTGCTGGATCTCGGCTGTGGCACGGGCTCTATGACGGAGCTTCTGGCAAAGCAGGGCTACGACATGATCGGTGTTGATCTGTCAGACAGCATGCTGGACATTGCAATGGAGAAGCGTGCGCAGTCCGGTCATAATATTTTGTATTTGCAGCAGGATATGCGGGAGTTTGAGCTTTACGGAACGGTCCGGGCGGTGATCTGTCTGTGCGACTCGTTAAATTATCTACTGAAAGAAGATGACTTACTGACAACTTTTAAACTGGTAAACAACTATCTTGACCCGAATGGGCTTTTTATCTTCGATTTTAATACGGTCTATAAATATGAAACAGTCATCGGTGACAGCACGATTGCGGAAAACCGGGAGGATTGCAGCTTTATCTGGGAAAATTATTATACGGCGGAGGATCAGATCAACGAATACGATCTGACGATTTTTGTGAAACAGCAAAAAGACCTGTTCCGCAAATTTACGGAGACCCATCTGCAGCGCGGCTATATGCTGGAAACGATGAAACGGCTCGTGGAACAGTCCGGGCTGATTTTTGTCGAGGCACTGGATGCAGACACGCATGGAAGCGTAACGGAGACGAGCGAGCGGATCTATGTGATCGCGCGCGAGCACGGGAAGAATCTGGGATAAGAAATGAAAATATTTGCGCAACGCAGAAAAGCTATGCGGTGAAAAGCGCAGCGTGGAAATGGCAGGGGCTTGCCGTAAAGTAAGCCTGAGGAATGGAGGAGCTATGGGAGATTATATGGTACGCGCGACGGCGGCGAATGCACAGGTGCGCGCGTTTGCAGTGACAACAAAGGAGCTTGTGGAGACAGCGAGACAGGCACACAACACCAGCCCGGTAGTAACGGCGGCGTTGGGACGTCTGCTGACAGCCGGCGTGATGATGGGCAGCATGTTAAAGGGCGACGACGATCTTTTAACCCTGCAGGTTCGCGGCGATGGTCCGGTTCGCGGTCTGACCGTGACGGCAAACGCCAAGGGCGAGGTCAAGGGCTATGCGACGGTGCCGGACGTCATCCTGCCTGCGAATGCGAAGGGCAAGCTCGACGTCGGAGGGGCGGTCGGCAGGGGAACGCTCTCTGTCATCCGTGACCTCGGCTTAAAGGAACCCTATGTGGGACAGACAGCCCTGGTGACCGGAGAGATCGGGGATGACCTGACCTCGTATTTTGCAACCTCTGAGCAGACGCCTTCTTCGGTGGGTCTGGGCGTTTTGATGGAAAAGACGAATACCGTGCGCTGTGCAGGCGGCTTTATCATTCAGCTGATGCCCTTTGCAGAGGAAGAGACGATTTCGAAGCTGGAGCATAACCTGTCGCTGATCAATTCTGTGACGGCACTGCTCGACCAGGGAATGACACCGGAGCAGCTGTTAGAGCGAGTGCTGGACGGCTTGGATGTGGAGATTACCGACCGGATGCCCTGCAGCTTTACCTGCAACTGCAGCAAGGAACGGGTGGAAAAAGCGCTGATTTCCATCGGCAAAAAAGAACTGCAGGAGATGATCGACGAGGACAAGCCGATCGAGGTAAACTGTCATTTCTGCGGCAAAACCTATAAGTTTGACGTGGATGAGTTGAAAAAAATGGAGAAAAAATCCCGATGAAAGACGGTTTTTTAAAAGCTGCGGCGGCTGCACCGAAAATCCGTGTTGCAGACCCTGCCTGGAACGCACTGGAAATCTGTAAGGCACTGGACTCCTGTTATGCACAGCGTGCAAAGCTGATCGTTTTGCCGGAGCTGTGTCTGACCGGATATACCTGTCAGGATCTGTTTTTGCAGGAACGCCTGCTGGAAGAAAGCCTGGAAGGGCTGCAGACGGTGCTGGAGCATACGAAAGGGCACGATGCGCTGACCTTTGTGGGGCTTCCCTTTGAAAAAGACGGAAAGCTTTACAATGTGGCAGCAGCAGTGCAGGACGGCAGGATCCTGGGGCTTGTCCCGAAGCAGAATATTCCAAACTATGGGGAATTTTATGAGGTGCGGCATTTTGCGGCAGGCAGCAGGAAAGTGTCCGAGGTGGATGTGCTGGGACAGACCGTACCCTTTGGCGGAAATCTGTTGTTTTCCTGCAGGAATCTGAAAGGGCTTGTCGTGGGCTGTGAGCTGTGCGAGGACGTCTGGGTGATGGACCCGCCCTCGACGGCGCTGGCAAAGGCGGGCGCGACGGTGATCGTCAACCTGTCCGCCTCCAACGAGACGGTCGGAAAGGACACCTACCGTAAGAGCCTGATCGCTGCCACGAGCGCGCGGCTTCTGTGTGGCTATGTCTACGCGAGCGCGGGGGATGGAGAATCTACCCAGGATCTCGTTTTTTCCGGGCATCATATGATTGCAGAGAACGGAAGCGTTCTGGCGGAGGCTGCACGCTTTGAAAACGAGACGATTTTTTCGGAGCTGGATATTCATAAAATCTGCCACGAGCGGCGCAGAATGAGCACATTTGTGCCCGAAAACACAGAAACCTGTGTACGGATTGGTTTTACCTTGGAAAAAGAAGAAACAAAGCTGACGCGCACGTTTGCCCAGATGCCGTTTGTCCCGTCGGATGAAACCTTGAAAAAGGAGCGCTGTGAGCAGATTCTATCGATTCAAGCGCAGGGACTGAAAAAACGTTACGAGCATACGGGGGCGAAAACGGCGGTGATCGGCGTTTCCGGCGGTCTGGATTCGACCCTTGCCCTTTTGGTGACGGCGCGGGCATTTGATTTGCTCGGGAAAGACAGAAACGATATTTTAGCGGTGACGATGCCGTGCTTTGGTACGACGAACCGCACCTATGAAAATGCCTGCAGGCTGGCGCAGACCCTTGGCGCGAAGTTAATCGAGGTGAACATCCGAGAGGCGGTGCAGGTGCATTTTCGGGATATCGGTCAGGATATGGACAAGCACGATGTAACCTATGAAAACGGGCAGGCGCGGGAACGCACTCAGGTATTGATGGATCTCGCCAACCAGAGCAACGGACTTGTCATCGGAACCGGGGATATGTCGGAGCTTGCACTGGGCTGGGCGACCTATAACGGCGATCATATGTCGATGTATGGCGTAAACGTCGGCGTGCCCAAGACGCTGGTGCGCCATTTGGTGGCATATTGTGCGAATACCTGCAGCGAAAGCGAAAAAGTGCTGCAGGAGGTGCTGCTGGATGTCCTCGACACGCCGGTAAGCCCCGAGCTTTTGCCGCCGGAGGACGGAAAGATCAGCCAGAAAACAGAGGATCTGGTCGGCCCCTACGAGCTCCATGATTTCTTTTTATATCAGCTGCTGCGCTGTGGCTTTGGCCCGGCGAAGATCTACCGGCTTGCCTGCAGGGCATTTGAAGGCATTTACAGCAAAGAAACGATCGGCAAGTGGCTAAAGACCTTTTGCCGCCGCTTCTTTGCACAGCAGTTTAAGCGTTCGTGCCTGCCGGACGGACCGAAAGTCGGAAGTGTCGCGGTATCGCCGAGGGGAGACCTTCGGATGCCTTCGGATGCGAGCCGCATGGCATGGCAGAAGGAACTGGATCAGCTGCCTGGATAAGTCTTCCTTTGCGAATGCGCTGGGCTGGTCAGGTTTGGGGATATGTCGCCTTTTGCAGCGCAGCGTCGATCGCCTCCAGCAGAAGCTGTGACGTGTAGCGGTTTTCGTCCGGGTAGGTGATGCCTTCGAGGGATTGTTTTTCACAGATCTGTTTCGCCAGTGTATCCATGCAGGGTTCGACCAGCGGATACATGGCTGTGACAGTCTGACTTAAATTGACGAGACGGATGGAAAGAATATCGGAGCTGTCCACGACGACCTCTACATCCGCGTGGTCGTTTCCGAGCTGAACCGTGGAGGTGTATTTTCCGGGCAGGTACAGGGAGGTTTCTGCGTCATAGTCCGGTTTTGGAACTGCCTTTTTGGGCAGAAAGATCTGCAGCAGCAAAAAAAGCAGTCCAACGCCTAAAACGAGCAGGATTCCGGTATAGATCAGTTCTTTTAAATGAAGTACGATAATTTTTGTTTTGGAACGCATTGCGATACCCCCGGATATTTTGTTATTCCAGTGTACGCAGGTTTTTTTCAGATTATGTCTGTATGGAGGATTTATGAAGATCAGATTTACAAAAATGCAGGGCTGTGGGAATGATTACGTTTATGTCAATGGATTTACGGAGCATATACCGCAGGAAAAGAAGCCGGAATTTGTCCGCTTTGCCAGCGACCGTCATTTCGGGGTCGGCGGCGATGGCGTTATTTTTATCAATCCTTCTGACGAAGCAGATTTTGAGATGGAGATGTATAACGCAGACGGCACAAGGGCGGAAATGTGCGGAAACGGCATCCGCTGCGTGGCAAAATATGCCCATGACAAAGGATTGACCGATCGGGCAAGGTTTTCCATTATCAGCGGCGGAAAAGTGAAATATATGGATCTGACGGTGGAAAACGGCGTGACAAAAGCGATCCGTGTGGATATGGGCGAGCCGATCCTGACGGCGGCAGAGGTTCCGGTTGTTTCTAAAAACCGACAGTCCGTCGATGAAGAGATCACTGTGGAGAATCAAACATACCGCATGACCTGCGTATCTATGGGAAATCCCCATGCCGTTGTTTTCGTGGACAGCACGGCAGATTTGCCACTGGAGCAGATCGGACCGCATTTTGAGCATCACGAGAGATTTCCGAGACGCACCAATACCGAGTTTGTGGAAATCGTATCCCCGGAATATGTAAAAATGCGGGTCTGGGAACGCGGAACCGGTGAAACCCTTGCCTGTGGAACAGGCTGCTGTGCGACGGCGGTTGCCTGCGTTTTAAACGGAAAAACGGGGCGGAAAGTGACCGTAGAGGTGCTGGGCGGTGCGTTGACGATCCAATGGGACGAAAAGACGAACCATATCTTTATGACAGGTCCGGCGGAGTTTGTCTTTGACGGAGAACTGGAATATGAGGTTTAACACGACAGATGATTCTGAAAAAGAAGATACCGAGAGATTTTTATAAGCTGTTCCGCACCCAGAACATGGAGTATTACATGCAGCTTCTGACCGCTTTGTACGGGGCGGATCAGGAAGCCTATGCCCTGACGCAGCTGACGGATTCGGAATGCAGGAGCATTCTGGCGGAAACGATCGCCAGGGTCAACCTGGTCTGGTGGGAGGATGAAACAGAAAAAACGGAGGACGAAGGCTTTCCCGGGCTTTCGCCCTCCGCTGTTTTGGACAGGTTTGTGAAGTGGGGCTGGCTTTCGAAGGATTTTGATGAAAAATTAAACTGCTATATCATTGGCTTTCCGGAGTACAGCAGGCTGTATGTGGAGCTGTTTGACCGTCTTGAAAAAGAGGACGACAGCATGGAGCGGGAAAGTATTCTGTCTGTATACAGCGCCCTTTACACCTATGATTCGGATCCGGAAAAAAATAACAGCATTTTAAAAAGTGCCCTGCGCACATCCAAAAGCCTCGGACAGATGCTGTCCAATATGCAGGACAGCATGCGGCTGTGGTTCGATGAACTTTCCAAACGAAAGGACTTTATCGGAATTCAGGAGGTTCTGGTCAACGAGATCAACAATCGCGAGAGCGTAAAATATGCAATTTTAACAACGACAGACAGTTTTTACCGCTATAAGGAGGCGGTCAAGGAGCTGATTGCGAAGATCCTGGAGGAAAATGAAAACCGCCGCGAGGGGCTGACGGTGCAGAAGCGGATGCTAATGGCTGCACAGGGCAGCGACAGCAGCGCGCCCGAACCGTCAGAAAGCGCAGGAGGCAGCTATGCAGCGTCCATGCAGGCGAAAGCACTGGCATCCGGCGCGTCTGCGCCCGCCCTTTTAAGGCTTGAGCGCGGCATTCAATTCTGCGAAGAGGCGGCGCAGCTGGTTCTTTTGGTGGAGCGCGAATTTGATTTAATCGAGAAAAAGTATAACCGCCTGATCGAATTGAAAACCGTCTTTGCGCGGCGGGCACTGGCGAGAATCCACTACCTTTTGCAGGAGGGTGCAGGCGTAGAGGACAGCACACTGGAGCTGATCGGTCTGCTCAATCACGGCGACAAAAAAGAAGCGCTTTTGGAAGAGCTGCGGGACAGCATGTATGTGACGGCACCGTTTTCCATTGTCGGGGACGCGAGCCTTTACAACCGTCGGCCAAGGCTGGAAAATCAGTTCGTACCGCTGGCTCTGCAGGAGGAGGCGTCCTCGGAAATCGCAGATTTCGTCCCGAAGCCGCTCTATACCGGCAGACAGTTGGAGGAGTTCAGACGGCGGCATACGAAGAACGGAGTTTTTCAGGTTTTGGAGGATACGGTGCAGTCGGCAGAGGATCTGGAAAAGCTTCTGTTTATCTGGCAGGAGGCGACCCAGAGCAGACAGGAGGAAGACCGGATTTTGCTGCAGGAGGAAATCCATCAGAAGGACGGCTTTTCCTACACCGGTTTTAGTATAGACGAAACGGAGAATTGATACATGTTTTCATATCTGGAGGAACGCACCCCCGCTGAGGTGGAGGCGATTCGAAGAACCATACAGGAGCTGCTTCGTCAGACCTGTATTTTACAGGTAAAATACGATCCGGTGACGCTGACGGCCCGGGATAATGGGCGCTATCAGGTCTGTTTAAAGCACCGGGAATTTATTGCGGACTATCTTTCTGTGATGGGCTGTGAGTTGGTGCACGACCCGCAGGATCATCTGTTCCGGATCACAGGCGACGGTGCAGCGATGGAAAAAATGAGCCTGACGACGACAAAGCTTTTGCTTTTGTTAAAGCTGATTTACCGGGATAAAATCATGGGCGAGGGACTGCATGCAACGGTGACGACCCTGGCGGAAATCCGGGAATACGGCAGAAATACCGGACTGCTTCCGGGAAAATTGAACGCACAGGACTGGCAGGCTGCGCTAAATCTGATGAAAACCCACCAGATGATCGAGTTGCCGGGAGCGATTTTGAACGTGGAGGATCAGACGCCGATCTATATTTACAGTACGGTGAATATTTTCTGCTCGTCCTTGGCGATCAACGAGCTGGTACAGCGTTATCGGGATGACGCAGAAGAAAAAACGACGGAAGGAGAAGAGGAACGTGAAACAGGCGAAGAAGATCTTTACCCGGATGTGTCTGAATAACTGGGGCGGAATCAACCATAAGATTCTGGAATTTCACGAATATGTGAACCTGTTTTCCGGCAAGAGCGGCTCGGGAAAATCCACGGTCATGGATGCGATCCAGGTGATTTTATACGGCAGCTTTTCTCCGAGTTTTTTAAATAAAGCGGCGGACGACGCCAAAAACAGACGAAGCGTGTTGAGCTATCTGCGCGGTGAACAAAAGGACGGCACGGCAAACCGCGAAGGACAGGATTTCTGCTCCCAGATCGTCCTGGAGCTGCAGGATACCGGGACAAAGCAGTATGTCTGCATGGGAATTGCTTTTGAAGTACGGAAAAACGATTCTGAAATACGAAAGTTCGTTTATTTCAGTCATCTCGGAAAAATGCCGGAGGGTGGGTATCTGACGGCAGAGGGCTATCCTTATTCGAACCAGGAGATCCGGGCACTGACAGAGACGCGGATGAAGGAGACGGCAAAGGGCGGCAGGGCAGAGTTAAACCGCATTTATCCGTCCCGGGAGGCGTATATCAGCACGCTGTATGACCAGATCCTCGGCTACATTGACGGGAATCGTTTTATGACTATGGAAAAAAGTGCGATTGCGCTGAAAATGTCCAACGGGACGGGACAGTTTATCCGGGATTACATGTTCCCCAAAAGCGAGGGAGACACCATTGAAACAATCAGCGAACAGCTGGGCGCTTACCGGGACATCAAAGAAAAGATCGACGTGCTGGAAAACAAGATCGGAATGCTTAAAAAGGTGCGGGAAACCGGGCAAAAGCTGACGATGACACGCGCAGATATCGTAAAGCAGCAGGCGGTGATCCGCTGTATCGACATTGAGGATTTGAAGAACCGGATCGACGCCCTTTTACAGGATCAGGATCGGACACAGGAGCGTTTGCGTGAGCTTCGGCAGCAGGAAGAAGAGCTGGAAGCCCTGTCTGCCCAGCTGGAAAACGAGCTGATCCTTGTCAGTGCGGACTTAAAGAGCAGCGACCTTGGCAGCCGTCAGGAGCGTCTGGAAGAGCTGGAAAAAAGAAGCCGGATGCTGGCGGATAACGCGGCACAGTGGCGCAAAATCCTGCAGGGACTGCGGCGATGGGAGAGCGACGAGATCGTTGCGGACTATATCAGCAACCGGTTGCTGAATTTGATTGGCGCATTTTGTACCGGACCGGTGACACAGGCGCAGTGTCTGGAGCTGCGCAGCCGTCTGGAAGAGGAACGCCAGAATATCGAGGAAGAGTACGAAACCTATCACGAGCAGGAGCGGCAGCTGTCCAAAGACCTGAAGGAAAAGCAAAAGCTTCTGGACGATATGAAAAACAACCGCAAATCCTATCCGGAGGTGCTGACAAAGGCACGGGCTGCCCTGGAGCAGAAGCTTTCTGCACTGTATGGAAGAACAATCAAGGTGTGGATTTTTGCAGACCTGTTCGATGTTGAGGATGAGGAATGGAAAAATGCGGTAGAAGGGCGTCTGGGACGTCTGAAGCTGAGCCTGATTACAGAGCCGAAGGTTGCGGCGGATGCAGCAAAAGCCTTCCGGGAGATGGGGCAGTTTGAGGAAATCGATCTGATTCATTCTGAGGCGGTCACAAAGAGCAATCCGAGGGCGGAGGAGGGTTCGTTATACGAGGCTGTGCGGGCGGTCGAGCCCTTTGCAGACAGCTGCTTAAAACGCTATCTGGGACGGATTATGAAATGCCGCACGGTGGAGGAGCTGCGAAGCGCCAAAGACGGTGTGACGCCGGACTGTTATTCCTACAGTAATTTTATTTTCCGGCATCTGAAAAAACGGGATTATACCGTCGGTGCGTGCATCGGAAGCAAGGTTTCCCGCGCACGGCAGCAGGACTATGAAGTAGATGCGCAGCGTCTGAAAAAAGAGCTGGAAGAAGCAAAGCGCATGGCGGACGGTCTGAAGGCGGTCCGGGAGATGGAGAGTCTGAAAGAAGAGCCGGCGTATCTGGAAAGCCTTTCTCGGGCAGCGCAGGAGCTGGAAGCCGTGCTTTTGGAAACACAGGAGACGAAAGCAACCATCGAAGGTCTGCGGATGGGTGCATATAAGGAGCTGGAAGAAAAAGAAGCAGAGCTTCGCAAAAAACGCAGCGAGCTGAAAAAGAGAATATCCGGTATACAGAATGAAATTGCACAGCAGACCGGCAATCAGGAGCGCATACGCACGGAGCTGCAGTCCAAAAACGCAGCATTAAAGGAGGCGTCTGTCGGTTATACACAGCAGCCGGAGATCACCGCAATGGTGCAGGAGGCGCTGTCCAAACGATCCTCCGGCGCGGTCAGGGCCCAGAAAAATGCGGAGATAGAAGTACTTTGTGAAAAGGAGCAGGAGCAGACAGAAGAGCTGTCCCGGGCAAGAAACGCCTATATTCTGCAGTATCCCTCCAGCGGATTTTCCGGCTCGGAGAAATCCAATGAGGGTTATGAGCAGCTGCTTTCCCAGTATGAGACAGATTTTGAGCCCCAGTATCGGACAGAGTTTGAAAAACAATGCGATTTCATTTACCGCAGCCTGCGGGAGAATGTGATCGCAACGATTCACGGCGACATTAAGGCGGCAAAGCGGCACGCTGCGGAGATCAACCGCCTGTTGAAAAAGACGAACTTCTCTGATAGTATTTACCAGATTAAAATCGAGCCTGCCTACAATGAAAACGGTCAGTTTTACGACATGCTCATGGCACCGGAGTTAGACAGCAAGAACCTGGACAATGACGGCTTCGAGGGGCAGCTGTCCCTTGGAGAGGACAGCTTTTATCAGAAATACGAAGCAAAGATCAGGCTGCTGACAGACAAGTTCATGCCGGTAAAGGACGACGATGAGCGGGTGCTGGAGCAGCACCGTCGGGAAATGGAGCAGTATGCGGATTACCGCAATTATTTGTCCTTTTCCATGTATGAGCAGGTTACGGATGCAGATGGAAACGTGATCCGTGAAAATTTCGTGGATGACATGGCAGGCCGTGATTCCGGCGGTGAGGGACAGAATCCGAAATACGTCGCACTGCTTGCCGGTTTTGCGATGCTTTACATGCAGCAGACCAACCGCGACAGTCGAATTAAGCTGGTGCTTCTGGACGAGGCCTTTTCCAAAATGGATCAGGAGAGAAGCGCGGTCTGCTTAAAATATGCCCGGCAGATGGATCTTCAGCTGATTGTCTGCGTGCCTGACGAACGCTTACAGTCCCTGATCCGCAACGTGGACTGTGTGTATGGCTTCCGCCGCCACAAAAACCAGATCTCAATGATGCATATCGACAAGGGAAATTATCTGGAGCTGTTGGAAGGCGTAGAATAGAGTACAAGATTGCCCCGGGCAGCGGTGACACGATCGCCAGCCCGGGGCATTTTTTCCACGCAGCTGCAGACTGCGAGTTTCACTGTTTATTCTACCGCACTGAAGAAGATCCACGTTCCGGGAGCAACTTCATGTTTCTGCCCGGCAATCGTGATGACTGCATCAACCGGCGTTTCAATTTCGTATCTCCATTGATCGCCCTGCAGTTTCCAGTCGGAACGGATCAGACCATGGCGGGAGCGATAGGAGCAGGAAAGCCAGCCGAGGCGTTTGTCGGGAAGCGGAGAGACAGAAATCTTTTCATAGGCGGGATAGCCGTCAAGCGGACGGATTCCGGCGGCGTTTCCATATACCCAGTCAGCGACTGCGCCGTAAGCGTAATGATTATAGGAATTCATGTCGCGGGTCCAGAAATCGCCGTTTTCCATAATACCGTCCCAGTGCTCCCAGATAGTCGTTGCGCCTTTTGTGATCGGATAAAGCCAGGAAGGATAGTTTTCCCGCAGCAAAAGTGACCAGGCGAGGGAGACATAGCCGTAGTCCGAAAGTACATGGAGCAGGTAAGGCGTTCCGACAAAGCCGGTTTTTAACTGCACACCGGCGTCTGTAACGAGCTTTGCAAGCTGATCTGCTGCAGCCTGGCAGTCTTTTGCCAGGTGGAAATGGGCGGCGAGGATGCATTCGGTCTGCGTGTGGTAAACCGGCCAGGTTTCCTGGAAAGCGGCAACGATATTTTTATAGAGCGTCTCATATTCCGAAACATCTTCGCCAAGCACGTTACCGGCTTTCATGACCAGCTCCGTGGAATGCGCATAAAAAGCAGAAGCGATTAAGTCTTCGTCAGAAGAACCTTTGTAGCTGCCGGACGGTGCATCCAGACCGAGCCAGTCGCCGTAGTGTTCTCCTCCGGTCCAGAGGTTTTTGGTCGTGGTGGAGGAGGTGATATAGCCCACCCATTTTTTCATACTGTTAAACTGGCTGCGCAGAATGTTTGCATCGCCGAATGCCAGATAAAGTTCCCACGGGCAGACACAGGCTGCGTCGCCCCAGGCTGCGCTGCTCTTTTGATTTTCGAGTATGGCGGGAATGACGTGGTCTACATGACCGTCCGGATACTGGTCTGCGGCAAGATCCGAAAGCCATTTGCGGTAAAATGCTTCCGTATCGAAATTGTAGCAGGCGGTACGGATAAATACCTGCGCATCGCCTGTCCAGCCGAGACGTTCATCGCGCTGCGGGCAGTCGGTCGGGACATCGACAAAGTTGCCTTTCTGTCCCCAGATGATATTGTCGAACAGCTTATTTAACAGCGGATTTGAACTGGAAAGAAAACCGGTGCGTTGCAGGTCGGAACAGACGACAACTGCGGTAAAAATGTCCGGACGTACTGCATCCGCTCCGCCGGGAAAGTGATCGACACGGATATAGCGGAAGCCAAAGAAGGTCAGCTTCGGATGCCAGGTCTGGAATCCTTCTTTACAGAAATATAAAAATTTCGCTTTGGCAGCGCGATAGTTTTCTGTATAAAAGTTTCCGTGTTTGTCAAGAACTTCCGCATGGGAAAGCTCAACACAGTCGCCTGCGTGGGCGTCTAAAGAAACTTCGACATAACCGGTAATTTCCTGACCGAAATCGATGACAGTTTCCCCGGCGGGCGTAGTGAAGATCCGCGCAGGCACGATACGCTCCTGTTCGGTAATTTTTTCGCCCTGTTGGGCAATCAGCGTATCGGACGGACCGTCAAATTCCTCGATTGCAATTGGAGCAGAGGACGGATCAAATGCCGCGTCATAGGTCTCGCCATCATAAATTTCACTGAAACGGACATTGCTTTCATATGCCGACCAGTCTGCTCCGGTCGGGAGAAGCTGCGTGTTGCCGTCTGTATAGGTAATCGTCAAAAGTGCGATCAGTCCGGCTGAAATCTGTGCTTTTTGCTGACGGTGCGCTTCATCGGGCCAGGCAAGCGGACTGCGGTACCAACCTTTTCCGACGAGGATGGAAAGTTCGTTTTCCGAAGAAAGGAGCTCGGTAACATCATAGGTCTGCACCTGCAGACGGTGGCGATAGGATGTCCAGCCGGGAGCAAGGACGAAATCGCCGATGCGTTTTCCATTTAAAGATGCTTCATAAACTCCCATTGCTGTAACAGAAAGTGTTGCGTGCGCAACAGAAGATAGCGACTGATTGGGAGAAGAAAAAAGAGAAAACTGTTTGGAATAGACCGGGCAGACGTCCCCTGTTGTCTGTGCCGGACGAATCCATTTTGCGTTTGGAATCATAAACATACCCTCCTTGTTTTGGTTCGTCTTGACTTTTATGATAACAGATAGTAGCCTAAAGAAAAGCACCTGATTTTGACTGAAAATGGGGGTGAATTTGTCTTTATGTTCCGAGGGGAGATTACAGAATTCCAGTTCTATCAGAACAGGAAAGCGGAAAAACTCATTATGATGCCGTTTTGTCAGGAGGATCTTGAAATGCACGGCCATAATTTTTTTGAGCTGGCATACATCACGGGTGGGACAGCGGAGCATACGCTGGAAAACGAAGGGAAAACCATTTCTGCAGGCGATTATTTTTTTGTGGATTACGGCTGTCTCCATGGATTTCAGAACTGTAAAAATCTGACGCTGATCAACTGTCTGTTTCTGCCGGAGACGGTGGATGAAACACTGCAGGGCTGCCGGAGTTTTTCCCAGCTGTTGCAGGGCTGTCTGTTAAAATATTACCGGATGTCACTTGGGCAGGCGAAGTTTGCCAGAGTGTTTCACGACCGGGATGGACAGGTAGGGCGGCTGATGCAGGAAATGCTTCTGGAATATCAGGAGCAAAAAGTCGGATGTTATCCGCTGCTTCGGTTCAAGCTTCTGGAAATCCTGCTTCTGACGCTGCGCGGGCTGATCGAACCGGAAAACGAGCGCCCCTACAGTACGTCTGTGCAGGAGGTGCTGGAATATGTAAACGGGAACTATCAGGACAATCTGACGCTGGGAACATTCTGTGAGCAGAAGCATTACAGCGTTGCCTATATCAGCAGGCGGTTTAAGCAGGAAACCGGGGTGACGCTGCGCGAATATGTCCAGAATGTCCGCATCGAAAAAAGCTGCGAACTGTTGGAAGACAGTGATCTGAGGGTGGTGGAGATCGCCCGCAGAGTCGGCTATGAAGACATAAAATTTTTTAATCAGATTTTTAAGCGGCGGATGCAGATATCCCCGCGGGAATACCGGAAAATCTGCATGAACCGTGCAGCAGACGGATAAAAGATATGGAGCAGAAATATCTGAAAGCAGAGGAAACCAATTCAAAACAGGAGGAAGTATGGAACCGAAGGTAAGCATTATTGTTCCTATATACAATGCACAGGAATATTTGAAACGCTGTGTGGACAGCATTTTAAGTCAGGATTACCGCGACTTTGAGCTGCTTTTGATGGATGACGGCAGTAAGGATGCATCCGGCGAAATCTGCGACGCCTATGCACAGCAGGATGGTCGCGTGCGCGTAATCCATAAAGAAAATTCCGGCGTGTCGGATACGAGAAATCAGGCACTGGAGCTGGCGCGGGGAACGTTTCTTCAGTTTTTGGACAGCGACGACTGGATCGTGCCGGAGGCGACAAGGCTTCTGGTGCGTTCGATGGAGGAATATAACTGCGACATGGTCATTTCCGACTTTTACCGGGTTTCCGGGGAAAGGCTGGCGCAGAAGGGCGACATCGAAGAGGACAAGGTGATGAGCCGTCAGGAGTTTGCTTCCTATATGATTGAAAATCCGGCGGATTTTTATTATGGCGTACTCTGGAACAAAATGTACCGCAGGAGCATCATCGAAGAATATCATATCCGGATGGATACCTCCATCAGCTGGTGTGAGGACTTTCTGTTCAATCTGGAATATATCCGCCATGCGGAGAGCTTTTTTGCCCTGCAGGTGCCGATTTATTATTATCTGAAGCGCCGCGGCAGCCTGGTCAGCCAGGGAGCGAGCATCACGAATACGGTGCGGATGAAGAGCAACATTTTCGAGTATTATAACGAGTTTTATAAAGACGTTTACGAGGATAAGGATTATGCCGATATCCGGCTGCAGGTCTACAGCTTTTTATGGGCTGCGGCAAAGGACGGCGTCGTACTTCCGGGAAGCAAGAAGCTGGGGGAAGAGCGCAGGCGGATTACCCGGGAAGAAGTGGAAGGAAACGGCGCAGTGATCGGGCAGTACCGGTTCCGCAGGCTGTATGAATATGAGCTGGATCTGGCGGCGCAGAAAAATATGCTGACGTTGGATGAGGCGCTTTTGCTGTGTGCCCTCGCCCAGTGCAGCGCCTGCTACAGCGCACGCAGGCTCGGGGAAATCGCCGGAGTCGGACAGCCGAGGCTGTTTCTTGCGATGCAGAAGCTGGAACGCAAAAAGCTGATCGCGCCGGAAAAGCCGGTTAAGGAAAAGAGTGCAAAGGAAAAGCCCGCCGACAGGATAGAAAGCACAGCGGAGAAAAAAGAGCGCACGGCGGACAAAAAGGAAAAAAGCAGCGAAAAGAAAGAAAAGAACCGCTTGCTCCTGACAGAGGAAGGCAGGAAGCTTTCCGGAGAGCTGCTGCGCGTGGAAAAAGACCTCTACAGCGTCTGCATGGAAGGTATTTCGGACGAGGAACAGAAGCAGATGGAAAAGCTGATGGGCAAAATTCAGGAAAACATGATTCGATTCATGGTGAAAGAAGTGCCGGAGGACGAACCGGGTTTGGAGACAGAGGAAGCGGGTGAACGGAAACAATAATCTTGCGCAGTTTACGCGTCTGGTTTATGATAAGGATAAATCATGAATTAAAGTGAGGAATATTATGAATCTGCCGTCCGCGTTTTTGACGCGCATGCAGGAAATGCTGGGAGAGGAATACGAAGCATTTCTGCAGAGCTATGAATCCGGTCATTATCAGTCGCTGCGGCTCAATCCGCGCAAAACGGACCGGGAGGAATTTACAGAAAAATCGCCGTTTCATCTGACGCCGGTTGCATGGGAGAAAAACGGTTTTTATTACAGCGAAGAGGATACACCGGGCAAGCACCCGTATCACGAGGCTGGTGTTTATTATATTCAGGAAGCGAGCGCGATGGCGCCTGTCGGATATCTGGACGTACAGCCGGGGGATTATGTGCTGGATCTGTGCGCTGCCCCCGGCGGGAAAAGCACCCAGATCGGTGCTGCGATGCAGGGAAAAGGTATTTTAATCTGCAATGAGATCCATCCGGCGCGGGCAAAAATTCTTTCGGAAAATGTGGAGCGGATGGGACTGACCAATGCAGTTGTGACGAACGAAAGCCCGGAGCGACTGTCCGCTTATTTCCCGGAATATTTCGATAAAATTTTGGTGGACGCCCCCTGCTCCGGTGAGGGGATGTTCCGAAAGCACGAGGAAGCCTGCAGCGAATGGAGTCCCGAAAACGTGGAGCTGTGTGCAAAGCGGCAGGACAGCGTGCTGGACGAAGCTGCCGCAATGCTGAAAAAAGGCGGCAGGCTGGTATATTCGACCTGTACGTTTGCGCTGCAGGAGGATGAAGGCAGTGTTGCACGATTCCTTTTGCGGCATCCGGAATTTTCCATAAAAGAGACGCACCGTTATGACGGTATGGAGCCGGGCAGGCCGGACTGGGCGGGAACCGAGCCCGTCCCGGACGGAATGGAAAAGACCATTCGTCTCTGGCCCCATAAGCTGCATGGAGAAGGACATTTTCTGGCGGTGCTTGAAAAAACAGGGGAAGTGCCGGAGGGATACCGGGCGCGCAGCCTGTATGGAATCCAGAAAGGAATTGCGCCCAAGGATTTTGCTGCATGGAAAGAATTTGAACGAGAAAGCCTGAAGAAGCAGTTTGATGGAATCTTTTTATTGTTCGGTGACCAGCTTTATCTTGCACCAAAGGACATGCCGGCTTTAAAAGGCTTAAAGGTGCTGCGTCCGGGACTGCATCTGGGCACGATGAAAAAAGGGCGGTTTGAACCGGCACATGCGCTGGCACTTTCGCTTTCGCCCAAAGATGCAGTGCATTGCTGCAACCTTTCCGGTGACAGCCAGGAGGCAAGGCAGTGGATCAACGGCATGACGCTTTCCAAAGACGGGGAAAAGGGCTGGCAGCTGGTCTGCGTAGATGGATACAGCCTCGGCTGGGGAAAGCTGGCAGGCGGGATTTTAAAAAATCATTATCCCAAAGGACTGCGCAAAACAATGTGACAGATGTGCTGTCTGTGCAACCCGCCGCAGGCGGAGCAGGACTCTGTTTTACATATGCAGGAACTAAAAAAATGGAGGAAAACATTATGAGATTTACACTGGATTACGATCAGTACGCTGCCCTGGCAAGACAGACGGCAGCAGAGGGATGTGTTCTTTTAAAAAATGAGAAGGAGGCACTTCCGATCCGAAAAGGAGAGACAGTTTCCGTGTTTGGACGGATTGCCTTTACCTATTATAAGAGCGGAACCGGATCGGGCGGTATGGTAAATGCTCCCTATGTGACAAATATCCTGGATAGCTTAAAGGAATGCAAGGATATTTCTGTCAACGAAGAGCTGGAAGCGGTTTATCAGGACTGGATCCGGGAAAATCCCTTTGATATGGGAGAAGGCTGGGCGCAGGAGCCCTGGAGCCAGAAGGAAATGCCGGTCAGCGAGGCGCTTGCACAGAAAGCGGCAGCATCCTCTGACCTTGCTGTTGTTGTGCTGGGCAGGACAGCAGGCGAGGACATGGACAACAGCGCAGAGCCGGGAAGCTATCTGCTGACAGCAGAGGAGGAGGCGCTGATCAAAACCGTCTGTAGCGCATTTAAACGGACTGCCGTTGTGTTAAACGTCGGCAATATCATCGATATGAAATGGGTGGACCGCTACCAGCCCCAGGCAGTTTTGTATGTATGGCAGGGCGGTCAGGAGGGCGGACACGCGGCGGCAGATATCCTGACCGGCGCAGTGAACCCCTGTGGTAAGCTGAGCGATACGATCGCAGCAGATATTTCGGATTATCCGTCTACGGATAATTTTGGAGATGCTGTATGCAATGTGTATGCAGAGGATATTTACGTTGGCTACCGTTATTTTGAAACCTTTGCAAAGGAAAAAGTAAGCTATCCCTTCGGCTTTGGTCTGTCTTATACGGATTTTTCCGTGGAGGTTCTGAATACAAGAACAGACGGTACGAAAGCAGAACTTACCGTTTTGGTTAAAAACATCGGAAAGACTGCCGGAAAAGAAGTTGTGCAGGTGTATGTCTGCCCGCCTCAGGGAAAGCTTGGCAAGCCTGTCCGGAATCTAAACAGCTTTTACAAGACGCAGCTGCTTACGCCAGGAGAGGGGGAGGAGGTAAATCTCGTCGTTTCCCTGGAAAAGAGTGCATCCTATGATGACAGCGGCGTAACCGGGGAGAAATCCTGTTGGGTGCTGGAAGCTGGCGCCTATGGCATCTATGTCGGAACAGATGTCCGCAGCGCGAAAAAGGTTTGCGAGGTGCAGTTAGACGAGCTGTGCGTCATTTCCAGACTGGAAGAGGCGCTTGCACCGGTACAGCCATATGAGCGTCTGGTTCCGGTCGAAACGGGCAAAAAGGGCACAGACGGAGAGCCGGTTCTGGAAATCGGAAAACAGGCAGCGCCTCTGCGGAGCGTCGATCTGGCAGAAAGAATCCGGACAGAACGCCCGGAGGCAGAGACCTGCATCGGCGATCAGGGCTGGAAGTTAGCGGATGTCTGTGATAAAAAGGTGACGCTGGAACAGTTTTTATCCCAGTTATCGGACGAAGATCTGGCATGCCTGGTCCGGGGAGAGGGCATGTGCTCTCCGAAGGCAACACCTGGCATTGCATCTGCATTCGGCGGTGTGACGGATTCCTTAAAGGCATTTGGCATCCCGGTTGCGGGCTGCTCGGATGGACCCTCCGGAATCCGTATGGACTGCGGAACCATCGCCTTTTCCCTGCCAAACGGCACACTGCTTGCCTGCACCTTTAATCCGGAGCTGGTGGAACAGCTTTATGAGATGGAAGGAATGGAGCTGCGCAAGAATCAGATTGACACGCTGCTGGGGCCCGGCATGAACATTCATCGCAATCCGTTAAACGGCAGAAACTTTGAATATTTTTCGGAAGATCCCTGTGTGGCAGGTACGATGGCTGCAGCTCAGTTAAAGGGCATGGGAAAATACGGTGTGACCGGAACGATTAAACACTTTGCGGGAAATAACCAGGAATTTAAGCGGCACGATGCAAACGGCGTTGTTTCCGAACGTGCGCTGCGCGAGATCTATTTAAAGGGCTTTGAAATCGCAGTAAAAGAAGGACATGCCTACAGCATTATGTCTACCTACGGACCGATCAACGGAATCTGGACAGCAGGCAACTACGACCTGCTGACGACGATTTTGCGGAAAGACTGGGGCTATCAGGGCGTGGTAATGACCGACTGGTGGGCGAAGATGAACGAGGAAGGCGAGGAAGGCTCCCAGAGCAATACGATTCCGATGGTGCGCGCTCAGAACGACGTTTACATGGTTGTTTCGGATTCTGCTTCGAACTCTGCAAATGACAACACGATGGAGGGCCTGGCAGATGGACGGCTCACAAGAGGACAGCTGGTTAGAAATGCAAAGAATATCTGTCATTTTCTGATGCGTTCTCCGGTGATGAACCGTTTCTGTGATCGGGAATTTGATGTATGTGAAGAAATTAACAATCCGGCAAAGGATGCGATGGCAGGAAATGTGATCGCAAGTCAGAAAGTAGAAAAAGAGACAAAGCTCGATCTGACAAAGCTGAGCACCCAGAAGGGCGTGCGCGCCGGGTATCTGCTGGACGTCTCCAAAGCAGGCAGCTATCAGATGATTTTTAAAATGCATTCCGGAGAAAATCCGTTTGCGCAGCTGCCGGTTTCCATTTTTGTCAACGGCGTCCTGCAGCAGACGACGACCTTTAACGGAACCGACAACAAGATCATAGAGCGTGCGGTAACGATAAGCTTCCCGGAAAGCGGGGAAAACCAGCTGACGCTGTTCTTTGGCGAGAGCGGGGTCCGCATGGATGGAATCCTTCTGGTGCAGGAATAGAACGGCATACAGGGGCTTTGCGTACGGACTGGAGGAAACGTGAAGAAAGAGAAACAAAAAGACAGAGAGGATAGACAGATCTGCATTGTGTTTGCGACGGCGCTTCTGGCGTGCGCGCTCCTTACCGGCTGCGGTGCTGCGAAGGAGGATAATCTTTCGCAGGGAATTGCGCTGGTGGAGCAGATGGACTATGAGGGCGCGCTGACCTGCTTCGAGGCGGCGGCCCTGAATAAAGAGGATATGCGTCAGGTTTACAGAGGGCAGGGGCTGGCTTACATGGGCATGACGGATTATGAGAATGCAGCGGCGAGCTTTGAAAAGGCGCTGGGGCAGAGCAGCCCGCGTCCGGATGCGATGGATTATGACATCAACTATTATCTGGCGACCGCCTATTATCGGAACGGACAGGTCGACAAGGCGATCCATGTTTATCAGGCAATCACGGATCTGAAGCCCGGGGAAAAGACCGCCTGGTACTTAAAAGGAACCATGGAGCTGGAGCAGGGCAGTACGGACGCTGCGAAAGCCGATTTTGATAAGGCGGTTGAGGCTGCGCCGAACGATTACGACATCCGGATTGATATTTTCTGCAGCTGCAGCAAATACGGACAGGACGATCTTGGAAAATCCTATCTGGAAAATGTTCTGGACGGCGACAGGAAGCGGATTTCGGATTTCGATCTCGGCAGAATCAGCTACTACCTGGGCGATTATGAGCAGGCCCGTACCTCTTTGGAAAAGGCGCAGGAAAACGGCGGTGCGGAAGCAGCGTCCCTGCTCGGTCAGACCTATGAGGCACTCGGTGACTACAATTATGCGGCGAGTGTTTATAACACCTACCTGCAGAACAAAACGCCGGACGCGTCTTTGTACAATCAGCTCGGGCTTTGCAAATTAAAGGGCGGCGATTATGAAGCGGCGCTTGCAGCGTTCCAGGCGGGGCTGGAAGTAGAGGGCAATACGGCGACGCAGTCGCTGATGTTCAACGAACTGGTAGCGTATGAATACCTTGGGCAGTACGATAAAGCGAAGCTTGCGATGGATCAGTACCTTGCTTTGTATCCGGATGATGAAAAGGCACAGCGGGAAGCGGTATTTCTGCAGACGCGGTAGCTCCACACACACGGACAGGACAGTATAGTCGCATGGCTGTTTAGAAAGAAATGTAGGGAATGACTATGGAGAAACGTGTAAAAATCAGAAAAACGGTTTTTGGCGGCGCGATCGCCCGTATCTGCTGTCTGGCGTTGTGCCTTTGTCTCGGATTGTCGATATCGATGACGGCACAGGCAGCATCCGGGAAAAAAGTGACGCCGGTTACGATGGCAGCAGTCGTCGGGGAAGAAAAAACGGTGACGCAGCAGGCGGATAAAACCTCTGCAGCACTTGGTATTTTACCGGTCGGCACGACGGTCAACGTATGCGGGCAGACCGGCAGCGGGAAAAGTGGCATGTACCAGATTGTCTATGGAAATGCGATCGGCTATATCACACAGACAGCCTGCCAGCCGGTCTGCGTGGATGTAGCGATGACGGCAGCGCTTGCTGCACAGGCGGAAGCGGTGAAACAGCAGGTGGCACAGGCCCAAGCAGCAGCGGCGGCACTGGCAGCGCAGCAGGCAGCAATGCAGCAGGCAGCAGTACAGCAGGCAGCACTGGCTCAGGCGCAGGCTGAGCAGAAAGCCCCCATTCCGGCGGGCAGCGGCAACGTCATCTTCGTCGGGGACTCCCGCACGGGACAGATGGCGAATGCAGTCGGTGGAACGGCAGCATGGCCTGGTACGGCCTTTGTGGCATGCTTTGGAGGTGGCGTGGACTGGCTTTCCACCGCCCAGGCGAAAAAGGACGTCGACCAGTATGTGACGCCCGGCTCAGTGATTATTCTCAATTACGGCGTCAATGATTTATCACGACACAACGATTATATTACGACGATTAACCGATATGCACAGGATTGGATTTCGAAAGGTGCGACGGTGTACTTCGCCTCGGTCGGTCCGGTCGGGGAAAACGAATACGGAAAACGCAACTGGGCGGTAGAATATTTTAACAACCAGTTAAACAACCGGCTGGATGCCAGAATCGGACGACTGAATCTGTATGTGTTTCTGACGGGCAGCGGATATACCACGCAGGCAGACGGACTGCATTATGATGGTGCAACCTACGCAGCGATGTTCCGGTTTTTGATGCAGAGCATTGGAAGAATATGAAACAAAAATACGAACACATTCAGCTTCTGAGGGCGCTTGCCTGTATCGGAGTGTTTATCACCCACCTTGCACCGAGGCTGGGAGCGACGGGAAAAGCCGCGTGGCTTGCCAATCAGGGAGCGGCGGGCGTGTATCTCTTTTTTGTCCTCAGCGGCTATCTCGCCTGCTGTGACAGAAAGCTCCCGACGGCTGGAAAAAAAGAACTGCTGACCTATTATAAAAAACGTCTGGTGCGGATTCTTCCGCTGTATTATGGGGTGATCCTTTATAACATCCTGCTGCACGGGCTGATTTTAAAGGATATTCCGGCAGACCCGCAGGGCCTGTACTGGCTTCGGTATTTTTTCCTGACAAACAGCGTGATCCCTGCGCCGAATGATTTTTGGGGAAACCTGAGCGCAACCTGGACGATCAGCCTGTTTATGGCGTTTTATCTGCTTGTGCCGGTCTTTGTGCGCCTGATCCGCGGCTGTACGAGCGCGTTTTTCTGCTATGTACTGGCATTGATTCTGCGGTATTTGTGGGTAAAAACCGGATACGGTGATTACATGATGATTTTTTACTACCTGCATTATTTTCTGCTCGGTATGCTGGTCTGGGAGATCCATCAGGCGGGAAGGCGTATCGGCGCGCAGTTGCTTGTCTATATCGGCATGCTTGCGGCAGCAGGTGCGGGTTTGGCCCTTGGCAGGGCGCAGACGGATTCGTTTATTTGGTGGTCGTGGTGTTTCGGCATGTTACTGCTTGCAGGCAGCGGCTTTCGGTTCTGCAGGAAAGGAATCGGAGGTCGGATTTCGGATGCTGTGCTGTGGACGGATCGGTATTCGTATGAGATTTATCTGGTGCATGCCGTCATTTTAGAAGGGCTCGGCATGGTGCGGGTACAGATCGGACTGTCGAACGCAGCGTTTCTGATTCTGGCGCTGCTTCTGACGGGCGCAGGTGCGGTACTTTCCAAAAAACTGATCGAAGACCCCATCGCCGGACTTGTTGCCCGAAGCAGAATATGATACCATAGCAGAAGCTTGGAAAACTGACGCAAGCCAGGAAAACAAAAAGGAGAAAAAGATATGATTGACCAGTTAATTGCAAATATCAAAAAGACAAATGCTCCAATCGTTGTCGGACTGGACCCGATGATGAAATTTATTCCGGAGCAGATTCAGAAAGCTGCTTTTGCGGAATACGGCGAGACGTTAAATGGCGCTGCAGAAGCGATCTGGCAGTACAATAAGGGCATCGTGGATGCAGTAGCGGATCTGATTCCGGCAGTAAAGCCGCAGATCGCCATGTATGAGCAGTTCGGCGTAGCAGGTCTGATCGCATTCCAGAAGACCGTCGCATACTGCAAAGAGAAAGGTCTGGTTGTCATCGGCGATGTAAAACGCGGCGATATCGGTTCCACTTCTGAGGCTTATGCGGTTGCCCATCTCGGAAAAGTAGTAGTGGGAGAAAAGAGCTATGCACCCTTTGACGAGGATTTTGCAACGGTGAATCCGTATCTGGGTTCCGACGGCATCAATCCGTTCATAAAGGTCTGCAAAGAAGAAAATAAGGGCATTTTTGTGCTGGTAAAAACTTCCAACCCCAGCAGTGGTGAGTTCCAGGATCGTCTGGTGGACGGCAGACCGTTGTATGAAATCGTCGGTGAAAAGGTTGCCGAATGGGGCAGCGAGTGCATGGGCAGCGAATATAGCAATGTTGGTGCGGTTGTTGGCGCAACCTATCCTGAAATGGGCAAGGCGCTGCGCAAGGTGATGCCGAAGTCCTACATTCTCGTGCCCGGCTACGGCGCACAGGGCGGCAAGGGCGCTGATCTGGTGCACTTTTTCAATGAAGACGGACTTGGCGCGATTGTCAACTCTTCCCGCGGCATCATTGCAGCATATCAGCAGGAAAAATATGCACAGTTTGGTGCGGCTAACTATGCGGACGCATCCAGACAGGCGGTTATCGATATGAGAGAAGATATCGCACAGGCGCTGCAGGGACGCAAATAAATGAAAACGTCAATCAGAATATAGAAAAAATCGGGTGGAAGCTGTCAGGTGTCTGGCGCTTCCGCCTTTTTTCGTGTAGGAAACAGCGTCTCTATACAAAAAAGAATGTGCCAAGGCACGAGGGGATGGACAAGTCAAAAAAACGTAATATATGGACAAGTCAAAAAAAACGCAATATAATAAATGAAATGTAATATATTGCAGCGAGGAAAAAAGAATGAATCAGGAAGTCAGCATAACAAAAGAACAGGTTCAGAAAGAAATGAAATATTTCCGCAGGCTTTTTCCGATTGTGAGGCTCCTGGACGGGGAAAGGCTGCTGCGAAGAAACGATGGCATGGAAGCAGAACCGGTGGAGATCGATGCACCAGAAATCTGCCATTGTTATGATCTGTGGAAATACTCGGCTCCCTGTAAGCATTGCATTGCACTGGAGGCAGTCAGAAGCAGAAAAGAAAAGTGCAAGCTGGAGATTGTGGGGAATGACATCTATCAGGTGATCGCAAGATATCTGGAAATGAATGGAAAGCCTTACGTGATGGAGCTGGTACATCGTCTGGATGAGGATGCACTGACGGATCTGGAGGAAAAACAATATCTGATTGAACAGCTGACGGGCTATAACGAGAAGCTCTATCAAGATGTGCTGACAGGTGTATTCAACCGCCGTTATTATGAAGAAAAGGTCAAAAATATGTGGGGACCTGTGGGCATTGCGATGATGGATCTGGATAATTTTAAATATTATAACGATTCCTACGGACACAATGTGGGGGATCTTGCACTCAATAGTGCTGCAAAAGTGATCTTATCCAATATCCGAAAATCAGATTTTCTGATCCGCTATGGCGGGGACGAATTTTTGCTGGTACTGCCCGGGATCCGGAAGGACGCCTTTGACAAAAAACTCAACCAGATCCAAAAACAGCTTCATCAGACCACTTTGGACGGCTATCCGGGTATCTCCCTTTCTGTGAGCATCGGAGGAGTAACGACGGTGGAAGAGACTGTGGGGACCGCTTTGGAGCGTGCGGATCGGCTGATGTATCAGGCAAAGAAGCATAGAAATCAGGTTGTGACAGAAAGCAGTACGGAGGGAATCCGTCAGGAGGTCGGAGAAAGGCTGGAACGCGACTCCGGCAGAGAGCTTGTCCTCATTGTGGATGATGCCAAGATCAACCGGGAGATTCTCTTCGAAATGCTGAAGGATAGGTTTGACATTATAGAAGCATCCAGCGGCGAGGAGTGTCTGGAGCTGCTGCATCAATACGGGACAGAAATATCTATCGTTTTACTGGATTTCATCATGTCGGGAATGGACGGACTCGGTGTTTTGAAGGTGATGAATAAAGAACATCTCATCGAAGATATTCCGGTCATCATGATTTCCAGCGAAGACTCGGAGCTACATATCCGTCAGGCATACGAAATGGGCGTATCAGACTATATCGGCAGACCCTTTGATACAAGTGTTGTTCGCCAACGTGTATATAATACCATCAAGCTGTATGCAAAGCAGCGCAAGCTGATCGACCTGGTTGCAGGCCAGATGCAGGAAAAAGAGAAAAACAACCAAATTATGGTCAATATCCTGAGTCATATCGTAGAATGCCGAAACGGAGAGAGCGGACAGCATGTCCGGAATATCGGAATACTGACGAAGATTCTTTTGAAAAAGCTGATGCAGAAAACGGATCGATACCAGATGACATGGGGAGACTTAAACCGGATCGCACTGGCGTCGGCACTTCATGATATCGGCAAAATCGGCATTGAGGAAGCCATCTTAAATAAGCCCGAAAAGCTGACGCAGGAAGAATATGAAAAAATGAAAAAGCATACCGTGATCGGGTGGTCGATGCTGCAAGATCTGAAACAGTATCAGGAGGAACCGCTGGTACGTATTGCAGAACAGATCTGTCGCTGGCATCACGAGCGCTATGACGGAAAAGGTTATCCGGACGGCTTAAAGGGGGACGAGATCCCGATTTCAGCACAGGTGGTTTCCCTTGCAGATGTATATGATGCATTGACCAACGAGCGTGTATACAAAAAGGCGATTCCACATGAAAAGGCGATTGAAATGATCGTCGCAGGAGAGTGCGGACAGTTCAATCCGTTGCTGATAGAATGTCTGCTGGAGATAAAAGAAGATATCCCGATTCAGCTGATGAATGCTGAGCACAGAAATAGCTGGACACCTCTGGGGGGGGTAACACCCTCGTGGCGGGTTTGAAGACAGAAGGATAGAGGATAAGGGAAAAGGAGAGGAAAAGATGACAGTCAGAGAATGCTATGAAAAAATCGGATCTGATTTTGACAAAGTGCTGGGACGTATGGGCAGCGAAGCGCTGGTAAAACGGTTTGCAGTTAAATTTCTGGAAGACAAGAGCTTTGAGGAGCTGACGGAATCCCTGAAAGAAAAGGACGGAGAGGACGCATTCCGCGCCGCACACACCTTAAAGGGTATCTGCGCCAATCTTGGGCTGGACAGATTATACGAAATAGACTGCGAGCTGACCGAAAAGCTGCGCGGACGTCAGACCGAGGGCAGCGAGGAGTTATATCAGAAGGTGGCAGAAGCGTACGAAGCCACAGTAACCGTGCTAAAGGAGCTGGAAAATTTCTGAAAATCTTTACAGATAGTGAAGCTTGATCTAAACTGATAGGGAAAAATCTAAAAGAGCGGGGAACAGAGGAAGAAATATGCGTCTCAGGGGAAAAGGCGCAGCAGAATCAGACGATACACTGCAGTTGGGCACTGCGTGTTAAGATTCTGTTAAGAAAGAGTGAGAACGATATCACAAAGGAGACATTCTTCTTCAGAAAAATACAAATGAAAGGGAAGACACAGATGAAAATAGCGATGATAGGACATAAAGATTTCCCTTCTCGTTCCGGAGGCGTAGAGGTGGTAGTTTATGAGCTTTCGACCAGACTTGCTGCCAGAGGACATGAGGTAACCGTGTACAACAGAGGCAGGCAAAAGGGGCATAATGCTTATCTGGAACAGAACGTCAGGGTCAAGCGGATTTTTACATTTAAAAAGCAGATTTTGAATGCAATGGTCTATTCTTTTCTGGCGACATTTGATACAATATTTCATGATTTTGATGTCATTCATTATCATGCGATCGGACCCTCCGTTCCATTGTTTCTTGCAAAGCTGTTTGGCAAGCATACGGTATGCACGGTGCATGGACTGAACTGGAGAAGTGATAAGTGGGGTGGTTTCGCTTCCTTCTATCTCCGTCTGGGAGAAAAAGTTGCCGCCCGTTTTGCTGATGAAGTAATCGTTCTTTCCGAAGAGGAGAAACAATATTTTCTGCAGAAGTATAATCGGGACTCTATTCTGATCCATAATGCAGTGGAACGGATCACACCGGTTCCCTGTAATGTCATCCGGGAAAAATATGGCCTGGAAAAAGACAGCTATATTCTGTATGTCGGACGGATCTCTCCGGAAAAAGGACCGCAGGATTTGCTGGAAGCGTATCAGAAGCTCCGGCTGCAGGAACGCCTGGTATTGGCTGCCCCGATCCCAGAAACGGAATTTGGAAAAGAAATGCTCCGCAAAATCGATGCAGACCCGAGGGTGATCCGTACCGGCCTGGTGCAGGGACAAGAGCTCGCTGAGCTGTTTTCCAACTGCAGGCTATTTGTCCTTCCGAGTCATACCGAGGGACTTTCCCTTGCCCTTCTGGAGGCAATGTCCTGTGGCGGAAGATGTCTGGTCAGTGATATTCCGGCAAATACGGTGATTACCAAACAATACGGGGCAGAGTTTGAGGCAGAGAATAGTGATTCGCTGGCGGCTGCGCTTTCGAAGGAATTGACAACTCCAAAAGACGAAGAGTTGCTGAAGCAGGAAATGGAATATGTCAAAGAAAATTTTGATTATGATGCAGTGATCGAATGGCATGAAGATGTTTACAAATGTGCTCTGAACAGAAAAAATGAGAAGCGTTGGGAGCAAAATTGCTGATGAAGAAACAGGATGTGCAAATTTCAATAATTGTACCAATTTATAAGGTGGAAAAGTATCTTGTCCGGTGTGTAGAGTCACTGATTGCGCAGGATTTTTTGTCGCTGGAAATTATTCTTATAGATGACGGCAGCCCTGACCGGTGCGGAGAAATTTGTGACAATTATGCAAAAAAAGATGCACGGATTACCGCTTACCATAAACCGAACGGCGGCTTGTCGGATGCGCGCAACTACGGACTGGAGCGGGCGCATGGGGAATATGTCTTATTTGTAGACAGCGATGACTATCTGGAGCCCCAGGCCTGTGCCAACCTATGGAAGGAAGCAAGGGCAGGCTTTGCAGATATAATTATCTCCAAAATGGCACTGGAGAAGCCCTCTGAAGGGATGGCACGGTTTGAAAAGGTGGCGGAGGATCGTTTTCAGTATCATCGTATCTATAGCGGCCCGGCATATCTGATGGGATGTCTGGAGGGTGGTGCACTTCGGGTAGAGGTTATCCGAACCATGTTTCGGCGAGATTTTCTTGTCAGAAATGACCTGTATTTTGAGTACGGTATTTTACATGAAGATGAAGAATTTACACCGAGAGCATTGTTAAAAGCGGAACGGGTTGTGTTGACAGATTATGTCTATTATCATTATGATAATTCCAGAAGTGATTCTATTATGAATTCCACGGCCTTAAACGCAAAAAAAATTGCGGACAGGGTGAAGATCTACGATGGACTGAGGAAGCTTTATAAAACAGTAAAGCCCCGGAAGCTGCGCAGGCTTCTGGAAGATGATCTGTCCTGGAAATATATTGATTGCTATTGTGCCAGTGAACCAAAAAGCAGAAAAAAGCTTGGCGTAAAGAGACTTGTCGTTTTAAAATGTGCCTATAAAGCCAGACGCAGAGCAAAGGCTCTTGTCTTTGCACTTGCGCCGAACCGTTATGCAAACCGGATGCGGGAACAGGCGCTGGTACGCAAGGTACATCAGAGAAGAAGCAGCAGTAAAGCTTTGCCAATAGAGAGAGAACCTGCAAAAAACATAAAACATACGGAAAAGAAAGCTGGAAAAAGCAGATTAAAAAAAGGAATGAAGTTTCTGGCGAAGTTTCTTTTTTTGATCCTGCTTTTGGCAGGCGGACTTGCCAAAAATATTTACGATAACCGGACGAATTATACGGCGGAATTTTATCAGGTCAGCTCCCGAAAGCTGACACACAGTATTCGGGTAGCTTTTCTGACAGATGTGCATTTGCGGGAATACGGAATGGATAACGGCGATCTTGTAGAGGATATAGAAAATCTTTCACCGGACCTGATCCTGCTTGGGGGAGACCTTGTAAAGGATACTGTGGATTCTTATGACAATATGATCTCCCTCTGCAGCCAGCTGACAGAGATCGCACCGGTATGCGGTGTGCTGGGCAACCATGAGGATGTGAAGATTTATCATCAGGGAGATGAGGAACTGGTAAAACGCTTCGAAGATGCAGGCGTGAAAATCCTGCGGAACGAAGAAACGTCCTATTCCCTGTATGACAATACGGTCAGTGTGATCGGTATAGAAGGAAAACCGGAAGATTTTGCAAGCTATGGAGCGAAAGAGTGTATGGAGGCGCAGGAAGCAGAGGATCAATATGATCTGCGCATCTGTATTGCGCATGTGCCTACTTATTTCCCGGAGAAGCTGGAAAATTACAGCTTTGACCTTGGACTTGCAGGACATACCCACGGCGGAATTGTCCGTTTGCCGAAGCTGGGCGCTCTTTATTCTGCGGAAGAGGGACTGTTCCCGGAGTATGGAGGAGGTGTCTATACCCTTGACAACAAGGCGACGCTGATTGTCAGCCGTGGACTGGGAGATTCCGACAAATGGCCGAGGATCAATAATGTTCCGGAGCTTTCAGTGATCGATATTAACTAAACCTTCCAATGCCGTAAGTAGGATAGTGCAATGAAAGAAATTAAAGGAAAAGTGAAAAGAGCAGTTCAGATACTGTGGGAAAACAAATATCGGATGACATATTATATGCTGATCTTGTGCATTTTGTTTGGATGCATTCATTATGCGGAAAGCGGCATTTGGTCCAGCGCGAATATTTCATTTAATTATTCAGAGGCATCCCTGGGCTTAAGCCCGAATAAAACCCGTTTTAACGCCTATGAAATCGTTTCAGAGGAGGTTATGCAGCGTGCCATCGAAAAAGTTGGTTTGCAGGGAAGCATTTCCGCATCGGAGCTTGCCAGCCATGTCTTCATCACTCCGGAAGGAACGGGACATGTGGGCGGAAGTGACGATTACATCAGCACATCCTATAATATCAATCTCAATGCAGACGGATTGGAACTGAAAAATCGGACAACCATCAGTCTGCTGAAAAGTATCTGTGAAGCATACCGTGAGTTTTTTCAGAAAAACTACTGCGATAATCAGGACATGTTAAAGGAAAAACTCGAAGTTACAACAGATTGTGAGCCCTACCTGCGTCTGAATGAGCTGGAGCTGCGGGCAGAATGTATCATGCAGTATTTAAATGCGCGTCTGAGCGAAAACAAGAGCTATGTCGATACCGAAAATCCGGATTCGTCTACCAATAACTTCACGACGCTGAGCAAGCAGATCAACAATATTGTGGATTATGATATTCCGAATGTGAAGGCCTACGTGATCGAAGGAGGGATTGCAAAGGATGCTTCCCTGCTGATCAGCATTCTGGAGTACAAAAACAAAATCGACGATATTGCCGCACAGAAGGAAATGGCATATTATGATGCCAACAAAAACGGAATTTCCGTATATGAAAAGTCCATGACATCCGTTGTCATGATCCCGACGACAGATGAGATGGAAGAATATTACATGTCCCGGACAAAGACTGCAATGGACAATATGGCGCGTTCTGCGGACAGCTCGCTGCAGGCAGCGACGGATTATCAGTCGGAAATCGTGGATACCAGTTATGTAGTGGAGAAGATGCAGACGGTTACCGATGATGCAGGGCGTCTGAAGGAAGCACAGGATATGATCAACAAGCTGGAAAGCGGAATCAATGAGATTTCGGATCAGCTGTTTATATTGGATAAGGCATATATCAGATACAAGTCACAGAACTATGTCTCTTTTACTTATAATAATGCGTCCTTTACTCAACGAATTAACGTAAAAAAGACAGGAATGAAAGCTGCAGCAGTTCTGGCGTTTATGGTGGGCTTGAATTCTCTGAGGAAAGTCAGGAAGAACAGAAAGGGCATAAAGAAAAGTGAAAAAGTTTGAGATTTTGCGATATCTGAAACGTTTCAGTATGCTGATTTTTTTGCTGACGATGGCAGGGGCGGCAATGATTTACCTGTATGCGCAGGGAAAGCAGCAATATACAGCATCTGTTGTTTTGAAGTACACAAATGACGGCATAAAGGACGGCTATGCCCCGGACGGTTCTGATCTGGATGTGAATGAAATCTATTCCTCTACCGTAATTGCACAGGCGATGGATTCTCTTGGAGCATCCGGAAGACTGACGACAGTACGATCGAACTGCAGCGTTACACCGATTATTTCAGAGGAACAGGAGAAGATCAACGATGCACTGATCGAAAAGGGAGAAGAAGTCACCTATTTTCCGGATACTTATAAGGTGAGTCTGGTGGTGGATGGAAAGCTGGGCGGCAGCTATGCACGCAATATGCTGGATGCGATCATGCAGAGCTACTGTACCTATTATACGGAAAAATATGTGGAGCAGAAGCTGTCCCTGAATCCGTCCAGGAATCTTCTGGATAACGGTTATGATTATTATGAATGTGTCCGTATCCTCGAAAACGATACCAACGATATGCATGATTTCCTGCTGGCAAAGCGGGAAAGCTACCCGAACTTCAGATCCTCCCAGACAGGCTATACGTACAAAGATCTCTGTGCGATTTATTCTGAACTGAAAAAATATGAGATCCCGAAGCTGTATGCATATGTTCTGGATGGACCGCAGATACGGGATGGTAAGATCCTGCAGGAATTTATTGCAAACAGCATTGCAGATTCCCAGAACAGTGAAGCGGTTGGAGCACAGCAGCGCAGCGAGATCGAAAGGCTGATCGCTTCCTATGTGGAAAAGAATGCCGGAATTCTGAAGAGCTATTTTACAGAGGGCGGAGACAATGTTTCATCTAATTATATTCTGGGAACCATCGAGGATGCAGGAGCCGGTGAAAAGGCGATCACAACCTACGATAACCTGATCCTTGAGCTGGTCGGAATTGATAAGACCATCGCGGCAGACAAGATCGACCGTCAGTTTCTGGAAGAGACCCTGACGGCCTTTCAGAACGTGTCCTTTGGCGGAACAGAGGAAGAGCATACTCAAATGGAGCAGATGATCAATGATTATGAGAACGAGCTCCAGGAATATTACGAAATCGTCAATACCAGCAGTAAGGAATTGAATCTGTATATCAGTGCGGATTATCTGAAAATGGTCAGCTCTGTCCGCGTAGCGCCTTCGATCAATATCAAGCTCTATATTATGCTCGCGCTGGTATTGTTTTTCGTGATCGGCTGCTGCGGAGCAGTCCTTTTGGGACGACTGTCGGATATCGTGGACTATCTGTTGTATGTCGACAAGAAGACAGGGCTGCCGAACCGGGAAAAGTTAAATATTTATATTGGAGAAATGGCGGGAAAGGTTCTGCCGGAAGCTTTCACCTGCTTTACTTTGAATCTGGATAATCTGTCCGAACTGACAAAGCGGTTCGGATATACCGTAGGCGATGGCGTGTTAAAGGATTTCGCCGGACTGGTACAGCTGATGGGAGATACGGAAGGCATGAGAGGATATAATGGAATTGGCCGCTTTGTTGTATTTTTTGAAGAGTGCAGCAGCAAAAAGGCAGCAGCCATGATCCGGATCCTGGACAATCAGGTAGAGGAATATAACAGCTTAAATCCGGAATATCCGATCCGCTATACGGCGGCGTGGGCAACGACGGAAGAAACAGATACTTATGAAATCCGAGAGCTGCTGCGCCTTTCACAGAAAAAATGGAAGCAGATGGAGAAAGAAAAAAAGGATAAGACAGAGGAGGAAACGTGAAGGATAGACGTTTTCATTATGTTGATGCAGCCAGGGGGATTGCGGTGCTCCTGGTTATCTATGGTCATACCTTTCGGGAGAATATGCGGGCAGCCTATGCGTGGTGCGATTTTTCCTATACGCTGGTGTATCGGTTCCACGTCTCGCTGCTGTTTCTGCTCTCCGGTTTTGGGTACGCCCTGACGCTTGAAAAAAATAAAACCCTGACGGAGTGGCGTTATTTGGGAAAAAAAGCAAAAGCTCTTTTGTTGCCGTGGTTTTCCTATTCCGTCCTGATTTATGTGATATTTGTCGCTGCGCAGCTTTTTGCACCGTGCAGGGCGCTTTTGGAAAATACTGCCTATCAGAAAATTCCCCCGGCAAAATACCTGGCTGCGATGCTGAAAAATGAAAATCCTTACAGCTTTCATCTTTGGTATCTGCAGACCCTGTTTTTATTTACAGCAGTCACTTTTTTGAAGGATAAGTTTCTTTCAGAGAAGTATGCCAGAAGGGCAGCAATACTTCTGATTCTGGCACTGCCGGCATTTTATATGTTGTTTTGCAGGGATTGGGTATGGATTTTCAAGGGATTTTTCCAGAAATATCTCTTTTTCCTGCTCGGGACGCTGCTTGTACGGGAAAAGGTGGAAAAGAAGGCTGGAATTCTGGCAGCAGTGGGAGCGTGCAGTTTCGCAGCGCTGGTGCTGGAAATTTGCTTTTTGCCGGTAGAGATTTATGACAATCCTTATATAGATCTGGGGATGTCCTATGTGGATAATGCGATTACGGTCGGCATCTGCCTGGGAATTTTGGCGGTATGTATTCTGTGGAACCGGTACCTGGGACGCCTTGCGCAGTTTGGCAGAAATACGATGCGGTACTATCTGTATCATCAGCCGTTTTGCTGTGCCCTGCTGGGGATGCTTCTGTATGAGAAGCTGCATTTTTCTGCTGTGGCAACGGTTGCAGCCTGTATGGTAAGTGCGATTGCACTGCCCTGGCTGTTCGGAAAGCTGATCAGGCTTTGTCGACTGGATGACATTTTCAAGAAAATCGGTCTTCCGGCGTAACAGACAGGAAAGTGGAAAGGAAAACGATGGGTGCGATGAGCGGAGCGGAAACAACGACAAGCAGTGAAAAAAATAAACGGGTAATCCTGAATATTATAACGGCAATTGGATATCAGGTTGTCATTGCGGTGTTTGGTCTGGTACTTCCCAGACTGTATCTGGTTAATTTTGGCTCAGAGGTAAATGGACTCAACAGCACCATAAAAAATATTTTTGCATATCTGTCCCTTCTGGAGGCGGGGGTTGGACTCTCGGCACAGTATTCCCTGTATGGACCTGTAGCAAAGGGCGATACCGGGAGCATCAATGGGATTTTGTCTGCAACACGCAGGTTTTACCTGAAGACGAGCGTGGCATATACTGCGATTACAGTTGGATTTGCGCTGTTATATCCGCTGATTATAAAAACGGAGCTGGATTATTTTACGGTCTGCTGCATCATCCTGCTGTATGGTGTGCCTGGAATCGTACTGTTTTCGCTGCGGGGAAAGTACAATGCATTTCTTGAGGTAGAGGGAAAGAAATATGTCGTGACATCCCTGGCGATGGTCACAATGGTCATTTCCAATCTGTTAAAGCTGATTTTTCTGATGATTTCTGATAATTTGCTTCTGATCCAGGCCACCTACTGTGTACCTTCGATCGTTCAGGTTGTTTTTATCATCTTTTATGTGCGGAAGCATTATCAGTGGATCGACTGGAAGGCAGAGCCGGATCACAGTGCTCTGGCCCAGAAAAACTCTGTTCTGATCCATCAGATTTCTTCCTGTTTATTTTCCAATACGGATACGGTTATTATTTCTTTTATGTGTGGAATGAATTATGCCAGCGTATATGCGGTATTTTCGCTGTTTTTTGCAAATTTCCAACAGTTGATCACAGCGTTTTCCAATGGAGTGACGTTCCGCTTCGGACAGTTGTATCATAGCAGCCGAGAGCAGTTTGAACGGGCGTTTGAATGGTATGAATCCCTGTATTATATGTTTGTGTTCTGGGTCTATACGGTGATTACGGCATTTTTGATGCCCATCATCCGTCTGTATACCAGCGGAATAGCGGATGCGTCGATCTATGACAGCAAGAAGATGCTGCTTTTGTTTGCGGCATGGTCGATCCTGTCCTGTGTGGAAATGCCGCTGATCCAGCTGCAATCCATCGCCGGAAAATTTGATGACACGAAAGGACAGGCTGTCCGGGAAATGGTCATCAATATCCTGGTCTCATTGATCTTGACCTGGCGGATCGGAATTGCAGGCTGTCTGATAGGAACCCTGGCTGCACTTACCTATCGGACCATAGCGCTTTCCCGGTACATGTTCGGTAATGTCCGTCCGGGAAATGCAAAACGGAGCATAAAAAAGGTCGCAGTCAATGCGGCAGTTGCAGCAGTCGTGTTATGGATACTCGGGCTGGACGGCTGCAGGGCGGTCAATTACTTTTATGTTGCGGGAATTGCAGTATTAAATTCCCTGTGGATTGCGGCACTCTATCTCCTGGTGAATGTTTTAACAAACTTAGAGGAATATAAAGGTCTATGGAAAGAATTGTGCAGATGGCTGAAAATGCGTTCCATGAGATGACAGACTGATAAGGAGTTTGCGGTTGCGTACTTTATCTGAAATTATCGTAAAAAAAGACTACACAGTGAAACAAAAGCCACGCCCCTTTTTGGATCAGAACAATCCGGTTATCCAGAAAGGGCTGCGGCTCTGCTTTATTTTTCTGTTGACAGCCGCAGGTCTGGGAGAATGGAAAACGTTAAACAATATGCTTGGCGGTCTGCCGAAGGCGATCACAGTCGGTATCATTTGTATGACTATAGCATATGCGATCATTTTTCCGGATCTGAAACGCTTCAAACAGCTGAAAGGACCTACGCTGTTTTACATGTCCCTGATCACAGCTCTGCTTTTGTGGTCCATGGTGATCTGGATCTTGAATTTTATGAATCTCTCCTCCATGATCCGGGGCTGTTCCAAGGTGATCTTCCAGAGCATTGCGATTTTGACGGCACTTTCCGGTGTGTATTTGTTTGGTGCAGAAGCAGTGGATCTGTTTGCGGTCGCCATGTGCCTGGCAAACGGGGCGATCATGGTATTGGAGATTCCATCCTTTGGTATTGCAGCGAGTATACAGTCCCTGATCACCTGTCTGGTGACCTTCGGTGATGCGGAGGGCTATGCAAGAAATCTGGAAATTCATGACCTGACGTTTGTATTCGGACAGCTTGTGCTCTATTATGTGGTGTTTGCACCGAAAGATACACGCAGGGAAAGAAAAAAGCGCTGGCGGATGATCTTACTGTGTACCTTTTTCTTTCTGGTCGGAATGAAGCGGATCGCCATTCCGGCAGTCGTTCTTTTCGTTGTGCATTCGTTTTTTTTGAAAAATAAAAAGTTTTTAAAGCCCTTTCTGATCCTACAGGGTCTTTTGTGGGTTGCGTTCTTTTTCCTGTATGTTTACGGGGTTCGGACGGGAGAAGTGTCAAAGATTATGAATATGGTCGGAATCGACATGATGGGGCGTGATTATTTGTGGCAGCTTGTCGGAGAGCATTATGATTTTTCCATCGGCTATATGGGACACGGTTTTGAATATGTGGATTCGATCGTTGCAAACTGGTACAGCTCCGGTCTGATCAACCATCCCTATCCATTTCACAATGATATTTTGAAAGTATTTGTGGAAATGGGTTTCCCGGGCTTTATATTGTGGTCCGGCATTCAGTATGTGATAGGTCCGATTTTCTGGACGAAGTATGCGGATAACAACACGGCGCTTTTGTACATGGCGGATCTTGGATATATGACGATCACTTATCTGACGGATAATACGGCATTTTATTTCTGGAGCACGATGGCGCTTCGGATTATTGTGCTTTCTTATGCTGAAAAACGGCATCAGCCGCCCAAGAAGGAGATCTGGAAGCCCAAAAGCAGGGCGGAAATGCAGGAACAGATCCGAAGCATGATGCAGGAGGGATAAAGAGGAGGAGAAAACCAAATGAAGACACCAGGGATTTCCTTTGTGATTCCGGTTTACAATATGGAGCGTTATCTGCCTCGGGTCATCCAATGTCTGAAAGCGCAGACAATGCCCGGGTTCGAAGCGATTTTCGTCAATGACGGTTCCAGGGACAACAGCCTTGCGATCTGTAAGAGCGCTGCGTCAGAGGATCCGCGGTTTCGGATCATCGATCAGCCCAACAAAGGTGTGGCAAAGGCGCGGAATGCAGCGCTGGATGCGGCGCGGGGCGAATATGTCTGTTTTCTGGATCCGGACGACTGGGTGGAGTCTGACATGGCGCAGGTGTTATATGAGGCTGCAAAAAAGGAAAACGCAGATATCGTGATGTTTGGAATTTACAATGATTATTGCGATAAGAACGGCAACTGTGTGAAGACGTTGATCGATGGTCCTGCGCTTTGCGGCGTATATCGGGGAAAACCGTTTCAGGAGCATTTTGATGTGCTGGCATCCTACTATCTGGTTGCCACGAAAATGCTGCGCAGGGCGTGTATTGAAGCAGAACATCTGAGATTCCCGGAGCGGACACTCGGGGAGGATGGTCTGTTTTATGTAGCGTTTATGCGGCAGAATCCGTCCTGCCTGGTAGCGATCCAAAAGCCTCTGTATCATTATACGGTTGCGCGCAGCGCGTCGCTTTCCAACTCCTGGCATCCGGAGCGGCTGCAGGACAATTTTTATTTAAGCGATGCGGTCTGGAGCGTGGTAGAGGACTGGGGGCTGCAGGACAGCGAAATGCATCGGAAGAAAGCCTGTTACTGTACGGTGCGGGATTTGCAGCTCGGCATTAAAAATGTCTGCAGCGGTCCTTTGTCTGCCAAAGAGCGGACAGATTGGCTGCAAAAAACGGTGAAGCTGCCGCGGGTGGAAAACGCAATAAAAAATACTGCAGTAAAGAGCTTTCACAGCAGAAATGACCGGATTAAGCTGCTTTTATTAAAGCTTCATCAGTATAGGGCGGTTATTTGGCTTTCCAGTCAGAGACACCGTTGACAGGCGAACCGGAAAAAGGATGAGAGGGAACATGAGAAGAGTTGTAAGAGCGCTGTGTTATCTGAAGGAACTATGCCTGATGGCCTTTTTTAAGCTGTTCGGTGCGGTCTGCAGGTGCTGCAGTGCCAAATATCGGGAGCTGTGGCTGGTATGTGAGCGCGGAAACGATGCGCGGGATAACGGTTACTGGTTTTACCGGTATTTAAAAGAAGAGCATCCGGAAATCAATGCGTGTTATGTGATCGAGACAGACAGTGCTGACCGGGCGAAAATCGAGGCGTTGGGAGGAATGGTTCCGAGAGGGAGCTTTTCTCATTATCTGGCGTATTATTGCGCGGATTTTCTGATCGGTACCCATGTACAGCCCTGTGCGCCGGATCTGATTTTATTTTATCATCTTGCAGGAAAAGGAATCCGGGCGAGGGGAAAACAGGTTTTTTTGCAGCATGGCATCATCAAGGATGAAATGGAATGGCTGCATCGTAAAAATATGTACATGGATTTGTTTGTCTGCGGGGCGAAGCCGGAATATGAATACATCCGCGATACGTTTGGATATCCGGAACATGTGCCGCAGTACGTCGGACTGGCGCGGTTTGATAATTTGATCCGGGCAGAGCGTAAAGAGAAGATGATTCTTGTTATGCCGACCTGGCGCGGCTCCCATTACCCGACAGGGGAGGCGTTTCGAAAAACAGCGTATTATGAGCACTTTCAGTCTTTGCTCTGCTGTAAGGAACTGGAGCAGCTTTTGGAACAGCAGGATTATCGGCTCGTTTTTTATCCCCATATTGAGATGCAGAAGGACAGCCGGAGATTTAAATCGGGCTCGGACCGGATCACAATCGTGTCGAAGGAGACCCATGATGTGCAGAAGCTTCTGATGGACTGTGCACTCCTGGTGACGGATTATTCCAGTGTCTTTTTTGATGTGGCGTTTTTGCGTAAGCCTGTTGTGTATTATCAGTTTGACGAAGAGGAGTTTCGTAAATATCATTATCAGAAGGGATATTTCGATTTCCGAAGGGACGGGTTTGGACCGGTATGTACGACACAGGAAGCGCTGTTGGAGGCCCTGACGGAGAGCTTTGAAAACGGCATGGAGATGCAGACAGAATACGCGCAGCGTACAGAGCGGTTTTTCCCGCTGCATGACGGAAATAACTGCCGGCGGACTTTTGAAGCGATTGTAAGGCTGAAGGAAAGGAATAAAAAACATGCTGCGGAATCAGAGAGCTTATCAATTCATTTATGACTGGACGAAAAACCGCTGCGCCGCTGCGGTCGGCGCGTGGGGCGGAAGAATGGTCGGACGGGCTGCCGTCGGTCTGCTTGGATGCTTAAAAAAAGAACAGATGAGCGAGAATGCGCTTTTGCAGGCGGCAGAGGCGGCGAAAAAATGCTATCTCAGACCGGCAGCGGATACAGATGACTGGCAGGCGCTGCAGCCCTTTGGGCAGACAAAAGTCCTTGTTTCCGTCATCGTTCCGGTACATAACGGGGAGAAGGATTTAAAGCAGTGTCTGAACAGCATTCTGGCGCAGGAGTGCGGCAGTACAGTGGAAATTATTGCAGTCAACGACAATTCTACAGACAGCAGCGGCGATATCCTGGAGGAATATGCAAACTGGGGAGAAGTCAGAAGGGTTGAGCTGACGAAAGAAACCGGTGGAAGTGCAGCGAAGGCACGCAATGCCGGGATTTTGCAGGCAAAAGGAGAATATCTTCTGTTTGTGGATTGTGACGATGTACTGTTGCCGGGAGCGATTTCGGCGCTTTTGCGGAAAGCGCAGCAGACCGGTGCGGATATCGTGCAGGGCGGCTGGCAGTATCTGGATGGAGACGGGAAATTTGGAGCAGCACAGCGGTTTGCAGAACATATTTATGAAAAACGCACGGCATATGACTGTCTGGATTTGCCGGGGACTCCGTGGGCGAAGCTGTATCGTCGGAGCCTGTTTGAAGAGATCCGGTTTCCGGCAGGATATACCTGCTTTGAGGATGCGGTCATCCATTTTCTGATTTTTCCGGCGGCTGAAAAGATTGCTTCCATTTCGCAGGTGGTCTATGCATGGCGGAGAAATGCAAACGGAATTACGTTTACCTCGCAGGGGACGAAAAAGGCGGTGCAGGCATACTGGATCGTGGAAGAGCTGTTGGAGCAGCACAGAAGGATCAAGCAGCCGTGGGACGAACTGTTTTATCGAAATCTGACGCTGCAGCTGTCGAATTACTGTTATGTGTGTGTGGCAGGGCTTACGGAAGAAGAAAAACAGGGCGTATTTGCCTGTTGCTGTCTGCTTTACCAAAAAAATGCGGGAGATTATGAAGCAAAACATGCGCCGTTTGCAGTCCGGACAGCGCACCGGGCGCTGATGACCTCGGAGTATGGACTGTGGAAGCTGCAGGGAAAGTGGTTTCCGTTGATTGCATAATAAGTAGGGACGGAAAGGACAGGAAAAGATTGAACAATAAAATTTTTCAATCGCGAGATTTGTGTCTGCGCGCACTTGACACAAACTCGGCATGCGCAAAAAAGCGTGCGCAGAAATGAGCGGAAAAAATGATCAGAATTTTGCAGTCTGTGAGCAATATGGATCGCGGCGGAATCGAAACGATGCTGATGAATTATTACCGGCATCTGGATCGGGATCAGTTTCAGTTTGATTTTTTGGTAAATAAAGAAAAACCGGGATTTTTTGATGATGAGGTGCGTTCTCTGGGCGGTCGTATTTTTATGGGACCGGGACTGAGCCCCTTAAAGTATCCGGAATATCTGCGCTATATGAAGACACTCCTTGACCGGGAAAAAGAAATTAAGGTGCTGCATGCCCATAACGAGGCGATGGAATTTTATGCGTTAAACGGAGCAAAAAAGGCGGGATTTCCGGTTCGAATTGCCCATGCGCATAATACGCATCTGCCGCATGGACTGAAACTGCCGGTCAAGTTGGTTTGTAAGGCGATGATTCCGGGAGCAGCGACGGATTATTTTGCATGCGGGAGAGAAGCAGGAATCTATTATTTCGGTGAAAAACGATGGAACGAGAGCGGTGTGCTTATCCATAATGCCATCGATCTGGAGCGGTTTTGCTACCGCAGCGAGGTACGCACCAGACTTCGCCGGGAATATCAGCTGGAGGATAAGCTGGTGATCGGTTCTGTGGCGCGGTTTATGGTACAGAAAAATCATACCCGGATGCTGGAACAGTTTGCCTGTCTGAAAAAAATATATCCGAACAGCCATCTGCTGCTGGCAGGAGAAGGTGAACTGCAGGCTGCCATGGAAGAAAAGGCAAAACGGCTTGGAATTTATGACAGCGTTTCGTTTCTCGGCGTGCAAAAGGATACCTCGATCTGGTATCAGGCGATGGATGTTTTCCTGATGCCGTCTCTATTTGAGGGACTGCCGGTTGTCGGAATTGAAGCGCAGGCATCCGGATTGCCGTGTGTGTTCTCGGATACGATTACGGATGAAATCATCCTTTCAGACAGGGCGGTTCGGCTGAGCCTGGAGCAGTCGGATGAGGTCTGGGCAAAGGAACTGATCAGGCTGGGAACGGCTGACAGGGACAGAGCAGAGGGACGCAGCGTTGTACGCAGCGCGGGCTACGATATTGTGGAAGAAACAAAGCGTCTGCAGGAAATTTATGTGAGCCTGATTGAGAAGTAGAGTGGGCATTCTATTGTCATGAATTAGGGCGAGTGAAAAGCTTCACTCGCCTTTTCCGATGCTCCGATAAATCCGTGCTGTGATCTCATCCACTTTTCCTTCCGCTTTTTTCCGAAAGACCACCCGGTAAATTTTCTGATACAGCGTATCGACAAGATACCCTGCACAGGTGATGCAAAGGGTTGCGATAGCCAGGTAGCCAAGGGACGCAGGCAGGCTTCCAAAACGGGAAAGCGCGATTTTTTCCCAGAGAAATGCGCGGGTAAAATCGCTGTCATGCAGCAAATATACGCCAAAAGAAAGCGGGGCGATCGCAAGGATGATTTTTTTCGGGTGATTGCCCTGAATTTTGATATTCTGGAAGAACAAAAAGAAGCAAACGGATGCGAAAAACACGGTCGGAGACTGGTATCCGCCGAGTGTGTCGAGCATTCCTTCCAGTCCCATCCGTGCTTCGATCCCGGAGGCAGAGATCCGCACCAGAACAGAAAGCAGGGAAAAGACAAAATAGAGGCTCAGGCAGAGGGCAGAGGACATCCGCACCTGATAGATGGAAAGGTATGCTGCCGTAAAATAAAGAACGAAAAACCATACATAACTATAGCCGTTTTCCACCCGCGCCATGCCGGACCAGAAGCAGACGGTCGACCATAGGCTGAATAGGAGAAAGAGCACGATCAGCATAAAACGGTACTGCGCCCTCGTGAGGGAAGCGATTATTTTATTTAACAGCGGGATCGCAAGATACAATATGAAATAGCAGGAGCAAAACCAGTATACACAGGAGGTGGTCGGAAAAACAGCCCGCAGAAGAGTGCCGGCAGATAGAGAGGCAGAATTGACAAACAGCCCGATCACAAAGGTCAGCAGAGAATAAAACAGCACCTGCATTTCGATTCGAAACAGGCGGGATACTTTTGTTTTGGACTGCCACATAAAATAGCCGGTCAGCATGACAAAGCAATTGGTAGAGACACGTCCGAGCATGAACAGGAGCCAGTAAATAAAATAGGGAAACGTTCCGGGAGCAGCGGTTGTTCCCAGACCGCCGTGACCGATCCCGTGCATGAGTACGATCATCATCATGGAAATAATCCGCAGCAGTTCAAAGCCTGCATGGCGGGAGAAATGATCTGATTGCTGAGTCATCGTGAAACCCGTTACTGAAAACTTATAAAAAGTTATAAACTTCTATGTTTCATTCCTACTTCAACGAGTATGCTTTTGACGATATAAATATCTATCTACTCACAAGTTCTTGTACTCTCCATAGGCGTAAATTCCGGACTAACGTATC
>ERZ780223.163-NODE-163-length-77287-cov-9.280363_pt1 | contig 77287 bp, 112 predicted proteins | sample MGYA00511016_ERZ780223 | MGnify/ENA primary metagenome ERZ780223 (study PRJEB29588, sample SAMEA2159032) | human gut metagenome | biome: human gut; feature: human-associated habitat; material: faeces | place: Denmark | collected 2008/2010 ... | reverse complement strand
AAAATCACTGCTGCAATAGGTATAATAAAAAATCGTAAAGCCGTTTGAGGCTCTACGCGTAACCAAAAAGGACTGCGCTAAGACTGTAGCAGTCGGAAACGCAGTCCTTGCTTACTTAAATTATAGCAAAGATTTTGTGAAAAAGCTGTGATTTTATAAGTACAGCAAAATAGGTATGTAAGGATAAGACTATGGTGATTATATGGTCGTTTTAGGTAAGCAGGGTTTGCAGTATTTTGAGTAAATTTACTCAAGTACGATTTACTAAAGTATACTTGAGTAAATTCATAAGCGCATATGAGAAAGTGCGGATTAATTATGTACGTGTTCTGTTAGCTTAGCAATGCTTTTACGCAAAAGAAAAGCATACAGACGGTGGTTGAGCGGTAGTCTGTATGCTTGCTGTTGCTTTATAAGCTTTAGAATGTTCCCTGCACCAGTTGGGCAATGTTCTTGGAATGATCGGATACACGCTTCATATTAATCAGCAGCTCCATCATAACAAAGCCTGCAGTAGGATTGCAGATATGTTCGTTAAGGCGCGTGATATGATTCTTACGGATTTCCTTCTGGTATTGCTTAACCTCACGGCACAGACGCACAGCGTCCTCCGCAATAACCTTATCATTTTTCTCTAGGGCCTCCAATGAACGTCCGGAGGCACGCAGTACCATTTCGCTGAGCTGCAGCAGCTCGGCCTTAGCCTCGTCAGAGAAAACAACGTCGTCCTCAACAAGCTTGCGTGCGCGTTTAGCCAATGTTTCACCATGGTCACCGATACGTTCGATATCCGTGCAGGCGTGCAAAAGACCGGTGTGGCGTGTCGTCAGGCTTTCGCTCATTTCAGATGAGCTCATCTGTGTCAGATAGTCGGTAATATCTCGCTCCAACGCATCGACAACAGGCTCGTGCTCCAAAACGTATTTTACCTTGTCGGCATCAAAGCTTTGAATAGCCTCCATGCCAAGACGCACGTCCTTGCGTGCCAGCTCGCCCATACGCACAACCTCTTTGACAGCAAGGCTGATAGCGATAGAGGGAGTATTCAGCATGTTTTTGTCAAGATAAACAGGGCGCATGGAGATGATTTCTGCCTTGCCGGGCACAATCTTTTCTACCAGCTTGATGAAAGGGTTAACAAAGGGCATAAAGAGCAGCGTGTTCAAAATGTTGAACGCCGAGTGCGCATTCGCAATCTGACGCGCTATGTCGCCGTCAGGCGATACAAGCAGCACGAATTTAATGAAGAACGGCATAAAGACTACAAAAATTATACTGCCGATGACGTTGAACATTACGTGAGCTGCAGCTACACGCTTAGCCGTAAGGTTAGCACGCAGTGAAGCGAGTACGGCAGTAATACAGGTACCGATATTGTCGCCGAGCAGTACAGGAATCGCACCCTCCAGCGGAATAAGTCCCTGACCGGCCATGGCGATAAGAATACCGATGGTAGCACTGCTGGACTGAATCAGCACAGTCATAATCATACCGATACCGATGCCCAGCAAAGGATTGCTGGAGAAAACCTCAATGAAATGTACAAAGCCTGGATAGTTACGCAGAGGCATAACCGCCTTGCCCATCATATCCATGCCCAGCATCAGAATACCGAAGCCCAGCATTACCTGGCCAAGATATTTTGTGCGGCTTTTTCTCGCCAGCAGCTGCATCAAAAAGCCGATGAAGATTAAAATCGTGATATAATCGGAAAGCTTGAAGGCGATGAGCTGTGCCGTCATAGTAGTACCGATGTTGGCACCCATGATAATGCCGAAGCCCTGCTTCAGCGTGAGCAGGCCCGCATTTACCAGGCCTACGGTCATAACGGTGGTAGCACCGCTGGCCTGCAGCACTGCAGTAACAACTGCGCCCAACAGAATGCCCATAGCGAGCACGCCTGTCATGGCTTCCAAAATCTTTTGCAGCTTAGCGCCGGCAGCCTTTTGCAGACCGTCACCCATCAGCTGCATACCATACATAAATAAGGCGATACCGCCTAAAAATGCCAAGAAATAAGCAAGCATAAAAAATAAGTCCCCTTTTTTAGTTTGTATGCATCCGTAATTGCTGCAAAAACAGCATATACCTATACTTATTATACTCGAAATTTTATGATGTTAAAAGTGCGTAAGGAACTTTACATAAATTTAACATTAATCAAAATGTTTTCAAAGCAAAAAAATACACCGCACATTTCGCACGGTGCGGTGTATTTTAAGGAGAGGTGTATGATGAAAAGATATGTTTAGGAGAGTTGCTTTATAAGAGTCATGGCTTCATCTACCGAAAGCGTGCTGCCGACAGCAACTAATTTTTCGTCGATGACTAAAGCGGGGAAGGCCATAACTCCATAGGCTACTACCTTTTGGAATTCGGAAACTTTTTCAAACTCAGCCTTAACCTTGAGCTTCTTTAACGCAATAGCAGTATTCTGCAGCAGCAGCTCTGCCTGCTTAGTCATGGGGCCAAGAATTTTAACGTGCATTGAAATCACCTTTCTTTGCTTGCCTTGTTCAATAGGTTCCTTTCATCCTCGAGTATTATTGTAACAAACATATATGACAAAGGTAGGTGTAATCTGTGAATTAATTTAGAAACCTTTATCTGATTACTTTAAAATTACTTTTAAGAAGGATTTCAGACGTTCGTTTTTGGGGTTAACGAAAATTTCCTCTGGACTGCCCTGCTCCTGCACATGACCGTCAGCCATGAAAACAACCTTGGTGGCAACTTCACGGGCAAAGCCCATTTCATGCGTTACGACTACCATGGTCATTTTTTCGTCTGCCAGCTCGCGCATAGTGCGCAAAACCTCACCGGTCAGCTCCGGGTCCAGAGAAGAGGTAGGCTCGTCAAAAAGCATAATGGCGGGCTTCATAGCTAAAGCACGGGCGATAGCTACACGCTGCTGCTGGCCGCCGCTGAGCTTGCGCGGATAAACATCACGCTTTTCGGAAAGGCCGACCTTTGCCAGCAGAACCTCTGCTTCCTTGATAACTTCTGCTTTATCGCGCTTTTGTACGTTGACAGGCGCTTCAATCAGATTTTCCAGAACAGTCATATGCGGGAAAAGGTTGAACTGCTGGAATACCATGCCCATTTTGCAGGCGATGCGGCGGACATCATTGTTCTTGACATATTCCGTACCACCGGAGGTTTCACGGCACAGCTCTTCACCGTCGATAGTAATGCTGCCCTTATCAATTGTTTCCAGCTTGTTGAGGCAGCGCAGCAGGGTGCTTTTGCCACCGCCGGAAGGGCCGATTACGACAACAACCTCACCCTCGTTTACTTCTAGGTCGATGCCCTTGAGTACTTCGAGGTTATTGAATTTTTTCCAGATATTGGTTGCTTTGATTTTAGTAGTCATAGTGGTTACTCCTCCTATTGGTCATATCTGGAGAAGCGTTTTTCCAGACGTTCAAAAACAAGGGTTAAAATCAGAGTTGCCAGCAGGTAGAAGACTGCTGCAACGATGAAGGGGGTAATAGAAAAGTCGCGCTGTACCAGATTACGTGCGGTACGCATCAGATCGTTCATTGCCAGAACGTATACCAGGGAGGTATCCTTTACCAGAGTAATGGTTTCGTTACTGATAGGCGGCAGGATAATGCGGATAACCTGCGGCAGGATGATGCGGCGCATGGTCTGTACATAGTTCATGCCCAAAGTGTGCGCTGCTTCATATTGGCCTGCAGGAATTGCCTGGATGCCGGCGCGGAAGATTTCGCAGAAGTAGGCAGCGTAGTTTAATACAAAGGCTACGATGGCCGATTCAAAGTCCGGCAGGCGGATGCCGACGGACGGCAGTACGAAGTAAACAAAGAAAATCTGCAGCATCAGCGGGGAGCCGCGCAAAATCCAAACGTAGCCGCCGATGAGGGCCTGCAGGGGTTTAATGCCGGAAACACGGCCGAGGCTGAGCAGAATGCCCAACGGAATGCTCAGTACGATGGTGATAATAAAAACTTGAAATGATACCAGGCAACCATCCATCATCTGAGGGATGATATTTAAAACGTAATCCATAAATTATTTCTCTCCATATAATTATAATATGGGCTGCCGCTAAATGCGACAGCCCTCAAGTGATAACAAATTAATATTTTGTGATATCTGCGCCCATCCATTTTTCGGAAATCTTTTTGCAGGTACCGTCTTTTTTCATTTCATCCATAGCTTTGTCGATGCGGTCTTTGAAGTCTTTGTCGTCCTTACGGAAGGCAATTGCTACAACCTCATCGCCCATGTTCTGCTCAAGAATTCTGTAGGCACCGGGTTTCTTTTTGTCATAATAGCCGCGAGCAAGAACTGCGTCTACGATAGCAGCATCAACACGTTTGTTGTCTATTTCCATGTAAATAGCTGCGAAGTCGGGATATTTGCGAACTTCCTTCATGGAAGCTGCCAGCTCTTTGTGTGCAGGCTGCTCGAGCAGGTAGGAGCCTGTGCTGTCATCCTGTACTGCTACGATTTTACCCTTTAAATCTTCGAGGGTTTTAATCGGAGAATCCTTAGGAACAACAACCAGCTGGGAGTTGTTGATGTAAGGCTTGGACATGCCATATACCTTTTCACGCTCCGGGTTAACGGTGAAACAGTTCCAGATAGCGTCAATGCGTTTGGATTTGAGCTCTGCTTCTTTTGCACCCCAGTCGATTGGTTTAAATTCTACTTCCATGCCGGCACGCTTGCAGGCTTCGCGTGCAAGGTCGATATCCATGCCGACGATTTCGTTCTTTTCATTGCGGTAACCCATAGGAGCGAAGTTATCGTCCAGACCGATTACCATTTTTTTCGGGCCGTCGCTGCCGCAGCCGGCAACCATCATGAGCATCATCATCAGGCCCATTACTAAAGCTACTAATTTTTTCATTTTCCACACCTCATTTGTTAATTAGCATTTAACTATGTACCCATTATACTTTAGTACGCTAAATTTGTAAAGTGCTAAACGCAAATTTTTTTAGAAATTGCGGTAAGCTAAGAAATAAGCTCCCACAGAAGTCTGCGGGAGCTTTTGCACTATGCTTCGGTAAATCAGAATGCCGGAGTAATAGAGCCTTTGAAGTGATCCTCGATGAATTTTTTGTTTTCGGCGGAGGTGTAAATCTTCTTCAGCTGTTCCATACGCGGATCCTTTTCGTTAGCCTTGGTGGTTACGAAGATGTTAACAAACGGGTTATCGGCGCGTTCAACCAGCAGGCTGTCCTTAGACGGATTCAGCTTGGCAACCAGTGCATAGTTGGCATTGATTACGGCAATATCAAGGTCGCCCATTGCTTTAGGAATTGAAGCAGCGTCCAGCTCCTGAATCTTGTAGTTTTTCGGATTTTTGGTGATGCTTGCTACAGAGGTGGAAACATCGTTTTTATCCTTAACTTCGATGAAGCCTTTGTCAGCCAGAACCAGAAGTGCGCGAGCACCATTGGACGGATCGTTAGGAATGCCGATGGTTGCGCCTGCCGGGATATCCTCAACCTTTTTATATTTGGTGGAATAGATAGCCATAGGGAAGTTTACGGTTTTGAAAGCTTCAACCAGCTCGAATTTAGGCTCTTTTTTCAGAGTTGCTGCCAGATACGGAGCATGCTGCATGGAGTTGGCAAACAGCTCGCCCTGTGCCAGGGATACGTTCGGGGTTACATAGTCGGAGAATTCGACAACTTCGATTTTCAGGCCTTGTTTTTCAGCCAGCTTTTTAACGTTGTCCATGATTTCAGCGTGCGGACCTGCGGTTACGCCGATTTTAACAGGTGCGTTCGGGTCAGCCTTTTTGTCGGCTGCCTTGTTGTCACCGCCGCAGCCTGCGGCGATGATGGTCAGTGCGCAGAGCGCAACGGTGAGTAAAAGTTTGGTAATTTTCTTCATAAGTTGTTCCTCCCTAAAATAATGGTGGTCTGCTGTCAGACAGCAGCGGCTTTTTTCTTTATTACGTCGATGAAACTCGCTTCATCGTTGTAAACCCTCATTTGGCTTGTAGATTACAGTTTGTTTTTGTTTAATTTTTTAGATGCGTAGTCGCCTAAGGACTGCATTGCCTGTACCATGACGATGAGCACGACAACGGTGGCAATCATAACATCCATCTGGAAGCGCTGGTAGCCGTAGCGGATTGCTAGGTCACCAAGACCGCCGCCGCCTAAGGTGCCGGCCATTGCGGAGTAGCCGATTAAGCTGATGATGGCAAGCGTTACGCCCAGTACGATGGAATGCATTGCTTCGGGAAGCAGTACCTTAGTGATAATCTGCATCGGGCTTGCACCCATAGCCTGAGCTGCTTCGATAATGCCGGGGTTGATTTCCAGCAGAGAAGATTCAATGATACGTGCAATGAACGGTGCTGCGGAAATAGTCAGCGGCACGATTGCTGCGGTAGTACCGATGGAAGAGCCGACAATCATACGTGTCAGCGGAATAATTGCTACCATTAATATAATGAAAGGAGTGGAACGCGTTGCGTTGACAATCGCGCCCAGAATAGTGTTAAGCGGCTGGTTCGGCAGGATGTGATCCTTGCGGGTTACGGTAAGGATTACGCCCAGCGGAATGCCTATTAAAATGGAAAGTGCGGTAGAAGCGAAAACCATGTAGCAGGTTTCCCAAAAGGATTTTATTAAAAGGTCAATCATATCAGGACTCATAGCCAATTACCTCCGTTTTCAGATGCTGCTGATGCAGATATTCCAATGCATTTTTAATGCGCTCGCGGTTACCGGAAATCTCAATCAGCAGGGTGCCGAAGAGGATATCCTTCAGCTGGTCGGTATTACCGGAAATAATGCTTACGTCAACATCAAAATGTTTTACCATGCCGGAAATAATAGGCTCGCTGGCACTGTCACCGATGAAGGAGATACGTACCAGCAGCTTGCTACCTTCGGTATAGGTATCGCTTAATTTCATCTGTTTAACGATATCAGGCAGCTCGGCGTTAATAACGCTCTTGGTAAATTCCTTGGTAGTGGGGTGCTGCGGATTGGTGAAAACGTCAATCATCGGGCCTTCTTCAATGATGTCGCCACTTTCGATAACAGCAACGCGGTCACAGATAGTTTTTACAACCTCCATCTGGTGTGTAATCAGCACGATGGTCAGATTCATCTTTTTGTTGATGTCCTGCAGCAGATGCAGAATAGATTTGGTAGTCTGCGGGTCGAGGGCGCTGGTTGCTTCGTCGCACAGCAGTACCTTAGGATTGCTTGCCAGGGCGCGGGCAATGCCTACACGCTGTTTCTGGCCGCCGGATAACTGGCTGGGATAGTAGTTGGCACGGCTTTCCAGCTGTACCAGCTCCAGCAGCGGACGTACGCGTTTGTCGATTTCGCTCTTGCTCAGGCCTTGGATTTCCAACGGAAAAGCAATGTTATCATAAACAGTACGGCTTGCCAGCAGGTTGAAGTGCTGGAAAATCATGCCGATGCTTTGACGTGCTTTACGCAGCTGTGCTTCGCTCATGGCGGTCAGCTCCTGGCCGTCAACGAATACTTGGCCTGCAGTCGGTTTTTCCAGCATGTTGATGCAGCGCACCAATGTGGATTTGCCGGCACCGGAAAGACCGATGATACCGAAAATTTCGCCAGCCTTGATGCTCAGGCTTGTTTTGTGCAGAGCATGGATGTCGCCGGCTTTGCTGTAGTAGGTTTTTTCTACATTAACTAGTTCTATCATTCTTGTGTTCCTTTCTAATGTGACCGCAAGTTTCAGCAGTCCTTATTTGAGTGTGAGAGATTATTTTCCAATAGAAGTCAGCGGATGCTGCTTGAGAGTCGCATTCTTCGGTGTACGTCCGCTGCCGGAATCGACGGCCGACGTAAAAAAATCCTTCACCGGCACGGCGAAGGATACGTTGCATCTGTAATCTTCATCTGCCGGAATTATCCGTTGGAATTGGCACCGTTCACTGATGTGTGGTTGCCGTAGCTTCATCGGGCCAGTCCCTCAGCTACTCTTGATGAAATCTCTGTTAAGTTTGAATGAAATAATCATACATCTATTTTAGGATATTGTCAACAGTTTTGCGTAAAATTTACTAAAAAACTGTAAAGCTGTAAAGCTGCGTCCAATGGATTTCAGGAATTGCTCAAATTATATCAAAATGCTAGGTAATTGTAAAGGGAAATGCGAAATTTTTTACAAAACCTGCGGAAAAAAGATTTTTTGTAAATTTTTCTTGACTTTCACAAGATAAAGTATTAAAGTATTTTTACGAGTTAGTGAGTTAAAGTACTATCGTTATATGCACGTAACGCACAGGAGGAAACTAAAAAAATGGCAGCAAATATTCATGATCATTTAACAGACCAGTTATTCAAAGCGATTCTCAGCTTAAAGGATGAGGAGCAATGCTATAAATTTTTTGAGGATATCTGTACTATCAGCGAGTTGAAGGCCATGGCACAGCGCCTGGAGGTGGCGCGCATGCTGGATGAGGGCTGTATTTACGAAACTATCGTAGAGAAAACCGGTGCCAGCACCGCGACGATTTCACGCGTTAAACGTTGTCTTGTTTACGGCGCGGATGGTTATAATTCTGTTATGCAAGTTATAAAAGAGGGGAAGAAAGAAGATGACTAATAAGGTATATCAGGTTCCCTACGGAACCAAGGATATTCTGCCGGGAGAGATGAAGACACGCCGCGGAATCGAAAATGCGATTATCAATGTTTTTGACAAATGGGGCTATGATGAGGTAAAAACACCAGATTTTGAATATGTTGATACCTTCGGCGCTGCCGGTGCCAAAGGGGACTTCCGTTTTTTTGACCGCAGCAATAATCTGCTGGCGCTGCGCAATGATATGACGGCACCGATTGCCCGCCTGACAGCGACACGTCTGCAGGGCGGCGAAAAGATCAAACGTCTTTGCTATCTGGCAAATCTTTACCGTTATGAAGAAATTCAGGCAGGACGGCAATGCGAATTTGAGCAGGCCGGTGTAGAAATGCTGGGTGCCAGCGGCGCTGCTGCCGATGCCGAGGTTATCGTGCTGGCAGCCGAAGCATTGCAGGCTGCAGGCTTGCAGAAGTTCGCTATCAGCCTGGGCCACGTTGATTTTATCAACGGCCTGGCGGAGGAAGCAGGCTTTGATGCTGCTCAGCTGCAGCAGCTGAAGGATTGCCTGCGCCGTCATGATGCTGTGGGTATGCAGCAGATGGCGGATGCGATGGGAAATATCCGTCCGGAAATCAAGCAGCTTTTTGCCGATTTCCTCTTCCTGCAGGGTGGCATAGAGCTTTTGGACAAGGTTGCTGCAATAGTAACTAACGCTAAGTGCCAAGGCGCGCTTAATGATTTGCGCAAAATCTACAAGCTGGTGGATGCTTACGGTGCAGCAGGCTATTTGAGCTCTGACCTTGGCTTATATCGTTCGCTTGACTATTACACGGGCATGCTTTTTGAAGTGTACCTGCCGGAAATGGGTTATCCGGTGGCAGGCGGCGGACGCTACGATAAGATGATGCAGCGCTTCGGGCTGGAATGCCCGGCAACAGGCTTTGCTGTCGGCGTGGACCGCGTACTGCTGGCTTTGGAGCGCAACGGCGTTATTACCAATAACCGCACTTGGGATGTACTGGTAGCCTGGAGCGAAAGCAAGCTGCCGGAGGCGATTGCCAAAGCGACAGCATTGCGCCGCGAAGGTCGTAGCGTGAAGCTGCTGACCGAGGCTGCGGACCTGCAGGGAGCAGCGCTTGCCGTAAAGGAATATGGCTGTAAATCGTTAGTATATGTAGAATAAGCTTAAAGGAAAAAATTAGACGCATTAAGCTTATGGCTGGAAAATATAGAGGGGTATTTTTATGGACGAATACATTACTATAGCATTGCCGAAGGGCAAGCTGTTCGATAAGTCTGTACGCCTGCTGGCGAAGGTAGGCTACAGTGCCGAAAACGTTACCGAGGATTCACGCAAGCTGGTAATCAGCAACGAGGAAACCAAGGTACGCTTCATTATTGCCAAGACCGTTGATGTGCCGACGTATGTAGAATACGGTGCAGCAGATATCGGTATCATCGGCAAGGATGTGCTGCTGGAGCAGGATAAGGACGTAGTAGAGCTGTTGGATTTAGGCTTTGGCCGTTGCCGCCTGATGATGGCGGTGCCGGAGGCTAAGCGACGCGCCAAGCTGACGGATTACGCTCATCTGAGGGTAGCAACGAAGTATCCGAACTGCGCCAAGGCTTATTTCAATAAGTTGGGCATTCAGACAGAAATTGTGAAGCTCAACGGCTCGATTGAGCTGGGACCTATCGTGGGCCTGAGCGAAATGATTGTAGATATAGTAGAAACAGGGCGCACCCTGAAAGAAAATAAACTGGCGGAGGTTGATTCTATTTTTACCGCTACTGCCAGACTGATTGCCAACCGCGCCAGCTTCAAGCTGAAATTTGCCCGCTTGCATAAGCTGGTTGAGGATTTACGTATTGTTTTAAATGAGGAGGAAAAATAAAATGCAGGTTACAGACGCAAGAAAGATGAGCGCAGCAGAGATTGCTGCTTTAATGAAGAAGAAGGCTTTTGACGAGGTGGAATTATCTCCGCGCATTCAGGCAGGTACGGATGCTATGTTCGGCAGACACATGACGGCAGCACAGGTTGTTGAACAGATTGTTGCTGATGTGCGCAAAAACGGTGATGAAAGCCTTTTTTACTATACTAAGCTGATTGACCGCGTAGAGCTGACACCGGAAAATATCCGTGTAACCGAGGAAGAATTTGCGGAAGCGGAAGCTATTGTCAAACCGGAAGTGAAGGCTGCTTTGGAGCGTGCCATCGCCAATGTTATGAAGTTCCATGAGGAGCAGATGCCGAAAACCTGGCTTACGAACCGTCCTTACGGTTCACTGCTGGGCCAAAAGGTTACCCCGGTTGATTCCGTCGGTATTTATGTTCCCGGCGGCACTGCTGCTTATCCTTCGTCTGTAATGATGAATGCCTGCCCGGCAAAGGTAGCAGGCGTTCCCCGCATTGTGATGGCCGTACCGCCCGGAAAGGACGGCAAGGTTAATCCGAACGTACTGGTAACGGCAAAATTAATCGGCGTTACCGAAATTTATAAAATGGGCGGCGCACAGGCGATTGCTGCGCTGGCCTTTGGCACCGCAACCGTACCGAAGGTAGAAAAAATTACCGGCCCCGGCAATATCTTCGTAACTTTGGCTAAAAAAGCCGTTATCGGTCACGTTGATATTGATATGCTTGCCGGCCCGAGCGAAATCTTGATTGTAGCAGATGACAGCGCTAACCCGACCTATCTGGCAGCAGACCTTCTGAGCCAGGCAGAGCATGATCCGTTGGCCTGCGCTATCCTGATTACCGACAGCGAGCGTGTAGCTAATGCTGTGGGCGAGGAAATCGAAGTACAGCTGGCACAGCTGCCGCGTAAGGAAATCGCTGGTACCTCACTGCAGCAGGCAGGCAAGATTATCCTTGCCAAGGATATGCCTACCGTTATCGAAATGGCTAACCTTTCTGCACCTGAGCACTTGGAAATCATGACTAAGGCACCGTTTGAAATTATGCCGTATATCCGTAATGCCGGTGCTATGTTCCTGGGGGCTTATTCACCGGAACCGCTGGGCGATTACTATGCAGGACCGAACCACGTTCTGCCGACAGGCGGTACGGCGAAGTTCTATTCCGTACTGAACGTAGAAACCTTTATGAAGAAAACAAGCATCATTGCCTACACTGCTCCGGCATTGATGGCTGCTGCTGACGATATTATTACCTTGGCTGAAGCAGAGGGCCTGCAGGCTCATGCCAACGCTATTCGTAAACGTGTGGGTAAATAAGGAGGCAGAAGATGAGTAGCTTTACTGTTCGCCAAAGTATTGAGGCGATGGAGGAATATGCCGTAGAAAGCGTGGCGGCGGATATTATTGTTAACGCCAACGAAAGCAATTACCCGCTGCCGCAGGAGATTGCGGAAAAAATTACCCAACGCACCGCGCGCTTTCCTTTTAACCGTTATCCGCCGATTAAATCGGAAAACCTGTGCGAAGTGATTGCCAAAGAGCTGGATGTGGATATTGACTGTGTAAAAATCGGCAACGGCTCCAGTGAGCTGTTGGAAAAGGCCTGCTATGTTTTTGGCGGGCCGGGCAAAAAGATTGCCGTACCCTGGCCGTCATTTTCCATGTACGGCGAGTACGCTGCCCTTTCCGACAGCGAGGAGGTGCGCTATCCGCTGACAGCCGAAGGCTTTGTTGATGCTGACAGCGTTATCAGCTTTTGTAAGGAGCAGCAGCCTTCGCTGTTGATTGTCTGCAATCCTAATAACCCGACAGGCAATTATAACAGCCTGGCGGCTATGGAAAAAATTCTTGCAAATGTAGACTGTCCGGTTATTATGGATGAGGCCTATATGGAATTTGCCGATGGCAAGGAGCTGGCACCGAATGATTTGCGTCCTATGCACAAGCTGTGGCTGGTAGCAGGCTCTACTTTGAGCTTGGTCGGACGCTACAGCAATCTGATGGTTTTCCGCACCTTTTCCAAGGCCTATGGGCTGGCAGGTCTGCGTTGCGGTTATGCAGTGGGTGCGCTGGGGCTGGTGCGTCAGCTGGGCAAGGCGCTGTTGCCTTATCACGTAAATGCCTTTACGCTGATGGCAGCCAAAACTGTTTACGAAAACAAGGAATTGTATAAGGAGCGCATCAAAACAATCCGTGAGGAACGCGATAAATTTGCGGACTGCCTGAAAGCCTTAGGCTTTAAGGTATGGCCGACGGCAACTAATTTTGTTACCTTCCGTGCGGAGGGAGAACTGATGCAGCAGCTTGCCAAGGCTTATGCGGCGAAATTTAGCGAAAAATTGTCGGAGCAGGCTGCCGGAGGTAAGCTGATATTTAAGTATCTGCTGGCCAACAGTATTCTGGTGCGTGATTTCAGCACGCATCCGGTGCTGCAGGGCTACCTGCGTATCACCATCGGCTTACCTGAAGAAAACAAGCAGATTATTGCTAAAATCACCGAGCTGTGTGCGGAGGTAAAAGCATGAGAAGCGGTAATGTAGAAAGAAAAACACTGGAAACAGGCATCAGCGCCGAATGGTGTCTTGATGGCAGCGGCAGCTGCGAAATTAATACAGGCATCGGCTTTTTTGACCATATGCTGACGCTTTTGGCAAAGCACAGCTTCAGTGATCTGGTGCTGCATGCTGTTGGTGATTTGGATGTTGACAGCCATCATACGGTGGAGGACTGCGGTATTGTACTTGGTCAGACACTGAAGGAGGCTGTGGGCGATAAAGCAGGCATTCACCGTTACGGCAACTGCTTTTTGCCGATGGATGAGGCACTGGTGCAGGTGTGCCTTGATTTCAGCGGCCGTCCGTATCTTGTTTTTGATGCGGATATTCCTAAGGTACAGCTTGGCATTTACGATGCCGAAATGACGGAGGAATTCTTTCGTGCTTTGGCAATGCAGGCAGGCCTCACGCTGCACATCCGCGTGCTTTACGGCAAGAATACGCATCACATCATCGAAGCGATTTTCAAGGGCTTTGCCAGAGCGTTGTCCGAGGCAGTAGCCTTTGACAGCCGTGTGCATGGTGTTATGAGCAGCAAGGGGACACTTTAATGCGTGTTATAAAGTACCGGCTGCATCACACGTGTTTTGAGTTAGCATGAGGGAAATATATGAGTAAGAAAATAACGATTATAGATTATGGCATGGGCAATCTTTACAGCGTACAGAATGCGCTGCGTTCTATCGGCGCGGAGCCTGTGGTGACAAGCGATGCTGCTGTGATTGCGCAGGCTGAAAAAATTCTTCTTCCGGGTGTAGGTGCCTTTGGCGATTGCATGGCAAACCTGGAAAAGTCAGGCCTGATTCCCGTGATTATGGACAGCCTGCACAGCGGCAAGCCTTTTCTCGGCATCTGCCTGGGCATGCAGCTTTTATTTGAGGGCAGTGACGAAGCGCCGGGAGTTAAGGGCCTGGGCTTTTTCAAAGGTCAGGTGCGCTTGCTGCATACCGAGCTGAAGATTCCGCATATGGGCTGGAATAAGCTGGAGTTGCGTAGTCCGTCCCCGCTCTTAGAGGGTGCGGAGGGTGAATACGTTTACTTTGTGCACAGCTTTCATGCGGAGCCGGAGGACAAAAGCATTATTACCTCGGTCTGTGACTATGGCATGGAGGTTACTGCTTCCGTAGGACGCGGTAAGGTACAGGCCTTCCAGTTCCATCCGGAAAAGTCGAGCAGAGTCGGCATGCGCCTGCTGAAAAATTTTGTTGAATTATGAGGGGAAAATTATGATTATATATCCTGCAATAGATATCCGCGGCGGACGCTGTGTGCGTCTGACGGAGGGACGCTTTGATGCGGAAACTGTTTTTGCCGATGACCCGGCGGAGATGGCTGCCAAGTGGGCGGCCTGCGGTGCCGAATGGCTGCATCTTGTTGATCTTGACGGTGCGCTGGCGGGCGAGGGCAAAAACCTGCCTGTGATTGAACGCATTCTTAAAACTGTAAAAATTCCTGTCGAGCTTGGCGGCGGTATCCGCAATCTGCAGGCAGTAGAAAAGCTTTTGGAGCTGGGTGTGGAGCGACTTATTTTGGGCAGCGCTGCCGTAAAGAATCCTGAGCTTGTCAAAGAGGCCTGCACCAAATATCCCGGACATATCGCTGTAGGCATTGATGCGAAAAATGGTGATGTAGCTATCGAAGGCTGGGGCGAGGGCAGCGGCGTTGCCGCAACCGAGCTGGCCAAGCGCATGGCAGACTACGGCGTGGCAACGATTATCTTTACCGATATTAGCCGTGACGGTATGCTCAGCGGTGTAAATTCCGAAGCGACAGCGGCGCTGGCGCGTGCCTGCGGCGTACCGATTATTGCCAGCGGCGGTGTAGCTTCGCTCGATGATATCCGCAACGTAAAAAAATACGAAAAGGATGGCGTAGCAGGCTGCATTATCGGTAAGGCAATTTATACCGGTGCCGTTAATCTGCCGGACGCTTTAAAATTTGCTGCGGCAAAGGAGGAATAAGATGCTTACGAAGAGAATTATTCCTTGTCTTGATGTTAAGGAAGGACGTGTTGTTAAGGGCACGAACTTTGTCGGCCTGCGTGATGCCGGTGACCCGGTGGAGCGTGCGGCGGCTTATGATGCCGAGGGTGCCGATGAGCTTGTTTTCCTTGATATTACTGCGACCTTTGAGGAGCGCAAGGCGATGCTGGATGTTATCAGCAGAACTGCGGCCAAGGTTTTTATGCCGCTGACAGTCGGCGGCGGTATCAGCAGTGTGGAGGATATCAAAAATGCTCTGCGTGGCGGTGCTGACAAAACCTCGCTGAATTCCGCAGCGGTAAAAAATCCGCAGCTGATTGCCGACGGCGCCAAACTGTTTGGCAATCAGTGCATTGTTCTCGCAATTGATGCACGTAAATGCGGTGAGAACAAGTGGGAGGTTTATGTGCAGGGCGGGCGTAAGCCGACGGGCCTTGATGCCGTAGAATGGGCAAAAAAAGGTGTGGCGCTCGGTGCCGGAGAAATCCTGCTGACAAGCATGGATGCCGACGGCACGAAAAACGGCTATGACATTGCTCTGACGAAGGCCGTGAGCAGTGTCGTAAATGTGCCTGTTATCGCCAGCGGCGGTGCAGGTAAGCTGGAGGATTTCTATGATGTGCTGACAGAAGGTGGCGCTGACGCTGTGTTGGCGGCCTCTGTTTTTCACTATAAAACCTTCACCATTAAGCAGGTGAAGGAGTATCTGCGTTCTCGAGGTATAGAGGTGAGGTTATAATGCAGATCGATATTTCTAAAATCAAATTTGACAGCAGAGGTCTTGTGCCTGCTGTTGTTGTAGATGTACGCACGAACGATGTTGTTATGCTGGCGTACATGAATGAGGAGTCATTGCTCAAAACATTAGAAACAGGTTATACCTGGTTCTGGAGCCGCAGCCGTCAGGAGCTGTGGAACAAGGGTGCGACTAGCGGCAATCTGCAGAAGGTTGTGGAGCTGTTCTACGACTGCGACGGTGACGCGCTGCTCGTAAAGGTAGAGCAGCAGGGTGTGGCCTGCCATACAGGTGAATATTCCTGCTTCCATAATCCGCTGTGGCATACGTCCAATCTGCCGGTGCCTGAGGTAGAAGGCCTGCCGAAGGTTATCAGCGAACTGTACCGCATGATTTTGTACAAGCGTCAGGCTGATGATGCGGAGATGAAATTCCTCATGAGCGGCAGTCAGGATAAGCTGCTGCAGAAGCTGGGCAAGGAAATTACGGAAACGATTATCGCGTCCAAGAACGGCGAAAAGGATAAGGTGCTGCACGAAATGGCAGATTTGTGGTATCACTGCCTGGTGCTTCTGGCTTATCACAACATTACGCCGGAGGAGCTGCTGCGTGAGCTTGGGGGCAAGAGAGCGTAACCCGTCATAAAATAAAGAATCTGCTATGCGAAAGCGTGGCAGATTTTTTATTACCTTTGTAACAATTTTCTTCTCCTGCTATAACGCAGGATACTTTTTTTCGCTAAAGCATTACAAAAGCATTTAAATATAGTATAATGATAACATATTATTTTCTGGCACTATTTTAGGGAGAGGTGTAATTACTCATGGATGAAAGAAATAATAAACCTGTGCCGCAGCTGATAGAGGTTGAGCCAATGCAGGATGGCTACCGCTGGGTCGCAATTACGGCGATGCTGCTGGCAATCGGTATTATTCTGCACACTGTAAGTCCTAACGTCGGCGGTGTAACGCCGAATTGGACAATTGCTATGTATTCTATTGTTATTAATCTGACGCGTCCCAAGCTGTCGCAGGCTATCGGTATCGGTTTTATCGCCGGCCTGACGCTGGTTCCGTCCTCAAAATCGGCTTTCCCGCTGGGCAACGTTGCCAGTGAGCTGGCTGGTGCGACTGTCTGCTGCCTTTTGGTTGAGGCTATGTTCAAAGCAGGTATCAGCGAATGGAAGCTGCGTCCTTTTATCACCGGCTTTGTTGCCACGGTGACCAGCGGCGGTCTGTTTACTTTTATCTTGAAGCTTATTTTGGGCTTGCCGCTGCACGTATGGATTTATGCTATGCTGCCGGTTGTTGCGATTGTAGGCCTGCTCAATGGGCTGATAACCTTCTTCCTGTACGCTCCCGTGCGGAAGCTGTTTTACTTTCAGGAGGATGAAAAATAATGGAAAGCGTAATCAACGTAGAGAATTTTTACTTTGCCTATAAAAAATCGGATCTGGTGCTGCGTGATATCAACTTTGAAATAAAAAAAGGCAGCTTCACCGTTATCACCGGACCGAGCGGTGCCGGCAAGACAACGCTGTGCAAGGCTATGACCGGTATCGTTCCCTATTACATGGGCGGACGCTACAGCGGCGATGTTAAAATTAACGGCGAAAGCACTAAGGGCAAGCGCGTCAGTGATATTGCTATGCGCGTGGGCTTTATTATGGAAGATTACGAAAGCCAGCTGGTTTCTCTGACTGCCGGCGAGGAAATCGCCTTCAGTCTGCTTAACCACGGTTTTGCACCGCATGAGGTTGAAGAACGCACCAGACAGGCGCTCGAGGATGTTGGCCTGCCGGGGCGTGAAAGCTATCAGCTGGACGAGCTCAGCGGCGGTCAGCGCCAGCGTCTGCTTTTGGCTGCAACGCTTGCCGTGCATCCGGAGATTATTGTGCTTGATGAGCCTGTATCTGCAATGGACCCGGATGGTGCACGTTCCCTGTATAATCTGGTAGATAAAATCCATAAGCAGTACGGTACAACGATTATTGCTGTTGAGCATCGCGTGGATTATGTGTTGCCTTACGTAACGGATATGATTGTACTGAACGAGGGCGAGCTGGTAGCGGCTGATGCCTTTGAGGCTGCTGCTCCTAAAATGTACGAAAATCCTGCATTGCGTCCGCTGCTGCCGTCACTGTGGCAGATTAAGCTGGGCCTGGAAGAAAAGCTCGGCGTGGATTTGGGTGATTGGCGCAGCGAAGAGGATGCGCTGGCTGATTTTCGCACCTATGGGATTGTTGCGGCAGAAGGGAGAGCTGACTGATGTTAGAAGCAAAGGATGTCAATTTTGCTTATATGCGTGGACAGCCTGTAATCAAGGATATGGATTGCAAGATAGAGGACGGAGAGTTTGTGGCGCTGTTGGGACATAACGGCAGCGGCAAAACAACCTTGAGCCGTCTGGTTATGGCATTGTGCCATCCGCGCAGCGGACAGGTTTTTGTTGACGGTGAGGATATCGTTAAGCGTGAGCCGGCAGATTTGGCCGACAAAATCGGTTACGTATTCCAAAATCCGGACCTGCAGATTTTAGAGGATACTGTATTTGATGAGGTTGCTTACGGCCCGCGTGCCAAAAAGCTGACAGAAGCAACTATAGAGCGTCAGGTGAACGAAGCGCTGGAGGCTATGGGCCTGACAGAGCTGAAGGGTGAGTACCCGCGTTTGCTGTCCTTTGGTCAGAAGCGACGCCTTGGCGTTGCGGCGGCACTGGCACTTAATCCGCGCACGCTGATTCTGGACGAAATTACCAATGGCCAGGATGCGTTGGAAAAGGAAGCTATGATGAGCTACCTGCAGGCAATCAATGAGAAGCGCGGCATTACGATTGTACTGATTTCGCATGATATGGATATTGTGCGCCGTTACGCTAAGCGTGCAATTGTACTGCATTACGGCAAGCTGGTTTACGACGGTACGCCGGCGAAGCTGTTTGACGGCAGCCAACCGGTAGAGCGCTGGGGTCTGTGCCGTCCTACGGTAGCAGCTCTGGCTGCTTCCTTGGGAATTGAGGCCGCAACTGCCGAAGAATTTTGCAAGCAAGTTATTTGTAAGGAGGGAAGCAGATGAAGCTGACAGCCTTTACACAGATTATAGTTACTCTGGCGGTTACTGCCTGGGTGTTCATTCTGCCGGTAGAAGCGGTAGCCACGATTCTTGTTTTGGAGCTGGCGCTGCTGCTATACATTAAGCATGACAGAATGACGATGGCTGCTATCGGCGGCCTGGCAGTTTTCACCGGTATGATGATTTTACTGCAGCTGCTTTTCGGCTCTCCGCTTGATGTATCGCTTACCGGCGGCCTGCGTATGCTGGTTATGACGATGGCATTTTTGTGCCTGCTGGCAGCGAGCCGTATTCAGGACATTGCCAAGGCTTTGGTAGACCGTTTTCATATGCCCTGCGAATATGCCTTTATGCTGACTACGGCGCTGCGCTTTGTGCCTAACTTCCTTACCGATAGCGGTATTACGCTGGATGCGCAAAGCTGTCGCGGCTATTCCAACCGTGGCAATATGTTCAAGCGTTTCTTTGCTTATCTGGTTGTTATCCGTCCGTTGGTTATGCGTGCGGTAGCTAAATCGGAAACACTGGCGCTTTCCATGGAGCTGAAGGGCTTTGGTGGCAATACCTACAAGAATATGCCGCCGGCACCGCTGCGCTTCGGCGATATTTTCGTACTGCTTTTGGTAGTAGTGCTGAGTACTTATCCGCTGTGGATTAAATACCTTTAAAAAAATAAAGAACTGCGAAAGCTCTGTGCAGTGTGTTGCTGTACAAAGCTTTAGCAGTTCTTTTTTTGTTGCGTAAGCAATCTTTATTCTCCCTTGGTCTGGAATTCAGCAATGGCAGGATTAATCAATGCCATATAATAACCGGCGACAACCTCGGGACCGGGATTCATTTTGTTTTTGAGCCACCAGCGTATCATGCCGACAAAGCTGCTGGTGAGGCTGTTGATTAAGAAGTCCTCCGGCACTCTTTGTGAGTATTCATCGTAGGAACCACTCATCTTGATGCTGACGTTCTGCAGCATGTAATCGCGGAAGAAGCCTAAGAACAGCGTGCCGTCATCGTAATTGATAATGCCCAGGTAGTATTCGCGTCTGTCACGCAGGTGATAAAGAATGTGTGTGATACGTGTTTCCGTGTTTTGCGGCATATCGGAAAAATTATGTGTGGAGCAGGGAGGAATAACTGGACTGAAAATATGGTCGAAAAGCTCGAAGCAGATTTGGCGCGCCAGGTCATCTTTTGTTTCGAAGTGGCTGTAAAAGGTACTGCGCCCGACATCGGCTGCATCGATGATATCCTTAACGCTGACTTTTTCATAGCTTGTTTTGGTAAGCAGTTTGACAAAGGCGTCGATAATTGCCTGCCTGGTTTTCTTTTGTCTTCTGTCCATGTTATGCAGTGCTCCTTTCCCGATAATGTACAATTTATGAAAAGTGTTCATTAAAGCACGAATCTCGATTTTTGTAGATAGATTTTTCACCAAAATTAGATTATCATATACATAGAGTTTAGTCAAGAACTTGACTTCGCTTCATGATATACTCATACTCATCAAAAAACGTAAAAGGCGTCCGGCGGCAAACGGACGCTTTTTGCGTTGTGCGCAAAAATACAAAGCCCCGCGGCCTTACAGACTGCGGGGTTTTGTATTTGATGAGTATCGAGTAGAAAAAAGGGTTGAGCTGTATATCTTGTGTTGCCGCACAAGATACAGGGTATGTTGTAAAAAGCTCCTAGGGGATGAAGCTTTTTACGGTTATATTGAAGGGAAAGAGGATTAATTAATTTTTACTATTTTTGCCTTGCGTTAATCCTGAGGCGGTTGGGGGAATTCACCGTTGTGATGTCTGAAGCCGCGGAATTCGCCGTTGTTGTGTTTATAACTGCGGAATTCACCTTTGTGGTGCTTTTGCGGCAGCGGTCTGTTGGCTTTTACAGCTTCACGCTGCTCGGGTGTCATACTTTGCAGGCGCTCGTGACGTGCTTTGCGCTGTGCCATATCGTCCTTAATGAACTGTTGCACTTCTGCCTTTTGGTCGGAAGTGAGTTTAGCCATTGTTTCCTTGGCGTATTTTTCGTGAGCTTCTTTGCGCTCTTTGCGCATTTTTTCTACAGCTTTTTCACGCTGCTCGGGTGTCATGCTTTTCCATTCCTCGCGCATTTTTTGGAATTTGGCACGCTGCTCCGGGGTGAGCTTGTGGCCTTGGCGATGCATTCTGTGAACCGGCGGCGGGCAGGGACGGTCTGCGTCGTTTTCATGCAGAATAGCGTTTACGCGCTCGCTCATAGAAGGCTGCGGCTGGGAATCTGCAGAGGCAGCAAAAGCGCTGGTGCAGAAAGCCGTCAAAACTGTACCGGTAACGAGAATTTTTTTCATATTCAACATTAGAATCACTCCTTATATTTTTATTGCTTAGTAATCTTATACAGCAGTTAAGGTATTGCTTTTGGTTGTTCCTTAACATTGCTTATATTGTACAGGCATATTATGACTTTTTTATGTTTTTTGACTTAATTTAAGCTGAAAAATATCTTTTTTTGCGTCATACTTTTAACACACATAGACGTTAAAATGTAATATAATGAAAGAAAGGTGATATAAGGAGGCTTTACGATGAAAAAGATACTTATCGCTGATGATAATAAACAGATTACGACAATTTTATCCGGCTATGCCAAAAAGGAAGGCTTTGAGCCGGTTGTTGCTCTGGACGGAGCAGAGGCGCTGGATAAATATCTGCAGTATGAGCATGAAATTGCTGTCGTACTGCTGGACGTGATGATGCCGGAAATAGACGGCTTTGAGGTTTGCCGTCGTCTGCGCAAGGAATCCATGGTGCCGATTATTATGATAACGGCGCGTGGTGAGGATTACGACAAGATTATGGGCTTGGATATCGGTGCGGACGATTATGTGATTAAGCCGTTCAGTGCACCGGAGGTGATGGCCCGCGTGCGTGCGGTACTGCGTCGCCTGGGTGCGCAGGAGCCGGCGAATGCTCAGACTCTTTCTTACGCAAATCTGTACATTAATCTGGAAAAGTATGCAGTGCAGATTAACGGCGAAGAGGTACCGTTGACAAAAAAGGAAATTGAGCTTTTGTGGACGCTGGCGAAAAATTCTACGAAGGTTTTCAGCCGTGATAATCTGCTGGACAGTATCTGGGGCTATGACTATTTCGGTGACAGCCGTACTGTTGATTCGCATATCAAGCGCCTGCGCGCTAAGCTGGATAAGTACGAGCATCCTTTGTGGGAAATCAAAACTATCTGGGGCGTAGGCTACCGCTTTGAGGGACACAAGGATGAATAATAAAATTGCTTTAAAGCTGACACTGTATTTTTCTGCGGTGCTGCTTGTTTTTGCGTTGATTATCGGCGGCGTTTTTTATCAATTCTTCAAGCAGCAGACGGTTGAAATCAAGGAAAAGGAAATGCGTCTGCGCGCGGAAAAGATTGCGGAAGTGCTTGGTGATAATATGGCGCGGATGGAAAGCCGCCATGGTGACGGTATTGCCAATAGCAAATTTATCAGTTATCTGGATAATGTGACGCAGGAAATCGTCTGGGTGGTGGACAGCAACCGTCAGCTGAGCATCAATAAGGATAGGGTGCAGCGTCAGCGCAGAGAGGTGCAGAAGCATCATGAGCATAGCGGTTTTGGCCTTTTTAAACGTCAGATGCCGCCGATTGCCTGGAAGGAACCGCCTAAGACTCCTAAGGAGGCCTACGAAAGACTGCCGGTTCAGGTCAAGGAAAAGGTTGAGGATGGCTTTAACGGCAAAGAGTTTATTATCGAGGAATATAATCCTATGCTTGACGGTATAATGCTGACAGTAGGCAGACCGATTTATGACAGCCAAGGGCATGTAAAGGCTGTGCTTTTGCTGCATTCTCCGGTAGCAGGCTTGCAAGACGCTATCTGGTCCGGCCTGCGCATTCTGCTTATCAGCCTGCTGGTGGCAATGGCTTTGGGTATGCTGCTTTCAGTAGTGCTCAGCTGGCGCTTTACCGGAACGATTGAGAAGATGAAAAATATTGCCGAGCGCTTGGCGGAACGTGATTACACCGCCCGCACCGATATTAAGCAGAATGACGAAATCGGCGAGCTGGCGCGTACGCTGGATATTTTGGCGGAACGTCTGGAGCTGGCAGATGCCGAAAGCCAAAAGCTGGAAAAGCTGCGCCGTGAGTTTATTGCCAACATTTCGCACGAGCTGCGTACGCCTGTGACGGTTATCCGCGGCAGCTTGGAGGCCTTGCGTGACGGTGTGGTTACGGAAAAGGCCGATGTTGAGGAATTTCATGAGCAGATGTATAAGGAAAGCCTGTTTTTGCAACGTCTGATAAATGACCTGTTGGATTTATCACGTTTGCAGAATACAGATTTTCCGATTGAAAAGGCTCCATTGAACTTTGTCGATGTTATGCATGACGCAGTGCGCAGCGGCAGGCAGCTCGGTGCTGATAAAAAGCTGCAGATTACAGGCAGCGCGGATAAGGATATTTACATGCTGAACGGTGATTACGGACGCTTGCGTCAGATGCTGATGATTTTTTTGCATAACAGCATCAAGTTTTCTCCCGAGGGCAGCGAAATCAAGCTGGAGCTGACCGGTAACAGGCTGAAGCTGATTGATCATGGCTGCGGTATTAAGGAAGAGGACATTCCGCATGCCTTCGACCGTTTTTATAAGGCGCGCAATGAGCATAATAAGAGCGGCAGCGGTTTGGGGCTGGCAATTGCCAAGCAGATTGCGCAGCGTCATGATATGCAGCTGGAGCTGCAGAGCAAGCTGGGCGAGGGTACGACAATTATTATTACTTTGCCGCCTGAGCTGAAGGAAAAGGAGTATGCAGATGAATAAGATGAATTACGGCTGTGAGGGATTATGCGTTGTTATCAGCGGTGGTACGTCCGGTATCGGTCTGGCAGCGGCACAGCGTTTTTTGGCAGACGGTGCGCGTGTATATATTTTGGGACGTTCCGAGGAGCGTGGCGCACAGGCATTGTGTTATCTGGATGAACAGACGGGAAAGCAGGCAGTGTATATTTCCTGTGACGTGACGAAGCAGGCTGAATGCAAGGCTGTTGTGGCAAAAATTGCCGAGCAGGAAGGCAGGTCTGACTGGCAACTGGATATTTTGGTCAACAGCGCCGGCTTTTACCGCGAGCAGCGCTTGGAGCAGATGACGGAAGCAGATTTTGATGCGATGATGAATGTCAACGTTAAAGGCATGATGTTCTTGACGCAGGCAGCGCTGCCTTATCTGCGCAGTAAAAGCAGCGTGGTGAATATTGCCTCCGATGCTGCCGTCAGCGGTAATTACGGCTGTGCGCTTTATTGCGCGACCAAGGGTGCGGTGGTGGCGTTTACCAGAGCCTTGGCGCTGGATTTGGCACCGTCGGTGCGCGTAAACTGCGTTTGCCCGGCAGATGTGGATACGCCGCTTCTGGCGCAGCAGCTTGCTGACGCGAACGGCGGCTATACACTGGCGGATGTGGCTGCAGCCTATCCGCTACAGCGGATTGCCGCAGCGGGTGAGATTGCTCACGTAATCTGCAGCCTGGCGGCCCCTGCCAACAGCTTTATGACAGGCAGCGTTGTAACTGTCGACGGCGGCCTGACAGCCGGATAAATAATATATAGCAGTAAAACAGGTAAAGAAAGTTTTCTTTGCCTGTTTTTTATATACGCAAACGTATATAAGTGATATAATTAATGTATTAAAGTATAAAAAATACGGGAGGGTATTTTTATGGATAAAATGCAGCCAATCGGCGTACTTGATTCGGGAGTCGGCGGTCTGTCGGTTTTGAAATGCCTGCATCAGATGCTGCCGCACGAGGATTTTATTTATGTGGGTGATACTGCACGTACGCCTTACGGCACACGCAGTGAACAAGAAATCCGTGGTTTTGTAGGCGAAATAATCGATTGGCTGACAGCCAAAAACGTTAAGCAGGTAGTTATAGCCTGCAATACGCTGACGATGCTTGGTGTAGACAGTCTGCGGGGGACGCATCCATTCAGGGTTGTCGGTATGTCTAAGGGGGCGCAGCAGCTGCTGGCGGCCAGTCCTCATAAAAAAATCGGCGTGCTGGCAACGCAGTTTACTATTGCCAGCGGACTGCACAAAAAGGCTATTCTTGCTGCTGACCCGCAAGCGCAGGTTTATCCTGTGGCTTGCCCGAAGTTTGTACCGTTGATTGAGGGAGAGCAGTTTGACAGTCCGGAGCTGCGGCAGGCTGTTGCGGAATATACTGAGCCTTTAAAAAAAGCGGGCGTTGAGGCAGTGATTTTATCCTGCACGCATTATCCTTTTATCAAAGAACAAATCGAAGCCGATTTAGGGCCGAAGGTAAAGGTGCTTGACCCGGCGGCTGCCACCAGTGCTGATGCTATTGCAGCACTTAAGGAGGATGGCCTGCTGCGTACAGAAGGCAAGGGACGTCTGCAGGTTTGCTGCACGGCTGATCTGGCAAGAGTTGAGCGCTTGGCAGGCAGAATGTTACCTGTAGACGATTGCGATTTTTCTTTAATCGATTTAAAGAAAAATTGATTGCATAACTTTTATTCCTTTCAAAAAAGAAGCAGGAATTTTCTTTTTAATGTCTAATTTATAGTAATTAAGAGCGAGAAAAGGCTTGCTTTTTTGGTGGCTTGCTATGCGAGCTGCCTAATAGGTATTTATGTTACTGAATGCCGATTTTATGAAACTGTGAAAGCGGTATTTATATTTTCGCAGCTATGTCATCTGTCTATGTCGGATGACTGGTTACGCAAATGCTATTATATTCAAAAATAATATAAAGAAAGGTGGTAGCTGTGGAAAAGCAGGGAGTATTAAACGATAAAAAAATTGTAGGCTCGCCTATGGTGCATATGACATGTCTTGCTCTGGTGCTGTTTGCATTCTGGATGGTTTTGTCAGGCAGAACAGAAACAAAATTTGTCGTATACGGTATCCTCACAGCTGTAGTGACGACTTGGGTTACATACCCGCTTCTGCTGGTCCCGAATAAGGACGGCAGTAAAAAGTATTATGTTTTCGGTTTTTCAATTCCGAAAATGATTATGTACTTTTTCTGGCTGATGTGGCAGCTGGTGCTCGCCAATATTGACGTGCTGCTGGCAACTACAGGTCAGGAGCTGAACATTGATCCTAAGGTTGTCCGCTTCCGCTTCAAGGCCGACAATCCTATGGCATCTGTTGTTCTGGCGAACTCAATTACACTGACACCCGGTACGGTAACGATGAATGTTACTGACGACGGTGTGTATGAGATTCATGCACTGACCGTTGGTGCGGCTGCAGGTGTGCTCGACGGCGGCATGCAGAAAAAGGTTGCTGATTTATACGGCGAAAAATTTGATTTTGCAGTAGTAGAGAGTGAGGAATGATTATGCAGATTATATTTTATATTATGATGGTAGCCATTCTTCTGATCATCGGTACGATGCTGCAGCGCTTGTTTAACGGACCGACAATTTTTGACAGAATGAACGCCTTGGGCGTTATCGGTGCCGATACAATTCTATTATTGGTGCTTTTCGGCTATATTGACAAACGTCCGGATATGTATGTTGATATAGCGATTTCTTATGCAATTTTAGGCTTTATCGGCTCGCTGGTTGTAGCTAAATTTATAGGAGGTAAAAAAATATGATTGAACAATTTGGTTTTACCTCCCTGCGCGAAGTTATCGCTGCGCTGTTCCTGTTAAGCGGTCTGGTATTCTTCATCGGCTCAGCTATCGGTATGCTGCGCCTGCCGGACTTCTATTCCAGAATCCATGCCTCCGGCAACAGTGAAACTCTTGGCTGTACGCTTTCCTTTATAGGTCTGATGATTTATGAAGGACCTACACTGACAGCGGCAAAGATGGCTTTTGTATTTTTGCTTGTTTTTATGGCGAATCCGATCGGCTCGCATATTCTGAGCAAGGCAGCCTATAAATCCGGGCATCCTGTCTGGACACTGCAAAGCAAGGGTGCCAAAAAGCTTGTCGGTCTGGAAAAAGCAGACCATAGTGCTGATGAGCCTGTAGGTCATATCCGTAAAAAGTCTGTAAAAACAAATCGTAATCATGTACATAAATATCATAAGAAGAAAGGAGATAAATAAAATGGAGATTTATACTATTGAAGCTCTTTTACTTGTCTTCCTGATTCTCATTACCTGTGCAGTTATTTTCTGCAAGGATATTTTAAGTGCTGCGATTATCTACAGTGCGTTCAGCTTCTGTGCTGTGCTGCTGTATCTGATGATGGGCTCCCCCGACGTAGCCTTTACGGAGGCTGTTATCGGTACGATTTCTACCATCTTCTTCGTAGCTTCGTTGAAAAAAATTGATAGGTGGTGTAAATAATGCGTGGATTAGTTGCTGTTATCCTGGCGATTATGACAGGCATGTTTTGCTCTGTCGTAACCTATCTGCCCGAAATTGGTGACGCGAACACTGCGCCTAACCAGCATGTTACTCCGACCTATATCTCCCGTAGTGCGGAGGATACAGGCTCGCCCAATATCGTAACGGGCGTCATCATCGACTATCGTGGCTTCGATACTATGTGGGAAACCTCGGTAATGTTCCTCGCCGGTCTGACAACGGTGCTGGTGCTGACCAGCAATCCGGTAGGACGCAGACCTGAGGAAGAGCCGGAGGATCCGGAGGAAGGAGAGATTATCAAATGAAAGAACCATTTGGCGGTCTTATCCTGAATGTGGCCTTCAGAATGCTGGTGCCGTTCACGATTACCTACGGCATTTACGTTCTCTGCCTGGGTGAGTTTTCTCCGGGCGGCGGCTTCCAGGCAGGCGCATTGCTTTCTGTAGGCGTGCTGCTTGCACGTCTTATCCTGGGCTTTGATACAAAGTTCAATGTCTTAGGCAAAACCTCTGTTGTTCTTGCCGGCGTGGGCACCTTCCTGTATGCTTTTACCGGTTGGCTGACATTGTTCGGCGGCGCAGACTTTTTCCTGAACTACAATTATATGCCGATTCATATGGAGCCGCAGCATGAAATGCATGCCATGGGTATTTTCCTTATTGAAATCGGTGTTGCCATCTGCGTAATGATGACAATTATTAATCTGCTTGATGCAATCGTGAAAAGGGGTGACGAAGATGGAAGTGCTCAATGAGTTTTTGAAAACAAAAGGCATTTATTCCCTGGTCATGATTCTTTTCTTCCTGGGTGTGTATGGCATGGTCCTCAGCAAAAACTATATGAAGAAGCTGATGGCGATGAACGTTATGCAGGTTGCCGTAATCTATTTTTATCTGTGTTTTGCACAGAAGGATGGCGCAATGATTCCTATCCAGAACGGCCTGACAACAGATCCTAATGCTTACATTAACCCTCTGCCGCATGGCCTGATGCTGACAGCAATCGTTGTAAGCCTTGGTACTACAGGCGTAGCAATTGCACTCCTCATGCGTATTAAAGAAATCTACGGTTCTGTTGAAGAAGTAGAGGTATTGAGGAGGGCTAGTAAATGACACAACATGCTCCCGTCCTAATTGTACTTTTACCTCTGACAGCATCGTTGCTGTGTATGTTATTTTCCCGTATCAGTAAAAATTTAGGTTCCTGGATAGTTATGGCTTCTATCGCCGGTGCCTTTGCCAATGCCTGCATCGTACTGCAAAGAGTGTTGGAGTCCGGCGGCAAAACCTGGCATTACTGGATGGGTGGTTGGGAACCGCCAATCGGTATTGAATTTGCTCTTGATCCGCTGAACAGTATTCTGGCAGTAGTGGTAACGTTTATTTCCCTGATGGTTTCGCTTTACAGCCGTCCGTTCGTCAAGGATGAGGACTGGCTGCATGTAGGCGGCTATTATACATTGTTCGGCTTGTTAACGGTTGGTCTTTCCGGTATGATTATCACCGGTGACGTTTTTAACCTCTATGTATATCTGGAGATTATGTCACTTTCCGGTTACGGTCTGATTGCCCTTGGCGGCAGAAAGTCAATGCTGGCAGCCTTCCGTTACCTGTTAATCGGTACCATCGGTGCTTCTCTGTATCTGCTTGGTGTCGGTTATCTGTATGCTATGACAGGTACTCTGAACATGGCTGACCTTGCTGCACGTGTAGTTCCGCACCTGAATTCGCCGCTGTTTGCAATTGCTGTAGCCTGCTTTATCATCGGCTTCGGTATCAAGATGGCGCTGTTCCCGCTGCATGGCTGGCAGCCTGATGCCTACACCTTCGCTCATCCGGGCGCTGCTGCTTTTATTGCAGGCTGCATGAGTAAGGCTCCGGCATATGCTTTAATTCGTTTTGTATATTATATCTTTAAGGTTGATAACCCTGTAGTTCAGAGTGCGCTCAACGTTTTGGGCATTCTCGGTGTAGCAGGTATTCTTATCGGTTCTATTATGGCGATGGCTCAGTATGACTTCCGCCGTATGCTGGCATATTCTTCTGTGGCACAGATTGGCTACATTGCAATCGGGTTGGCAATGGGTAATATGTACGGCTTCATTGGCGCCGTGCTGCACGCTATCAACCATGCTTTTATGAAGAGCAGCCTCTTCCTGGTTATCGGCGGTATTGAGTATCGCTTCGGTGAGGTCAATCTGTATCGCTTAGGCGGCATGAACAAAAAGATGACTATCAGTACGATTACCGTGCTGCTGGCTTCTTTGTCTATGATTGGCCTGCCTCCGACCTGCGGCTTTTTCAGTAAATGGTATCTTATGCTTGGTGCCTACACCGGCGCACAGTACTTCTACATCGCTGTACTTGTTATCAGCTCCCTGCTGAATGCAATTTATTTCTTCCGTATTATTGAGCAGATGTTTATACAGCGTGAGGCTTCGCTGACCGAGGTACATCCGCATAAGGGCAAGCTGGGCTTACCGCTTTCCATGGTTATCCCGATTCTCGTCGGCGGTATCATGATTCTGGTACTTGGCTTCTGCAGTGTTGACATCGTTACCGATGTCGTTAAGTTAGGATTGCCGGAGGTGTTTCTGAGATGACTATTTTAGATTGCAGACCATTTCTGGCGGTTGGTGTATCTTTTATAGCTGCTGTACTTATCGCGTTCAGCAGACGCTGGCCTAACCTGCGTGAAACCTGGAGCGTTATCGCTTCCGTGCTTAAATTCGGTATCATTCTGTCGATGCTGCCTGCTGTTCTCGATGGCAATCAGTATCAGTGGACGCTGTGCCAAATTACCGATACCGTGGGACTGACGCTGCGTACCGATCCGGCCGGCATGATTTTTGCGGTGCTCGCTTCGATGCTGTGGGTACCGATGAACTTCTATTCCATCGGCTATATGCGCTGCAATAACGAAAGCGAGCAGACCGGTTACTTTGCTGCTTTTGCTATCTGCATGAGTGCCGTAATGGGCATTGCGATGGCCGAAAACCTGTTGACCTTCTTCATCTTTTACGAGCTGCTGACTCTGGCAAGCTATCCGCTGGTACTGCATAAGCGTAACCAGGAAGCATTGATGGCCAGCCGTAAGTATTTGATTTATACCTTGATTTCCGGTCAGCTTTTCCTGGCCGGCGTTATCGCTGTTTACTGCATTAGCGGTACGATGGACTTTACTCCCGGCGGTTTCCTGACTACCGACATGGCTCCGAGATGGGTGCTGCAGGCTATCTTCGTACTGATGATTTTGGCAGGCTCCGTAAAGGCTGCGGTTATGCCGCTGCATGGCTGGCTGCCGGCAGCAATGATTGCGCCAACTCCGGTATCTGCATTACTGCATGCCGTTGCCGTTGTTAAGACCGGCGTTTTCGCCGTACTGCGTATCATCGGCTTCGTCTTTGGTCCGAAGCTGTTGGCGGAAATCGGTGTCGTTGATGTATTGGCGTGGGCTGCTGCGGCAAGCATTATCATTTCTTCGCTTATTGCTCTGCGTCAGGACCATTTGAAACGTCGTCTGGCGTTCTCCACTATCGGCCAGCTTTCCTACATCGTGTTAGGTGCTGCGCTTATTTCTCCGCTGAGCATCAAGGGTGCCTACCTGCACCTTGTGGCTCATGCTGTTATGAAGATTACCCTCTTTATGTGCGCCGGTCTGATTATCGCGCGTACACACAGAAACAATATCAGTGAGCTGTATGGCATAGGCAAGAAGCTGCCGGTAACTATGGCCTGCTTCACGATTGCTTCTCTGGGTATCGCCGGTACGCCATTCCTCGTTGGCTTTGTCAGCAAATGGAATCTGGCACTTGGCGCTTTGCAGGCAGGCAAGCCTCTGTACATTCTCGTCTGGGTTGCCAGTGCGCTTCTGGCTGCCGGCTATCTGATGCCTGTTGTACAGATGGCATACTTCCGCAAGGATCCGCAGGAGGAGTTCCGTGAATATGGCGATATCAGCTACTCAATGCTGATTCCTATCTGCGTTACAACTATTATCGCTGTTGTCCTCGGTATCGTGCCGGATATTTATCCGCACTTCTATGAGCTGGCAACAATGGCCTCCAACGCTATTTGCGCAGGCTGGAACGGAGGTTGGATGTAATGAGCAAGAAAACTGTTTACATGATAGCTGCTGCCGTGCTCGTGCTTTCCGCAATCGGAGAGCTTTGCGGTGTACATCTGCACAGTCCTGCGTGGTGGCCGCTGCCGTTTGGCTATGATATTTTCTTCGGCTTTTTCGGTTGCTGGCTGCTGATTATTCTGGCAAAAATTATCATGACACCGCTGCTGCAGCGTGATGAAACCTACTATGATGATCCTAAGGGAGGTGAGGACGATGAGTAATCTGCTTCATCCCGGTCTGATCCTCATTGCCGTGGGCGTGCTTGCGGTACTTGTGCCGAAAATGCTGCGTAAGTTTATTTTGGCTATAGGTCCGTTCTTTGCCCTCTTTGCTGCACTTTCTATGCCGGTTGGCACAGATTTGAGCATTGAGTTTTTTGGTACAGGCTATCACTTGGGCTACATGTTTGTAGATAAGCTCAGCTACGTGTTCTGCATGATTTTTGCGCTGATGGCTTGCATCGGCGGCATTTATTCCTGTCATAACGAGAACCGCATGGAAGCATTTTGCTCCATGTCCTATGCCGGCTGTGCTCTTGGTGTAACACTGGCTAAGGATTGGCTGACGCTGATTTTCTTTTGGGAAGCACTTGCCGTAACCTCTCTGTTCTTGATCTGGTGCCGCAATACTCCTCAGTCCCGTCGCGCAGGCCTGCGTTATCTTTTGGTGCACATGCTCGGCGGTAACCTGCTGCTGCTCGGTATCTTCCTGAAGGTTGGCAGCGGTGATTCTCTGATTGCAAATCTGTCTAAGGCTCCGCATGACCTTGCTTTCTGGGCAATTTTAATCGGTGTTGCTGTCAATGCGGCAATTCCGCCGGTTAATGCCTGGTTGGTTGATGCTTATCCCGAAGGTACGATTACAGGCAGCGTATTCTTAAGCTCCTTTACTACGAAGGTTGCTGTTTACGCTTTAATCCGTATCTTTGCCGGAACAGATTTCCTGATGGGCTTTGGCTGCTTCATGGCGCTTTATGGTGCTGCCTATGCGATTATGGAAAACGATATGCGTCGTCTGCTCGGTTACCATATTATCAGCCAGGTAGGCTTCATGGTTGCCGGTGTAGGCGTTGGCACGGCGATGGCACTGAATGGTGCTGCGGCCCATGCCTTCTCGCACATCCTGTATAAATCCCTGCTCTTCATGTGTGCCGGTGCGATTATCTATGCAACTGGTATCCGTAAGATTAACCAGCTCAGTGGTATGGCGAAAAAGATGCCGTTTGTGGCTGTGTGCTTCTTTGTAGCGGCGTTCTCCATTTCCGGTGTACCGTTCTTCAACGGCTTCATCAGCAAAACGATTACGATTGCCGCTGCATCCGCTGCCGGTTATGATTGGGTATATACACTGCTGGAGCTTGCCAGCATAGGTACCTTCCTGTCCATTACCTTGAAGATGGGTTATTTCATCTTCCTGCGTGATGCCGATAAGAATGTAGAAATTAAAAATCCTCTGCCGAAGAATATGTATCTCGGCATGGGCTTCGGCGCAGCGCTCTGCTTCCTGTACGGCGTATATCCGGATCTGCTGTATCGTTATCTGCCGTTCGGTTATCCCGATTACCAGCCGTTCACTGCAGCACATATGCTGAGCTACGTAGAAATTCTTGTCGTAACTATGGTTCCGTTTATGATGTTCCTGCCGCGCATGGAGCCTCATACAGCGCTCAGCCTCGATACAGACTGGTTCTACCGTAAGCCGATTAATTTTGTCATCGTCCGTATCAGCATGCTGCTGTGTGCAATCAGCGGCGGCCTGGGCAGTGCTTGGGGCGTACTGTACGAAAAGTTTATGGACCTTACGAGCAATCCGATGGATTTCCTCGATGCTAAACCGTTCCGTAAACGCACGCATTATAATCCTGAAAACTACCGTACATCTATCGCTGACCCGATGATGATTACCCTGACGGTGCTGGTAAGCAGCATTGCTTACTTCATTGCTACTTTGTAATTTAATTGATAACAGAATAGCTGTTTCTGAAAAGCAGTTACTGCGACGTTATGTCATAGTAACTGCTTTTTTCATCACTTTAATGATTATTTGCTATTATTTTTTAGCTCTAAAGTAGTGTAGTATAGAAATGAAATTCGCTTAGTAATATAGGAAAGGAGCTAAAATAAATGGAGATTAGTCAGTTAGAGTACTTTGTAATTCTGGCGCGGATAAAACATTTTACCAAGGCAGCACGTTCGGTAGCAATTACGCAATCGGCACTCAGTCATTCGATAGGAAAACTGGAACGTGAGTTGAACGTATCCCTATTTGATCGTACAGAACAGGGAGTGTTTTTGACATCGGCGGGAGAATATTTTTTGTCGCATGCTGAAAAAGCCCTCAACGAATTAAAAAAAGGACAGAAAGAACTGAAAGAGATGAATGACCCTAAAAAAGGTCTCATTCATTTTTCTTTTATTCATTCGTTAGGGACAGATTTAATACCTTCACTGGTGGCAGGTTATGGAAAATTGCATCGCCATGCCCGGTTTGTCCTGACACAAAATAATTCAGTCTTTCTGACCAGTAATCTGCTGGAAGGAAAGGATGATATGTGCCTTTGTCCGCCGTTGATGAATATGGAAAATATTATCTGGGTATATTTATATTCTGAAGAACTTTTTGCTGCGGTTCCGCAGGGGCATCGGCTGGCTGGACGCAAATCTCTCATGATGCGGGATCTGGCAGGTGAACCGTTTATGTCTTTAAAACGTTCTTATAATTTACGTCTGCTTTCGGAACAGCTTCTTGCTCAGGCGGGGATAACTCCTAATATCATTTATGAGGGAGATGATGTACATACTTTGGCAGGCCTGATCGCTTCGGGTATGGGAGTTTCCATTTTACCTAAAATCACTACTATTGTGCTGCCGGATGTGGTATTCATTCCGTTTACGGATGTTTCCTGTAAACGCGAAATAGGTTTGGCGTGGAATAGTGCGGCGGAAATGCCACCGGCATCTGATGCTTTCAGACAATATATTTTGCAGCGTTTCAGCAGTGCCAGTCGTAAAATCGGAAAAGAGCTGTTTCCTAAAGAAGCAGAAAGATAATAACATTGCTGTGCATAACGCGAAATACCCTGTTGTCTCATTTTAAGGCAACAGGGTGTTTCCCGTTTTTTGAAGAAAAATTTTCCTTTGTAGTAAGCTTATCAGAATCTCCTGAAAGTGCCGCCTAGACGTTTAAATTTAGTGTCTGTTACAAAGGGATCTTCAATTTTACGCATATCCTTACACATTTTATCTTCTTCAGCAATACTTTGGCAGACGCTGGTACCCTCTAGTTCTATCATCTGGTCAATAATACTTTCACCGGAAGGGGTGTGATTTAATGCGTTTTCTTCTTTTAAATCTACCCATTTGCCGATGAGACCGCTGTGATGCGGTAATTTTTCGGCATTTGCAAAACTGGAGCAGGGTTCCGTTTCTAAAACTGAAATACCATTGTTGTTTTGAGCTTTTTCCTGAATATGTAACCATTTTTCTGTAGACATAATATACTCCTTCTTTCTAAATTTTTTATAAATAACGTAGGTAAATGTATCCACTGCTGATAAGAATGGATAATAACATTAACGGAAAAGCAATTTTCATAAATTGCAGGAATGTGATAATCACACCACGCTTAGTAGCCATCGAGGCTACCAGCACATTGGCGGATGCACCTATGAGAGTGCCGTTACCGCCAAGGCAGGCGCCTAGTGAGAGAGACCACCAAAGTGGGTTCAGATTAGTAATACCCATATTTCCCATATCTTTGATCAGAGGAATTAAGGTAGCTACAAAAGGAATGTTATCCACAAAAGCGGAGCAGATAGCGCTCATCCAGAGAATAAGCATAGCAGTAGCAGTTTCATTACCGCTGGTAATTTCCATAGCTTTCTGTGCCAACATGCTGATGATACCGGTATCTACTAAAGCCCCTACAAGGACGAACAATCCAGCGAAAAAGAAGATCGCCAACCATTCTACGCTGCTCAGCATACGGCTGATCATAGGCTCGTTTCTGTGGCAGGCAAGTAACAGCAACAGACCGGCACCGGTTATGGCGGCAGTAGCAGATTCAATTTTTAAGGTGCTGTGCAGGACAAACATAACAACAGTTAAAGCCAGAACGAAGAGACATTTATAAAGCAGGTTCCAGTCCTGAATCTGGTCTTTTTCCTCCATACACATCACATGATGTTGCCTTTCTGGTGTTGTTTTGAGCCCTTTGTGATAAAGTAGAATGAGAATTAAATCAGTTACGATAAAAATGAAAAGACAGATGCCTGCAAGGTTGGTAATGAAATCAACAAAAGAAAGACCGGTAGCACTGCCTATCATAATATTTGGCGGATCACCGATAAGCGTTGCTGTGCCGCCTATATTGGAGGCAAGAATCTGACTGATCAGGAAAGGCTTGACATCAACCTGCAGTTGGGAAGCCATGCTGAAAGTCAGGGGAACGGTAAGTAAAACTGTGGTTACATTGTCTAACAGACCGGAACAAACCATAGTAATACCAGATAGAGCAAAGAGCAACGCAGTAGGATTGGCGCGCACTTTTTTGGCTGCCCAGATTGCTAGAAATTTGAACAGACCTGTCTCTCTGGTGATGTTAACGATGATCATCATACCTATTAAAAGCCACAGCGTGTTCCAATCGATATGGCTGATAGCACTTTCCTGTGTCAGAATACCGCTCCAGATCATAAGCGCAGCGCCTAAGAGGGCGATGATAGTACGATGAATCTTTTCTGAAATTATGAAGGCGTAGGCCAGAATAAAAATTCCGGCGGCCAGGGGTGTTTGATAATCCAAGAGAATAGGACTTCCTTTCCTGAAAATTTTCTATAAGCGACTAGCTCAGCTTCTCTATCTTGTGCTTTTGGTACAGTGGAGGGAGAAGATAGGGAAACTGAACTGCCTTACGATCAATACTATAACGGATAATATTGCTAATTTCTAATGAATAATTGATGCTTAGCTAATGAATTAATTTCATCGTATTAGCAGATTGCTACGCTAAGCAATAAAAAACACCGCTGCCCAAAGTGCAGGGTCACCTTGGGTTTTGGTGTTTTGCTTATCAGTCTGTTAATGTCAATTTAAAAATACAGGAAAACTATCTATGCTATTGAAAAGTAAAGGCTGTTAGTTCCCATTTGAAAAATTGGAAGACGTATTTTCTAATGCTTTTAAGATATCTCTGCGTGTGATAATGCCTACTAAAGTATTTGGTTTTTCAATGACAGGGATATTAGGAATATGTCCGTCTACGGCAAGCAGCATGATACTTTCTAGTGATGTATCCGGTGTTACGCAGCGCACATGGCGGGTCATGATGTCAGTGACATAGGTATTGAGCTGCTTTTGGAAAGAAGTCATGTAGCGACCGTAACCAGTATAATAGCTGCCTGCATCAATGACATCAATGTATTGCGGGCCGTAAGGATAAAGCTTTTTGTAAAGAATATCTCCCATGGTGACAACACCAAGAAGCTTATTATCTTCTTCAACGACCGGAATCAGATCCTGAACTTCTTTATCCCGCAAAAAAATGCTGATTAGTTCATTAATAGTGGTATCTGCTTTAACAGTAAGCAGATTTTGACGCATGATTTCCCTGGCCACACATATTTGACTTTTCATTATTAAACCCTTCTTTCTGAGATAAACCATAAAAATAACAGCGTCGTGTATAGGAAAGCTGTTAGAGGTAATAGATAGTTTTTCACTGTCTTCATATCTATATTAGCACAAAAATATCTGGAAGGGAGCAACTTTAAAGCCTTTATGAATGACTTTCATAAGGCAAATGAATGACTTTCATGAAATTTTAGAAGCGAATCAGGGACAGTTTAGTAAGCGGAATATTGACAATATACTATATTCTTTACTTGTCAAGTTTTTGATTAGGTGCTATATTATGTAGTACTAATATGTCTATAAAATTTCTATGAAATATATTGGGAGAGAGGAGCGGTAAAGTTGCTCAAAGGTATAATTCTGATTATAGGTGCCGCAACCTGCTGGGGCATGGGCGGTGTAGCAGGACAGTATTTGTATCAATATCATCAGGCAGATATGATCTGGCTTTGCATGGCGCGTCAGATTTTGGCAGGCTGTATGTTCCTGCTTTTTGCGGCCTTTGTGCAGAAGCAGGATATCTTTGCTATTCTTAAGGCAGATACCTGGAATATTATTGAGTTTTCGTTTTTAGGTATCTTGGGCGCGCAGCTGGGTTTTTATTACACCATCGGTTTGTGCAATGCGGCGACGGCGACGGTTTTGCAGTACATGGCACCGATTTATGTAATGCTGTGGATGAGCTATAAGTCAAGAAAAATTCCTGACGGACGTGAACTGATAGGCATTGTCGGCGCACTTGTCGGCGTATTTCTTATCGCAACGCACGGCAGTCTGGATAGCCTGGCGATTTCGCCAATGGCATTGACAATCGGTGTATTGTCTGCGCTTTCCTATACATATTACAGCATTAAGCCGGGGCCGATGCTCAAAAAATATACTGCGGCAACACTTATCGGCTGGGGTCAGCTTATCAGCGGCGTGGCATTGATTATCTGGCGTAATCCCTTTACGCCCGCAGGTCATTGGGATATGAGCGGTTATTTGGCTTTTGCGTATCTGCTGTTGGGTGCGACTATTGCGAGTTATGCATTTTATCTGGCAGGCCTGAAAATTGTCGGCCCTACTAAGGCGAGCCTGATTTCCTGCGCCGAGCCTTTGGCTTCTATTATCTCCGTAGTTTTGCTGCTGAACACAAAATTGGCAATGGCTGATTATATCGGTATGGCGTGCATTATTTTTACGGTTTTATTACTTTCACTGCCCAAAAAATAAACATTTTTCATAGCAGATATGATAGAATAGAATTAAGTAAAATTGCTTAAGCTAAGCAGGAGGAGGTACGGAGATGACTGATTATAAGTACAAATATGGTCATGGCTACAAGGAGTTTTCTCTGCCGGAGGAGCATGTCCTGGGCGAACTGAAAATGAAGCAGATGATGCCGCTGGAGAATTTAAAAGCAGCTGTTCTGGATGCTTTGTATCATCCTATCGCCAGCGCACCGATTGATGAGCTGGTGCAGCCCGGAATGAAAATTGCCTTTATCTGTAACGATTCAACCCGTGTTGCCAACACGCATTCCTTTATGCCCATTTTGGTTAACGAAATGAATAAACTGGGCGTTAAGGATGAGGATATGCATATTGTCTTTGCTTTGGGTACACATCGCTGCATGACCCATGATGAAATGGTGGAGCAGGTTGGCGAGAATGTTGCCAAACGTCTGAAAATGTATAACAGTGACTGTCATGTGCAGGACGACTTTGAGTATTTCGGCGAAACAGAGCATGGCACTCCTGTATGGCTTAATAAGCATGTTAGTGATGCTGATCTGGTTATTTTGACCGGTACTGTTGTTTATCACTTCTTCAGCGGCTTTGGCGGCGGACGCAAGGCCGTACTGCCCGGTGTTGCTGCTATGGAAACAGTTCGCAAGAACCATAGCCTGATGATGAGTCCGGAGGCAAAATTAGGCAAGCTGCACGGCAATCCTGTGTATGACGATCAGGTTGAGGGCGTGCGCCTTTTTGCCAAAGAGCATAAGATGTTCCTCTTCCATTCTATCTTGGATGCACAAAAGCAATTTCTGAAGGTTTTTGCAGGTGACTGGTATGAAGCACATCTTGAAGCCTGCAAATTTGTCGAGCAGGTTTACGGCGTACCTATCAGCGAGCCGGCGGATGTAGTGATTGCCAGCTGCGGCGGTTATCCTAAGGATATTAATATCTATCAGCTGCAAAAGACGATGGATAATGCCTGGTGTGCTGTTAAGGATGGCGGCGTAATCATTATCCTCGGCGAATGCGAGGAAGGCAGCGGCAGTGCCGCTTTGGAAAAAGCGCTGGAAGAAAATCCTTCTCCGGATGCTATTAAGGCGGAGTTGGAAAAGAATTTTGTCATTGGTGCGCATAAGGCTTTTGCTATCACCCGTCTGATGAAGAAGGCACATTTTATCCTTGTATCCGCTTTGGATAAAGAGCTTGCCAAAAAATTGCTGTTTGAATCTGTGGATGATGTAGATGCGGCTATGAGGCTGGCAGAAAAATATGTCGGCAAAGATTATAAGGTTTTACTGATGCCGCAGGGAAGTCTGACAGTGCCTGTGTTGAAAAAATAAAATTTTATAAAAAAATAAATGACTCTTGCCTTTTACGATGATATCATATATAATTGTAATGTTATTAGTATGTGATTAAGTAGAAGGGGAGAACGTTTGTGAAGTTAGATATTGATTATAAGGCTATAGGACTGAGGATAAAGGCCGCTCGTGCCAGAAAAGGATTAACTCAGGGAAATATAGCTAATCTAACTGGTCTGTCAACTCCGCATATCAGCAATATAGAAACCGGTAATACTAAGCTTGGCCTGCCTACAATTATTCATCTGGCTAATGTACTGGATGTTTCTGTGGATGAGCTGCTGTGTGACAACATTCATCACAGTGAGCAGATTTACTGCAATGAGCTGGCTGACTTGCTTAAGGATTGTTCCGTAGATGAACTGCATATTATTTCTGAATTAGCAAAGGTCATCAAGAAGGCCGGTATTAACAGTGCCAAGAAGGTCAGAAAGCGCCGTACTAAGGCAGAGATGGCAGCAGCTAAGGCAGCTGAAGAAGCTGCAATGCAGATGGAAATTTAATATAGCTTATGTGCTACTGTAGCTCAGCTGGTAGAGCAACTGATTCGTAATCAGTAGGTCGCAAGTTCAAACCTTGTCAGTAGCTCCATTGAAAAACCGCCTAGGAATGGTATTTCTGGGCGTTTTCTTTTACCCAAAAATCAATCAGTAGGTAGCGTTTTGGTTGCAATGTGGTTCAACTTTTTTCGGTTGTTGAGGGCAAAGCAAGGCAAGATGCGGCAAGAATGTCTTCACGATTGCAGTTTTCTATATTAAAAACTTTCTCTACAAGTGATGGCATTTGGCTGTCATAGCCGGGGATGGCGTGACCATAGAGGTTTAATGTGTGGCTAGGGCGAGAGTGCCCCAGACGCTTTGCTACTTCCAATATAGGCACACCTGCAGCAAGCAGCATCGACGCATGAGTGTGGCGCAGACAATGAAATTTCCTGTAAGGGATTCCCGCTTTCTTCAATATCCGTTTCCACGTCTTGTCGATGTTGGTAGTTAAACACTGGTTGCCTTTGGCGTTTCTGATGATTTCCCCGTCTTTAAGTGCATATGCTGCTTGATAAAGCTCTGCCATTATATTCTTCGGCAAAGGAATCCGTCTGTATCCTGCTTTGGTCTTTGGCGGTTGAAGCTTTGCTACACCATTAACTTCCACTAGGCTTTTGTTGATTTTTATAGCATCTCCGTCTAAATCCTGTGGTGTCAGGGCCAATATTTCTCCCATCCGACAGCCAGACGCGATTGCAACGGAAATAAGCAGATGATGCCTGCGAAGTCTTGCGTCGCTGTCGATGGTTTTCATAATTATATTCAGCTCTTCGGGAGAGAAAATCTCTACTTCTTTCGGCTCAGGCTTGAGCACTTCTACCCCAGCCATGAAGTCTTTTTCTATCAGCCCTGTTGCAATGGCTTTTTTTGACGCACGGCAAAGCAATTTTACCAATCTGTCTTTCATGCCGTCTGTCATGTCTGCGTTGTTGATATAGGACTGGACTGCAATGGGTGAAAGTTTTTGCAGCTCTACGTCTGCCAATGTTTCATTAATATGCGCAGCGGTATTAGCGTAGTTCAAGAAGGTCTTTTCTCTCACTTTAGATTTAGCGAATACGCTGAGATACTGCAAAATCCATGTCCCTAGAGTCATGTCACTTTTCGCAACATAATTACCCTTGATGTATTTCGCCGCCATGCTCAAGCGCCAAGCGTTTGCTTCCACTTCCGTGTCGAACCTTTTGTGCGTTCTGTGACCTTGCGGGTCGGCGACGGAAGCGTGCCATTTGCCTCTGTTTGTTTCGTAATATATAGAGCCTTCTCGATATTTTGTCATAATTTTTTCTCCTTTCTGACAAAAACCGCGCTCAAACCCCCTTGTTACTTACTCTATGGTTCTGTTAAAATACAAGTGTGGATTTCATTCGGCATTTCTCCTGTTGGAGCCACAACACCTTCTTTCTTATTAGTGTTTGCAAAAAGCCTCCGTGTACCGGAGGCTTTTTGTTTTCCCTGCAGTTCGCTTCAAACAGCTAAAAAGCATTGACCGTTCTCCGCCATGGAGCGCGGTCTTTTTTTATTGCGGATTGCCATCCGGCTACCGTCGGGTGAGTAGACAGTCAAAAGGGGCGCGTTTCCTCGACCAACAGTAGCCGTAAAATACCGATAGCCACCATTCTTGATTTCGAGGACAGTTCACAAAACAATTCGTGAGCAATAGCCTTTTGATGCAGTTCTTCGTCAGTCGTCATTGTTTTCGCCTCCTTCACCTTTAATTTTATGGAGCTGCTGCTCTACCATCTCTTGTACATCAATGCCTTGTGCCTTGAGGCTTTGAGACATAAGCAAGTAAGCAACAGACATAAGCTGAGTTTTCGACTGCTCATCAAGGCTATCATAAACGCCAAGGAGTTTCTCAAGGTCACTTCTTAGCGTGGGTTTTGTTAGCTTTGGAGGTTTTATGTTTTTGGTACCATCGGATTGGATTGGTGTCAATATCTCTGCTGGCGACACTCCAAACAGATTCGCTATTAGTTGAATTTGCTCTGCGTTTGGCATATGAACGTCATTCTCATATTTTGTGTAGCTCGTTCTAGACAAGTTCAGCGCAGAAGCGACTTCCGCTTGTGTAAAGCCATGAGCTTTTCTAAGCGTTTTTAAAGCTCCACCTATTGTCATTTAACGCACCTCCCTAATTACCTATATTATAATGTGACACCAGCGCACACGTCAATCAAAAAAGTGCTTGACAAGGTGACTTAATCGCACTATAATATCGATATCAAGTGCGATTAACGCACAGAAATGTGAGGTGATGTTCGTTTATGTCCCGATTAGAAAAATTTCGCAAAGCTAAAGGGCTTCTACAAGAAGATGTGGCTAAAGCTTGCGGGGTGGATAGAAGCACAATCGCAAAATGGGAGGGCGGTTTATTCCTCCCGAGAGCAGATAAATTGCCAATGTTGGCCAAAATCCTCGGCTGCACGATTGACGAACTGCTAAAAGGAGAGGAAAACGACGAGTTGCCGAAAGGAGATGAGAAGGGTGAATGTTAATGAAGCAATTTTCGACTTGCTCCGTTGCGCAAGATTCAATCATCTAAACGGGCCGACACAAGAAAAAATTGCTCAAGCTGCCGAGAAGATAACGAGAAACCTCGAAGGCATGAGCAGATTTGAAGCTAAAAAAACATTAAAGCTGGTAAAACTGATACTGGATAACTATTTAGTAGTTTCTAATGAGGGGAGAGAAATAAGGCGATGAATGAAATGCAAGAGCTAATTGAAGCTTATGAGAAATTTAAAGAAGTTGATAAGAACTTCATGATTGGCATGAAAGCAAAAAACTTCAATGTAGACCAAAAGCTTTTAGCATTTGTTTTCCAGCAGATGCAAGGTTGCACTCTAGGAGAATTCCGAGAGTTTGCTAGAGCAATAGATGCAACAGCAACGAGAATCATCGAAGGGGTACCCATTGCGTATACCCCTGTGGCAGATGGCGAATTGCAAAGAGTCGCTACTATTGTGAACGACATGATTGATAGGGCAGCAGAAAAGAAGCTACTTGAACAAAGTAGCAATGGCGCAAATAGCACTAGCGACAGCGGCAACAGCACTGGCGATGGCGCAGCGCTCGACGATAAAGACTCGCTTTTCAGACGCATTTTTGGCTAATTTACGTTGACGGTAATCTTCCAGCTCAACCTTACCCAGTGGAGTAAGAAGAATATAGCTTCGAGATTCATAAACCAAGCCAAATTCGACCAATTTTTCATAACGACAGCGAATTACATAAGCATCGCCATAGTCTTGGAGAAGATTGACAAGGGTAAGATGCTTTTCAGATAATTCGTCGAGCAGTTTGTAATCAAATTCGGATAACATAAAATCACCTCTTTTCTATATAGCAATTATAGCACAGAGGATTAAGAAAGAAGGTAATGCGATGAATGAATTAAAGATTTTTGAGAATCCTGCGTTTGGCAAGGTTCGAGTAGTAGAGCAAGGCGGAGAGCCATGGTTTGTAGGGAAAGATGTGGCGGAGATTTTGGGGTACAGTGATTTAAACAAAGCTGTTGCAATGCACGTCGATGATGATGATAAGAAACTCAACGACAAAACGTCGCCGAGTTTTGGACAACGCGGAACAACGCTTATCAATGAAAGTGGTCTTTACTCTCTCGTTCTCTCTAGCAAGTTGCCCGACGCAAAGAAATTCAAACATTGGGTGACAGCCGAAGTCCTTCCCGCAATCCGCAAGACTGGCGGTTACATCGCTGGCAGCGAGAAGATGAGCGACGCGGAGTTGATGGCGAAAGCCGTGCTCGTGGCGCAAGCTACCATTAAAGAGCGCGATGCACGTATCAAGGAGTTGGAGAGCGACACGCAGCGCATGAAACCGAAGGAAATCTTTGCTGATGCAGTTTCTGCGAGTGACCAAACCATCTTGATTGGTGATTTAGCAAAGCTCATCAAGCAGAATGGCCACGATATAGGCCAGAAACGCATGTTTGAGCGGCTGCGTAACAACGGCTACTTGATTAAGCGTCAAGGCGCTGATTACAACAGCCCGACGCAGAGAGCTATGGAGTTAGGCCTGTTCCGCATCAAGGAAACGGCGGTTACACATAGCGATGGCCATGTAACCGTCAGCAAGACAGTTAAGGTGACTGGAAAAGGTCAGGCTTATTTCGTCAACAAACTGCTGGGAGCAAAAGGAGCGTGAGCTTAATGGAACTCATGGGAATCAAAGAGTTTTCCGAGAGCCGCAACATCAGCGACAAAATGCTGCGGGAACTTATTAAGCAAGGCAAAGTCTCTGCCGGAAGATATGGCAGAAAGTGGTTTCTGGTAGCGGACGTTGTTGACCAACAACTGAAAGAAATGTTCGCACCAACCGCAAAGCAGGACAAGGTGCAGAACATAAGGAAAGGGCGCTATCAGAGCGCACTTAAAGCGCTATTGGATTGAAGGGGTGGGGAGACATGAAAACGCTGCTTAAAATTGCGGCTGTCGGAATCTTGGCGCTGCTGATTATCGGATTCGATACCGACTATCTTGCGGACAGAGAGAAGCCGACGTGTCGCAAGATTTGCCATACTGTACAAAGTGGCGAAACGCTTTGGGGGATTGCCGAAAGATACTACGATGGCAGCAAGCCATTTGCTGAGTTTGTGCATGAGTTGGGCGAAAGTAACGGTTTCGGTATCGGCAAGCGACAGCATTTACAGGTCGGCGAAACAATCATTGTGAAGATTGAGGACGTTAAATGAGAGCAAGGCAAAATCATGTATGCCGAGAGAATTACGTTAAAGCCCGTTCTCACAGTTTTCAACCGGAAGCGGCTGCCATCCACAAATCAAGCGGCAACATCCAGTTTCGAGAGAACTGGTATGCGCTATATATATCCATAATCAAAAGCGTGAGCATTAACAGCGCATTGGATTTTATGGATATGAAGCCACAATACAAAAAGGTTCCGAGAGCACCGCGTCCTAAAGTACCTTCGCTGTGTGACCTTGAATGTGAATCGTATTATTTCCTTAACATTGTATGTGGTGTACGCCAGTGCGATTTGAGTTTACTCATGGACGTTCCGGCAGCAATAATCTCCAATAGAGTTTGCCACTGCCGAAAAAGCCATAAAAAATCTAAGGAGGAACAAACGAATGAAAGAAACTAACGAATTAGTCATCCATGCCGCTCTTGTTGACGGCAAGCATCTGGAAATCAAGGTTAATGTGGAGGCAGGAAACGAGGATTTGGCGAAAGTCTTTGCTGGCCTCGTATTCACAGTAGCACAAGGAATGAAGCAAAGTCTTATGGAGAATGGGCTTGATTCCGAAGATGCTAACGATGCAACTTGGGGACTGCTCGATGCAGCATTTGCAACTGCGAAATATGACAAGGGGTTCGCAAGGATGATGAACCATGAACACGAAGCCGAGAATTGCGGTCATTGCAATCGGAAATGACGAGGCTGTTCCAGAGGATTGGCCCGAGGATTTAAAAGAACTCATTGGCTTATTGCGTAGAAACGGTAAATACGGAAGAAAATCTACACCAGCGGAGGATGAGGAAGAATGAGTGATAAAAAAGAAACAATTTTTAAAGTGACCAGTGAAAGAGATGGCTTTACTGTGAATTTCAATCACAAGGTAAGCAAGTTTGATGTACTCATCGGCCTGACCGCGCTCGTGAACGTAATGATTACGGTTCTCGTTGATTATGGCATCAAATATGAAAATGCCGAAGAACTTATACGCAAAGCCTTAGATGCTGGCTTTGAAACTTACGCTGATGACATCAGAGGCGAGAAGGAGATGGTGGAATGAGCACGACTATGCTTATGACCGCAGCCGAGATACAGGCAGAGGGCGGCAGAGAGAAGTGGTTAGAGCTACGCACCACAGGCATTGGTGGTAGCGACGCTGGCATTATTGTAGGCGTTAATACCTACAAGTCAAAGTTTCAGCTTTGGCAAGAGAAAACAAGCCAGACCGTAGCATCCGAGATTAATCTCTCGGATGAAGTTAAAGAACGCATGGAGTGGGGGAACCGTTTGGAAGAACCGTTGGCTCAGTGGTTCCAAGACAAGACAGGCAAGAAGCTCCGTCGTTGCGGCATGGTTCGCAGTGACGAGCACCCATTCATGATTGCTGACGTTGACCGTTTGGTTGTAGGCGAGAACTCTATCGTAGAGATTAAGACTACGGCGGGTTACAACTACGACGAATGGGCTGACGATAAAGTGCCACCTTCCTATCTGGTGCAAGCATTGCACTATATGGCGGTAGGCAACTACGACAAGTGCTACTTTGTCTGCCTCTGCGGCGGGCAGAGAGCCGTTATCCGTGAGTTTGAACGTGACGTTGATGAAATCAACGCCCTTATCGAAGCGGAGAAAGACTTTTGGGAGAACTATGTTGTCCCTCATAAAATCCCCGATGTGGATTACAGTGATAGCTGTACCAAGGCTATTGAGAAAATGTATCCGGGCGGGGATAAAGAGGTCATGCAGATGGGCAGTGAATGGGAACGGCAATGCGAGCAAGTCAAACAGCTCGAAGCCCAGATTACCGAAATCAAAAAGGTAATTGACGAAAAGAAAAACAAGCTCCGCTTGGAGCTTGGTAATTCCGAAAAAGGCGAGTGCGGCGACTACATCGTCAGCTATGGCATCCATAATCGCGCCGTGTGGGACAACAAGGCTTTTGCCGAGGATTATCCCGAACTGTCTCAGAAGTATCGTCGGCAGACGCAGTACCGTATGCTGACAGTAAACCTTACAAGACAGGCTAAAAAGCGTAGAGCTAAAGAAGTGGAGGATGAATAACAATGGTTAGCGCAAAGGGTTTAATTACAAAACAAAAAGAGCAAGCTGTGCAGTCAGCTCCTAAAGCTGGCGTAGCACTCTTGGATGCAATGTTCAAACAGGACAGCGTACAAGCCAGATTCCAACGTATGCTCGGCAAGAAGGCACCGGGTTTCATCAGTTCCGTGCTTACTGTAGTGTCTCAGAACAAGCTCTTGCAGAACGTAGATATGCGTACCGTGCTGAGCGCAGCATCCATCGCAGCAAGCCTCGACTTGCCAATCCTGCCGTCCCTTGGCAGAGCTTGGATTGTGCCCTATAAGGGCGTTGCGCAATTTCAAATCGGCTATCTCGGATATGTCGAACTGGCTCAACGCAGCGGCCTCTATAAATCCATTAACGTAAACACCGTCTATGAGGGTGAGGTTGTTAAATGGAATAAGTTCACTGAGGAACTGACCTACGGCGAGCAGGAAGGCGACGCTGCCATCGGCTACTGCGCTTCCTTTGAGCTGTTAAACGGCTTCCGCAAAGTAGTCTATTGGACTAAGGATGCCGTTATCAAACACGCCAAGAGATTCAGCAAGAGCTACAACTCTTCTTCTAGTCCTTGGCAGAGCGACTTCGATGCAATGGCGATGAAAACCGTCTTGGCATACACGCTGCGTCATTGGGGGCCGATGTCTATCGAAATGCAGAAGGCAATGGCCGAGGACGCGGATGCTCACGAGAAGCCTTTAGACCTCTCCAAAGACAACAGCGTCGAAACCATTGAGACAGAGGATGCTTCTGAGACGCGCGTAATTGACACAGAGAGCGGCGAAATTCTTCAAGACAACGAATTCACCGCAGAGGATATTAAAACCGCTGTAGAAGGCGAATAAGCCTTTTGCAACTCTGGTCTGAGCGGGCAAGCTGAAAGCTCCGGCTTATCCGTCAGCCGCTCCTTGGGCTTAATGGCAAGCTCGCTCGGATTCAGATATAGATTCAGGAGGATGCAAATGATTGACACAACTTACAACGAAACTCCCAAGCTTACATGGGGTGAAATTATTACTGTCTGCGGTGCTGCTGTAGTTAATGCTAAAAGCGATGGCAGAATCACAAAAGACGAAGCCGAGAAAGTTTTCGACGTTCTGTCGGCTGCGATTGATGTAATGCGCGACCAGAGAAGAGCCGCCGAATGTTTAAAGCTCATGCAAGAAGTTGGCATGGATTACAACTCTATCATGAGTAAAACATTAGCAAAACGAATGGAGGTATAAAACATGAAAGACGAAAAAATGCATCTCGTGTTGCACCCTGACTTCTTTAAACAGCTTAAAGTCAAAAAAATGTTGAGACTCCCTTATGGAGATAAATATCTCGTTATTTACATCAAGATGATGCTCTTGGCGGGTAAGAATGATGGTTATCTCAAATACGACTGCAAGCAGGAAGAGTTTGTTGAATACCTCTCCTTAGACCTCGACGAGCCGATGAACACCGTAGCGGAGGTGCTGACGTTCCTCCTGACTAACGAGTTGGCAGAGACTCACGGGAAGACTGCTTACCTTAACGGAACAACCTACATAGGAGATAACATCTGTTCTAAGGAGACAGAGAATAAACAATAATAAGGAGGCGGCTGTTTTGGGTAAAAGATACTGGTGGCTTAAATTGCAAGAGGATTTCTTTCGCCAGATTGAAATTAAAAAACTGCGCAAGATTGCTGGTGGCGATACATATACCGTAATTTATCTCAAGATGATGCTGCTCTCGCTCAAAAGCGAGGGGCGAATCGCATATGACTGTTCGGAAAGCGAGTTCGTGGAGAACTTGGCCTTAGACATTGACGAAGACGAAGAGAACGTGGCCGTCGCAGTAGCCTTTCTGCAAAAGCATGGGTTACTGATTGGAACTGACTCAGAAAGCGAAATTACCTTGCCGAAAGCAGCAGAGGCGATAGGCTCTGAAACCGCGGCAGCAAGCCGTATGCGGGACATGCGAAACCGTAAAAAAGCAGACGAAAGCGTAACATTGTTACACGATGGTTACGGCGTTGTTACACCTGCGTTACGTAGAGATAGAGTAAGAGTAAGAGAAGAGATAGAGATAGAGAAAGATAATAATAACAATAACAATTCTACTACCGTAGTTAATTATAAAAACGCTGGAGTTGTTGTTGGTGTTATCAGCAAGCCGTTTGAGTTTTGGAATAAAAACATGGGGCTGATGACAGAATACATCTCCGAGAAAATCCGAGACATGATTGCCGTCTACGGTGAGGTCGTAGTGTTGGAGGCAATGCAGCGCTCGCTAGAGCAAGGCAAGCGCACATTAGCGTATGTCGAGGGATGTTGCAAGAACATCCACAGCGGCGCTGACAAGCCGAAGAAAGAAGAGTTGTTGTTTTAGGGAGGGATATGCATGGAGAGACAAGACGTGATTGAGCTGTTCGGGTACTGGAAGTCAGCAGGACTTAAACCGCCCGTGTCGGCTTCAAGTGTGGAAGGACAGGAGAGCATGGTGAGAACATTCCTTGACCAGTACAGGGATTTGACTGGCGAACAGGTGCAATACCTTCGCAACGCTCTCTGTCGCTTGCAGTATTGGCCGAGGTTCTACGATGTTGATGACGCGCTTGCGAACTATCGCAGAGAGCGTGATGCCGAGCAGAAGAAACCAATCACACAGGCTTCTCCTGCTGGCCTCCGCAAAAGCGCAAAGCTCTGGGCGTGGACGAAGTGGAAGCTTCGTCAGCACAGAGACATAACGCCATATATGCCGACGCATAACGAGATTTTGCTCTACGGGCAAAAGATGGGGCTGAACAGGAACGAGATTGTCAGCAACTACAGGCTCCTGCAAGTCATACTGAATGACGCTAACTACTGCACGGCAGTTGGCGAAGAGGACATTGGCTACAAGGTCTACGTCAATCCCGACCGCGAGGTGTGCTTCTCGGTGACAACGGCCAAGGGGTTTGAGCCAAACCGAATGATTCAAGTAGACCATGACCCTTTGAAAGCCAATCCGAAATTAGCGAATCTTCTCTGACGAGCGGAAATGCCGCTGGATTTAATTTTAGGAAGCGACGGGTATAAAGTTACCAGCGGTATACCTAGAAATAAATCTAGCCCATATTCCGCTCGCGAGAGCGGCATATACAATCCAAGGAGTGAACGAAGTGGAAATCGAGAACGTGATGTTTAACAGCAAAAACAGACCGTACTGCATTAAGTGCGGCAATGAAATCAGAAAGCTGGTACACGCTTACACGGTACACGAAAAGCGTGGAAATCTGTACGTTATGAGGTGCGGATGCTGCGGAGCGACGATGCTCGGCAGAGATAACGGTTACTACGACAAAAACCGCAAAAAATAATTTTAATAAAATTTATTAAAATTGGAAAAGCGGATGAAAATAGAGAGAAAAAACAGGGAGGCAAACATGGAAAGAGCTGCTACAGGTGTTAGAGATGTTCATGGTGACATGATTTACACCGACGACATTCTGAAAATCAAAGGAGAGTACACGGGAGAAATCTTTAAGCAACATGGACGCTGGCTGGTGGCGGTGGAAACCTTGAGGTTCATGTTTCCGGTGACTATACTGCCGCTCACGACAGCGGTTGATATTTATAAGGCTGAGAGAAAGAAGGAGGAATAGCGGTATGGGTGAGCATTTAATTCTCAAAGACAGGTTCGCTATAGATGGCAAGGAGTATATTCTGTCGACAGTCGCCTTGCCAATAAGCATCATGATTACCGATAAGCCGTTTCCGATTGCGCCGTTTGAAACAATGCTTTTCGGTATTGATGAAAACGGCCGTATAAATTGGCGTGACCTTTACTGCGAACGCTATTACTGGGCAGAAGAGGCGGAGGAAAGACATAAAGAACTGGCCGAAAAGGCCAGAAACGGTGTGAAGTTTTGGGAGGAAGAATGATGACTAAACTGATTCGCCAAGTCCTCAATTGCATGGTTGGAATTATTATGATTATCCTTATTGCTGGCATACCTGTTGTGATAGGCATAGCTGCGCTGGTGACACTGTGGAGGTGGCTTGGGATATGAACAGCCGCAAAAGGCAGAAGCGGAAATACTATCTGTATTGCTTAAAGAAAGCGTACAGAGAAATGCAAGTGTTGATTAAGGAGTGGTGTGAACGATGAAAAAATGTAAATGTGGCGCGATGCCAAAACTTTATAAATATCATCACTGCTATGGCGGTGCTGACTATTTGACATATGCAGCTATTAGCTGTACGAAATGCGGGCGTGAAACCAAAGTAGAGCTGTTGGAAAACGTCGAACAGGCGTGGGCAAGAAAGGTGGAAGAGTGATGAACGAGCTTGCTAAAGAAGCGCAAAGAGTGGCGCATGAGTCGTCGCTGCGCAGGAGTGGCGCGCCGCAGCTACATGTTGGGACGCACGCCAATCAAAAGACTGCGCTTTCTGATGAACGAAGGTTATAAAATCAATTCCATGGGTTTGTGCTACCACCGCTGGGCGAAGCTCAGACTTGGTGGCAGAAAAGTGCGTGTGGCGCTCTTTATGATTGTTGTGTTGCAGGGGGTGAATAAATCATGTTAGGCGAAATTGCGGTGATAGCGGTGATAGTGGCGTTCTGGAGGAAATTTATTTGAGGAGATGCTGAAATGAACGCTAAACAACGTGATAGACATGAGAGGAAAATGTATCTCAAGGGGCTGCGGTACGGCGCCAGATATGAAATTATAACCACACCTGCCATCCGCGAGCTGATTGTCAACAAGAAAAAAATACGCAGACAGCAGATTTGGCGCTTGCGCGGCAGAAAGATTGTGGAGGTGAATAACAAATGAACGAACCGATTGTTTCGCCGTGGTTGATTTACTGGGCAGGAAGAATAGACATGATACAAGGGATTTGCTGCATAATAGGTTTTATTGTAACTATATATACCGTGATTGCTACAATAGCAGTCATGACAGATGTTAATAAGAATAAAGAATCCGTTAAGGCAGTTAAAATACTTGTTTGTACAGCTTTGCTTTTAGATATGTTGGGGGCATTTCTCCCGACAGAAAAAGAAATATACGCTATGTATGCTGCGGAACATATAACACCTGCCAACATCAAAGCTACAGGCGAGTTTACGGACAAGGCCGTGGATAAGCTGATTGAGAAAATAGCAAAGGCAAGTAAGGCTATAAAGGAGTAAATTATGAGAATTACACAGGAAAAATTAAAGGAAATACTTGCGAGCCATAGTAAATGGCTACGAGGTGAGAATGGTGGGGAAAAAGCAGACCTCAGCAATGCAGACCTTAGTTGCATTAATCTCAACCATACAGATTTAAGAGGAGCAAACCTCTGCGGAGCAAACTTCTATGGAGCAAACCTTTACGGAGCAAACCTCTGTGGCGCAAACCTCTGTGGCGCAAACCTCTGTGGCGCAAACCTCTGTGGTGCAGACCTTAGTAATTCGAGCCTTCGTGCTACAGACTTTCGTGCTACAGACCTCAGTAATTCGAGATTTGACAATGCGAACCTCAGCACTACGAGCCTTAGCAAAACCTACTATCAGATTGTCCGTATAGGCAGTAGAGAAGCAACTACCACCTATTGTGTAGAAGATGATAATGTTCGTTGCGGTTGTTGGAACAATTATGGAGGTGGCACGTTAGAAGAGTTTAAAAAACGTGTAGAAAGTGTATACGGCGAAGATGGCAAAAAGCCTAACAAAAAATATTACACTCAGTACATGGCTGCCATTGAGTTTTTTGAGAAAATGGTAAAGTTGGCAAAAATGGAGGAATGGAGGAAGGATAAATGGCTAATCTTATTCCCAAAATCGCTAAGATGCTCGGCGTGGAGCTGGGCGAAGAATTTAAGGTAGTGTATAAAACACGCTTTGAAATAATTTGCAACTTTACCATGGCAGGGGTGTTTGTCCATAAAGGCGATAGCGGCAGATATGAAAAAGAGCTGTTGGCAGACATTATTTGCGGTAAAACTGAAATCGTCAAACTGCCTTGGAAGCCGAAGAAAGGCGATGCTTATTTTACCTTTGTACTCATGGGCGACAAATGGGGTGTAAGCTCGTTGCACTGGGGAGGCTTTCCGAATGAGTATGGCTTGCTTGAAAAAGGCTGGGTATATAAAACTTGCGCAGAAGCCGAAGCTGCACTCCCCACTGTGGCCAAAGAAGTTGGAGCGGAGTACGAATTGTCGACCAGTGACACCGAAGCCGTAGAGCAGTGGAAGCCTAAAGAGGGAGAAGATTATTACTCATTCTGCCGTTTCCTCGGGGAATGGTGCGTTTGGCAGCAACAATGGTCGAATCATCCGTTCGACTTAGCTTTATTAGAAAAAGGGTGGATTTACCGCTCACAGGCAGAAGCAGAAGCTGCACTGCCTAAGGTAGCCGCTGAATTAGGAGTGAAGTATGAGCTATAGGAGGCTTTAAATGAATTATGGCGATAAACATACAGAAGATAGTCTTAGCTCACGTTTAGGGCGTTTATACGGCATTGAGCGTGGCTTAGATTGCGGTCCGAATATCATAATGGACAGGTATTGAAAGATATGGGACGGCGGCGAACGGCAAGACCGATACTCGGGATGCTATGAAGCCGATTTTCTGTACATCACTAATAGTAATTATCTTTATGAGGTCGAAGTTAAAATCAGTATTGCTGATTTTAGAGCAGACCAAAAGAAGAATAAATACCACGACCATCCAGACGTTAAAGGCTTCTATTATTTCGTTCCACAGGAGCTTTACAGCAAGTATAAAAACGAAATTAAGACTACGTGCAAGGAAAAAGGTGCAGGCTTAATTGTAGATGGTTATCCAATCACAACAGTTTTAAAGCCTAAAGTGCGTAAAGAAGTTAAACCGCTGACCGATAACGGGTATATTCATTACCTGCGACTGTTTGCCAAGAAGTGGGTAAGAGAGCGATGAAAACAGAAGGAAGGACGAAAACAACAGTTATTAGCTGTAGGCGTAGCAACCGCGTCTATTTAGTGACCGACCAAATCAAGGTAACAAAGCCTCGCAGGCAGTACTATACGGATGATTGGCGGTGGCAGATGGGGATTATAAAAGAGATTTTTGCAACATGTTGCACTTTTCCCTTCTAAAACTCCCTTGAAAAAGTTGTAGCTGGGGACAAAAAGTCCCTTGAAAAAGTTTAGGAGGTGCAGACGATGATTAAGTTTATTTCTTACGACGGCGCTTGGCCGAATTTGTGCCGCGGAACTCTGGTTGTTGAAAAAGACGGCAAGCAATATTCGATGTATGGAGTCTTGGTGTCCGGGGGAAGCGTAAGCTTTGACGCAGATTGGGAAGCGGATGTCGAAGAGGGCGATTGGTTAATAGACCGCGACGCTCTTGCCCCGGAGCTACAAGACGATTGGAGAGAGTTGGAAGCTTTAGTAAATGATGAAATCCCGCACGGTTGCTGCGGCGGTTGTATTTAGGAGGGCGGACAATGAATGACGAAAAACTAATCGTGATGCTTTATGCGTTTCGATATGCCGTGCATAGGATAGGCACACAAAGCCTGTCTGCCATCCAAGGCGAACTGGTGACAAACCTTCACCGCTTTCCAGACTGGATGTTAGCCCAGATGGAACGTGACCTTGAATGGAACTTCGAGGTAATGGAGATGCACAGAGACGAGGACGGCAAAGTGAAATTTGATGATGACTGCGAATTTCAAAGACCTTTCTTGGACGCAGTTAAAGAACAACGAAGAAAATTAAAGGAGGACAACAAATGCCAACAGTAGAGTTAATCTCAATCACACCAAACCATATGAAGCTTTTGAAAACTGCTTGCAGCCAGCCGTATGGCAAAGATGTTACCGAAAAATCTATCAAGAAGATTATTGAGAGCGGACATCTTAGTGTCTTGGAGCACTGCTATGCAAGCTTCTTAGTGAAATGCAGCGTAAGAGTGCTGGGACAGTTAACGCGCCATAGACACCTTAGCTTTACCTGCAAATCCGCTAGAGGTAGTGTCTTTGATGCTTGCATTATCCCTGATGGCATGTATGACTTTGCTAAAAAGCATGGTGTGCCTAAAGAGGCTGTTGATTCTATGATTGATGAGCATCCTATGCTTCACGCTTACAAAGAATGTATTGCTGATGGTCTTGCGGAACAGGATGCTGCCTACTTCCTGCCCCAAGGTGTTGAAACATCCCTTGTTGTCACTGGTAACTTTCGTGCGTGGTTTGAGTATCTTCCTAAGCGACTGTGCAAACGTGCTATGCCAGAACACAGAGAATTAGCTGAGCTTATCCATCAAGAGCTTGTAAAAGCAGCACCGGAGATTTTCGACAGAAACTTTATGGGATGCTCTGACTGCAAAGAACAATCCTGTTCTTTCGGACATAAGAAAGGAGATAAGAAATAATGACAGCAATAAGTGAAGATATGAAGGTTCTAGGAAGAAACATTTCCTTGGCAAGACGCAGACGTGGCGTATCTCAGATTGATTTAGCAAAACAGACTGCGATTAGCCAAGTACATCTTAGCTGCGTGGAACATGGCAAAACGGGAGTCGCACTAAACATAGCGATGCGCCTTGCTGAATCATTGGGATGCTCTCTTGATGAGCTTGTGTACGGCCCCGAGAATGGGCAAAGAGAATCAATCAGATTTGAGCCAGTCAAGGGTGCGCCGCTTGATACAAAGATTCCGATGCGCGGTACGAAATCTGCTGCGGGGTATGATTTTTATGCTCCGTATGATATTGTTGTTCCGGCACACGGACTTAGCAAACTCGTTCATTTCAACATTAAGGCTATTATGCCGCAGGATATGTTCCTGTTTTTGAGAATCAGAAGCGGCTTGTCGGTCAAGCACGGCCTTATGGTTCACTGCTCCGGTATCATCGATGCGGATTACGCCAACAACCCCGACAACGACGGAAACATTGGCGCTATGTTCATCAACAGTTCTGACGAGGAATATGTCATCAAGAAAGGCGAGCGTTGTATGCAAGGAATTTTTCTGCACTACGGCATCACCGATGGCGACAACGCGAGTGGCAACCGTGGCGGTGGCTATGGAAGTAGCGGCAAGTTTTAATACAGGAGGTATGCGTAGTGAACTTTAAGGAACCAATGAACTGTGGGAAGAAAATTCTGCGGTTCAAGGTTATGGGAGAGCCAGTAGGGCAAGGTAGACCTAGATTTACCACAATCAGCGGTCACGTCAGAGCCTACGAACCCAAAGGAAGCACCGAGGAAAAAGCGGCAATCAGACTAATGGCACAGCAAGCCATGGTTGAACAGGGGTGGAGCTTACCAAGCCCCGAAATGCCGCTCAAAGTCGAGATTAAATCATGCCGAAAGGTTCCGTCTGGCAGACAAAAATGGTTTGCCGAGGCTGGGCTAATAGAGGCCGTCATGCCTTTGGGCAAACCAGACGGCGATAACATCGTCAAATTATACCTTGATGCCATGAATGGTGTGGTCTATCCCGACGACAAACAGGTCTATGACATTCACATCATCAAGATGTATGCTGATGCACCCTACACAGAAGTGGTTGTGACGGGGTATTATCAAAACATGGGCGAGGTTAAAGCCGTCGCTAATGCTAGTCTGAAACGTAAAAGGGAGGCAAAGAAACATGAGTAAAGAACCGATTGTAGACAGAGATGCATGTACAACCAGCGCCAATGCAGAATATGTGGCGTTCGTAAGCAAGACTTTCGATGAACTTAAAGAGTTGTTCATTGCAAAGAACTTGCAGTATGGCTCGGGCGAGCCACTGGAGAATTTGAAGCTGGGAGCTATTCTCGGAGAAGCTGGAGCGTTCCCTAAATCCTACTCCGAAGCAGTCCCTCGTGAGTGGTTATGGTGGAAACGAATGTGGAAAGAAATATCCAACTACGAGCGCAAGCATATTGTTCATGTCGCTATGCACGGCATCGAAGGTGACAAAGTAGACGAATCGCTTAAAGATATTGCCGTATATAGCGTTATCAAACTTTACATTTACAAGAAGCTCTGTGAAGCGCTTGACAAAGAAAGGGAAGAAATGGAGGCGGGACGTTAATGGATTGGGAGTTGCTAATGACTTTTGCTATGGGCGTTGGACTCGGTAGTTTCCTGACGTTTGGCATTTTCTATATCGTGATTGATACGTTCTTTGTTATAGAGGATGGCGACGAAGACGCCGAAGAAAGCAAAGGATGATTTAAACCAAAAGAAAGAAGGGGCAGGCTTGAACAAAGAGAAATACATGAGCAAAGAGGAATACCTTAGCTGGCTGAAAATAGGGATTCTCGCTGGCGAAGCCGACAAGGCCGCTGAAACCACAAAAGATAAGGTGTGGCACCGAAAGCTCAAATGCGTTGCGACATATTGTCAAAACATCATTGAGGAAAGAATTGCCTATCTTGACCAGAAGCAACTGGCAAGCCTCAAACGCCGTAGAAAGCAAGCGGATTTGAAACTCTGCACTAGCGTACCAGTCAGAGCTAGAGATGGAGAGCCTAATATTACCGTTGAAACCGAGGACTTGTACGACCTCTTAGACCTTGCACTTAAAGCCTGCATGTGCTGTGAGCAAGGCAAGTATGTCAAGGACTGTAAGTGGCGCAAGGTGTTTCACCGCATTGAAGTTGAGCCTATTCGCACAGCTCCTAAAGAGGGAGAGTGTGAGTTCCGTTTGGACAACGAACTGTACTTCTTGACTCCGCAAGAATATCGCATCGAAATGGCTAAGACCGCCAAGGAAAGTGGCGCTGACGAGAAGGATGTACACATAACTACTGCTTTATAATTTTTTCATAACTGTTGAGGCGAGTGCGTATCGCTCGCCTCAACACACTCGCATATTTATCGGGGGATATATGCACTCAACATAACGAAAGGAGAATATAAACATGAATCATTTTGTTGGCTTAGGTCGTTTAACTAGAGAACCAGAGGTAAGTTACACTCAGAACGGCAAGGTGTATTGCAAGTTCACCGTTGCTATCGACAGACCGTTCCGTAAAGACCAGCCCAAAGAGGCCGACTTTATTAACTGCACCGCCTTCGGCAAGACTGGCGAGGCTATCGGTAACTACTTCCATAAGGGTAGCCGCATCCTCGTCAATGGCAGTCTGCAAATCAGCAGCTATACAGGCAAGGATGGCAACAAGAAGCAAAGCACTTCTATCATGGTCAATGGCTTTGACTTCATCGACAGCAAAAGCAGCGCATCTTCTAACAGCGGCGGTGGCTTCGCGAACATGGGAGCACAGCAGGAACTGGACGATAACTTCAACTTCTAAGTGAGGTGATTTGGCATGGTGTGGGTTAAGAGTAAAGAGAAAATAGAGTTCTCTATACCGGGCAGACCTCCTTGCCGCGGGCAAAGACAGGGACCTAGAAAGCAAGAGGGGGACTACAAGAAAAAGCCAAGAAAAACAACTCAGAATGCTTACGCTTCCGTGGTAGCCATGATAGCCAAGAACGCTATTGCGACGCAGAACTGGAACTATGACGAAAGCAGTCCGGTGTATATCGTTATTACAGTAAACCTTCCAGTGCCTACATCTGGCGTTCGTGTAGACAGAGTGGAACGCATGAGAAAAAACCAAGAGTTGCCAGTCCGTTATCCGCAAGTTGACGCCATAATGAGAGTAATAATGTATGCGTTGTGCGGCATAGCTTATAAGAACTGCAAACAAGTAGTTAGCACTCTTGTTGCAAAGCGATACGCAAAGAGCAACGACCAGCAAAGCGTTGAGGTATTGGTCGGGAAACCAGAGAATTGGGGTGAGCTTAACTATGACCTTAGAAACTCCTAGCGTCAACGGAAGGCGTAGACGCAACTGGAGAGCGGGAAGGAATCCACAGAAAGGGTTCGCTCTGGTTGAAAAAATGTTTTACTACTATCACAGAATAAGACAAGCCGTCGAAATAGCAAGAGCCGAACAGGGCTACTATCAAAGCGGCGGCAGGACGGGCGGCGGCAGTAGCAATCATGCCTTCATATCAGACCCGACTGCTACGATAGCCATGAAACATTATCAGCCGTTAGGGAAGGTTATCATCAACGCTGACAGAATCAACGAAGAGGTGATAGTCCACCCCGAAAAATGGCTAACCATAGTTGAACAAACCTTTATGCACTTCGATGACGAAGAATTGGTAAGCGAAATACTTCACCGTAGGTTTTTTGAAAATGAGCCTATGGCGACAAGCTGTATAGAGCTTGGTTTAACTTACGGGAAATACTATAAACTCCGTGATATAGGCATTGATTATGCTTTAAAATGTGCGATACAACTAGGGGTAATAAAAGTATTTGAATAACAAAAAAGGCTGGCACTTTTGTGCCAGCCGTGATATAATAATTTTCGGTAAGCGCTATTGCATTTTTCCAACTAACATTCCACCTTAATATGTTAGGTTCGTTTACCACCTTTTTTCACAAAAAACCCACGGCGAAAGCCGTGGGTTTTTTGCTTATTAAATTTCTTTACGCAGGTTCTCACACTCCCATTTCTGCACGGCATCCTTAAAAGCGATGACGCTGATAGCTGTAGCTACGCTTTCAGCCATTCTAAAACCTTTACCGCGTCCGCCATACAGATTGATGACTTCACACAACGCTTCCGCAAAAGGCTTTGCTGTCGCTCTGATGATTGCGTTGGTCTGTTGTTCTCTCTTAGCTTCAAGCATCTTAGCCTTGCTTTTTCCACTTCCGCGCAGGTCGGCGATAAACTTCTTTACTGCAATGCGCTCGGTGTCGGTCAGCTTGAAGGATGTAACCTTTGCTCCTTCGGGAAGTTCTTTTCTGCGTCCTGCACCCTCTTTAAAGCTGCGAGATTCTTTGATGTTTTGTTCCATGATAGATGCCTCCTTGTGATTTGCGGTAATACGAAATCTTATTTCGCTACAATTATAATACCACAATATGATAAGAAAATCAACTACTTAATCGTGAAAAATGAATAAAGTAATACTTTGAAAAACCAAAAAAGCCCCTAACCATATAGGCTAGGGGCTTTTGAATTATCGCACAAGCATCATGACGCTCAGTAGGATTTATTCATCCTCCTTGCTCAGCGTTGCGGAGGTACAGCGTTGGAACCTTTTCAATAAGGTGACGATTAAATTTGCTTCTGCCGCGCTAAACGGAAGACATGAGCTGTCGGCACCAGAGCGGCACAGTAATGCGCTACCACAGATAACTTGTTGGTCAAGCTGGCTCGCCAAAACATTTGGCACGGGAGGATGCTTCAACAGAAATTCGTCATCGAATATCAGTAAGAGTTCATCTTCCAATTCACTGATGACGTGAATGTCAATCAGGTCACAATCAAGCAAAGCGTAGCATCTCTCCAGCTTTAAAGTGTCGCCGTCGCAAACCTCTGCGGTTGCAACTGAGTACAGATTGTCACCGTCGATTTCCGGACTAAGAAGAATTACATAATTTTTCATATTACATCGCCTTTCTTTTAAATATTTAAGCGTATCCCACAAGCCTAAGCTTGTGGGATACCAAGGGGTTAAGTTAGCTCTCAAAGTTAACTTTCAAAACAAAAGCTGGCTTATAAAGATTAGTGCTCTTGCCGTGAGGGCCAGAGCAAACAATCAAGCCACTATGTTCTTGCACTTCGGTAACAATCAACTTCTCCCAATCCCCAGAGCACTGAACCCAAATGACATTGCCTAATGTCAGCTCTTGATAAGGAACTTCTTCTGCTTTCAGAAGTTCTTGAAGAACACAGGCGTCCATTCTGTTTTGCTCTGGCATCCTCTCATTAAGCTCAAGCACAAAAGAATCGACGTCATAGTTTGTTTGCTCGGTTCCGTGGTTGTACAAGCGTTCGACAATCTCCCAATGGTCGATGATATATACGCCGTTGTCGTAGTTGTCGCAGTCAAGGCGACTGGCAATGTCGATGCCTAAAGACATTCCATCGCCAAAGAAGTTGCTAATGACATTGCACAGGCAAGCCCAGCCGTAGCAATCGGTGCTAGGAGAGCGATAGCCTTTCAGTTTGCAATACTTTAAAAACGCACTTACACTATCGCGGCCTCCGTTCCAGTGCAGATACACTCCAATCTGATTCGGGTTAATCTTGCCGTCTGCCAGCATGTCATTTTTGCTTAAAATTACAGCGCGGTTTCCCAATTTTCATTCCACCTTTCAGATAATCTTCGGGTTAAACAACCCCTCTAGCACGCCAACAGATGCTGGTGTGCTAGGTTTGCGCTTAACGTGTAGTGATAGTAGCGTTGATGTCCAGCTTCAACGAACCGTCTTTCAACTTGTCTGGCAAGCAGTCCTCGCAAATATATTTGTCGTTGTCGACACGATAAAGTTTGTGCTCGTAATCGTATTTGCAGTCGCAGTAATCACAATAACCCATGTAGTTTTCGTCACAGCAATCACAATATACATTGCCGTCAGCATCTACCTCGGGGAACTCCCCAAATACATCACAACCGCATCGAGAGCATTGCCAATAGAAACAGAGGTTTTTCTTGGCTCGTTCGTAGGTTTTCTCGAACGCTTCAAACTCAGACAGATAAGAGCTTTGGATAGTTTGGTATAACTCCCAAAACTTTTTCATAGTGCTATCTTTGGAAGCCTTTGATATACAAGCCGATTCGTGCTCGACCATCAAGAAGTCCTTAAACTCCTGCTTGAAGTAATGAAACTCAATGGCATCGCGCAGCTTTGACAAGGATTCCTCTTCGTCCTCCCGGATTTCCAGCTCGGTATAGTTTGAACCAACATCTACTGTCAACGGCAACCAACTGTTGATAAGTATTTTCATAAATCATTCCACCTTTCTAATATAACGAGTGGTTCAGCCACTCCCACAAGATGCCAGCTTGCGCTGACACCCTGTGAATAGACTGAATCAGCAGATTTCAAGACCGACGCAATACTTTACGCCGTCATCGGTAAAGTATTGCGGGCCGGGAAACATAAGGTCTTTGCGCCCTCGGTTAGCCTCGGCAACCGCGCGAGATACAACGAACATCGTCCCCTCCGTTGTTGGAGGCAGGTTAATGTTTGTCGTGCTGACTTTACGGCTCACGCCTATCGTCCCCAAATAAAATGCTGGGGCAAATGTGCCGCTAACTCTCGCTGGTTCGCCTTTGAATGGCTCTAACTTCCAAAACTTTCCGTTAGAATCCTTTACGTTAATCTCGTGGTCACACAAGTTGACAATCTTAATTTCCATTAAACATTCCACCTTTCGTTTTCATACGGGTTGAGTAACCCCTCCAGCGCACCAACATTCCGTTGATGCGCTGGGTTTGCACTCAACTCAAGCGTGCGCCACCAAGTAGTTTTCGATGTTAAGATTGCTATGCATCGTGCTACAAGCATCATTCATTGTGGCAGGCTCTGTGGTGACAATCAACCGCCACAAATTTGTTTCCGGCTGACGGATACTCTCAATGGAACTATGCGGGCAAGACAGCAACACTCGTTGCACGTCACCCAATGCGTGAACCATGGCGTCAAGCTCCACATCTTCAAAGAAGATGTACATTTTGTACTTTCTCATAATCACATTCCACCTTTTTAATATAATGCCGGGGTATTAAACCACCGTGATAACACGCCAACAATGTGACGTGCTATAGCTGTGACTTAATGATGCCTTAAACCCTCTGCGATGTTTCGCAGATGCTGGATATACGCCTCAATCATTTCGTCGAAGTCGTATCCCACATAACATTGCGTGTAGCAATTACGGAAACTTACAAACGTACCTTGCGTAGTTGCACAAAGATTCAATGTAATTTCCTGCCCGTCAACATCAACAGTAACTTCGCTAAACATAACTACATTCCACCTTTTTAATATTTTCGTGACTTAACGAATTAAATCACCGTGATAGTGTGCCAGCAAAGGCTGACACACTATGGCTGTGACTTAATACATGCCGCGTTCGATTACCTCAAAGTCGGCAATCTTTTTGAGGTTAGCGGGTAATCCTATAGCTTGGACCTCCAATTCGCCAGCGAGACCGGAACGGTAAATATCGTATTCAATATCGGGATAAGCGTCCAATGCGTCGGACACCTTCTTCTTTGCATCGTTGAAAGACGCATCCGCAATATCCAAGATAACGTATTCCGTTGTCAAAGAATCGCCCTCTTCGTAGCCGAAGTCGTCAACATACGCACGGCAATCATCTTGCCCGTAGTATGCTTTATACCAATCGTAGCTGGCAAATTTGGGCGCAACATATGGCTTGTATGTCGTGTTGGAGTAGTATACCCCACCGTCGTACTTCCAATCGCCCAGCATGAGGGTTTCCGCCCCCTCTCGCATGATTAACAGGCGAGAAGGTGTAGACTCTTCAATCAGAGTCTGCACACACTCCTTGTCGAGCTGACGACGGAGCGGGAACAAGAATTTCGCAGCAAAGTTCATGCTGTCAGAGTAGTTAGCCTTGATACCTTGGGTCGGATTAGCATAGCTAATCACACCGTTATGCATCAACGCCATATCTGCGCTATCTTCCGCCGCCTTCATGGCGTCGACCTTCGGGCGAATCGGGAACGGGTGACAGCAAGCTGTTGAAATCTTGCCAGCGGTAGCGATACGGCAATGAATAGCACGCTCGCAAGAGGCTGGGATTTTATTAAAGGCTTCAATAAGGTCCTCGACCTTAAAGAAGCCCTTGTTAATGCGGACTGGGGAGTCGTAACTCTCCTTCCACATTATTCCAGCGCCGTCCGGGTTGTTCTCAAACATTGTGCGGATAGTTTCCTCCTTGACATTGGACTTTTTCGGGAAATAAGCAATAATACACATAAATTTATACCACCTTTTTCATAAATTTAGATTGCTGTTAGGCAACCATGGCATGACACCAACAAGCGTTGATGCCATGCGTAAGCGCCTAAATTACTGAATGTTGCGGCGTTTCAAGTAGTCCAAGAACTCCTTGTAGCCGCGACGACGTGCCAACGCTTTGAAGCTACGGAGGCTGACATCGCAAGCTTGTTCGACATGGTGGCAGGATTTTGTAATGTCTGCCAGCATTTGCACGAACTGCATGGTCGCAACGAATGTTGCAAAATTCAACGTGCCGCGGTTGAAACGGATTTCCAACGTGCGGTAGCCGTCGAAGTTCATGCAGGAACCGTGGCCGCTCAACTGACGCTGGGCATTGCCAAGGCGATACATTACCTCGTCGCGGTCAAGTTCATTGCCGTATTTATCCTTGAGCTTGAAGTCCTCGGCGCGGAACTTGTAGCGTTCCGGCAGGAACTGGCAATAACCGAAGTAGGTGCGGCGACTGAAACGCTTCAACCAATCGTCGTTGTTAGCGACGATGACTGTTAACACTGCCTCGGGGTTAACTTGTTGCATGTCCGTGAAATATTCACGGTCCATGTGAACGTGCAAGCCACATGTGCCAGCATCATGGCTGGTATAACCGAGGTCGATGGCTTTTTCCATCATATCGTCCCAGTTGTAACGACGGATATGGTAATCAGTGGTAGCGGTAGTCGAGATAATCTCGAAGCCGTCATCCAATGAACCATCAGACTCGCAGGTAATGTCATCGTTTGGCGTGTGTCCGCCAGCGTCGACAATATCTTCGGCATGGTCATCACGCTCGCCGCCTTTGTCGATTTCCAACTCAACGCCCACAAACAACTTGTATTTGCGGTTGTAGCGGTCCTCGGGGTTCTCGGACAACCACAGCAACGGTCTAGGGCCGCTGTGATAGCTGTTGATGACAGTGCGGTCATCATAGCAATCGTCGCAAGCGTAGCCGCCTTGACGGTCGCTATAACTCATGTTGTCCACGATGTGGGTTTCGCCACAGCAGACACATTCCTCATAACGGCTGCTATGGTTAACGCAGTCGTCGCAGATGTCCTCGCCGTCGATGTCGTTGCGGCAATCATTGGATGTCAAATCGCCGCAATCCTCGCACTCGAACGCGAAGTCATCGACGCAGTTCGGGCACCATTCTTCCCAACCTGCGTGGCCAGCGTAGACGCTGGCGAGGTCGTCACGGTAGCAGATTTCACCGCAACGCTCGCAGGTTGCGAACAATTCGGCGTGGCAGGACTCGCAGTAGAGTCTGCCGTCAATACCGGGAATTAATTCCTCGGCAGGAAGTTTTTCACCGCAGTTAGTGCACTCAACAACATCAGCATAGTTTTTTGTCTTTTCCATAATTAATTTCCACCCTTTTTATAAATCCGGTTGGTGGTTGGTAATGTTGCTATATACCACCGTTTACGGCAACAGAGTGTATTTGATGTACTCTACAAGCACACGAATTTTTCAAGTCATGTGCTTGCTATAGCATCAAAATGTAGCTATGAATAGCGCGGCAAGAATCGCAAGCATGGTTAAAATTTCCATGCAATCGTCATCTTGCCTTGCGTTACGGGAACGTAACGCTTGTACACGGGCATGAAAATTATCTTCCCGTGCCCTTGTAATGTCACCGACTTTTTTCATAATTCATTCCACCTCTTTCATGTTTTAGGTAACATTAAGCTACCATGGCAAGGCGTCAACGGGTGACGTCCTGCGTAAGCGCTTAAATTCCAAGCTTGGCACGGGTCCACGGGTTCGTTACGTCGAACCCAACGTAAGCCGCAAACTGAACTATTGGGAGGCAGAGTTTTTCGGCTAGTCTAACAATACTGATTTGTTCAAACTTGCCGAGTTGTTTGCCGTTTAGAAAATAAGCCCTCGTCACGGCGCTGCCGTGGAGGTGTGTTTCTAACACTAACCCTCCCTTTAGCTTCAGTTTTTTCTTTTTTACCTTCATAAAAAATTTACCTACCTTTTTTCATATTGCGCTGGTTGCCCAGCTTTAAGCGCCCGACAATCTTTTATGCATAGAGAGCTTTGAAAAACTCTCTGTCTGTTACAGTGCCCGTTTTTTCCGACGGGGAAAAACGGGAAGAATAAGAAGTATGAATAATATACTTCTTGCCGCTTGTACGGCACTTCTCAAAAACGCTTCCCGTGTATTCGTCATACACGGGTTCCTTGCGTTCCCGTTCGGCATTGTGACGGTAATAGCCTTGCTTGCTGTCAAGACGTTTTGTTGTACCCTCTTGCAAGCTTGCCTGCTCACAACGCCACGCATATTCTCTTGCAGGCGTCCACTTTTTAGACGCCATAGCGGTATTTTTCCGTTTACTCATAAATATCACCCTACTTTCAAATAATTAAGTCGGGCGCTTAAAGCTGGGGGAATATATATTCACGCCGTACTCAATTTACCATGAGCGACGCTGCTTTATACATTCCCACCCGCCAAAAAAGGTGGTGGAAAATGCTTTATGCTTATGCTTCTGACTTTATCACGGCAAAAATATTTATTGCTTTTCGGTACCCGTCCCTTAATTTCAATTACTTGCTTTTCCCCACTATGCTGTCATCACGACGGTGTTATCGCAGGTACTTCACTTTCGTCCCGTCCACGGTACTCATGCGCCCATTCGCAATGGCTGGCCGTGGCGTGTAGGTGGCGACCGACTCTTAACAAATTATTTTTGCTAAAAATCAGTATCTTATTTCCGGCTAAGATAAAGCCGTTCTATGGAATTATCAAGGTTCGTGATTCCCGTTCTAGGATTCGGGGAACCGGGAACTTGCCCTTTCTAGGATTCGGGGCGTTTCCTTGTCTATATTATACTGAATTTTCCGACTTTTGTATTTTTTCACTTACCAGCCAAATACGGAAATTTTTTGCTTATTACCGAAATAAGGTAGTAAAGAACCGTGGTATAATGGTAAAGGTGAAGCAAGGTAACACTCATACATTTAAGATGTATACAAGAGTAAGAAGCGTGGTAGTTGATTGATACATATCAACTACCACGCTATTATCCTATAAGGTTGTATCCCGCATAGTTAAGAATGGTAGAGTATGATTATCATCCCCATGGTTAAAGTGTAACCTTATAGGTTATAATGGTAGAAAAGAGGTAAAAGTGTAATGGTAGAATGGAGTAGAATGGTAGAATTTAACATAAGATATATTATCGGACATAAAAAACAACCCCTACCAGCCCCCCTACCCTCCTAGTACCAAGTACCCATTCTCGGATGCCCTTTATCCAACACCCCACATCTAGTCGGGTTAAAACTAAAGCTTAATTATTAAACACTTAGACACAAGAGTTTAACACTAACACTTTACGTTAATATCAACACTATCAGTTTTAGTTTTAATAAATCCTACAAAACAAGGGGTATGATATAGGGGTAGGGGTAAAAGAATAAGTACCTAGACTTACACAGTACCTACATAGCACTGTTTATTATTAGCACTGTAAGAAATTGCAGTGCTTTTTTAATGCTTTTAAGAGCCTTGTACGATTAGCACTGTATCAGCCTCCGTATAGTGTGTACGAGGCTTTTAAAATACAACAACAACAACGACAACAACAAGGAGGAATTGGTTATGAGTGATTTGTTTGGTGCTGGTGGCAGCATTGTAACGATGTACCCCACGCCTCAGAGCATGGCAAACAAAGTCAGAGAGTATTTTGACTACTGCTTGCCGGAAGTGATTGACCCGAGGACTGGGGAATTAAAAATCAAAGAGCGAAAGCCGCCCACGTACAGTGGTCTTGCCAGATATTTGGGATTCCAGAGCCGTGGTCAGATGCTGGACTATGTGAACAAGAGGGATGAGGCCTACAACACTATCTTGGCTGATGCAAAGCTGAGGCTTGAGGACTATCTTGAGGGCAAGCTGGTATATTCCAAGGCTCCTACTGGCATTATGTTTGCCTTGAAGAACAACGCTGGGTGGGAGGAAAAGAGCACACGTCAGCTTACGAGCGGCGATGGTCAGCCTTTGGTATTTGGCTGGGCCGAGAACGCTGGTGATGTGATTGACACTAAAGCGTCACCTGTGGAGAAAGAGGGGGTATTGCCCCCGGCACCCGAGACGGTAGAAGGCAACTCTGATGACGGTTGCTGCTGATGCCAAGGTCATTACAATTCCGTACACTCCCAGACCGTTCTGGAGGGATGTTCTGCATCCCAATCTTGAACAGTACAGGTTTGCGGTAATTGTAGCGCACCGCCGTTTCGGAAAGAGTGTGGGCAGTGTCAACCACCTCATCAAGAAGGCTCTTACGATGACGAAGTACCCTTCACCAAACTACGCATATCTTGCGCCGTTCTTGAAACAGGCGAAGATGATTGCGTGGGACTACTTGAAGCGGTATACTGCGGGGATTCCCGACAGAAAGGTCAACGAGAGTGAACTGTATGTAGAGTTCCCGAGCTACCACAAGGATGCTCGTGGAGCGAGAATTTATATCATTGGTGCTGACCGACCAGACGGCCTTCGTGGTACGTACTGGGACGGTGTAGTAATAGACGAATATGCCCAGATACGTAAAGAGCTGTGGGGCGAGGTCATCCGACCAGCCTTATCAGACCGACACGGCTGGGCTGTTTTTATTGGTACTCCCAAAGGGCAGAATCAGTTCTACGACATTTATTTACAGGCGCAGAAGAACAATAACTGGTTCTCTTGTCTGTACACGGTAGATGAAACAGGCATCATTCCTGCGGAAGAACTTGAGGACATGAAGCGTGAAATGACAAAGACAGAGATACGGCAGGAGCTGTACTGTGACTTTGCTGCGAACGCTTATAACCGCCTTATTTCGCTGGATTCTATCAATGCGGCCATGGAAAGAGACCTACAGGAAGAAGATTACAAGGGTATGCCTAAGGTTATGGGTGTCGATGTTGCACGTTTTGGTGACGATAGCTGCGTAATCTTCAAGCGCCAAGGTCTGATGACTTTTGAGCCGATTGTCTGCAAAGAAGTCGACAATATGACCTTTGCCGGAATTGTCGCCAGAGAGATTGACGATTGGGGGCCAGATACTGTGTTTATTGATGCTGGCCGTGGCGAGGGCGTTATCGACCGCTTGCGTCAGATTGGCTACAAGGAAGTTGTAGAAGTTCCCTTTGGCGGCAAAGCTATCGAGGACACACGCTATATGAATAAACGTGCCGAAATGTGGGACGGCTGCCGACAGTGGCTTGAACAGGGCGGTTCATTGCCGTATGACCCGAACCTGCGCACCGAGCTGTCGATGCCAGAGTACACATTTGACAGCATGAACAGAATTAAACTTGAAAGCAAGGAGAGCATCAAAGATAAGACGGGACGTTCGCCAGATATGGCTGACGCATTGTGTCTGACCTTTGCTTATCCTGTATCTTTCGCAAGAAAAAACCTGTACCAGCGGGCAAAGAAGCTGGGGCAGGTAAGAAAATACGGCAGATTGTGAGGAAAAAGCTAATGACTAAAGAGAAAAATAGAGCCAAAGCTGAGTTCGGCGAAGCCTTTGACGTAGAGCTTGCTCCCGAGGAATATGCTTCTTACGCAGCGTATGGAGAGGCTCCACAATACAGGGATATTCCGAGATTGGGAGAACGATTCAATTACGACAAGTATGTACCGCAAGACCCGACATATTCTCGTTATTACACGGACGATAGCCAATATATTAATAGGGGTATGCCTGTGTATGCTGAGAGCCTTGACGGGCCTTATTACCATCCCGAGGTTGTCCGTGATGAGCAAGGCTATCCGCAGCCTACGGGTTATGCAAGACGTATGGGTATTCCTGCTACAAGGCTGAGCGACAAAGCAGCTCGTGTGCCGTTTGACTATCAGAGCCAAGGCTATACGGATGATTATTACGACCGCCGCAGACGCGAGGAATGGCTCTACAACATGATGCGCGAGCGCATGAAGTATGATTAAGGAGAGTGTTCAACAATGAGCGTACAAGACGACATTATTTATTATTACAGACGCGCTGCCGAAGCCCGAGCACGAGGCCGTGACGACCTTGCACAGAGCATGGAAAACTATGCACGTAATTTGGAAGCGGGTATTTATAACGACGATGGCCGCGGTTTTGATATTAGTGCCTCCAACAGACGATGGGCAGAGCGAGAAGCTGCTCAACGCAAACAGATGGCTTCCCGCAGACAGGGCGAAGAGAACCTGTATCAAAAGGCACGTTCGACTATGGCTCCGTCTACACCTTCTGAGCATCCTTCTGCCAGACGCGAATATGCTCCAGCCAGAGAGGTGCAACCGTCTTACAGCGGTTATGGCCCCGGTTACACCGAACCTCCTATGGATTACCCGGAAGCTCCAAGAGGCGGCTATCAGCCTCAGCAAAGCGGACATACTGGAGCTGTCAAATTTTTCGATGATGGCGCTGACGCAGAGGCTTGGAAGAGAGCACATCCGGAACCGGAAACTCCTCGCAACAAATACGGTGCAGCAAGAGGCTCCCTTCTTGATTTCTTGCAGACAAATGGCGAAGAAGGCATCAAGAGATGGGATTAGTAATGGAGGAATAACATATGCTTTTATGTCCAGTAAAGGAAATTATGACAACTAAGCTGAGTGCCAGCGGTGCAACTCCTGCTGCAAGCACCGAGGTTTTCACCAACATGCGCGGCGGTCGCATCGGCTTGGCAATTACTGCTGGCGAGACTGATGTTTATCTTGGCGACAAGAGCGTCAAGGCTGGCGAAGGCTTGCTGATTAAGGCTGGCACTACCTATACTCTGCCCGTACTGCCGACCGCACGTCAAAACTTTTATGTTATTGGCGGCGACTGCGTGCTGACAGAATTTTTTGGTTAAGGCGGTGATAATTCATGCCAGACTTAAATGATAAACTGGCTGCTGCTGCAAACAGCGAAGTCCACCGAAGCGCATGGCAAGCGACCAACCCTCAGTTTGGATTGAATCAAGGGGCGGTCGACGTGATGACGGGTGGCACATTGCCAGAGCAGCCGCAGACTGGCGTAATCCAGCCGGGAGCAGAACAACCGCCATCCCCACTGGAAATGCTCAAAGCACAGAGCGAGGCAAAGGACAAAACTTTGTCGCTCGATACTTTGACAAAATCGCAGAAAGACAAAATCATGCGAGCGTTTGAGAGCTGCCGTGATATTGCGGATTCGCAGTACAAGCAGATTATCGAACCGAAAATTTTGCATCGCAGAGACATTTATGAAGCCGACGAGGAATACTACAAGAAGCGATTCCCAAGACTTTCAGAGACCAGCAACTGGGTTTCCAAGGACGTAAAGACTTCTTGCCAATGGATTCTGACAGGCCTTATGGAAGCGTTCTGCGGCACAGACGCGCCGCTTTCCGTCAAAGGCGTGAATGTCGATGATGACGAGGTTGCTTCCAAGGTGCAGGAGCTTGTGCGTTATCAGCTTGAAAAGAAGAATGACTGGTATCATTTCTGCCAGACTGAGTTGAACTTCGCTTTAAGCCAGAACTTCTGTATTGCGAAGGTATGGTGGAAACGCGAAGAAGAACGCAAGCAGATGCAGTTCATGCTTGACTTGAACGACATGACGCAGATTCTGGGCCTTATGGAAGGCGTTGGTGGCGGCAATATCGAGAATATGAAATTTGAGGATATTGAAGGTGCGCCAGACCTTACCAAAGTCACTTACGACCTTGTGAAAGTCAAGAGCAATCATCCTGTTGTAGAGTATGTACCCACATCAGAGCTGCGCTACACTCCAGATGCTCCGGATTTGCAGGATTGCAAGTTTGTTGCGCATCGTAAGGTTGTGCGTGGCAGCTACTTGAAGCAGCGTGAAAAAGACGGTATTTATCAGAATATCGACAAGGCGCTAAAGGAATACACCTCGGGTAATACCGAGCCTACTACTCTGGATTATGTTAATGACAGAGACAGAGCTGACAGGGCTAAACGTCCGACAGACAACGACTTGGCATCCAAAGAGGTTGAGCTTTACGAGGCTTACATGCAAGTGGACTGGAACAATGACGGCATCTACGAGAACATCATCGTTCATGCTGTAGGCGACCAGCCAATCCGTATTGTAGAGAATGACTATGGATTCCCGCCGTTCTTTGTTTGCAGCGCGGTCTACGACCCGAACGCTGTGTTTAACCGCGATTCTTTCACTGATATGCTGGAACAACAGCAGGACTTAAAGACCGCTGTTATGCGTCAGATTATCACCAACGTGGCGAAGAACAATGCCCCGCGCGTTTTTGTCGATGAACGCAAGGTAGACATTGACGCACTGTTCAGCGGTGAGGAAATCATCCCGACGCGGAACGCTCCAACAGAAGCTGTATTCATCCCGCCATCGCTGCCGTTGTCTAGCGTCTCTATGGACGTAATCAACTACGCTCAGACCGAGGTTGAAAGTCAGAGCGGCAGCACCAGATATAACCAAGGCCTTGATAGTAATTCTTTGAACAATACTGCAACTGGCATTACCGCCATCCTTGGCATGGCTGAGAAGCGCAACAAAATGGTGGCGCGAAGCATTGCAGAGAAATTCTTTATTCCGATTTACAAGTTCATCATCCTGTTGAATCAAAAATATCTGGAAGATGAGCAGATGATTCGTTTGACCAACAAGACGCTTTCTATTAAGAAAGAGGATTTGGACGTAGATTATGATTTGATTGTCAACGTCGGACAAGGCGCTGGTACAAGAGAGGCACAGATTCAATATCTGATGCTGGTACTCAATCAGATTTATCCGCAGCTCGCAAACTTCGGCATTGCGAATGCGAAGAGCTGGTACAACCTTGTGTGCAAACTTCTGGAAGCATTGGGCTTACGAGATGTTTCTCAATATCTGCTCGACCCTGAGAGCGAAGAAGCACAGGCACAGGCACAGGCCCAAGCACAGGCACAGGCGCAGGCCCAAGCCGAAGCATTGCAGAACAGCTTGCAACTGTCTATCGCAAAATACTCCATTCCGCGTCTCAATATCAATCTTGCAGATTTGCCGCCCGACGTGCAGCGCCAGTATCTTAAAGATAAACTTGGCATTACTACAACCGAGCGGGCAATCGCAGAACACGAGGTACTCAATAATGATTAAGCGCAATAACTCTAAAGTTATTAAAGCTGCCGAATCTCGCATCGACATTCTCCGTGACTTTATTGTCGACGGAGAAGATGCTGAGGCGGTGTATAAATATGCGTTCCGCTTAAAAAAAGAAGCGGATGAAAAAATGCTTGAAGCGGCGTTAAGCTACGGAGACATTGAAAGACATCGAAGCGACTACAGAGCAGTCTGCCGTTTGATTGAAATGTTGCAACACGCAGTGGCCACTGGCAAGCAGAAAGAGAAAGCCTTGGTTCAATTACAGGCCCAAGGCTAATTTTTTAGGAGGTAAAACCAATGGCTGACGAATTTGGCGGTGCTGGAAGCGATTTTTCTGCTTCCGCACCACAGGCAAACACAATTTCTGCAAATCAATCAAATGTTGACAACGTAGAATCCCCTCAGAGCGTTTCAAATGCACCTACTAATACAAACACTAGCATGAACACCGAAAATCGCTCAGAGGGACCGCAAACGCGCGAGAGCGGCAATCAGCAAATTATCGCCGCTGCAAAGAACTCAGAAGGCACTCAAGGCTATGTTTTGGTCAAGGGTGAGGACGGGAAAACACATTTGAAGCCCAGCCCATTGCCTGAACAGCCCAAAAGCGAAGGAACTGCCCAAGAATCTAACATGCTTGGCGCTGAAACAAACCAGCCGAAGCTGACAGATGTTCCACAGCAGATTGGCCAGCAGTTCAACCAGCAACTTCCCGCTTATACTCTTGATGAATTTTCCAACGCAATCGCAACAGGCTATGTTGACGAGAAGCGCGTTCCGCAGGAATACCAACGTCAATATGCTGATTGGAAAATCAGCCAAGCCGTTCAAGCTCACAACGCACAGCAAAGAGCTATCGCTCAACAGGAAGCGGCGCGTCGTGCTGAAATTGAAGCACAGATGAATCCGGAAACTCGCCAAGAGCAGATGAGAGAGTTTTTGACAGGTCTCGACAAAGAGGCTGATGCACGCGCTCAACAGGACGCTGGTCTGAGCGAAGAGGATGTTGAGAACCTTGACCTCATGGACGATGACGACCCGAAGCTCATCAACTACAAGCTGGCTAAAGAATGGCATCGTCAAGACCTTATGGCTAAGATGCAGAACCGCTATGCAGACGAACAGGCGCAGCGACAGAGACAGGAAGCTGTTTACGCTGGCATCAACCAGTTTACAGAAGAGCAGCGCGCCAAGGAGCCGAACTTTGACGCTATTGACCGTATGCTGTTGACTCGCGTGAATGATTTGACCTATAAACAGGCGCAGGTTGTTGTCCCTGTATTGCAAGCATTGCAGAACGGCACAATCAACGAGGCGCAGACCGAAATTCTCCGTAACTATTATGAGGATACACGCAAGTTATTCTATATGCAGAAGAACGGCTTAGGCACAACTCCGAGAGCCGTCAATCGTCCACCGACAGTTGAACGCGCTGGCGACGGCAGAGATGTTAACAGCGTATATGTGCCAGATTACAGTGCTCTGGCAAAATCTGACGTAAGAGGCCGCCGTGCATGGCTGGCTGAATTTATTCGTAACAGGAACCAATAAGCTACCCCCGAGGCTATGCGGTTTTGTTAAATAAAATTTTTTAATGAGGTGAAAATTTAATGGCAATTAATGACGTAACACGTTCCCTTTCCTACAGCACTTCCCAATCCCATACCTCTGATGCGATTGGTCACGCTGAGGACATGAGCAACGTAATTACCAACATCGACCCCGAGGTCACTCTGTTTCTTAACCGTTTCGGCTCCGAGGAAGATGCAACCACTCTGAAATTTAGTTGGTTAACCGAAGGTTTGCAACCGCCCGGTGAGAACGCTCACTTGGAAAAAGAGGATTATTCCTCCAAGGAAATCGGCCATCTGGAAGGCTTGGAAAACAACTGCCAACGCTTTGTAAACAGCTACTATGTAACCGAGGCACAGCGCAAGGTTGCCAAAGTTTACCGCCCCGAAGATGAGTTGGCTCGCTTGCTGGAACAGTGCTCTCGCAAACATGCTGCCGACATTGAGTATGCTCTCGTAAACAACGAGACCACCAACGCAGAACAGAACAAGACTACTCCGGCTAAAACTGGCGGCGTTCCGTTCTTCATGGCTACTCAAGAGTTGGATGTAACTGTCGGTACCCCCGACGGCTCTATCACTACCACCGAACCGCATGGTTTGGAAACTGGTGACTTCGTGTATTTCACCGCCAAAACCATGCCGACTGGCTTGTCCGCCAAGACCATTTATTACATCCGCACCGATGCTGCTACTCCGAAAACCAAATTCACTATCTTCAACACCCAAAAGGGTGCTGTTGAGAACATTGCCGCTGAACAGGTCAAACCGAGTGCTGCTGGCACTTCCGCTAAAATCATCAAAAACAACGTACTGGATTTAGGCGGTACTGTCGACTACACTCTGGATGACCTCAATGCGGTAATGGAAATGGCATACAACCGCGGCGGCAATCCTACCCATGCGTTCATGTCCCCCGCCAAGAAACGCGCTTTCAGCCAGTTGGTAATCGCACAGGCTACTTCCTATCGCGATATGGCGAAGAAGAACAAACTGAATCTTGTTGCCGACGTTATCCAAACCGACTACGGCGTACTGACCGCAGAAGCGCATCGTATGCTGCCGGACAGCCGCATCTACTGCATGGATATGGGCTATTGGGGCATTAAGTGGTTTGAACACACCCACGATGTACCCATTCCGAAGAAAGGTTCTTATGATGAGCGTATGCTGGAATCTTGGCTGGGCCTCAAATGCGCAGCTCCGAAGGCTTCCGCTGCAATCATCGGTATCAAGCGCTAATCTAACCTAGTCGATTTCGACCACTTTAACCGCCTCGGTTTCGGGGCGGTTATTTAATATGCTGGTGTAGCACAACTGGTAGTGCAAGTGCCTTGTAAGCACTAGGTTACGGGTTCGATTCCTGTCACCAGCTCCAATTAAAATACGGGGGGGCGAAACAATGCTAGTAGACCAAAAAGTATATATCGACGGCGAGAAGAAAATTCACGTTGTCAACAAATTTGACCATAGCGTAGCTGCCGAGATAGCTCGCATGACTGAGCGCGAAGGCGGCGGCAGAGCGGTAGGCAAGGATGGCTTCGAGGTTAGGGTTATGGGCTATATCCCGCCCGAAATGTGGAATTATGACCCGTGGCTTGTTACTGCTAAAAGAGCTTTGGCTGCCGGAGATAATGGTGAGTATACGAAGTACGTGCAGAAATTTTTTGAAGTGCATCGCGAGTATGCTCCGTTGATTCCTAAGAAATATTTTTGAGGTGAAACAACATGGCAATCGAGGTTTCCAAACTAATCCGTAAAATCCGCCTAAAGGCTATGGATTTCGACGAGATTAAATATAGTGATTATCAGATTATTAATGCTATAAATGATGTTATTGAATACTTAAACGCATCTTATGCTTTGCGTAACAGTGACTTTTTGGAGAAAGTTAAAGAGTATCATCTTACCTCAGAACAGATGCAGAAGGGCGCAACTCTGCCATACGATTTTGTAACACTGGTAGGCATAAACGACTTACAGTGTGGTAGACCGCTTGCAGTAGTGCCGTCTACCGAAACCCCGAAGTTTGATGAGTACAAAATCGTCGGGAGCAAGATTTACAGCGGTGTGCCGGATTTTACTGTGCATTATCGCAAGCGACTTGAAGAAGTAGAGAGCGTCAACGACGAAATTGACTTACCGATTGTTTTTGAATCGCTGGTGCGCAATTTTGCTTTTGCTGCTTTAAGCAACAGCAACGAAGAAATGTTGAGCGGCATCGAAGAAGCTGTTCAGAGCATTGTGCCGATGCGTCGCTATTCTCACGCGAAGATTCGTATGCCGTTTATGGTGTAAAGGAGGAAGTATGTTAGTTAAAGCAATCATTCAAGATATTCGCAATCGCATTAACGATAAAGAAGGCGTTGGCGATTTCGACGATGACGAAATTGTCAGCTACATCAATCAAGCCATAAACTACATCGGACTTTACTTTGTTGGTTCCGGCAACCCTATCGCCGTTAAGGACGTTGTAATTAGAAACGGCGATACGTTGCCAAATGATTATATTAAAACGTGTGGCATTTTGCCCATCAAGATTACTGGTAAAACAATTAAGTTTCTCGATACCAGTGTCAAAGATTACACCATGAAGTATTTTTATAAAGCGCCAAATATTACCGGTGCAGAGAACGAAGAAATGCCTTACGACGACACAGTAACAAACAACGTCATTGTAACTTTGACTGTGATTCTGCTCATGAATCAGCAGCGACTGAATGTGTCTCAAGACCAGGGTTTGAACAGTTCTTTGATGGATATTATAGAATCGGCATACAGTGCGAGAGCGTAGTTTAGGCGGTGAAGGATATGGCTGATAAAGAAAACAACAACGCGCTTGACGAGGCGCAAATAAAACAAATATTGACCAATATCCCCAACAACGTCAGCGGCGACGGCAAGGTTTTTGTAGCTGCGTTGAAAAACTATCTCGTTAAGTCTGGCTTGCTGACGAACAAAAAGATTGATGACAACACATCAAGCGCAGGCGAAAAACCGGGCCACGTC
>ERZ780223.127-NODE-127-length-86153-cov-4.620630_pt1 | contig 86153 bp, 87 predicted proteins | sample MGYA00511016_ERZ780223 | MGnify/ENA primary metagenome ERZ780223 (study PRJEB29588, sample SAMEA2159032) | human gut metagenome | biome: human gut; feature: human-associated habitat; material: faeces | place: Denmark | collected 2008/2010 ... | reverse complement strand
ATTTAGTTTTAGCTGGTGAATAAAAATATGATTATTAATTCTCAAATACCTGAAAAAATAAATTATTCAATAGAAATTAATTTCGCTGAGGATTTAAATACAATTGCGTGCGATGGTTTAAAAAATATGGGATATAGTCCAAATAAATCCAGCGACAATGTATATTCATATTTAAATATACTGAAAAGGAATATTAGTACTATTCCAAGAAAAGTTTATATCTCAAAAGAATTAAATTGTCCAAAAGAATGTGAACAAGCATTCAACGAAATAGTGCTCAAATTAATGCGTGGATTTTCCCTTACACCGTATATGAGTAGAAAGATCGAAAAGAAAGATTCAAAAGATGTGTTGATATATGATTGGAATATATATCATTTTCATTTAAATAGGCTTAACAATAAAAAAACATTTGTTGACAGAAGTGATTATTTACTATTCGCATACATCACTAATAACTCAGCATATTTGCTACAAATTTACAATCACAATAAAAACATTGAGCCATATTTGTTTTCCAAAATAGAATTAGTTAGAATAATTGAGAATAATTGGCCAGAATTATTAAGTAAATATCAAATTGAAGGAATCGTTTCGCTTGCAGAGCCCATTAGCGATGAATCAGTTGCTACGTTTAGAAAAGCCGGAATAACTTCTTTTGTAGAAACAAATCCAGGAAAAATATATATTTCAATGGGAGGAGGCTATATGTCTAACAGAATGTCGTATGATGTTATAAACACACGTAATAATTGGCAAAATAAAGTTAATATTTATCAACAATTTTTTATAAAAAGCATTTTTAATATTATTGAACTACTGAAACATTTTAACATTAATAACTATAACTTAGTTGTTAAATTACTAACTTTTAACGAAAGTGAATTTATTTGTTTGGAATTAAACAATAAATTAATTATACAATTTTTGCTTAAAGAACATAAAATACGGGTTTGTGAACCATATGAGTTATATATGTAAAGGTAAGTTTTTCATATGTAATTGGCAGATATTGAATAATAAACAAATGCATGTTTTTTACGCTTTAAATACATATATCACAGCAACTCGAACATTACAAAAAGATTGCTCATGGACATTAATAATAGGATTTTTATAGGCACATGATATTTATTATTTAAAATAGGATGGATGAATTATGAAAAATTTTATTGTTTATAGAATTACATTGAATACAAATAGTAACTTCAGCGATTATTTTGAATATGTTACAACAATAACTTCAATATTGTTAGCTACTGTAGCAATATGGGCAACTATTTATACAACAAGGAAACAAAATAAGACGGCAATGTTTGAAAAAAGATTAAAAGTTTTTAGACTTATAAATTTCATTTCAGATTTTTATTTTAGTATTAGAGACATGAACTATGAAATTAATTCGGATGATGAGGAGTGGGAGGATTTATTTGAGTTTTTAATGTATGAAAACAAAATGATATTTAGTATATGGGTTAGTCAACGACTTACCTATTCACAAACATGCAGCAACCTAACATGTCTGGACTTATCGCAACGTGCTATGAAAGGGGACATGGATAGAGAATTACATGATATTATGCAATCGTATTTTTTTCATGACCTAAATATTTTACAACAAGGCGAGTATGTATTTAAAGGAGAACTTGCGAAAACAATTAAAGAAACTAGAAAGACATATTATAATTTAATTGACAATTTATTAATGATGCCTAATGGTAATGGAGCACATTCTACAGATTTTGCTAAAAAATATTTTAATGATTTTAAAATTGTTGAACAGAAATGGCAAAATCCGAGAATGAGAAAAAGACTAAAAAAGGACTTGAGTATCATTTAGTTTTTTAATAAAAAAATATTAATTTTTTCAATGTTTTAATTTCTAATATAGTGTAAGAATTTAGATATTATTATACTGTAAAGCAAAGTCTATTTCTGATTTTAACTACTATGTAAAAGTCGTATCGAAAAGATACGACTAAATTTTCACCCAATAATTACATCCAGAATTTCCTTTGCAAAGGTAATAACTACTCCACCAGCAAGAGTGAGAAAGCCATTTGCTCTTTGTGATGGGTCGTGAGATTTAAGTGAAAGTCCGACCTGCACAATGCCAAAGCCGAGGATAATAAGACCTACGGCACGGATAAGTCCGAAGATAAATGTTGAAAGATTATTAATTACTGCAAGTGGATCATCGGCGGCATAAGCCACAGTACAACAAGAAAAGCAGAGTACGAATGCTGAAATTACAGCAAGCACTCTGCTTGATTTTTTATCTGCCTTTGTTAAAGGAGATTTCTTTTCGCTATTTAGTTTTTTTATTTGAATTTTCCTCCATTACAAATTCTTTTTCAAGGTCAATATCTGCAACAAGCTCAAATCCGTAATCTTCAACCTCAATACTGTCAATGTTTTTAAGCGACATATTCGGGAACGAAATAGTCATTGTATCTTCATCAATAGGATTATGGATATATGGATTTGCTCCTCCGTCCTCTGTAAGAGAGAATTTATGGTGTTTGAATATATCGTATTTCAAATCAAGTATAGGTCTTTCGCCACGAATAAAGAGTATTGCATACTTGTTATCAAGCATACGCACCTCATCAGGTGTCATAAGCTCTCTGCCGCTAATTTGGTAATTAGTTGAATAATTACCGTTCCTGCCTAAGCTTTTACCGTAGGTATTTGTGTCAATGGTTTCTTTACCGAGCAGTTCGGAAACATATTTGTGTGTTGATTGTTCGTTACCGCCGAGATAAAGAAATTCATCACAGTTACCGATTATGCTTTCCCATTGCTTTTCAAACAAGGCTTTGAGCTGAGCCATATTCTGTATAATGATAGATACGGAAACACCACGAGAACGCATTACAGACAAGATTTTGTCAAAGTCATCAGGAAACTGACATTGGCAAATTCGTCCATAAGGAAATGAACAGGTGCGGGCAATGCACCCTTGTAGATTTTATCTGCCGTGTAGAACAAAGATTGAAAGAGCTGTGAATAAAGCATTGATACAAGGAAATTAAAGCTTGTATCGTTATCGGGAATAACTGCAAACAAAGCCGTCTTTTCTTCTCCGAGCTTTTCCAAATCAAGTTCATCGCATATAGTCAATGATGCAAGACTGTCAAGATTGAATTTATCAAGTCTTGATATAAGGGTAATTTGAATAGATTTAAGAGTTTTGTTGGAGTCTGAATGATAGCTGCGGTAGTATTTCACGGCTATATGTTCAAGGTTTCTGCTTTCTAACTCATTAAATAGTAAATCAAGCGGACTAAATGATTGTTCTTCTTCATCATCAATAGCTCCTGCCCGTATCATTTCCATTACCATTGCGAAATTCTGTTCTTCTTCGGGAGCCTCATAATGCAGAAAAAATACAAGGGCAAGTAATAGCGTCTGTGCCAAGTTATCCCAAAAAGGATCACTATTCGTTGAGTTCTTCGGTGTTGTTGCCTTAAAGAGATTGGTTACAAGCCTTTGCACATCGTTATCTGTTTTTGAGATATACAAACGGGTTATAGCAATCGCTTTGCTCCATATTGATAAGGTCAAGTACGAGAACTTTGTATCCTTCATCAATTAACATTTGTCCACAATCACGGAGAATTTCGCCTTTCGGGTCTGTAACAACAAAAGAGCAGTTACATTGCATAAGGTTAGGCTTTGCATAGAAAAAGGTTTTACCTGCACCTGAGCCGCCGCAAACAAGAGTATTGAGATTTCGCCTGTGCTTTTTATTATTAAGTCAAATGGCAACATTTTGTGTCATAATCTTGTTATTGTTTTCAGGCCTTTGGCGGTATTTCTTGTTTACCTTATTTGCATTTCCCCACTTAGCAGAGCCGTGTTCTTCGCCTTTACGGTAATTGCGTAGGCTTGAGAGGATAACGCAAATTACAAGGGCATAGATTAAAAGCAAAATGAGGACAGTTTTTAAGCTGTCCTCACATAAGCTAATATCAAATGGATTGTTAATTGCGTTTGATAATGCAGGGATAATCTCTGCAAGTCCGCCGTGTACTGACGGAGCAATACACAAGCCAAGCCATATTACAGGAACAATACCGAGAACGGAAAGGATAATAATAGACTGTTTATCATTCTTATCTCGCACAGCAATCCGACCTTTCAAGAACTTTAATCTTTTTCAAAGGTGCTTTGCCAACTTTTACGATTAGCTCATCAATGGAATCAACGGCTTTTCCGTTTTTTAATTGAGCAGTTCATTCGTCATTTAAAAACCTTATTAAAAGGCTCTGTTCGTCATCATTAAATACAAGATAGTATCGTTCTTCTTTCACGGATAGTTACCTCCTATCTTGTCTGTCCCTGTGTTTTCGGCTCCTTGTCCTTTGCCTTGTTCATTTCAACATAAATGTCTTTGCTTACGGAATAAACGCTGTCATTCGCCATTGTAAGCATTGTGCGAACATCTTTGTTTTCCTTGCCGTTCCACATTGTTTTGGCACTTGCAACATTTATGTCGGAGTTATCAATGCCGTACTTTTCACAAAGTATATATGACGCACATACGGCAGACGGAATACACTCGGTACGATTGTATTCATCACTGTTGTTGGCAATTTCTGCAAGTGAAAGCTCTCTTGCAATATCCTTGAACATTGCAAGTGTCTCGGAATGTCTTTTAATCATAAGAGTTTTGCTCTTATCATCAAAGTATGCAGTTGAGTTATTGATAGGAAGCTCATCAACTGCCGACTTGTTAAGAACCGTTGCATTAAGCATAGCCTTAACAAGTGCCTTTGGTGAATGGTCAAAAGACTTTGCAGGCTGTGGCTGAGCATTGGTTTGTGAAACATCAAATACATATTTGACATTGTATAATGTTCTTTGCTCGCCGTTTTCATCAATGTAATCATGAGGCTCAAGGATTTTAATTCCTTTTTCGCCTTTGTTAATAGATGCGTCAAGCTCTCCACACGAATTTGCGGATTTGAGCTGAGTTGCGTCAGGGCATTGTGCCATAATCAGTAATGTGTTTGATACGGTGATGTCAAGTTTGTTTGCACCCGACACAGCACCGAGGTTTTCCGTTGCCGCAAAAGCACTTAACGGAAACATCATTGTAACTGTTAATACCGACAAAAGAATCGCCACAATTCTTTTGCCTAAACTTTTGAATTTATCTTTCATAACTTTTCCTTTCTGCCTGTTTTTAGGCATAAAAAATATGGTATAATTTTGGCGGGAGGGGAAAGTGCACTCGATTTAAAAAAGCAGCTTAACCAAAAGATTATTCTCCTTTATTGCAACAGCTATCTTGAGCCGCTCATGCAGCTAATCTCCTGAATCGCGATTTCTCGCACATTAATTCTTTCGACTAAGGGCTTGTCAGTAACGATGATGTAATTTGGTTTTAAGCGATTAGTTTTAGCCCAAAGGCCGTAAATGCTGTACCAATCGCCGTGAAAGCGTTGTGACTGCGGTCATCTTCTGCGAAAATTCCCAACAAAATCACAAGAACGCCTACACAGAACATTAGCACGCCAAAATACTTGTACATGGCATCCCCTCCCAATAGAAGTCTACGAGCACACTCCCACCACAGGGGTAATTTCATTATAGTCGAGTGATTTGTTATTGTAAATAAAAGGAACTCTTAACTGAGTTCCTTTTATTTTTTTGTCTCGAAAATATACTTAAACCCTTCGAATTCGATGGGTTTATTTTTTTCTTTTTTGTAATTTCGAGGTATTAATAGATGAGAACATTTTTAGCGACAGCTTATTTTGTTCCAAAAAAATATTAAGGAGTATTAAAAATCATGGTAAAAAAAGTGCATCAAATTATCTTAAAGCATACGTAGGAATCACTTTCGGCGTACTTATCGTTGGTATCATTGGATTGTTATGTCACAACGATAGTGTGAGTTTGTTCTGTATTGGCGGTACGTGGCTAAGCATCCTGTCGGTGTATGTCTGGTTATATGCGGCGAATTCTTACGCGTTTGACTTAGATGACACCTCGGTTCCGACAGACAGGGCTCAGACATTTGACTTGGCACCGTTTGAACGTGGAGAAGAAGAGAAGATTTTTCTAAAGTATGACGCAGTGGAAAAATCGAAAGTTCAGAGCGCTTGTTCCGACAAGACATATTATGCGAATGCAAGAAATTATGAGTTCCATTATATCGACGAGACCGGTCGAGAAGTGGAGCGTGTTATTCTTGACGAACTGGCAGCAACCAATGTGCCCAGAGTAAGAATTGAAACCATTAATGCGTCAGAGAAGCCCAGGGTCGCCGTTCGATACGGACAGTATAAATCTTGCAAATCCAGATTTTGGGCAGAGCGTCCTGCGAGAGACTATTATATATTCTATATCCCAGAGAATTCTATTGGTGAACTCAAAATTTAAAACAACAACGCAGCCGGAATTAACCGGCTGCTTTTTCTTTTTTCTGAAAATGCAGTATTAATAAGTGTAACAGAGGTGTGTCCATAACACATCTTGCGCGAAGGAGTCAGCCGTTATCTGGCTGCTTCGCGTTTCCCCATTTTTTAAAACGAATCATTAACAAAGAGAGTAATAATATGAGAACTCCTGTGGAATATACGAATAATTTAAAAAAAAGGCATTATCACTGATCAAATGCTTGTAGACTGTCTCTTCAGCGTAAATAAGAGAGCCAAAAATTGGCGTGACAAAGCACGAGAATATAGAGAATATGGTCGCTACAATAGATATTGGTATGACAAATATGACAACATTGGAAAAGCCGAAGAGCAGCGAGATGAGTATTATCGTAAAAAAGAAGTTCTTCTCACCGTCTTGCGTCCTATTTGCATTCACCGAGAATTCCGTGGCTATGAGCGCGTCCGTATTTATGACTACGACTCATCTTATACAAGGCATGCGAAAAATGGCGACTTTGTGTGGGAAAATTGTTTTTGGGACGATGATAGGGGCTGTGAAACTTGGTTTGGGGATGTTGAAGATCGATCGAAGCCAAGATACGGATTCTTTTTGTTCTACGACATAGGTGGAAAACATACATTTCACACGCCAATCGAAGCGAAAGACGTTGAGAAATACAATCTGCCAATCGTAGACATTGGCAAGCTCGAAACATATGGTGATGATATAGTTGATCTCTTGTCAAACCAATTTGTAAATAAAGTGCTTACCCTTATTAAACAAAACAATTATCAATACGTTTCAACCATCCAGGAGATAAAAAATGGAGCTTAGTTTCAATCAAATTAAAAACAGAACCGGAGATTATGCGTTTCTAAATAATGAAAGACTGGGAGATAACTTGATCTTCCTGACGTTGGGCGGATCCTACGCCTATGGCACAAACGTGGAAACATCCGATATTGATGTGCGTGGTATTGTACTAAATTCAAAAAGCGAAATCCTACTGGGCCGTGACTTCGGCGTGTTCACGGATAACAAAACAGACACGACTGTGTATTCACTGAACAAAATTATTCAACTTCTCAGTAATTGCAATCCGAATGTCATCGAGATGCTTGGTAATCAAGAAACGCTTTTTAAGTCTGAGATTGGACAAATGCTTTTCGATAATCGTGATTTGTTTTTGTCTAAAAAATGCGTAAATTCCTTCGGTGGGTATGCTAACCAGCAGTTGTGGCGTCTAAATAACAAGGCTGTACGTAAAGTATCAGATACGGAAAGAGAAGGCCATATTCTCAAAAGCATGCAGCACGCCTTTTGTTCTTTTGGAGAACGATATGCAGACACAGCTGGCGGTATTCAACTGTATCTCGATGATGCGAGTGAAATGGCTCCAAATTCTTTAGAGCAGGAAATTTTTATTGACTGCAATCTAAATCACTATCCGGTTCGTGACTATCTTGGTATGATGCGTGAGCTACAAACAATTATCAAAGAGTATAACAAAATTGGCTCTCGAAATTCGAAAGCAGCTTCTAAGCAGAAACTTGGCAAGCATATGATGCATCTGGTTCGCTTGTACCTAATGTGCTTTGATCTGTTAGAAAAGGGGCAGATTGTCACATATCGACCGGAGCCGGAAAGAGCAACCCTTTTAAGCATTCGCAACGGCGCATATCTGGACGCTAATGACAGACCCATTCCTGAATTCTTTGATTTGGTTTCCGGTTTGGAAAAACGTTTAGAATACGATAATAATAACACTGCTTTGCCCAAAGAACCAGATTATAAGCGAATTCAAGAATTGCAAATGACAATCAACGAACTGGTAGTGAGGAGGGATTAAGCTTGGGGAATAATCAATGTCCTATATTGACCAGAGAACAATTTTCTGCATATGTTCTGGAAATTCGCAAATACTTGCAAGATTGTAGCAACGCAAACGCCGCCATCGGTTCATTTTGTGACGGCTATCCGGTAATTCAAATCGGAGACAGTCTTTGCACCGCAATGATTGAACTTCTGGAACGTATCATGCATGACAAGTACGAAAACGTCAGCTGGTATTTGTTTGAGGCTCCAGAGGTTGATCCACTCATTCAGTGGAATGATGACGAGGGAAATACGATCACGCGGCGGATTACAACGCCAGAAGAACTGTATGATTATTTGGTTGAGACCAATTTCGATGAACGTTTGCCGCACACTCGTGACTTCAGTCGTGTGAGGCTTCACGTGGACGAAGAAACTTCAGAAAGCATAGCAGAATTATGCCGAGAAGTTGGCGCATGGGGTGCGCCTGGAACGGAATTTCATACTTAATCGTATTTAGAGCTCACATTTGTGGGCTCTTTTTTTGTTTTTTCTAAATCGTGGTATTAATAGATGTCGGGACTTCCCGATATTTTCTCCTTTTGATGGCACCGGACACCCGGTGCCAGTTTTTAGATAATAACGAAAATAACGAATATAACGCAAATAACGAAAAAATAGCGCAAAATACAAAACAGGGAGTAATTCGATTGAGTAAAAAGAAAAATCACCAGTCAGAAATTTTTGACATTCAAAGGAAAATCGTCGCTAATATGACGTCTGAAAGCTGGGAACAAATTCCACATGTCTCTTATGTATACGAGGCAGACGTAACAGACTTGCTTAAGGTATATCGGCAGGTTAAAGAAAGTACAAAAACAAACATCACGATCAATACGGTGCTAATCAAGCTGATCGTTGAGTCGTTAAAAGCAGCGCCGAAGTTAAATAGCCATTTGGATTTCAAACGTCGGCTGGTACAGGGAGAACTAAAAACTTTTGATTCAATCAATGTGTCAATGCCAATGTTGCTGCCGGATGGGCGGATGATGACCGTGAACTTGATGGATTTTCAGAACAAGTCTCTGATTGCAATGGCCGAGTACATTTCAGAAGTTGCCAGACGAATGAAGAATACAGATCTCAATGAGGTCATGTACGAAGTGTCTTTGAGTGACACGATGGACGGACTGAAAGACGGCAACATCAAGCAGGCATTCTACCGTTTGGTAGGTTCAAAGTTTGGCAAACATAAAGTCAAAACCAAACAGGGAAGCGAGCGAAGAAAATATTATAGCATTCCCGAAAAGGATCGACTGACGAAAGAAGATATCGAACAGGGAACTGTGACAATTTCCAATCTTGGTTCGCTGTACAGAGAGCAAAAGGGTTTTGGGACGTTGATCGAAATTGTACCGCCACAGGTGTGTGCTTTTGCACTCGGTGCTGTGCAGGACAAGCCGGTTGTTGTAACTGACCAGCATGGAAACAAATCCGTTCAAATCCGCCGGATCTTGCCAATCACGATTGTATTTGACCACAGGGCATTGGATTTTGGAGATGTGGTTCCATTCATCCGGCAAATGGATAATTATTTGACCAATCCGGAAGTTTTGCAAGAATGGCGCGGGCAGGACATTGTGCGAAAAATTGAAACAAAAGAGGGAGAATAATGGCAAATTTCTACATAGCAGATACACATTTTAATCACAGCAATATCATCGGGTTCGATAATCGTCCTTTTTCGAGTGTGGCGGAAATGAATGAAGCGCTGATCCACAATTGGAACAGCGTTGTCAAGCACGGAGATCAGGTTTACATTCTTGGTGACTTTTGCTGGAGCAGAGACGAAAATGTGTGGATTAGTATTTTGCAACGCCTTAATGGGCAGAAGTTCCTTATTCGTGGCAATCACGACCCCAAACATGTTCCCGGCAGACTGGCAAAATGTTTTACTCAAGTGTGTGACTATAAAGAGATCAAAGATTGCGGAACCACGGTTATTATGAGCCATTTTCCGACACTATTTTACAAGCACGATTATCGTCCGGATACAGTGATGTTGTATGGCCATGTACACAAAACAAAAGAGAATCAATTGGTCCAAGAGTGTCTGTCTCTGATTCGAGAAAAAGACGAGAATTTCTGGGATGGGGCACCAAAAAATTTGGCTCAAATGTACAATGTGGGTTGTATGATGCCGTGGATGAATTACACGCCAAGAACACTATCTGAAATTCTGTCAAAAGCAAAATAAGCAAAATAAGAAAAGAGCACCCGTTACCGGATGCTCTTGTCGAGATGACGTGCACACAATCCACAATCACGGACGGATACAATACGAATTACCCATTTGAAGCCGGGTTGGTTTTATAGCAGCTTCTTTTGAGCAAATTGCAAGTTGCTGTGTCCATAAGAGAAATGAAAAAAGAAAAGAAAAAAAGGTTGATGCCGTTGCCGTCATCTCACCAACAGTTTAGCAGAACACACAAGAAAATGCAACTGTTATTTGCATAAAAATGACAAAATTTTTCAAATACTTCACAAAATCGTAATTTAGAAAGGAAAAACATGCAAAGCAAAACATATCAGAAAATTAAAAATCAGATTCAATCTGCCACCTCGAAACAGGAAGTTCAGAAAATGCTGGACTTGGCAGAGAAAAGGGGCGCGAACTATGTGCAAATTCGTGATCTAAAGGCGCTTGTTCCGGAGTTTGTTGGTGTCATTTAGCCAAATCGCAATTTTGTGTTAAAATTTTCATAAGGAGTGATTTTTTTTGAGTGCAAAAAGATCTGGACAAGTCTTTGATAAGCTACCGCAAGGCGAGCATCCGGTTATCACATATGTCGTAAAGGGCGAGACAAAATACATTATTTCCAAAACGGATTATGGCGAACCGGTGTGGTATTTGTACGAGGTCCAAAAGGACGGCAAATACAAGTACAAGAAGCAGAACAAGAATCCAAGTAAGGGTCCGACTGCATTTTCAGAATGTTATCCGGACTTGTACGATTGAAAAACTAAATACAGAACATTAAAAGGAGAGCAAAAGCTCTCCTTTTATTTTTAAGGTGGTGAGAATTTTTGAAAAAGATATTGCTGCGAGCTTGCTGTGTGGCATTGATTGTGAGTACATTTGCATTTTGCGGTAATACAAATTGTTCAGCTGCGGCTTCTGCAAAGCAGCAAAAATTAGAAGAACAGCTGGAAGAGATCGATGCACAGCTTCAGAATCTGGAGAAACAGGGGAAAGAAAGCCAGGCGTACTTGAACGCATTAAATCAGCGAATTTCTCTTTTAGAAACAAAGTATCAACAAAACAAAGATCTGGTACAAGCGACGAGAGAAGAAACAAATCGTATTCGCCAACAGATACCGCAAACCGAAGAGAGTATAGATCAGACCGCTGCAGATATTGCTGAAAAACAAAAAGAAGTTGATCGCTTAACCAAAGACTTCGAGGGTACTTATAAGCAATATGCGACCAGAATGCGCGCGTTATATATCAGTGGCGGCAATATTAGCAAATATGCTGCTTTGTTGGAAAGCAACGGCATTCAAGACTTTCTAACCCGTCTGGAGATGGTAAATAGAGTGTCAAAGAGAGACGCATCTTTGTTGGCTTCCGTAAAACAGCAAACAGAAAAGATTGTTGCAGAAAAAGAACAGCTGGAAACTCGTCAAGCAGAATTAAAAGATAAACAAAAAGAACTGGGTAATCAAAAAGAGTCACTGCGGGCTTTTCAAACGGAGTTGACGGCTAAAGAAAAGACTTTGGTGTCTGAAGAGAAGAGCCTGGCTGCCGAACAAAGAAAGACAGACCAAAAGGTTTTGGATATTGCAAAGGAAACTGAGCGATACGGAGAGCTTCGAGCAATGACGGCTGCGGAACTTGCAGAGATCGATGACGATATTGCAGCTGCAGATCGCAAGTATGCAGAAACAACCACAAAAGCCACAACGACAACTGAAACGACAACGAAACACACAACAACATCTAAAAGCACATCGCACAACAATACAGAAACAACACAAAAAGAACACACAACACATAGGACGACAACGAAACAACATGCCACGCAAAGACACACGTTGTCTCTCACTTATCCTTGTCCGGCATATCGAACGATCACTTGCGGTTTTGGAGCTTATCCGGGACATACTGGGTGCGACTTTTCTACTGCCGGTCGAGTAAATCAAAGAATTGTTGCTGCTGAAAGCGGTACGGTTATCGTGTCAAAAGATCTTACAAATGGGGATGGTAGTTACCGAAGTTACGGTCGCTATATTGTTATTCGTCACGATAAGACTACGACATCAGGAGAACCTGTATACACGCTCTACGCACATAATAACCAACGTCTTGTATACGAGGGACAGCACGTCAAAAAAGGTCAGCAAATCGCTCTGAGCGGCTCTACGGGCAACTCAACCGGACCGCATTGCCATTTTGAAGTGCGTGTGGGTGGTTCAAGCCAATCCTATGCTGTCAATCCACAACATTATTTGCATTAACATCAAAAAAGGGGGACTAAAAATGCAAGAGAATCAAAACAACACACAAAATCAACAAAATACGCAGGCAAAAGCTGTCGAGCAGAGTACCAATTCAACGGCAAACGTGACAGAAGATGTGAAAGTCGCAGAGCAAGGTGTATTTCATCCTGCGCAAGAAAATCCATATACGCAGCGCGTGTATCAAGACCAGCAACAGCAACTGGATAACGACTATCGCAACCAATACTATATGCAACGACAACCGCAAAGGATTGGATGAATGAGTTATCTAATTCTAAGACATTCGGCATTTTAGCAATCGTTATTTCGTTCTTCATACCAATCGTTTCGTGGATTTTAGGCGGCTTCGGATTAAGCAAAGCAAATGCAGTGCCAGATCTGCCAGAATACAAAGAGGAAAAGAAAAAGTGCCAAAAACTGAATTTGTGTGGTCTTATTCTTCCTGGTGTATTTGTCGTGTTGACAATAGTGCTTTACCTTATTGCTATTTTGTTGTTTAGCCGGAATGCTATACCTTTGGATGCTGTATCTGCCGTGTTTTGAGAAATGTATAACTTTTAAGCCGCCTGCGGGTGGCTTTTTTGCTTTATCTTACTTTGTGGTATAATTTTTTTGATAAGTTTTTTTATTGCAGTTGTTTCGAATTTCGGGATGACTGCTTTTTGTATACAAATTCAAAAAAATGTAATATTGGAAAGGAGACTCATTTTTGAGAACTTTAATTTTAACAAGAGGACTGCCGGGGAGCGGAAAGTCTACGGCGATTAAGAAATTAGGCTTGGAGAACTATACGCTAAGCCCCGATAACTTCCGTCTGATGCTGGCATCTCCGGCAACGCTTCCAGACGGAACCGTCGGCATTAATCAACGTGTATCTAGCGATGCATGGCAGCTTACTTTTCAGCTGCTGGAAAAAAGAATGCAGAGAGGTGATTTGACCGTCATCGATGCAACGCATGTTGATACAAAGAATTTTGGCAAATACAAGGCTTTAGCCGAAAAGTACCGTTATCGCGTGCGATTGCTGGATTTCACAGATGTGCCGGTAGAGGAATGCAAGAGACGAAATCAAAAAAGAGATTCTTTAAAAGTGGTGCCTGATGCCGTCATCGACAGAATGGCTGCACGATTAAAGGAGACGGCAGGTGTTCCTGCTTTTTGCAAACCGATTTCGTTAGATGAATTGGAATGGCTGTTGAAAGATAATGTGTATGTATTGCTGGATCAGTACAAACGTGTACATATTCTTGGCGATCTGCACGGATGTAACAGCTGCTTTCAGAAATGGCTTCATTCGGTGGGCGGATACTCTGAAGACGATGCGTATATCTTTCTGGGCGATTATTTGGATCGTGGCCTAGAGAATGTTGAGATGCTGAAAGCCATGATGGATTTTGCTAAAAAACCAAATGTTTATTGTTTGGAAGGTAATCACGAAATTCATCTTTGGCGTTGGGCAAATCATGAATCCACAAAATCTGATGTGTTCAATGATGTGACGGCAAAAGAATTGGAGTCTGCAGGTGTTGACAAAAAAGAAGTACGCAGATTTTATCGTTCACTTTGGCAATGTGGCTTATTTGCATTTAACGGCAATAAGCTGATATGCACACACGGCGGTGTAACAAATATTCCTACACTCTTGACGCCTACCTGTGAGCTGATCAAAGGTGTTGGTGGGTACGAAGAAAGTAGAATGTGTGACGAAACATTTTGTCAAAACTCTGGCGAAGATGTTTATTCTTTTCATGGCCACAGAAATATTTCTGAAGAGCCGGTCCGGGTTAATGATCGTGCTTTTAATTTGGAAGGCCAAATTGAACTTGGCGGCAATTTGCGCGTTGTTACGCTGTCATCGGGTAAATCTTATGGCGACAGACTAAATGTTTCTGTATCTGAAATTCCAAATACTATCTACCGTCAGCCGCATACAGAGGTGTTTGACAAAAATAAGCGTTTGACAAGCGTACAAGATGCTGTTGAGGCTTTTCGTGCTCCGCTTAACGACAATCCAAGAGCTTGTCTGATTAAGGAGAGAAAATTCGGAAATATTTCATCTTTTAATTTTTCTCGCAATGCTTTTAGACGTGGGATTTGGAATTGTGCAACAATCAAGGCGCGAGGTTTGTTTATCAACACAAAAACAAACGAAATTGTTTTGCGGTCATATGACAAATTCTTTCGTGTCGATGAAATGCCTGAAACAAAGTTGAGTGTACTGAAAAATACCTTGAATTTTTCTGTGACTGCCTATCGAAAAGAAAACGGTTTTCTTGGCTTGCTTGGTTGGAATCCGAAAACCGAGGACTTGTTGTTCTCAACAAAAGGCTCGTTGGATGGCGATTTCGTAGAATACTTTAAGCAAATTTTCCGGGATATGTTTAAGGACAAATCTGAAGCTTTGAGTTCAATTAGAGAATTCTTGAAATCTCGATATGATTCCGGGAACGCAGTGACGCTTGTGTTTGAAGTCATTGACCCTGTAAACGATCCTCATATCATTGAGTATCAAGACCCTCACATCGTCCTTTTAGATGCGATTCATAACACGCTGGACTTTGCAACTTTAGATTATAGCGATTTGGTAGAATTTGCTCGTTGTGCAGAATTGCCTGTTAAAAAACGCTCGTATGTATTCAATACTTGGGATAAATTTTCGGAATGGTATGCCGAAGTCATCAAAGAAGACTACAGAGAAGATGGTGAACCTGTAGAAGGCTATGTCCTGCAAGACACATCGGGCTTTATGTTCAAAGTTAAGTCTGGATACTACGCAAAGTGGAAGTGGATTCGCTCCATTGCGCAGAGCGTAAAGACTTATGGCCGATACAACTCGGTACAAAAGTTCAACGGAGATCCGGAAATGTTCGATATTCTGCGATTTCTTGTGCAAAACAGATATGTGATTCCGGAAGGAGATCATGTTGATGTGATTCACATTCGCAAAGCTTTTGAGTCAGAAAAATCATAATTAGAAAGGCTGCCTTCGGGCGGCCTTTTTTCGTTTTGTTCGATTTGTGGTATTAATAAATAGGTGAATCTAAAAAGGAGGAATAACTTTGACTAAAACGGAAGCTGTACTAGGCTTTGTAACAAAAAACGCAGAAGATCTGCCTGCGTTCGCAATTCATTGTGATACAGAAGCAAAGGCACGCACTTTAATAACTGTTTTATATAATGTGGGCTTTTATTGGTCCGAGTCTGTAAATCCGTTTGAACACTTTGACAGAAATGGAGAAGTGCTGACGAAATGGAAGAAGAATGGCAAGCATACTTGTTACTCCCTCACGCTGTCTAAGCTAATCTTTTTTGGCAACAAATCGTTTTATGAACGCCAGGGGAGAACTGTCGTGGAATATGACCAGCTCTTTGATGGAACAGACGCGGATGAAAATGTAAATTTAGACGAAATTAAAGAGAAGTTGTTCGGAATACAGCAGCAAAAAAACACGTCTAGTGATGAATCTGCTGAAGCTGATGATGATTCGGAAAAGCAGTCGGATGTTGTGAGCCAGGAGCCGGTATATATAAAGCAGCGCAAGTGTCCGCAGTGCGGAGAAGTGCTTGAAAATGACGGCTCAAAGTTCTGCATGGAGTGTGGTTTTGAAATTCCGGAGAACTTTTTTGATGGCGTTCAAGCCATTGATCCGGCAGCCCAGAAGGTAGAAAAGACAGAGCCCCAAGAGCAAGATAATATGCAAGAGAGCAGCGCTTTGACAAAAAACGCTACAAAACGCCAACTTATAATTATCGCTGCTATTGTTGTGTTTGCAATTATCTTTGCGGTCGTCGTTTTGGCAATTAGCAACAACAAGGGGAATGATTTTGCAACATTCAGTTCGATTTGGGAGTCTGCAGCCATCTCGACAATCTTTCACGGTAGTGCATAATTTCTGCAAACTTGATTGAAAATTACAAAAGTGTTACAATTAGAGCCAAGGGTTACAATATAGTAACAAATTTACAATGATAACGGCTCGGAAAGGTAATTATAATGGATAAAATCAAGAAGTATTTGAAAGAACACGAGTTTGCCGTTAATATTGGCTACATCATTGTAGGCATTGTTACGATTGTGTGGTTTATGATTCGGCAGTACGCTTGAGCATATTGTGGCCTTGTTTTAAACAGGGCCTTCTTTTTTTGTGCTTTTTTCTGCTAAACTACACATTTGTACCCAAATATTATTATTTGGAGGGAATTATTATGCTGAAAAGAAAAGATTTTGGAAAATGAAATCACCGCTTCGTTCCGGTCTTATTTTCGTTTTTGATCGTCTTTTTGATGATCACACCATCAGCTGTAATGGCTGCACAAACGAAAGAATATACAGTTCAGGACGAAGACAAGACTTATTCTTTGTTTATGACGCCACAGGATTTATCTGATTTAACAACAAAGTACATCAAACTTGAAGATAAAGATAATATTGATCTGTCAAAAGTGAATGACTGTCAGATTACAGTGCATCGAAATAAAAATATCTTTATCAACCGTGACGGTGTATTGTATGAACACGAAACGACAAAACAAACTGTGGGCGAAGTTTTAGACGAACTGCATTTATCGCTTGCAAACCAGGAATTAAATGGCTCTGTATTTGACAGAATAAAGCAGGGACAAATTATTGAGCTTCGAAGCTATGATTTCATTACTTTCAAAAATGATGGCGTGAGCGGAACGTCCCGATATTACACGGGAGAGACAGTTCAAGACTTTTTAATGCGTCAAGGCATCAAGGTTGGCAAGTATGACAAGTTGAATAAGAAGCCGAATGTAAAACTGAAGGCAAATCAAAACTTAGAGTATTGGAAAGCCTATAAAAAGTCGGTGACTAAAACAAAAGACATTGCTTACTCTGTCAAAACAAAATACGATAAAAACTTGTCTGCAGGTGAAACGAAAGTGACACAAAAAGGCGTGAAGGGTAAACGCGAAGTTCGCTATGAGGAGTTTACTTACGCGAATGGAAAAGTTGCACATCGTAAAAAGGTGTCTGAGAAAATTGCAAAGAAACCAAAATGCAAGATTGTTTCTGTTGGTTCTAAAATCAGAACAAGCGGGCGCAGTTCTTATGGTAGTCTTTCTGTTGGACAGGTGATCTCCGGAAGAAAAACGCATTATTGTGCCTGTGCGACATGCAATGGAAACGGTCGTGGCATTACAGCGTCCGGAAAGCACATTCATAACGGAATGTCAGATCCGCACATTGTAGCATGTAACTGGCTGCCTCTAGGCGCAGTAATCAGCGTTGACGGTGTTGTTTATACAGTATCCGACACAGGTGGAGGTGGACTTTCTTCTGTTGGAAGGATTGATGTTTTCACTCCACAAGGACATGCCGCCTGTTATGCAAAGGGAACTGGAGGATGTAAAATCACAATTTTGAGTTTATGATGCTAAAAGGTGGCCATATCGGTCACCTTTTTCTTTTTGACCATTTTGTGGTATAACTTTGGTGTCTTTAGAACAAAAAAATAGCATCAAGGAGGCAATATAGTTTTGACGGATAAAGAAAAAATCCAAGCGGTTCTATCAGACCATGATGATTTAAACAGCATTGCGTTCCATTGTCCGGATATACAGACGATGAAACGGCTTGTTAAGGCTTTATATGAACTGGGGTTTTATTGGGCCCCTGGTACAGAGTATGAAGATCGTGTGGCAGAACAGCGATGGAACGAAAAAAAGAAAAACACAGGAATTGTAATTGGTAATTTAAAATATGATGACCAAAATGTATTGTGGCACGGTCGTATTAAGATGTATGAAAATCAAGGGCGCAAAATTATCGAAGCACCTGATCTATTTGACAATGTAGACTTAAACGACAATACAGACGCAGAAATCTCAAAGGCTCCGCTGGATCCTCAAATATCCCCAAAGTGTCAAAATGACACTTTGGATGACACTTTGGAATTATCTGAAGAAAATAAAGCATCATTACCAACAGAGCAAACGCAGACATCAAAGAAATGCCCGCAGTGTGGCAACGAAATGCCCGCAAAAGCAAAGTTTTGTAACCGGTGCGGACACGCATTCGCAAAAGACGAAAAGGTAAATACAGACAATTCTACGGTGCGTACAAATAATAATGAGAATGTTTCACAGAAACAAAACGAAACAAAGAGCCTAAAGCCGGTGCATGATGTGGTTGTTCAAGAACCGGTTGCAACTACCAAGCCAGAGAGTGAAAAAACAGAGCAATCTGCACCACGCGATAAGAACGCCACAAAAGTAAGCATTCAGGATCAACCAACAATTTCTGATAGATCAAATGCGTCACAGAAAAGAGAGCAGCTGAGACAAGAGAGTAAGACAAATGAGCATTTGCCGCTACTGTGCCAGTTGCTGGGTGTAAAGGTAAATGAACCGTTCTGCTTTGTCAATGCTGCTTATTTCAGTAACTGCGTATATCGTGTTAACGATAACGGGTTGAGAGAAGTTCGGGTCGGCGATGACTTCTGGCTGCCGTGTCAGAATGAAGGCGAGTTGGTTTATTTATTGCAACACCCTCAAAATATCAAGGCGGTGGAATGATGAAAAAGGCATTAAAAATTGTTTCTGTTTTCATTTTATGCTTGGCGTTGCTATTGCCAGCATTTTGCGCAGAAGCTAAAATGACGGGTGTCTCTATTTCAGGTACCAGATCTCCTTCGGCAGGTGGAAGCTATACATATTCAGCAACAGTCTATACATCTCACGGAACTTCATTGTCCAGTATAGAATGGTTTTTGCAGGGTGGATTAAGTGGTGCTTCTATTTCCGGTCACGGACGCTCTGCAACTTTGCACTTAACAAGTGGAGCAAGAGGATCCGGATCTGTGTGTTGTGTAGCCATTGGTAACGACGGAACGCGTTCTTCGCGCGAATTTGCCATTAACATTCAGGCGAAGCCGACAACAAAGCGTCATACGACTACAAAACGACATACAACTACAAAGCAGCACACAACAACGAAGAGACACACAACGACAAAACGCAGAACCACCACAAGAAAAAAGCACACGACGACAAAACGCAGAGTAACGACAACAAAGCCGCGTATCACGACGCGCCGTCATTCTACAACACACGCCTTCACTCCAGGACCAATTGAGCCGTCCACAACAAGACCAACAACAAAGCCGGAAACAACAGGTGAAGATATTCCAGAAGAAGAGCAAAAGCCAACAGACAGTGCAACAGAGCAAAGCAGTCAAACAGAGAGCACAACTACTTCAGCTGATGATACGTCTTTTACAGTAGAGGCATATCCAAAAGATGATCAGACGGTAACTTTCAAGTGCAGTTCTACAGATGCAGACGGTTTTAATTTGTATTTGTGCCCGGACGGAGGCTCCACTAAAGATTATGTGTTGATTTACAGTGGAGACACAGAGACCTATACTGCAAACAAACTGGAACCTGGTAAAAAATATAAAGTGGTCGCCGAGGCATTCAATAACGTAAATGGGCAAATTGTTACGGAGTATCGTACCAAAGAGATTGAGTTTTCAGTCCAAAAACTGTCATTTTGGCAAAAACTGTCCGCTCTGTTCACATAATTTTGCTTCCGCCAAATTGTGTGGTATAATTTCGATATAGTCATATAAAGAAGTAAGTCATTCCTTCCGGAGTGGCTTTTTCTTTTTCAAAAAATATCATTAAGGAGAAAATATTATGTCAAAACTTAAAGAACTTATGGAGAGTGAAATTCAGCTGAAGATGCCGGTTATGGTGGGCAACATTTCACAAAAGGAAGATAAGACCGGTGCGCCTTATCTGATGGTTGACCTCATTGACGGAGAGTCTGTGATTACGGCTCGCATTTTCAAAACGGACAAGGCCAACTGCGGTTTTACTACAGGAACCATTCTAGATGCGTCCATTGCCTCCAGTAAGTATAACGGTTCGATGAGTTACATCGTCAACCGCTACACACTGGCTCCGGCAGATAAATACGATAAGGCTGATTTTCTGATTACTGCACCGAAGAAGTTTGATGTTCTTTGGGCAGAGTATGAAAATTTGCTGGACCAGATTACTGACGAGAAGCTAAAAACAGTTGTAAATAATCTGTTTGAACGCTTTAAGGACCGGCTTGTGTACTGGGGCGCTGCAAAGGCAATGCATCATAACTATTACGGTGGTTTGTTGTATCATTCTGTGTGTGTCGCTAAGAACGCATTGGCACTGGCCAATAATTATGACTATATCAATAAAGAGATGGTCATTGCCGGTGGGCTGCTGCATGATATTGGCAAGTTAATTGAACTGGATACGGATGAATTGGGCGTTTCGTCCTATACTGTAGACGGAGAACTTTTTGGTCACTTGTTTATTGGTGCAGAGTTGGTAAAGGCAGAAGCAAAAAAGGTGCAACTTTCTGCTGAATCAATGCGCCAATTGGTGCACATTATTGTCGCACACCATGATAATCCGGAGTGGGGCGCTATCAAATCTCCTGCTACCGTAGAAGCAAGAGTCGTTTCCAGTGCAGACTTCGTGGACTCACAGCTGGAGATTATGCATCAAATTAACGCTGAAACAACAAACGGTGCAGTCAGCGAGCGGCGGATTGGCTCCGTTCGCGTGTACAACACGGAACATAACAATTAATTCTAACTAAAAGAAGGCATTTTTTGCCTTCTTTTTTCTTTTTCTCAAAATGTGTTATAATTATTCCATAAGTTTAATTTCACATGTGTGAAGACTTATATAATAGTAAAAAACAAATACGTCATTAAATGAAGAGTCAAGCAGCCGAAAGCTTGGCTCTTTTCTTATCGATTAAGGAGGAAAGTGTGGGTAAATATTACATATTCGATATGGATGGCGTTCTGGTGGAGTATCGCAGAGATATGTCTCCGGATAAAGTTGAGATGATGACCAAGAAGGGTTATTTTGCAAATCTCCGTCCGGAATGGAACATGATCTTTGCAATGCTGGCTTTGAAAGCCAGGTATCCGGATCGTGTATTCATTCTCACTTCAACATTCGCCAGTGAGTTTCCGTATTCAATTCCTGAAAAAATTGAGTATATGAAACGCCTTTTCCCTGAAATGGAAAAGAATTTTATTTTGGTGGATGCTGAAAAGGGCGAGACAAAACCGGAACGTTTTTTTGAGACAACTGGACGTCGAATTAATAAAGACTGTATGTTGGTTGATGATTACGGCAAAAATCTTGCGGTTTGGAAAGAGCAAGGTGGAACGCCGGTTAAGTATTTGAACTTAATCAACAACAGTCATGGGACGCACTACGATTATAAGCTTGATTGCTTTATGCGTCCAGATGAAATAGTGGATCGTTTGGAGTCAATTGAAATCTGAAACTGAAAGGACATTTTTAGAAAGGAAAATACATGGCAAATATTAATAAGATTAAAAGAGAGGCAGACAACTTGCTGAATAGCGGTTATGCCTCTATGGATGCAAGACAGATTTTGTGGGAGCGTTATGCTTCTTCTTTTGAAAGTCGTAGAGACTTCGACAACGTAATTGGCACATATATTCGCAGAAAGCGTCGTCGTGCAGAGAATGCATCTGCATCGAAAGAGAAATCAGATAAGATCATTCAGTTTTCCGATAAAACCGCTACGACCTGCGAGGTTACAAGTGACAAGAAGGGAAACACGGAGGGTGTTATTAAGGCACCTGTTGGCACCTTTACTACGGAAGAGGATATGCTTCGCTATATGGAGTTAGACCCGGCAGAGTTTGCAATTACTGCTTGTCGTAAGTCCAAATGGGAAGCACAGACACCTGACGGTATTGTACCGATGGAAGCAATGCGCCTTACAGTAGAAAAACGCATCCCTCAGCTTACGGAGGAAGATGTGGCAGAGATGGTGCAGAAGTCTGTAGACCGGGCTGCTTCGATGGTAACTTTCCCTAAGGTGCCTAAAAGTAAAACGACCGAATATGGACGTATGGGCGTATTTCAGCTTTGTGATTGCCATTTTGGTGCTTATTGTTCTCGTAGAGAGCACGGCATTGATTGGGGGCCCAAGGAGTGTGCAGAAGATGTTGCGTTTATTACGGACCAGGCTATCGCACAGCTGAAAGCAACACCTGTGGATGGTTTGCTAATTGCAATGACCGGCGATGCGCTAAACAGCGATACAATCACGCATACAACGGCGCATGGTACACAGCAGTTTGACGGCTTGTTGCACTATAAAGACCTCATTTGCGAATACTTTGAGATGATGACCAAAGTCGTCGATCGATTTGCCAAAGAGCTCGGCGTGCAGATTAACATCATTCATACGGTGGGCAACCACGACGAAAAGACAATGTATGATATGATGTTAGCTCTGCGGGTGCGCTACAAGAACGATCCAAATGTGCATGTACTGGATGAACTGAATCAGCGGAAATATCGCATTTACGGGAATTCTTTGCTGATGTTTACGCACGGACAATCTGAGTCAAAGCGTATTAAATTATGCCCTCAGAACGAAGCTCCGGAGGCGTGGGGCGTGACAAAGTTTACATATATCTTTGCCGAGCATACACACCAGTATCGTCTTGAGCCGGATGGCAGAACTCTGGTGTTGACCGGTTCTACAATTGCCCCTCCCGGAACCTGGACGAAAAACAGTGCCTATGTTGGCGCTCGTCGAGGTGCACAGCTGTGCATTATCGATAAACAGTACGGTTTAGTAAATCAGTGCTTCTTGCCGGTCCTGCATGATAATGACGAGATTGATGATTTCGTGGTTAATGTAGAGCAGTTGTTCGCTTAATTATCATAAAGACCCGCTTTGCGGGTCTTTTCTGTTTTACACAAAAGTGTGTTATAATTATTCCATAAGTGTATTTCATAAACTTATATTAAAAAATTAACATCAAACAAAAAGAGTCATTGCATTGCGCAGTGGCTCTTTTCTTATTTCAAGGAGGAAATTTTTATGAATCAGATTATGAATCAGAAAATCTATGGCTTCAGCCTGCGTGATTATTTGGATCTGCCGAGCATTAAAAAGGAGCAGATGGATTGGGACTATTTTGATGCTTTGCATCAGGTATATGCAACAACTCAAAACAACTCTGAAAAAGACGAGTGCTTTGAGATTATGCTGCGTCTCTTGATGCACTTCTTTACCAAGACTGCCTTGTCTTATCAGGACTCTCTTGGTGCGGCTGTAGATCTTGAGGATATGGATGCAGTCATCGCCGAAACTTTCTATCGTTGCTGTGTAAGATTCGACAATGCAAAGAACTCCAGCTTTGGCAACTATGTTAAAGCTTCCATTAAGCGTCAGCTGTGGAAGGAATTCAGACATTCCTTGCCTGTGCATGTAAATGCACGAGATAAAATGCCTCGTCGAGATGACGAAGAATGTCCTATTAAGACTGTGGCTATTTTATCTGAGGAGGAAGCTCTGGAAAATGGGGTGAGTTCGGCAGCAGTCAATTTTATTGATGCCGAAGTTACAAAGGCTCTGGCGCCAAATTACTCCACTTATCTGACGGATGTAGCCTCTGCTATTGAAGCCAGAGAGTATTCGGACAAACTATTTCGTAGGGTTTTGTCCGTGGAGAATGGAGACCAGCTGCTGGCGGTTTGCGGCATCTCTTATGATAAGGCAAACGATATGTTTCTGTACGGGCCGAAAAAAACGCGTGATCGTGTTGCGCTTGACTGTGGACAGAAAAAGAATGCAGTCGCATACCAAATCAAAAAGGCATGTGCTGCTATTCGTGAGCGGTATCCTGAGTTATTGGATGAATGGGTTGCTTAATTGCAATCCTGCTTTTAAAAGGAGAAAATTATGATTGTAAAAGATTATAAAGCGTTTATGAACATTATCAGAGACATCGAAAATCGTTCTGAGTTTCGGGTACTCAATTTAAACGACTGGGCATTTCAGAGTTTGAACGGTGACAATGATGCCGAAGCTGTCTTGACAAATCGCTTTGGCGAAAAGCTGCAGCTTAACGCATACAAAATGTATATGCAGCGTATTGGTCTTGACTGCCCGTCTTTAATTGATGGTGCGTTTGTCAAGAATCACAGAGAGCGCCTTGAAGATTTAATCAATAGCGTGATTGAATCTAATGAATACGGCGATAGAGAGCCGTTTATGTCAATGGCTTATCTGCATGGCGATAATATTGTAGCCTGTCATTCCAAAGACTATCGACCTCTGGAAATTTCGGAGTTAATTGAGCAGTTGAAAGAGAGTCTGGAGAAGCGTTACGAAAAAGTAGAGTTTTTCGATGGCTCTTACTGCGACGATTTTACCATCGTGGATTTCGTTATCCGAGATCGTCAGGTTATCCGTGCTCTGGAGCACGTTGTATCTGGCGGTGCGAAGTATTACGATGCTGCGCTGAGTGTGCGACTTGTGACCTCAAACCTTGGTTTGAGTGGTGCTAACCTGTATCCGCTGTTTCTTTTTAAGACTACACCGGAACAAAGTGCTTATTCTATTCTTCCTGCAACAGAAAAGCGAATCGTTCTGGAACATAAGGGCGATGCCAATATTGAAAAGTTTGCAAAAAACTGTGAAAAGATGTTCGGACTGATTGAGTTTCTTCCGCAGAATATTGCAGCTTTGAACGGGATGATCGTGCATTATCCCACACATTGCTTAATCAATGTTGCAGAAAAAGTTGGCATTCCGGCCAAATATGTAAGACCTGTTGCGGAAGACGTGGCATTTTTGTATCAGGGATGTGAGCCGACCGCAAAAGAGATTTATATGTATTTGGCACAGGTGATTGACGCTCCGACCAATGCGGTTGAACGAATGCAGATCACCGAGAAGGTTGGCAGAGGCATTCGTTTGATGCGTGAACACTTGGATGAGGTGGATATTCCCAAAATCAAGTGGAAGCGCTTAGGCGTCCTCTGCGATGAGGGTCAGGATTTAATTCCTGACTCTGATGAGCAGTTTAGTCTGTTTCAGGAGGTCGCATAATGCTTTTGCCGCGCACGCTGCAATTAGAAAGTTCTACAATCCATGACGGCGTAATTAACGCCGTTGTGGATTCAGATAATCCAATGAAGGACTTTCATCTTCCAGCTGTTGAAAAGTTGGATCTAATTACAGACAACGATAATTTGCTTACACTGGTCGATATTGATCTGAATCACGACCAAGTGGAAAGTTACGCCGTCTCTCCGCATGGGAGATATGTGTATCAACTTTCTGTGTTTGAGCAAATGCAAATTTTAGAGGAAACAAGGAGATTTTATGACTATAGAGCTTTACAAAACACCTCGGCAGCCTGATAGAATCATCGACTGTGATGCAATCAATCGCATCTGCGATGGTATTTTTACAATGCCGGGTGCTTTAGATGATGACAAGGCAGAAATGCTCATTGACGAGCTGACTTATGCCACCGAGGATAAGACAATTATTCCTGCATTACAGGAAATCAAGCCCATGATTCAAAAGGGCAACTACAAAACGGCAGCTGCTCTTGCGAATGATGTATGGCTTATCTATCGCCGTGGTGGTATTGGTGGTTCGGATGCATCTTCAATTATGGGTAACTCTAAATGGAGAACTGCGCTGGAGTTGTACTATGACAAGATCGGCGAAAAACCGAACGAAGTCATTGACGAGGGTCGGCAGTATATCTTCGACTTTGGTCATGCAATGGAAGCTTTTGTAGCCGAGCATTATCAAAAGGTGTTTATGGAGAAGTATAAGGCTGCAACGGAACTTGCATTTTCTTTGCATTACGGTGAAGACATACGAATTGCTCATTGCAGAGTATATCGGGATACATGGATGTATAAGAGTCCAAAACACCCGTTTATGCGAGCAGACTTGGACTTCAAGATCGATTTTACCTTTGACAATGGCAAAACTGTAACGGGTATCTTTGAATGCAAGACTACCTCGCCGTTTACAATTCGTGACGGTTGGGAGGCTGGTCCGCCAAAGTACTATGAAGTACAGACACGACATTATATGGCCGTGATGGATGTTCCGTTTGCAATCATTGCTTGCGCTGCTGACAACTCTGCCGCCAATTATTATTGTCATCCGATTTTTAGAGATGCAAAAACGGAAGCGGATCTTATTGAAAAAGAAGAAGCGTTCTGGGATTGCGTACAGAATAAAACGCCTCCGTATGAAATTGGTGTAAATAATCTGGCCGTTCTTCTGGAAAAATCCGATGAAGTGGATAATGGTGATGTTGTCACGGATCAGTCGCCTGAAATCGCTGATATGCTCCAGCGTTATGCTGCTATTGAAGATGAGATAAAGCTGTACAAAGATTTTATCAAAGATCTTGATAGCAAAAAGTCCGTTGTATTGTCAGACATCTTGACGTACATGACGGCAAGTGATACACTGAAGCTAGTAAGTGAACTGGATGGGCTTGAGTATAGCATCTCCGTTAACGAGAAGTGTAGCAATGCGGTGGACTGGAAAAAATTTGCCAAAGCACTTACAAAAGCGCATCCGGTGTTAGCACAGGAAATCGAAGATACGCAGAAAGCGTGCCTGAAAGATCCGAAACCTAAAAAAGTGCTGACGATCAAAGCTACTGCAAAGAAAGTGCAGAAGGGGGCTTAATTTGGCGTTTTCAAACGAGAAAGTACTGCTGTTTTTGGCAGCAAACGCAGATCGTAACGATAAGCTGTTTATCGACTACGAGGAAATTATTCACCCGACCAATACGGATGTAGCTTTATTACATGTTGCAATGAACATGCTTTTGGCACAGCTGGCTGATTTGTATTTGGATCCGGATGAAAATCCAAGTCTGCAATTTTATCGAGACAGAATAACATATATTTGGAATGACAACAAAAAGTTGTTTCCAAATGTCCATAGTGTTGGCGAATTGACAGATGCTGATATCGATAAAATATTCAGCAAGATGGCAGTTCTGTTTGGGTAACAAACAAATAATTTAATCAAAAGAGAAGCTTCGGCTTCTCTTTTTTTTGATTGTTTAAAAAAATCGAAAAAAATGAAAGTTTTTAAAAATTTTTGAAAAGTGAAAGAAAAATTTGAAATTTTTCAAAAAATAATGAAAAATTTGGTGTTTTTGTTGAAAAGTGTTATAATTAAATTAAGATAAAGTTATACAATATATTTTATTTATTCAAAACAATGCACGCTATAGTGCAATAAATATTATTCCAAAAGACGAGTTCTTTTGACTCCGGTTCGACACGCTTGGTCGATAGGGAGGATCTCTTCAACAGATGACAGAAATCAAGTTGCGCAATGTTTAGAGCATATAAGACACGGCTGATCGATTTCGCATTTTCTTGAAGATAAATTCTTTTACACCGGAGTTAACTGTTCGTTTTCTCCGGTGTTTTTATATTTTTTTATAAAAATATTTTAGCCATCGTTTGATGGCACATTGTAACAGGAGGAAATTATTGTGACGAAAGAACTCAAATCCATTTACATGGAGGCCCTGCATGAGCAAATCCGGGAATGGTCCGAAAAAGTTAAAGCCCTAAGAGAGGAGGCTAATGCTGAGTCTAACACCGGGTGTACCTGGTCGATGACCCAATTGGGCCAGGCTATGCAGCAGCTGACCGTGTTGGAAAATGCGGCAGCTGAGCTGGCTACGGCTTAACCCCCTCGCAATGAATAAAAGACAGTCCGTTTGGGCTGTCTTTTTTCTTTTTGTCACTTTTGTGGTATTAATAGTTAGTGCGACAATCTGTGTTTGCAATTTGCCGCCGACATTTATGTCGGTGGCAAACAGTTGTTAAATCTATCCGCAAATTTCAAAACCAAAAGGGGAGAGTTTTTAATGTCTACAACAAAGTTGGTCAATATTGCCTGCATTTGCGTTGCTGTCTCTGCATTGGCATTGTTCTGCGTTTTTGCATGCTACTGTTCAAAATATGACACCTCTATTGTACCGTATATCAGGGAGGCGTTTCATCTGCATTGAATCGAATTAAAAAGACAATTAGTATTATTCTGATTGTTGCTGGTGTGGCTTTGCTGGGGTCGCAGGCGTATTTATACTTACAAGATAAAGAAAACGTCAACAAAGAAAATCAATCATTTGTGTTACAGGATGAATTAGCCCAAGAAGAAACAGACGGTAACGAAAATGCGCTTGCGGGTCATTCTAAAACAACGAGCAAGCAGCGCAAAGAACAGCCATTTGTTTTGGACTGGAGCGCAATAAAAAACGAAAATGCCGATGTAATTGCTTGGATCAGAATCCCCGGCACAAATGTGAATTACCCTATTTTGCAAGATACTGATGAAGAAAAATATCTTCGACACAATCTTTATGGTAATTACACCAGATGTGGATCAATATTCACAAGCGAAATTAACAAGCATCCGTTCTCGGATTTCAACACAATCATCTATGGACATAATCTGAATAATGGTCTAATGTTTTCTGATCTTAAAAAGTACGCGCAAACGAACTTTTACAATCATCATAAAACGATCTATGTGTTCTTTCCGGATGAATCGGTTAAGAAATATCGGGTTGTAGCTATGCGAACAGCCTATGACGGCGATAGGGAGGTGTACAACACTTACGGTACATCTTTTTACAGCTATGAAGCAGCTGTCAACAACGGAAACAAAATTGCCGATGCAGAGATCTACACGGCAAAACAAATAAAAAGTATGATTACATTATCGACCTGTACAAACACATCTAAGGACAAACGATACATTGTGTTTGCGGTCGAGGTTTAGGGAGGATTTAATTTTGAAATTACTTGCGAAGAGAATCAGTAAACTGGACTTGATTAACAATGTTGAAGAAGGGGCAAATATGAATGCCAAGATTGATGTGTCATTTCGTCTGTTGCCTCTAAAAGAAGAGAAAAACAGAAGCTTTGGCGAGATCCAGCTATCAATGACAGATACGAATGATGAAAATGACTATCCGTTCAAATTAGATATAGATTGCAGAGGAATCTTGGAATATGTTCCGGGTGAAAACGTGGATAAGCAGGCGTTCGAATGTTTGTTCGCATATCTTAAAGAATATGTATCGGACTTTTTTGTTGGTCTTGGCTACCCGCCTTTAGAGCTTCCGGACATCAAACTGGAAAAGAATGCGCGCCAAATTCCAGACGATAACACATTTTTCATCAACTAATGTCCTGTATTTTTCCTTAAGAACATTTTGTGGTATAATTTCATTATAATCACCAAACAGTATTTTTTTCAGGCGGCAGGAGATTCACATTCTGTCGCTATTTTTTCTTTTAAAGGGGGAATTTTGTGAGATCGAACAAACTAATTAAGCGTGGACTTGCGGTTTTCTTATCTGCACTAACTATGCTTTCTTCTTTGTCTGCTTTTCCAATGGCAGCTTCTGCTGCATCCGTGGATAAGGTAAAAGATAAGGAGGAAGTTGGTGCAAATCTGAACCGAGATGCGTCGTTGAATAAGTACGTGTTTGCTTATTTCTTAGGCGAACAGGATACTTATGTGCGTCTGGCTGTGTCGGATGACGGCTACAATTTTGAGGCGTTAAACGGAAATCAACCATTGTTGAACACGCGGGCTGATGACGCGACAGCAATCGCATTTAATGGAAAAACTGGTATGCCATGTTCTGGTGGTGCCCGCGATCCATATATCATTCGTAAAATCAACGGAGATGGTTTCTGGATCGTGGCAACTGATCTGGACACTTCCGTCGGAAAGACCCCGGATGGTAGTGGCGGAAATACCTATAATAACAGTAAGTTGCTGATTTGGGATGTAAAAGACATCACTAATGTCGCCAATGTAAAACCGTGGGCTGTAGACACATCTGGCTGGTTTGGTGAGACATATTATGGCAAAGACACTAAATCAGGTTTGAAATGGAAAACCAACGATTATTACAATCACGAAGGTGTTAATGTAAACTATTGTGCTTGGGCGCCAGAAGTCATCTGGGATACAGACAAAAATATGTATATGATCTACTGGTCAAACGGCTATTACGATGATCTGCGTATTTATTACGCCTACACAAATGATTTTAAGACATATTACAAAGCTGATGGTACAGAATTAAACGGCACAAATGGCGCAGAACCTGAGATTTTGTACGATCCTGGTGTAAAGAGCATTGATGGTGATATTACTTACGATAAAGCCAGCGGCAAATATTATATGTTCTTCAAAAAAGAAGCTGAAGGACAACTCTATATCGTAACCGCAGATCACGCAAGTGGTCCTTACTCAAACGAACGCAAATTTGTTGACAATAATGTAACCGGCGTTGCAAGTGGCGGCAATGGTATTGGTATGGAAGGTCCGGAAGTATATCAGCTGCTAAACGGAGACTACATTTTCTTTGCTGATGTTTACACAAGTAATAACTCTATGTTCCAGTTCTATACCAATAGTGATTTGTCAAAAATCAGCGGAGAAGATTATTGTGGTGATAAGATGGTTATGAACCATTTGAAACCACGACACGCTGGTATGGCGTACATTACGACCGACGAATATAATTCCTTGAAAAACACATATGGCGTCGCGCGATTTGATTCTTCAGGTATTGAACAAGGCGAAAATATCAATGATCATCTGGTGGCGCAGTATTTTACAACAACAGATGTAACGCAAGATGCTACGGGCAATGGTAACACACTATCCAATCATGGTGCCACTTATGAAGCAAGAACATACAACGACCAGACAGTTTCTACTGTTAAGACAACAAAAACGGATGGTAGTTATCTAGACTTCAGCACGGCAAACTTGAAATCCGGCGGCAAGGCAGCAAACTTCAATGTGAATGATGGTGTAACTCTTTCTTGGAACTCATATTCGGAAAACGATAACAATGAGTTGTATCATTGGGTTTTTGGCGTGCTTGGAAATGGAGTGCAGAAGGGGACATTTTCTGGTGAGGCGAAGGATAATGCTAATAGCAATTACTTAGGCTTCTGCGCCAATAACGTATACACGGTGTCCGGTGGTGGATATTATGTTGCAACCTATCAGGCTGATACAAATATGGATGGCGCGTGGCATAAATATGTCATGACACTGACAAAAAATTGCATTGTCATCTACAAAGATAACAAACTATATCAGGCGATCTATGCACAAAACTGTACAGCAAATGATCATAACGGGAAGGCAACGCCATATTATGTCAACTCCATTACGAACAGTTGGGTAACAGACTTGTTCACAAATGGAACCTTGTTGATTGGTGGATCTGCTTATGCTGACGATGGTACATTTACGGGTAATATTTATGATTTCCGTATTTACAACAAGGCAATTACTAATGCAGATGTTGCTAGATCAACTGCTTTAATGAACACACAGAGCGCTGACGAGGCGTTAAACAGCTTTGAGAAGATGATGAACTCAGGCACGATCTATATGAATATGGCGCCTGCTTATGATGCTTATGTGGCACTAAAAAAAGCAAACGATGTCTACAAGTATGGTTTGCCTGGTACGTTGTCAGAAACAGAACTTGAAAATTATAAAGCCGACCTGGCTGTAGCTGTTGCAAATATGACAAAATACAGTGCCGCAGCTGTCAAACAGCAATACGCAGATGCCTACACCGCATTCAAAGTAACAGATCAGAATAATCTATATTCTGGATATACGTCTCAGGTTGCCTCAATCGGGTTGCTGTTTGCCGATACAGAACAAGCAAGCAATGAAATGGGACGTTCCGTAGGATCATTCAAATCAGAAGACTCTGAGTTGAATATGTATTACTCAACAAATGTGCTCATGTATACAGGAGTTTCAGGCGATACACCTCGTTTTCCTGTTGCTTTTAGCTTTAAGTATGGGTTAAATAAATGGAATACTAAGCGTTGGGTTTACACTGTATATCCTGTTGCAGATGCAAGCAAGAAGACCACTGACAGTACAGAATTTCGTTTGAATATGATCAATAACAGCGGCGAACATACAAACTGTTGGTATGGGTATACAACTAAATTAAATTATGCATATCTGCTAGGGAATACAGATACGAGATATGTTGTTGCCGGTGAAAGCACAAACGCACACAACCACTACAGTGATGTCAGTGAAACAGGATATGTTTCACCTTATGATGCAAACACTGAGTATTTTGCTTCTGGTATTGAGTATATTGGCACTCCAACAAAGACATTGGAGGACTACACAATTGCTTGGGCCGCCCAAACAGGCGATAAGAAAAAGCCTGCGGATGCTGATAGTAAGTGGGTTGGTTCCGGCACTGCAACAGCACATACCTATGTTATCAATTATAAAAAGGTTATGGATGCTCTTGAGGCGAACAAACATAAGCTGACGGATGTTGATATTAAGAATTTCAGAGAAGGTGGCTTAAAGGCTCTCTATCAGACGTTTGATGATATCACAGGACTGGATCTGTCTATTAGCAAAAAGAGTGAAATCCAATCTGTGGCAGATAATATTGATGCGGCTATCAACGAAATCAATACATTTGAGATGAATACTTTCCAGAAAGACTCTACGCAGTATCAGGCCATGCGTAATCAAATGGATAAATATGCGGAAATTGAAAATTCTGACCTTTACACAGATGAGTCCAAGGCCGAATATAAGAAAATTTACGAAGCATCTCAGGGTATTATGACTGATTTGCTGAAAAACGGATATGTTGAAGACGCAAAATGTCAAACCAACGCAGACGCAATGGCAACTGTCCTAAATGAAAAGCTGGATGTATCTTCACTGACTCGTGCAATTGACAAAAAAGATTCAATTCAAATCTCAAATGGGGACCAGCAACAATATACGCTTAGTTCTTATGTGGATGGAAAACAATTCCTGACACAGGAGAGATCGGTAAGAGATGATTTGTCAAAACTGGGTAAATACGACACAGAGCCCAAAGAATATGTTTCAATTGATGGGTCAACCGGGACTTATGCTTGTCCAACCACCGGTATGTCAAATCGCGATCTTTTGGATGATGAAATTGAGAAAGTGAATGCTCTGGCATATTCTTCCGTTTCAGGCAACGATTATTATGCGACTTACGATGCTTGTATGCAGGTATACAATAGCCAAGATCGCAATGCGTTTACTGACGATTATCTCAATTCAAGCGACTCTGTATTTGTGCTTGGAGATTTGAATGGTACTTCCTCAAAGGCACCGCAATATGATAGCGCAAATGCAAATATGAAAGATACCGCTTATGTGCAGTATCAAGGACAGATCTACAAGAACTCTTCTAATGTAGATGCGATCACGACCAAGGTATTAACAGCACTGAATAGTGCAAACACGGATACGTCAACGAAGAGACGTACTTACACAGTTACGTTCGAGGTCTATAAGAACGACAAACTGGTTGAAACTGTAAAGAACAAAGAGGTTCACTATTATGGTGACATTGTTCATTTGGACGCTTCAAACTATGTTGATGGAAACACCTGCTACAAGTGGGAAGTGACATCAAAGGCCGATAACACAACTAAGAACGTGTCAAATGCGTCTAACACCTACGATGTGCGCATTCAGAGCGACTCTGTGATCCGTGCATATTGTACAGAAAAAGCAACGGACGCTGCACAGGTCAACGTCAAGATTAACTCTCTATACGGAGACACAGTGTACAATATGAACTTAAGTAAGGACAGCAATGTGATGTTTGCAGATAAGGCCATTATCATCAATGGCGTAACTTATGCTCTTCCTAAGGTTCCGTTCTATACATTCAAGGGTTGGACGGTTAATTGGAAGAACTATGCTGTTGGTGACACAACAACACTTGCAAGTCTTACAAACAGCGGGTCTGTAACATTTATCGCAAACTTTGAGGCAAACAAAGATGCCAATCAAATCAAGTTGGATGACCAGATCGTTTATGAGAGCGCTGCTTTTGACCAGAAGGTAAAAGTTTCATCACCCGGTGCATATGCAATCCTTGTTAAAGACAACGGCAAGTATTATGTTGCTGCATATGGTGACACTTACGAATTCTTTGCCTATCAAAACATGGATTTCTATACGCTGACGAGTGAGAATGGTGCCTACAAGATCAACGGTCAAACTGCAAATCTGTCAAGCGATATGAAGTTCACACTGGATCACAAGTTGCCAATGGTCTACACGACAGGTCTTGTGACAGGAGAGAATAACGAAAAGTACACCGCGATGAGCCTGTTTTCAGTAGACCCTGCAGTAACCATTACGGAAGTTGGTACATTGTACACTTCCAGTGCGGATTTAGCAACGGATGAAAATATGACATTCGGTAAAGCTGGTGTCAAATATCTTAAGTCCAAACAACAAACTGCAGTTGGAAATCAGTATTCTTTAACGGTTTCCACTGCAAAAGACAAATACGCAGACGGCAAAATGCTTTACATGCGCGGATATGTAAAATGTTCTTACCAGTATGTAGATGCAGACGGTCGTACCTGCACAGTACAGTGCATCACATACAGCGATATTGTATCCGATGTTAATGCATTTTAAACAAAAAAAGGAGCGCCTGAGTCATCGGGCGCTCTTGCATTTTATGTTTTTAACAAATCGTGGTATTAATAAGTAGAGCATAACGCTACTATAATATTGGAGGAATCAATTTTGAATAAGAAAAAATATTCGCCGCCTGAAATTGTTATTGAACATTTTAATACGCACACTGTAATTCATACCAGCGGCGGCATCGGAGAGGGTGGTGAAGTTGTTGACGAATTCTAAAACGAAACGAATCGGGGCATTTGTGCTTTCTGTTTTGTCCGTTCTATTTTTATTGTTGCCAAGTTTTTCTGCTTTTGCTTCTGTCAGAAGTCCAGAAACAACGACACCTTATCATCAGTTAAATGCTCCAACAGTAAATGGTAATCGGACGAATGAAGTGTCTTATGACATTGATGAAAAGAACAACAAAGTGACATTCTATTATAACGGCGAAGACGAAGTGTCCGAATGGACTTTTGTTGATAAAAATGGTAATTCTTACACTTTGGACGACCTGAAGGATAAGCTGACTGTTATCAGTATGGATGGCAACACCTTGGTGGTATCATTCAAGGACTGGAAGTATTTTGAAGCCCCGGATGGATTGACATTAAATGTACAAACGAAATCCGAGCATTCCACAGTGCCATCTACCACAAAACCAATTGTGAAAGACAATTCTGACACGTCTCCTGCAACCGGATCGGAACAGGATATTAGTGCACGAGCTGCCATTATTGCAACAGTTGTGGCCGCACTGAGTGGGGTTGTGTTTATCGTTGTAACAAAAAAATACGACTAAGCGTCACAATATTGAGAGAGCCGATTTTGGCTCTCTTTTTTTCTTTCTGAATTTCGAGGTATTAATAAATGAGGCATTAGCCAAATTTTGGTAAAGGAAGGATGTTGATTTTTGAGAGACAGAGATTCAAAAACAAATTTTGAAAAAGACAAAAAGAAAAAATCAAGGTTGATAAAGGAAATTGTTGCGTTCTTGATTGCAGCGGTCGTTGTGTGGGCCGGATTTTCAGGCTTTGAATATTATCTTACACATGACGATAGCCGAAAGGTTGCTTATGAGGACTTTATGTATCAGGTAGATCAGGGCAATATTGAGAAAGTCATTGTAGACAAACAGTCCTCTAGAATCACTTGGTGCAAGGGCAACGATGTGTTAACAACCAAATTTACAACTTATCCAGGTTCTGATGATTTTATTGAAAGACTGCTAAGCAAAGGCGTTGATGTGCGAGTCAATAGTATAAAGGATTCTTCTGGCATCTTTTCACTGGTCGGGACCATTGCGATGATTGGGGCAATTTATTTTATTTACTCCAAGCAAATAAATGTCGGAGAAGGGTTTGAAACAATAAATGGTAAGGAAAGCACAACCACATTCGATGATGTTGCCGGTATGTCTGAAATTAAAAGTGATCTGCTGTTTATTGCGGAGATGATGAAAAATCCAGAATATGAAAAGAGCGGTGCCAAAATTCCAAAGGGTATTTTGCTTGAGGGGCCTCCGGGCAACGGTAAAACTCTAATTGCTCGTGCATTTGCAGGGGAAACAGGTGTTAACTTTATTGCAGCGAATGCGTGTGATTTTAGTAATAAATTTGTCGGGGTAGGTTCACTTCGTGTTAATCAGCTGTTTAAAGAAGCAAGAGAATGTGCCCCTTGCGTAGTCTTTATCGATGAAATTGATGCAGTCGGATCAAAGCGTACAGATGGAGGGGATTCTGCCAGCAAAGAGTTTAATACCATTCTGACGGCCATTCTGAATCAAATGGACGGATTTTCTTCGAGAGATGGAGTACTTGTGTTGGCAGCCACAAACCGTGCGGACTCTCTGGACCCTGCTTTGCTTCGCCCGGGTAGATTTGATCGAAAACTGATTATAACTTTTCCGGATAAAATGACGAGAAGAGAATTGCTTAAGTTTGCCACAAAGGACGTTGAAGTGGACGATGAAATAAACTTCGACAGACTGGCTGGCAAAACACACGGCTTTAGTTGCTCAGAAATCACAGCTATGGTTAATGAGGCCGTCATCAATTCTGTAAAGAACAAGCGCAGCGCTGTCATGCAAAAGGACTTTGAAACGGCCATTTTGGAGTCTCAGCTCAAAGGTTACATCAAAAAAAATTATGAGCAAAGTGATCGTGAACGTCAGATTGTTGCATATCACGAAGCCGGACATGCTATTGTATCTTACTATAATGGTGGTGTAGGCGTGTCGGCAATCACAATTCGCCCAACTACCTCAGGAGCCGGTGGTTTTACAATTACAGATGAACGAACAGAGGATCTTGCGCCGATCAAAGATATGTACAATCGAATTGTTATGTGTTACGGTGGTCGAGCTGCAGAGATCTCTCTGCTTGGTGGCATCGATATGGCAACAACAGGTGCTGCACAAGATATCAAGGTAGCTACAGAGCTGGCAAAAGAATACATTGCCAATCGTGAAGGTGTTGATTTCTCTCAATGCGGTGAAATTGGCGAAAAAATGCTGATTGAAGACGTGAGAGCGCTGTTGCGCAAATGTGACACAAAGGCAAGAGAAATCGTAATTACCAACTGGCATAAAGTAGACGCGGTGGCGAAAGAACTTTTGAAGTGCGATGAATTGTCAAGAGATGAATTTTTGACAATTATCAATGGCGACACAACTGGTAACGCATCTGCCGCTTAACTACGTGCTTTGTTTCATGGTATAATTGTTATGTCAGGACAGCTGGTTGCCAATAGCAACCGGCTGTTTTTATATCTCAAAAAGGGGGAAAGAATATGTTTAAATTGGAAAAAGTCATCGTTGGGCTGGTAATTGTCCTAAATGCGTTTTTAGTTGGCTATATTTGTTTGCATTTTGGTGCTTTCTTTGCTGCTCTGGCCTGGTACTGCATCTTGGCATTAACCATGGGGATACTTGCAGGCGTGATTGGCATTGTTGTGCTCATACTCAGCGCACTTGGTGTAACATTCAAAATTGCTTGGCGATTTTGGGTGTGTTTGTTAATGGTTATAACCATTTGCGTACTACCAATTATTATTTTGTAAGGAGAATATATGTCCAAAATTACGCTTTTACAAGGAGATTGCTTGAAACTTCTTTCCACATTGCCAAAGCACTCCGTGGATATGGTACTTTGTGACCTACCTTATGGTACAACCGCTTGCACCTGGGACAGAGTGGTTCCAATGGGGGATTATGTAGTTGAAGAGATAAATGGTAAACCGGAACAGTTGGAGTTTGATGTGTGGCTGAAATACGCTGTAGAATCGCTTAAAATGACCGATTTACAGCAAGTCGTTAACTATTTCGAACTGAATAAAAAACAGGGCTTGTGGAGCCTGTATAGGCGCATAGTGAAGCCTAACGGCGCTATTTGTTTGTTCGGGCAGGAACCATTCTCATCCTATCTGAGAACAACCAATTTACAAAACTATCGGTATGATATATACTGGGAAAAAGAACGGCTGACAAATGTGCAGCAGGTGCGGCGCAGAGTTGGAAAAACAGTAGAGCCAATCAGTGTGTTCTACGCACAGCAGCCGACATATAATCCACAAATGCAGGTTTACGATGGGCCAAAGCGAAAAAATTCAGTCAAAAATGGTAAGCTTGGCGTATTGACTGACTTGAGTAACAAGAAGGTAAAGCCGTATATTGATAACGGCTTGCGTTATCCGACTCAAGTCTGGAAATACTCGCGTGAATTCTTAAAAGAAGATCATTTTGCAACGCAAAAGCCTTTGGCATTATGTGAAGACCTTATTCGAACATTTACAAATCCCGGAGATGTTGTTTTAGACAACACAATGGGATGGGGGACTACAGGTCGTGCTTGTGTGAGAACAGAACGGGACTTCATCGGAATTGAGCTTAATGCCAATCATTTCCAAATGGCAAAAGAAAAGATCTTAACAGAACAGCAAGCCAAACGACAAATGCAGGCAGCGTAACGATACCTGACAGAAATTAACAATCTTCGGGCTGAACATATTGTTCCAGGTCCATCTTTAGGCGGGGAGATTCCCCGCCATTATTTTTTTTTGCCTGCTTTGCATTTTGTTTCACAAAATTTTTGCTAAGAAATGCAGTGAATAGTTGCAACTTATTTGAATTCGTGGTATTAATAAGTAGAGAATGCGAAACGTTTCACAGAAATGTTTCAACAAAGAAAGTTGGTTGCAAATTATGAATACGACAATAATGAAGAAAGGTTTGGCTGTACTTTTGGCGGTGCTGATGCTGTTTACGTCTGTACCTATTACTGCGTTTGCGGCCAGTGCACCCAAAGCACCGTCTATCAGTGTATCGACAGGTGACTCTGCGTTTACTGTGTCTTGGAAGAAGGTAAAAGGCGCGACCGGTTATAAGGTCTACTACACCACCGACTCCAAATTTAAAAAGGGCATTAAGTCCGTTTCAACGAAGTCTACAAAGAAGACAGTCTCTAAATTGAGCACATGCAAAAAATATTACGTGCGTGTAAAATCATATAAGACTGTCAAGAAGAGAAAGAAAACAAAGCAGTTGTTGTCCAAGTATAGCAACACGGTGTCTTTAACCACAAACGTGCGTCCGTCTCGTATTAGCTCCGTATCTGGGGGAGAGGCTACTGTAGCTGTTAAGTGCACATCTGCCTCGAAGGTTTCCGGGTATCAGGTGCAGTATGCAACGAATTCAAAGTTCAGTGGCTCGAAATACTGGAACAGCACTAGCCCTACAACGACAATTAAAAAACTTGGCGGCAAAGGTGGCACTGCGCAGAAGTATTATGTACGCGTGCGGACATACAAGACCTACAAACACAAGAATTACTACTCCAATTGGTCCGGTTCAAAATCAGTATCAACCAAAAAAGTGACATATCCAAATACGCCTTTGGTTGAGGATGCGTCAGCAGGTTTGAACTTTATGACTGTAAAGTTCCTGCCTTATGGCAACATTACTGGCTTTCGTGTTCAGATTGCAACAGATAACCAGTTTAAGAAGATCGTAAAGACGACCTCTACTGTATCCAATGCTTCTGTTACCATTTCTGGACTGTCTGAAAACACGGTCTATTATTTTAGAGTGTGCAGTGTGCGTAATCTGAACGGGGTGGAATATATTGGTTCTTGGAAGGTGCCGAAGGATAATATTCTGAAAACAGAGTCCTCTGTGGCAAAGGACGCACCGTACAATATCCAATTACAGTTGTCTAATGAAAATAAGACTTGTACGGCGTCTTGGAGCGCTTTGTCCGGCAGTTATGACAGCGTTAAATATGTCTTGCAGTACAGTACCAGCCAGGCTTTCCCGAATGAGTCCTATGCGACCAAAACCATAAACACGACTTCTACTTCTTGCTACTTTCCAACAGCTTACAACTTCAGCTATTATGTGCGCGTAAAGGCTGTTGTGACAAAGAGCGGAATAACCTATGAGTCTCCCTGGAGTGGTACAAAGATTATTACGGCTTTGAACCCTTACGCTGTAGAAAAGGCGCCGGATATCAGCAATACAAATGTAGACCTGAATTCGTTCTCTGTAACCTGGGGCGCGGTGTCGAATGCAACCGACTATCAGGTGCAATATTCGAAAACAAGCGACTTCAGCAACGCAATTTTGGCCAATACTGCGAACTTGTCTTATACTGCTTTGAAGCTACATGAAAATACTACGTACTATGTTCGTGTTCGCGGTTTCAACAGTAAGGGTGCATCCAATGTTTATGGGCCTTGGAGCGCAACAAAGACTGTAAAAACGAAGCAGTTTGTGGTGAATGAAGGCGTTAAAATCCAGTATTCTGATGATGATTGGCTTTACGGGAATAAGCCGTTTGCTTACGGATTTGCAAAAATTGATTTTGAAGTACCCGAAAGCAAGCATGATGCTGTTTATGCAGAATATCTTAAGAATGTTCGTAAGGTGTATGCAGAAACCGGAATTACAGCAGATATGAATGATGTTGAAAAATTCTTGGCAATCTCAAAATGGTTTGAGTGCAATGTTTCGTTTGATAAAACAGATCCGAACCAGTTTGCGTATGAAATGCTAAGAACTGGTAAGGGCGTATGTGATAGCTTTGCTCAACTTTTTTCCGATTTGTGTTACTTCGCTGGCGTGCCGTGCGTTTATGTCGCAAGTCATAACTCTAATCACGCTTGGAATTTTATTAAACTACAAGGGTACTGGTATGGGACGGACATGACCTATGGTGATGGGTTCCCTGCAATTGCTGTATCAAATAGCTATGTTTCAATCTATTCCGAAGAATTTCAAAATGATGTCAAGGGGCAAATCACTTATCTGGTACCGATGCGCCTTGGCAAACAAAGCGGCGATCAAACAATTGAAAAATACTATTACAATACTGGTGTTTGTATGCCTGTAGCGGATAGTGCAACACGCAAACAGACGGTTGGGCCGTTAGTTTGGGATGCGTTTTATCGAGTGGCTAAAATTAAAACTCCAAGTAGAAAGACAAGTGTATACGCAACATACGACACGCAAGAAATCACTTACACACCCATAGCTGGTGGTAGCAACGGCAATTGGTTGTACTAATTCCGTATATAAGTAAAGCCTCCTTTGCTATTAAGCATTGGAGGCTTTTCCCTGTTGACGAATACAGCTTTTGTGGTATAATATGAATTGAATAATACTATTATTAAAAAGGAGATTTCGTGAATAAAGAAGAACTTAAGCAACGTCTTCTTGACTTTGACGAGCGAGTTAGTTTAGAAGAGCAGTGTAATCCTACCGTAAAATATAAATGCTTCATCGTAGGGGGAAGTGCTTTCATCTTGCTAAATCTGATACCGAGGGCGACTTATGACATTGATGTATTGCGGTGCACAAGTCGCAAATTATTGAACTATATGCAAGAGTATGGAATGAACACCAATGTTTCGGCATATATCGGGTGCTTTGCAGATGGTTTTGCAGAGCGTGCAATAAAATTAGAACTGAATACACACACCGTGGATTTTTATACCTTGTCATTAGAAGATTTGGTGGTTTCTAAAATAGCATCCGGTAGAACAAAAGACATGAAAGATATTCAGAGCCGTATTGTACTCAACAACATAGATTGGGAAAAACTTGATGAATTAATAGATCTCACCAGTGAGGGAATGATTTCTGATTTTTCAAGACGAGAACTTATAGATTTGTACGAAGAATATAGAAGGGAGTTTAAGAAATGAGGCGGCTTACATTTAAGGGGTTTCTGCAACAATACATCAAAGAGCTATCATTAACCAACACATTATCTCTGTCCAAACTTAATCAAATGGCCGAAGATAATCCAAGAATTGTAGAACCGGTAGCCTTATATGTCGTTTTGTATTTGCGAAAACAAGATAGAGTAGCTCTTGCTGCTTCTTGCTTTGATGAATTACTTTCGGGCGTTAACAATTCCGCCCAACTTCTCCGACAATTAGAAACGAATACGGCACCGATTGAGTTTCAAAGGGTTTACCAAGCGTTTTTGGTAAAACAAAATGAACACAGTAGAGACAATAAAACCAAACTGCTGATGTGTGAGCAAATTCGGCGACTACAAAAGGAAAAGTCATTTTCAACATATAGGCTCTATACAGACTTGGCGATGAACCCAGGAAATGTTAATGCTTTTCTTAAGCATTCCGATGTGTCAAAAGTGTCACTGAACGCTGCCAGAACAATGTTACGCTACGCTGAATGTCTATAGCATGCTGAAATTTTGGAGTCTGTACAAATACAGAAAGATTTTATCACGGGCTCATGAGGCTTCATTGACTCAATTAGCCACCGCACGCTCGTGACTTTAGTCGTGAGTTAGGTGGCCTTTGTCGATTAAATGCAGCAATTTTCTAAAAATCGCCTTCTTTTCTGTAATTTGCAGTATTAATAGTTAGACCACTTTAGAAAGGAGGCTGCTTGTGAAAATCAACACTTCGTACAAAGTAAAGATTTACGGCCATAAGAGGGTCTTTAAAACGACTGTAGAGATGTATAGACAAGCAGTCGATTTTCTAATTGGTGTTTGTCTAAACGAATGGGGCGATATTGCTAAAATTGAAAGCTTAATGCAACGAAAATCTTTTGTGGAAAAATTAGTGCATAAAACAAAAGATCGTCCATTCGTGAAGTATGACTTCGACAGTCCGTTTTATAAGTTTCCAAGCTATTTGCGAAGGGCGGCCATTGCAGAAGCAATTGGCGATGTTTCTTCGTATAAGAGCAATTATGCAAGCTGGACTGTCGAGAAGAATGGTAATCCACCATCCAAACCGAAAACCGGTTATACATTCCCATGTCTATATAAAGGAGATTGTTTTATCCGTATAGATAACTATACTGCGAAAATTAAAATCTTTATTAGAAACACATGGGATTGGATAACCATCAAACTTAAGAAGAGTGATGTGAATTACATTCTTCACCATTGCGCGATGCGCAAAGCGTTAAGTCCAACGCTTCGCCGCCGTGGTAAAGAGTGGTTTTTGGATTTCGGTTTTCAAGAGAAAGTTGATTTGAGTGATACCGAAGCATTAGAACGGCGAATCGTTGCTGTGGACCTGGGTGTGAATACACCCGCAACGATCAGCGTCATGCGTGCAGATGGCACTATCTTAGACAGAAAGTTTTGTAAACTGTCTAAAGAACAAGACTCTCTGCTACATGCGCTGAATCGTATAAAGAAGGCACAGCAAAATCGCTGTTTGTCCACACCCAGACTGTGGGCAAAGGTTAAAGGCATCAATAAAGACATCTCTGTGAAAACGGCACAGTATATTGTGGATACAGCTGTTCTGTACGATGCGGATGTCATTGTCTTTGAACATTTGAATGTTCGAGGCAAGAAAAAAGGATCTAAAAAACAAAGACTGCACCACTGGCGCAGTCAAGAAGTTCAACGCATCGTAACAGATAAAGCCCACAGACTGGGTATTCGCATCAGTCGTATTAACCCATACGGCACAAGCCGTTATGCATACGACGGAAGCGGACAAGTCCTGCGTGGTAAAAATGCTAATCTGTCTACTTATGAGCTGTGCAAATTCAAAAGTGGAAAAACTTACAACTGTGATTTGTCCGCTTCGTATAACATCGGAGCACGATACTTCATCAGAGAAATCTTAAAATCCTTGTCTGCGAAGGCAAGGTTGCAAGTGGAGGCAAAAGTTCCTGCACTTTGTAAGAGAAGCACCTGTATGCTTGCTGATTTAATTAACCTTTATGCGGCTGTGGTTGGCGTGCCATCCACTTGCTGAGTTTAGGCTGTAGAGTCAGTAGCGCAGTCCGATGTTCTAAAGACATTGGAAACGACAAAAAGTCACGTGGAAGCACGCGGCTTCAGTCGTGTGAGGCTTCACGAAAACAACATGAAATGATATAATTTCAATAGTGATCGTGTTATGTAGCTTGCGAGGCGCATAACCAGGGGAGTTTCTGCGGGAACTCCCCTGGCTTTTTTTAGAAGCAGTTATAAGCGTAAAAAATAGAAAGTGAGTTAAAAATCAAAAAAAGCATATTTTTGTGTATTTTGCAACTTTATTTTGCCAACACACGGGATGGTGTTATAATTTAGGAGAGGCAAGCTTTCGCATTACAATACAATCTCCTCATTGTACCGTACAAATACGGATGAATAATTTTAATTGTTTGCTTTTGACTTATTGTGCAGCTTGCAAAGAACTAAATAAACCCTTTTAAATAGGGTGTTAAGTTCGTGCAAACATAGATAAATGAGTAGCAAGTATGCTAAGTATTTGTCCATGGCACTCACCTCCAATCTAAAATTTTTCAACCTTAGTATTGGAAATGCGAAGTCTCTGCTATCTCCTTAACGCAGCACAGAACACCTGTGCTGCATACGTGTTTCTGTCAATGCATTTTTCATTTTGTTGGAAACGTGTTATAATTATCATATAGTTAAATTCTGGCCATTGAGCTGCAGTTATATCAATATAGCTGTAGCTCTTTTTATTTTTTTGAAAGAAGGGGGATTGATTTCCGTGAAAGAAAACGTGGTCAAAGTTTGCAAAAAATCACTGGCGGCATTTTTAGCTGCGTTGATGTTGTGTGCAACCGGTTCTGTTTGCTCACCAATCGTTGCTGAAGCTGTAACCAGCAGTTCGTCGTCTTGGCACAGCTTGCACCGTTTTACAGTGAGTGGAAAGGATGCATTTTGCATTCACTTCAATGGCGTTGCGTCAGGTAAAACAATCACATTCAAAACAGACAGTACAGCTAAAAAGTATTATAAAAACCTGGGCTCAAGCAAGCAGACCAAAATCAATAAGATTTTGACAGCTGCAAATGAGTTGGGGTATCTTAACAATTCTTCAAACGCCAAGTATTTTGCCATTCAGCGTTGCATCTGGAAAGTAACAGACGGCAATGTTGCTGAAAGTAAGAATACGGATAACATGAAGAAATTCCGTAGGGATACACAGCCGTATTTTGATAAGCTGCAAAAGGCTTATCCAAGTATTGATGTTTCTGCAAAACCTAATATTTCAACCATTACCTTAAACAGTGAAAAGAACTATGTTGGCACAGGGACAGATAAAAACAAAGTACTGTCCGACTGGAAGATCAAGAGCACTGGGGACAGTAATCTACGCGCAACGATTACTGGAAACAAATTAATTATAGATGGCTCTGACGCTAAAGACTTTAGTGGAACAAAAACGATTAAACTGGCGAGAAATAAGCCGGTGTTCAGCGTTGGTGAGTCACAGGTTGGACGCTTCAACGATCAGGAGGCAATTATGACCGCCGGTGCGTATAAGACTCCAACGTCGAATGTTCATGTAAAATCTAAACGCACTTTTGCGCCATTAGATCCTGAGTATGCACAAATCGTCATTAAGAAAATTGACGATAACAGTAATCCAATTTCCGGCGTAAAGTTTGTCGTAAAATACAGAGATCCAGAAGACGAAAGTGATATAAAACAAATTCCGATTTATACTGATACTTCCGGTATTGCAAAAACAGCTGATGTAACAGAGGATTCCTCAAGACGCCTATCTGTCTGGAAAGATCCTGACGACCACTCCAAAGGCAAAATCCAATATTCGGTCCAAGAGGCGGAATATAATGATGATGCCTATGTGCCGAATAATAAAGTTGAAGGCGTATCCGGTATTACATTGAGTGCGAATGAGGTTCGTTATGTTTCAAATATCGGTATGCAGCATTGGGTAAACACCGAAAAGCGCGGAGATGTAAAAATCGTCAAGAGCGTTGAAACAGCAGATGGTTCTTACAAAGACGGCGCAGAATTTAAGTTCCGTTTAAGCGGTACTTCCTTATCGGGCAAACCTGTAGAGTATGAGTCAACAACAAATGAAAAAGGTATAGCCTACTTCTGTAATGTGCCTGTTGGGTCTTACAAAGTCACAGAAGTGCAAAAGGACGCCTACATTCCGGTAGATGCACAAGATGTGGATATTGAATGGGATGGCGTTGCCTCAAAGCAGGAGTTTTCTACTGATGAAAAAGACTTCCAAGAGTCAAAGACATTGAAGTATTTCCTGGCAGAAGACTCTGACGATGAAAATACGGATTTGGACATTAGTGGAGCTGAAGAAGGGGACGCTGAAGACTCTGAAGTAGAAGATTCCGGTTACACGGGTGATACAGCTGAATATGTGGCTGCAAATGTGTATCAGTTTAAAAACCACTATAAGCGCGGTGATCTCAAAATTGAAAAAGACGCCGAGTATGTGAAAGACGGCACACTGGATATTGAAACCGCAAAGGGCGAAGGCTTCCAGTTCGAAGTATCAAGCAAGGCAGCAAACAATGTGACAGGCACAGACTTGAGCTATACAGTTGAAACAGACGAAAACGGTGTGGCTTATCTGAATAATATCCCTGTCGGAACCTATAAAATCACCGAATCATCTGAACAAGCTCAATATATCAAGCTGAATACTGTAACAGTAACGGTCAAGTATGACGGTGAAGCTTCTTATGATACAAAGGGATTTGATACATTTGATCCTGACGAAACAGCATTTAGTTCTGATAATGGCTACACACTATCAGTGACAAACAAATACATTGTTGGATCTGTTAAAGGTATCAAGGTGAACCAGGACGGTAAACCCCTTGAGGGCGTTTTGTTTGGGCTTTTCAAAGCTGATAATGAACAGACATCATATACTGAAGAAAGCGCCTTAAAGACCGTTGCAACGGCTCAGGATGGCTCTTTTGAGATTAAGAATATTCCATATGGAGAATACAAACTGGTTGAACTAAAAGCCAAAGAAGGCTATGTCTTAACCTCTGAGCCAATTGATGTCAACATCACAGAAAACGGTCAAGTCGTTGAGTTAACAGTTAAAAATAACATTGTAACAGGAAAAATTCAAATTACCAAAACAGATGTAGCAACAGGAAAGACCATTCCGAATTGTCAAATTGAAATTCTGGATGCTGAAAAGAATGTAATTAAACGCGGTACAACAGATGCCAATGGTAAGGTTGAATTTACTTTGACTTATGGAACTTACTACTACAGAGAGTTCAAAGCTCCCGAAGGGTATATTCTTGACACAACACCACATATGTTCAAGATTTCTAAAGACGGACAAATCATCAAAGCTATCATGACAAATGAAGCTGAGAAGAAAAAAATCGTTAAGAAAAAAGAACACAAAAAGGTGGAAACGGGTTCAAATTCCGTTTGGCTCATTGCGACCGGCGCTGTATGTCTAATTGCCGGTGCTGCGTATTTAATCATTTCTCGTAAGAAAGACAAGAAAACGAACAAATAACATTTAGAAGCGCGGCTTTGCTGCGCTTCTTTCTTTAGAAAAGAGGTGTAAAATAATGGTGGATGATAAAACACATGTATATTCCAGCCCGTTCAAGCGGCGGGACGACAAAGATACACTAAAGATTGTGTATCAAGCCTTGCAAGAAAAGGGCTATGATCCGAAACGCCAAATTATTGGGTATTTGCTTTCGGAGGATCCAACATACATAACCAATCATAACAATGCAAGAGCACTGATCAACAAAGTCGATCGGTATGAACTACTGGAAGAAATGTTGGAAAATTATTTGTCTTAGAATGCGCATAAGCCGTGACAAAATGTCACGGCTTTTTTGTTTTTCTTGTTTTGCAGTATTAATAGATAGGGCCGACTATCTGTGACGTTCGGCTAATTTTAAAAAAAGACTGGAGTGTTTATATGCCATTAGAAATTGGAAATGAAGACAAGAAGAAGGCATTAGAAAAGACGCTGGCAAGTATCACAAAGAACTTTGGCGATGGTTCCATTGTACGACTTGGAGACTCTCCGAAGGATTTTCCTAATTTACCGACCGGAATTTTGCCTCTTGACCTGGCTATCGGTATTGGTGGTCTACCGAAGGGTAGAATTGTTGAGATTTATGGTCCTGAAGCAGCCGGTAAAACGCTGATTACCTTGCAGGCGATTGCAGAGACGCAAAAAAATGGTGGAGTTTGTGCGTTCATCGATGCAGAGCATGCTCTTAATGTAAAATTCGCAAAGAATGTTGGTGTTGATGTAGATGCGTTGCTGTTGTCTCAACCGGACTTTGGAGAACAGGCTCTGGAAATTGCTGAACAGTTGGTTCGCAGCGGTTGTATAGACTTGCTTGTTGTGGATTCGGTAGCAGCACTTGTACCAAAGGCAGAAATTGAGGGCGAGATGGGGGACCAGACCATTGGCCTGCAGGCAAGATTGATGAGTCAGGCTATGCGAAAGCTGACAGCCGCTGTTGCAAAAACAAACACCTGTATTGTATTCATTAATCAGCTTCGAGAGAAAGTTGGAGTTATGTATGGGTCCAATGAGACAACGACAGGCGGTCGAGCATTGAAGTTCTATGCATCTTTAAGACTGGATGTCAGAAGAATTCAGCAGATTAAAAATGCAGACGGTGTTGTTGGTAATAAGATCCGTGTTAAGGTCGTCAAAAACAAAATGGCTGCGCCATTTAAAGAGGCTGAATTTGATTTGATTTTTGCAGAGGGCGTATGCAACGAAGGCTGTATTTTGGATATGGCAGTAAAACTCGGAATCGTAGAAAAGAGCGGAGCCTGGCTTTCTTATGGTAACGGAAAGATGCATTGTCAGGGAAGAGAAAAGGCTATTGCTTTCCTAAAAGAAAATGAGGACATCAAAAACGAACTATCAGATCACGTTAAGCAAGGGTCGGTTTGACCCATTTTGTAAAATGTGGCATAATTTAAGTGTAAATAGAAAATATGTCTTCGTATGAAGACGCCAAAAATGTATTTTTTTTAGAAAGTCACCCGGTGAGGTCGTATGACACAATCACCAAATGGGTGGCTTTTTTAATATATATTATTTTAAGTCCTCAATTGAGGCAATATTAGGAGGTTAAAAACAAATGAGTATCTTTGACAAAACGGTAGTGAATATGATTAAAACTGCCAACAAAGTCCAAGAGAAGGTTGAGGCTCGTCGCGCACAGCGTGCTGAACTTAAGGCTAAGAAAGCCCAGGAACGCACTCCAAAAATGGAGGCACAGCGCACCAAAAAGCTCATTGTCACCGCTTGTGTGGCGATGTGCATCGTGGGCGGCCTGGGATATGCCTTGGCACCGACCTCTCCCAGTGCGGAGACGAAGGCATCCTCTGATGTCGCAGAGAGCACCTCAATTGTAGAGGCAGCGTATGCAACAACTGAGGAGACCACTGAGCCTGAAACCACCACCGAGCAGACAACTGTTCGGGAAGTGGCTGCGGAGCCTGAAGCTGTAACAGTCGTTAAGACGGTTTACAAGAAGGCGCCGACGGCGGAAGTTACACCTTCTGTGGCTACTGCGCGTAAGACTGCAAAGTCAACTACGCGGAAGGCTGTCAAGAAGGTTACGACAACCGCGAAAACCACCACAAAGGTGGCAAAAAAGGAGGAAAAGACCACTGCGCCAAAGATGGTGCATGTAGAAGGCTATTGCGTTTGCGATGCCAACTACAACTTTATTGGTCTTTATCAGACCTCCGAAGAGGCAATGAAAGCGTCACCTAGTGACGGCAGAATTTTCTACATGAGTAATGTAGAATACAATGCCAACACAACGACGCTGACACAGGCGATGCAGCACGAGTTAGCGCTGTACAAATAATAACAAAAAAGCAGGACTTCGGTCCTGCTTTTTCTTTTTTTCTAAAATGCAGTATTAATAGATAAGGGGTGATAAATTGGCTGATCAAAAACTTGTAAAATTAACAATTCCGGGTGTGCCTTTTGGCAAAGAGCGCCCAAAATTTACTTCTCGTGGGAAATTTGGCAAAGCTGTTACACCGGAGAAAACCGTAAACTATGAGACGTTCGTAAAATTATTGTATAATGAGAAATACGGAGAATTGAGCTTTGAAGCGGATGAGCCGCTCAAAATTACCATCCGTGCATATATGCAAATTCCGTCCAGCAAATCAAACAAACAAAAGGAGCTGATGCGTCGGGGCGTTTTACGACCAACAAAGAGACCTGATTGGGATAATATCGGGAAGATCATCGGGGACGCGTTAAATGCCATTGCGTATCCGGACGATAAACAAATTGTGGAATCTCATATCGTAAAGTTTTTTGACGAAAACCCGAGAGTTGAGATTGAAATTGAAAACATTGATCCGCCACAAGTGGCGGCGTAAATATTGCCTAAGGAGGAAAAATAATGGCACAAGTAGATTTCGTAAGTTTGAATGTATATTTCAAAATCAAAGACCCGAAAGACGCAAAGGACGATCTTTATGCGTCCGTATCTGTAAGTGATGTAAAAAATATTGGTGAATTAACCGGGGCACAAATTGCAGACGACATTCTTCGCGTTGTTCAAGACTTCGCTGAATCTGTTGGTGTGTCAATGGAGGATATAGATATCGTATCTGAAAGTGAATACGATGCAGCAACTGTAAGTGATGGCTTAGAAGTCGCCGACACCTCAAAAGAGGATGAGTGGAGCGATTTGTACAGGGGCTTCTACAACGCTTAAACAACTACGATAGTAGTAAAAGGAGATTTTCAAGATGTTATACATATTGCCGTTCTTTTTAGCTGGCATTGTAATTCTTGTTGTGGGTATTGTTTTTCTTTGCCAGGACTCCGACTGGGACATCCTACTTGTAGTGCTTGCGGTGCCAATTGTAATGATCGCTGGTTTAGTAGATGCTTATCGTTCAGATGTGTCTAAATATATTGATATTCAGCCACAGGATGCCGAAAGTGTGTCGGCAGTATTAGTACCTTTGGATACTGAAAAATCCAATAAATCGTACTTTACTACAGATGATGATAAAATCACATTCTGGATTGAAGACAAAGGCTCAAAGGAAATGAAATGTCAAACTGCCTCTATTGATAATGTGGTAGTTAAATATTGTGGGACAAAAGAAACCCCACATGTAGAAACTACTCCATCTAAATGCGTGCTGACAAGTAAACCTAATTTTTGGACATCAGCCACTGTGGACTGGGAATTATTGCACAAATACAATGTAGGTGATGTAATTTCTGATACAAAAGTGAATATGACAAAATCAGTAAAAATTACATATATTTTATATGTGCCCGAAGATTCTTCCATGAATGCAGTAAATTCAGTATCAAAATAAGGAGGACGTGTTTTGCTTATTGTAAATTTCTTTGGCGCGCCGGGTGCCGGTAAGTCAACGGGTGCAGCTTATGTATTCAGCCGCTTAAAAATGGCAGGTGTTCGCTGTGAACTGGCAACTGAGTTTGCGAAAGATGCTGTTTGGGAAAATAATCAAGAAGTTTTGCGCAATCAGATTAAAATTCTTGGTGAACAATACTTTAAAATTACGCGGTGCGAGGGTAAGGTTGATGTTCTCGTAACAGACTCTCCACTTATCAATAGCTATTATTACAATTCCGACCGCTCTTTGGGCGATGGGTTCAAACAATTGGTCTTTGATTTGTTCGGCAAATATGAGAATATGAATTTCTTCATCAATCGAACAAAGCCTTATGTTCAAGAGGGTAGAGTTCAAGACGAAGAAGAAAGCAATATTGTCGGAGAAGAACTAAAAGATACAATGATTGCCACAGGAATTCCATTTGAGGAATACAATGGCGACATTGAAGATTACGACAAAATCACACAGAGAGTGTTGTCTGTGATGCGCAATAGGGGACTGATTACGAAAGAAATTGCTGCCCTCGATCCGTTTGCAGATCGTTGCGAAAAGGACACTGAGGATGTTTCCTGTGATTCGTTTGAAGTAATTAAGAAGCCTACACATGGCGGTGTGTCTATTTATACGGACGGCGCTTGTTCCGGAAACCCCGGACCCGGCGGTTGGGGTGCTGTCATTATTTCTGATGGCGTTGAGCACGAACTAAGCAGCTCAAATCCGAGTACAACCAACAACCGCATGGAGCTTACTGCTGTAATTTCTGCGTTGCAGGCTATTGAACCGCAAGACAATATTAAGTTGATGTCTGATTCAAAATATGTATGCTCGGCCATCAATAATGGCTGGCTGGATAATTGGGTCAAGAATGGTTGGAAAACCGCAAGTAAGAAGCCGGTGCTTAACAAAGACTTGTGGGAAGAACTACTTGTACTTTTACGAGACCGCAAGGTTGATTTCAGCTGGGTTAAAGGACATCACGGGAATAAGTACAACGAACGATGCGATGCGTTGGCAACATCTGCCATTGGCTGAGTCATTCGATACTTAACAGAAATATAGTTAGCTGTCAGAATTCTTAGATCTGGAAATGCTGACAGCTATTTTTTTCAGATAGGGGGTGTAGAAATGTCAACATATGTAATGTCAGATATTCACGGCTGCTTTGATGAATTTATGCAAATGCTGGATTTAATTAGTTTTGGTTCGGCGGATGAATTGTATGTGCTGGGTGATGTTATTGATCGTGGCCCAGAGCCAATAAAATGTTTGCAATACTGTATGGATGCAGAAAATATTTACTTGTTGCTTGGAAATCACGAATATATGATGCGATGTGCTTATGAGTTAGGTGAAAAACGGTTGTGGTACGAAAATGGTGGTCGCGTCACACAACGACGGTTTTGTGCCTTGCCGCCCACTGAACGAAATATGTTATATATATATCTTACTAAGCGGCCTTGTTTTGCTCAACTCAAAGTAAATAATCACGAGTATGTTTTGGTTCATGCGGGGCTAACAAAAACTTGGTATTCTTCTGACACTCTTGCAGATGTACTTCTGAGGAGCAAAGACGATGAGAGTGTTATCTGGCAACGAAGTGAGTTCGAAACCGTGAATACGATGTTATCTTTGTTTCCGGACAAGACGCTGATTCATGGGCACACGCCTCTGGTAGATGGTGTTTGTGAACAGACAGCGAATGTACTTAATATCGACTGTGCATGTGTTTTTGGTCATAATCTTGCTTGTGTCAGATTAGAAGATCAAAAGGTGTATTATGTTTCTAAATCTAAAAATTAAGGCCACCGTTTGGTGGCCTTTTCTCTTGCACTTTCGGATCTTATTTGCTATACTATTTTTCGAATAATTTCGAAAGTGTGGCAATCTGATGATCAAAATTGTGAAAGAATACGATTGGAATTATGTGCTGGATAGTGGGATAGTGCTAACTCCGCAAGACTGGACAGGGGAATGCTATACAGTAGATAACAAACAATACTTTCCAGTCTTTAGATGTTATCCTGGAGATTACCACGAATTGAAGATTGTTGGTTTTGAGTTGTCTGATTTTCTGGCGAAAAAACATTCAGATATCAGTTGGTTTTGTGATTAACTAAATTTTGTCTGTACGTTGAAATGTGTTATAATTCTCTTGTGAATTGGCAAAAAAGAAAGGCGCCTAACGCTGCGCCAAAGAATCTTAGTTCTTTTTCTCCTTGCTTAATTTCATGAGCGTTACAATCTGAGTAATTGCGCCGATCCACGACGGGATTAGCGTAGCAATTATCACCCAGTTTTTGCAAACAAACTCAAAAATCTCCTTTCTCAAAATATGCGTTAGAATGGAAAGGAATGGCACAGGAGCATGTCACCACCTTTCAAATTGTATTTGGACTTTTGTCCGTTCTTAAAAACAATCGTCCAAACAGTGGCAACGACTCCATAATAACAAGTTTGTAAAATTTTGTCAATTCATTAAAGGCCCATAATGGGCCTTTCTTTTTTGTGCGCTTTCTTGTTTGTGGTATAATTATTATAAAGTCATATTTGAGCAGTTATCTTTTTTTTGAGATAGCTGCTTTTTTGTTTCATCAATAAACATTAAAATAGCGAAAGGAGAAAATTATGACTGAAAAAGAGTATCTTGGGTTGGTTACAAAGTGTAACCAGGCTGCTGATGCATATTATAATGAAGATGATCCGATTATGACGGATTATGATTATGATATGATGATGCAGAAGATCAAGAAGTATGAGAGAGAAAATCCGGATAAGATTGCCTCGCAGAGTATGACACAAAAAGTGTCAAATTCTGCGGGTAAATCCACATTTGAAAAGGTGCAACATGTTGTTCCGATGTTGTCTTTGGAGGATGTGTTCAATAAAGATGATATTGAAGCGTTTGTCCGTTCTTTTCCAAACAACACTGCGTTTTGTGTTGAAGAAAAAATCGACGGCTTATCTATGTCTGTTACCTATGTCAAAGGCGACCTTGTTCGGGCTGAAACACGTGGAGATGGCTATATTGGTGAAGATGTAACCGAAAATGCCAAACATATCTCCGGCATTCCTGTGCATTTGCCGACTGGAACTCGAGGCGGCACGATTCCAGAGATTCTGGAAGTGCGTTGTGAAGTCTATCTGCCGGTAAAGGATTTTGAAAGAATTAACGGAGAGCGTGAAGAGAACGGATTAAAGCTGTATAAAAACCCTCGTAATGCAGCTGCCGGTCTTTTACGCACGCACAATGTTGCAGAAATGAAAGACGCGGGACTTTCTGCTTTTGCGTTTAATGTGCAACGTGCTGAGTTCGTAGAGAAAGATTACTTCGATATTCACGGATATGCAAATTCACTCACTTCTTCTCACCACCTTGGCCTGACTTGTTTAATGGAGTGGGGCTTCAAAGTCGTAAGAAGTTCTTTCTGTTCTTCGTCTTATAATCCCAGGACTGCAACTATGAGTGATGTGGTTGTTCTTGTGCATGCGGCTATCGATGAGATTGAAAAACGGCGTGGAAAGTTACCTTATTGGATAGACGGAGCTGTGGTGAAGTTGGATAGTATTAAGTTGCGCAACTCTTTGGGCAATACGGCGAAGTGTCCTCGCTGGGCAAAGGCGTATAAGTACCCGCCGGAGGAGCGTCAAACAAAAATTCTGGACATCGTTTTACAGACTGGTAGAACAGGTCGCATTACACCCGTTGCTGTATTCAGTCCTGTAAATCTGGCTGGGACAACAGTAAATCGTGCCACACTGCACAACCAGGCAATTATTGACAAACTAGGCATCGATATTGGCGATGAAGTGATTGTTCGAAAAGCTGCTGAAATTATTCCGGAGATTGTTGCAGTTGTAAAGAAGAAAGACAAGAAGGCTTATAAGATTTCCGATCATGTCTGCCCGTCTTGCGGTGGGCCGCTTGTGTCTGACGATCTTGGCGATTCTTGGGTATGTAAAAACGCAGGTTGTCCCGCACAACTGTCTCGCTATGTTGAATTCTTTGCATCAAAAAGTTGTATGGATATTGATGGCCTTGGGCCAGCTCTTATTGATACATTTATCAAAAAAGGGTGGATCAATCGAGTAAGTGATATCTATCGTTTAAGCAGTCATTATGATGAACTGGTGGAAATGGATGGCTTCGGTGTAAAAGCAGCAGATAAGCTGTTAAAGAATATTGAAGCATCCAAAACGCGTGATATTGATTGTTTGATTAAGTCTCTTGGCATTCCAGGCGTTGGCAAACATATTGGCAAGATTCTCGCTCGAAACTACCCAGATATGTATGCCATCGAGATGCTTAGTGTCGATGAGCTGATGTCTTATGACGGAATTGGCGAAATTTCCGCAAATGCGATCCGTGATTTCTTTGCGAATTACGACACGTTGGCATCTGCAAGACAGCTTTATGGTCCTGGTCCTTACGGGGTCGGTCTGAATGCTGTATCTCTGTCGTTTTCAGATAATAAGACGTCTGCTGGTAAATTAGACGGAATGACCTTCGTCATCACCGGAACATTACCCTCAATGAAGCGCTCAGAGGCACAAAAAGCCATTGAGGATCTTGGAGGTAAAGTGAGTGGCTCTGTATCTAAAAAGACGAATTTTGTCCTTGCAGGCGATAATGCAGGAAGCAAACTAACAAAGGCTGAAAGTCTCGGCATTAAAATTATCGACGAGGCGAAATTCAAAAAAATGATTGCATAATTTTACAAGAGAAGCTCGAATGAGCTTCTCTTTTTTGTAATAGTAAAGGTATCGGAGGACCAATATGTCAAATTGGAAGGAATTCATTTATAACACAGATTTTTCAAAGCCAAATCTTGCCGAAATTCAAGCGCAGCTTAATCAAGCCACGCAAGGCTGCAATGTATATCCACCACAAGAACAAATTTTTTCAGCGTTTGACAAAACGCCATTGGATCAGGTTCGTGTAGTTATTTTAGGACAAGATCCGTATCACGAGGCCAATCAGGCAAATGGATTGGCATTTTCCGTCAATTCAGGAACAAAGACACCTCCTTCATTGCGAAATATTTTTAAAGAATTAAAAGATGACCTGGGTGGAGAATTGCGAACAAATACAGATTTGTCTGACTGGGCAGAGCAGGGCGTATTACTGCTCAATACCTTTCTGACCGTTATCGAGAGTCAAGCCAACTCAATGGCGAAATTGTGGGAGCCGTTTACAGATTCGGTGATTCGACTACTAAATGAACAGGAGCGGCCAATTGTGTTTGTTTTGTGGGGAAATAATGCCAGAAAAAAGAAGTCAATCATCGATGTGTCTCGGCATTATGTCATTGAGTCTGCACATCCAAGCCCGCTATCAGCAAATCGAGGCTTCTTTGGCAGTAAACCATTCAGCAAAACAAATCAAATTCTTAAACGACTTGGCGAAAACGAAATTTGCTGGGCGTAGATTCTTCTTGCAGAGGAGATGCCTTTGTGCTACAATGTGGCTTAGGAGATTTTGCCATGAGATATTTTTCCAGCCCAACAATCACAACTGAAAATTATATTGTTGGCAAGGCCGTTATCAATGGCCAATTGGAGACGGTTCTGCTGTCTGACAATGGTGAAAAAATACTCCAGTATGCATTTCGCTCGTCGTCATTTGAGCCTACGGAAGCAACACTCGTTAAAACAATAGTTGTAACCTCTGTTTTCGATGCAGCACTACAACAATTCATGGATCTTAAGTATTGAGAGAAGCTTCGGCTTCTCTCTTTTTTCTTATTATGATATAATTAAACTGTAAAGTGGTATTCTCTGACCTACAGAGAGCAAGTTTTACAAATATAAATATTATTTTGTTAAGAGTCATCGTGTTAAAACGGTGGCTCTATTTTTTTAGGAGGTTTTATGTTCAAATTAGATGATTTGAAAACTGGAGATCGAGTTGTTCTCAGAGATGGACGCTTTATGGTCGTTCTCAAAAATACAGCCGTCGGGAATGTTATCAGTAGTTTTGACGGCGGTTCGTTTATGGCATTAGGCAGCTATACGCAGTCACTCAAGGTTAAGAGAATTGACTCTCGTGAACCAGAGGAGAACGATAGAGATATTGTTAAGGTAATGCGTCCCTGTATGCCTGCACATCTGCTTTTGCCGTATTCTCCAACAACGATTACGGTGTATGAAGAAATGGTGTCAGAGGCAGCCATAGAGCGTGTAAAGGAGGCTTCGTGATGGTTTGGATTATTCTATTTGCAATCGCGTTTAGCTATTTCTGGACGTTCTCGGTGGCGCGCGCAGCATCTAAGAGAAGCAGGTCCGAAGAATACTGGGAGGAGGAAGATAGTATTGCAAAATGTTATTCTAACATTAGCAACAACAAAGCGAAGCACTAATCATGACGTAAGCTTTTGGGTTTGTACCTTGCGAGATGTAAAAAGTGGTAAAGAAATGCTGTTTGGCGGCTATTTTGAGGGCCCGCTCTCACGGCAGGCAGTAATGAACTGTGCGTTGATTGAGTCAGTGCAAAAACTCAAAAAGCCGGTGAATATCACGGTTTGCACCTCTCAAGGTCATGGTACTCGGTATTTCGAAGAAGCCATGAAAGACAATTGCAGCAAGCGCCATAAGTTTGTGTTTGAGAAAGCTGCAGAGTTAGAAACGCTCAAGGAGTATTTATCGGAGAGTGTTAAGGTATTCGCTGAATCTGATCAAGCACCGGACTTAACGCTAATTTCCCATAACGACTTCGATGAAGTTGCTTAACTTAACAAAAAGCCACATTTATTTGTGGCTTTTTCTTTTTTTTAAAAACATGATATAATTTTTATATAAGTTATAAACAAAAAGCAGTCATTCCGTTTTGGATTGGCTGCCTTTTGTTTTGTGGGGTTCCACAAAAATAAATTTCAGGAGAAAAGTTATGAAAGAAAAAGTAAAAAAGATTGTAACCGCGATCAGAACATTCATCGACAAACATTTTGAGGTGTTTTATTTCATTCTGTTTATCATCGCAGCTGCAATTTGTACAGTGGTGGTTAAGCATAAATGCTTGTTGCTGTACAACTGGCAATGCGTACTGATCGGCCTATTTTCAGCCAGTCCGTTCTACATTGTGCCGCTGGTTGGTAGCGCAATCAAATACTTTCTGCATTCTGACAAGAGTGCAGAGGTAAAGGAGAAGAAATGATGGCGAAGACAAAAAAACAACGGTCCAGCACAGCTGCTTGTTTGAGCAGAGCGTGTTACAGACCGCGTGTTGTTACAAACAAGAAAAAGGAAGCAAGTCGTAAGGCTTGCAGAGGAGGTAAATACTATGAATAAAGTTCAAGCCAGGCGGGTCCTGGAAAGCGAGGCAGATCTTCGCAGATCCGGTGTCCAGCAATCATTTGCGGGTATGAACCGGGTAGCAGATGCTATTGATGCACTGTGTGGCGTTGATGCATACTGCAGCGGGCGTTTAAGCCCTGCACTTTCTGCGTATTATGCAGATTGTCGTGGATACTGCCGCGATTTGCGGATCAATCCTTCTGATCTGGAAATTTCCAGAGAACTGAAGGATCTGGTTCGCTTCAGTTAAACAAAAAGAGCACCATTAGGTGCTCTTTTTTATTATATAATTGCAATTTCATTCTCATTTTTCACTTTTTGTAAAGTATGATATAATTATCAAGTAGTCATATTACACAAAAACAGAGTCATCTTTTCGGAGGTGGCTCTTTTTTCATTTCAAAAACATTATTTACTACAAGGAGGAAACTTTAATGGCAAAAGTTGAAAACATTGTGGAAGAGCCGATTATGGAGTTCTTTAACAAGAATTCATTTATGAAGGTGAAACCTGACGGATTTCGTATTGGACGTTTGTTGCTGTCTTTCGGCAATATGGACGACAATAAGAAATTGGTGCCCGGATCCAACATTGATTTTTGGTTGGATTTCAGAAAGGCGGGAGCTTATAATGCGCATAACCTGATACACGATATTATTTCAGGGAAACTTGCTGCTGAAATCAAAAAAGAAAAAAAAGACAGATTGGCAGTAAACCCAAAAGCAAAGTATGCACAGCCTGTCAGAAGTTATCCTGGCGGAGTTTCGGCACAAAAGGCCAAAGATAGAAACATCAGAACCGACGGAGCTGCTCAAGCGAAAATTCTGAAAATTCAAGGCGGTCTTAAACAACCTGTACTTATCAGTGTTGAAGAAGGGCCTGGAAGAGAAACAGAGCAAGGTTTAATTGTTCCCACATATAACGGTAAGCCTGAACAAATCGTTCGTGTTACTGTAACCTGGGACGATCTAAAGGCAATGGCTTTGGCAGTACAAATGCATTACAATGCATTTTTAGCCGGGCAGCATACAATGAAGGCGATTGCTGACGAAAAGAACGCAAGAAACAAAGCAAAGGAAAAATAAGGAGGGGCTATGCAAGAAAAAGAACAATATGAGCTGCGAATGCTGATGCATAGTTTGAGCACTATGGTTGAGAATTTGCAGGCTGCGCAAGAGATGGACTGTGTGCAAAGTATTTGCCAGCTTCACTATCCGGAACTGGCAGAAACACTTGTGGATGGCTGTCCGGAATGCGAACATAAGGGTAAGTGCCTAATGCTAGACATCGGTGATGCAATTGGTGCATTGGAGAATGCGATAAACGACATTGAGCGACAAACGAAAAATTAAACAAGAAGAGCTGCACTTATGTGTGGCTCTTTTTTCATGCCAAAATTTCTTAGAAATCTTCCATTATGGTATAATTTTCTTGTAATAAAAAGAAAGCAATCACCATTCGGTGGTTGCTTTTTTTGTTATTCTTTATAGTAAAAATATGGTATTAATTAAGAGATATATTACAAATAAGGGGAATTAACATGTATAGTGATTCAAAAAATTTATTATGGTTTTGTATAGCAGTAGGTGTCGGGGTCGTTGTCGTCGTACTAATTACGCTTCTTATCAAGTTATGCCTACATATATACGTCAAACACAAGAGTACGCGCTATCACCAACTCAAGACATTAAATGCCAATACACATTTTCATAATGTTGACGTGGAAAAATGGAGTGAGAGATTTGACACTAAGAAAAAATTTGATTCTTATGGTGCTACAAAATTCAAAAGAGAATTCTCTGGCGTAATTAACTCTCAATACGAGAAGTATTGTGAAATAATAAAACAATGTGAAGATGATTTAGCTTTGTATGATGAGTATTTGTCAAAGTATTTGAATATTGTAGATCAGGACAAAAATCCATCGCAGTTGAACGGTTCTCTGGCAAAAATCGAGCAAAAAATATTAGAAAGAAAATGTCTGCCGTCTCCAAAGGTGTTTTCTGCCGAGTGCAAATATCGTTATACTTCTCCTGCAGGTAGAAACTCATATTCGGCAACTACAACCATTTCGTATAATGAGTTTTTAGATTTGTGGCGGCAAATCACTAAATTAAAACGTGAACAAAAAGAACAGAAATATGCGCTACAACAAATGACGCAGAAAATGACGGAAAGGAAGAAAAAGCTACGGTTTCGGCCTGTTGAAGAGGTGCAAGAGTCTTGGATTGTGTCGGCTCCTGAAAAGGTAGGACTTAAATATTCGGATGCGCCTGGATGTTATGTCTTTTTGGTTTTTGATAAAAATTCGGTCGATGATGAAAGTAATATGAACTACAGAGATGTGTATGTTGGGCAGTCAATTAATGTAAACGCCCGCGTGCACAATCATATTACAGGAAAGGGAAATGGTGACATTTTTGCAGATATAAAAATGGGGAAACGAGTTTTGGTGGCTATTTGTTACATGTCGGCTGAAGAATTAAACCAGGCCGAAGTTTGGCTAATTCACTATTTTGATGCAGAACATTCTTACAATAAAACCAAGGGCGGAGCAACAATAAGACGATAATGACAAGAGTAATCAATAAGAAAGCTTTACAAAAAAAGGCGAACCTTCGGGCTCGCTTTTTCTTTTTGCCTTGTCTCAATTTGTTCAATACGATACAATTATTTTATATTTCAATGAAAGGAGGTGAAAAAATGGCTAAAATTGATAAGAACCAGCCATTACCATCGCATACAAAGCTTAGTTATGATGAATGCTATGCAAAGTTTGTACTGGAATATTGCTATCCTGAGAGATATGGTACGTTGTCTGTATTGGACAAACCAGATCTCCAAAATCGGAGTCTGGATATTGGTGTGGAAGTGACTGCAAGTGTATCTAAAAATTTCAAAGCTGCAGAATCTATCGGCTGTAAATTACCATACTTGAATAAAGATCAGTTTGAAAAGAACTGTAAAAAACTGGAAGATCTGCATGTAGAGTATCACGCCCAGGTGCTGATTCATCCGCCGGAACCAGTCTATTTTGGACCAACAATCGAAATGGTTGAGACAAAATTTGAAAAGCTAAATTCCGGTCATTATCAGCAACTTTCAACATATGATTTATTTGTGTGGGTGAATTTGTTTTTGGATGACGCAAAAACAAGGCATGAATTATTGGATAAATTTGTGTCAATGTGTGACAAGGAATGCAACTACAGTTTCATTTTTATTTACGCAATTGATACGCTTTATGCCTTTGATTTGTGCAACAAGCAGGTTAAGTGTTTTGAATTAAAGCAGCAAAATTATGATTTTGCCAGAAAGGCCAGACAAATGGTCGAAGATGCCGAAGCTGACCAATTATGATGTTGGTTGCGTTGAACGCAGTTGTAAGGGTAAAAAAAGCGAACCTTCGGGCTCGCTTTCTTCTTTTTAGTAAATTGCAGTATTAATAGGTAGCTAAAGCTTGTTAAATAGTGTATAATAATAAGCAAAAGGTTAATGACGCACTCTATTTTAGATGCTTTAAGGAGGACTTTGCGATTATGAATAATAACAACAATGGAAGAGAAATGCTTCATTTTTTCTTACAGGAAAATAAGATGAGCTTTTCTCAGTTTATTAGAACAATTAATTTTGCTAAACGTATGTCCGAGGCGCAATTGGATGATTGTATTGAAGCATATAAAAATGGAGAATTCAAAGAAGGATGGTATTAATCACTTTGGAACGACTATATCGCATACGCTGCTGCACAAGATATGCAATTTTGGGAGAGGCTCCACCCAAATAAAAAAACGGACGTCTCACGACGTCCGCCAACGGGGAAATATAAACCCGTTGTACCCTGTATTCTCTGTGTTGGCGCTAGCAACCACACATCAACAAAACACGTTGGGATGGTGAAACCAACATGATTGCAGATCGACAATACACCGTGATTGTCCAAAACACAGCAGGTGTCGAAAGAATACAGAGGGTCCCTTCTGTCTGATCCATTCAGATTTTCGCTAAATCTCATAAAAAACTACTCATCGAAATTTCTCATTTAGTCGGTAAGTATATTATAGCAAATTTTGGGTGCATTGTGAAGTACTAAATTTCTAGGAGCAGAGCAATATCTTATCCGATATGGCAAAATTCGCGATACTGTGTTGACAGTAGCTTTTTCTTTTGCGATAATGAAAGAAAATGGTGAGAGGAGAGAAAGAATGAATATTCTTCATTTAACACCTGAGGCTCATGAACTACTGCAGAACTGGGGCGAAGAGAATCGTCTGCTGGTGGATAATGTTTTGCCGTATAACAAATCTTATTTCAAAAAGCTGTGTTTGGACTACGGTTCTCAGTGTATGTTGGATTCTGAGGGGCCGTTGCGCGTATATATTGAGGCAAAACCACATCATGAAGAATTTCGGGCTAAATTTTGTGGAAAACAGATCACAAAAGGCAAGATTATACCAACAAAAAGACAGGATAGAGCAGATAATACACCAAACGCAACGATCCAGTTCCACGTTGAGGAAGGACTGGAAGATTATCATGTTGAGTTTGAGCACATTGTGAAGTTGCTCAGCATCGATTACGTTGTGTTTAATTATTTGATGATCTATGGTAATCTGGTGACAGGCAACACAACAACCGTTAATGCGAGAAGTGACGGCGAAGATAAACACTATTTTGTGAAAGAATACCAAGGCAATGTGTATGCGGTGTCTTCTCATACGCACAAATCTCCGGAAGGCATCTTTTCTGTTCGAGGACACTTCAGAAAATATAAGTCCGGCAAGGTCATTTGGATTGATGAATACTTGAAGGGAACGGACAAGAACGAATAGCTTTGGTCTTTGCACCATATATGTTATAATTAAATCATAATATTATAGTCTAAGCAGTCATCCACTTGTGGTTGGCTGCTTTTGTCATTCTAACATTCTAATGTAATCAGGAGAAAAAGTTATGTTAAATTGGGTTCTAAATGCTGCATTAATCGCTTTTGTTGTGATGATTGGATTTCGTATTATTCGAAAAGTTTTTCGTATTGCGTATTCTCTGGTAGCCTTGAAAATTGGTCTGGCTATTTGTGCAATGGCAGGACCGATGCTTGCAGCATGTTTGAGCAAACTTCATTTGCTGATTCCATTTATCAAATAGCAAATTTTGTTCGCACGCAAAATATGGTATAATTAAAGCGTAGTTATTTTCACAAAAGCAGTCATTCTTCGGAGTGGCTGCTTTTCTTGTGTGTAACAAAAAAATAAAGTCATTTTTGAGGAGGTAAGGAGAAAATGCTGAATAAGGATCAGCGACGTAGGATTGATGTGGCGAATTTTGTGATTTGGGAATGTGATAAAGCTAAACACCCGGTCACAAATCTGAAGTTGCAGCGAATTCTGTATCTGCTGTATGGGCAGTTTTGGAGCCGATACAAGGAAGAACTCTTTCCGGCATACTTTGTTGCGTGGAAATTGGGTCCTGTAGATCCGATTACACAAGATAACTTTTGCACTTGGACGGCTGATGGATTGCTGTCTGTGAAAAAGCAGGTGCGGCTGTATTGGTGCACAGACGAAGAACAAGACTTTGTAGTTGAGACCATTCATAAACTGAATAGCAGGGATCTGTGGATGCTTGTTCAGGACGTACAAAAGACAACGCCTTGGAAGCTGGCTTGGTCTAAAGGCAAGGGTTGGTCAATTCCAAACGAACAAATCCAGCGCTACTTTGGTTCCGCAAAAGTCTCTGCAAAGGTTAGAAAACCGTGTCCGTTTTGTGGTCAGGAGTACGTTGTGAGAGGAACAGATACATACTTCGACGGTATCAAGAACATCACCAATTTACCGGATGACAGCGTGTGTCTATATAAGAAAAAACACAAATACTACTTGCACATTGAGATCCCGGAGGACAAAAGTTTCAGTCGTATTTTCGGCGGTGACATTCCGGTTCGGTTTTGTCCTATGTGTGGTAGAGAATTGAAAGGAGAATGAGCGTGTTGAAAGAACTCGTAACAATGGACGAGGCTGTTACTCGTCTAAATCAAATCATAGACGCATTTTACGGCAGAGTAGATGCAGAGACAAATGCGTTCTTTGAGAAGCTTTCCGAAGAAATTATTGCAGCTGGCTTTGAGCGGGTTGCTAAAGAACATTTCCAGATTCAAGACGTGGATCCGGTAACACTCAAAACCTGTATTAAACTTTGGGACAGCATTAAAGTTTCCAGTTGGAATTTGCTTCCCGGAGACGAACCGATCATTTCTTGTGTTGCTAAATGCAGTAAAATGAGCAGAGAGATTTGCTTGATTGATGACTCTGGACAAGAGTTTTGGTTTGATTATCCTCTTGAAAAAATTTCAATATCTTGTCAAGATATGCGAATCAAAGCAGAGTAAGAAGAAAGGAGAAAAAATATGGAAACAAAGTCCTACGACTTTAACTGGATTCGATTTTTAAGCAATCATGTGCCTGTCAAAGTTTGTAACGAGGCTGATTTTGCTCAATTCAAAAGATTTCTTCTGTCAAAAGGACTAATCGGAATTCTGAAAGACGACTTAGAATTTAAAGATTGGGTGCTTTTGGCAATGGTCAATCACACAAATCCAAAGCTGTTTTTGTTCGAGTACAGCAATAGCAAAGGGTTGACCTGGAGTGATAACGAAGAAGACGCCATCGAGTGGTATGGTGAAATCTACAAGCCTGAAGACTTGTGGACGTAATATTAATGAAAGAGACTCCTTACGGGGTCTCTTTTTTGCTTTATGAAAAAATATGTTATAATTAAGTTAGAATAAAGTTAAACAAACTCATTAACTGATATTGTTTCAAAATTTATATATACAGGGCTGCTTCGCAAGTTGAAGATGCCCGCAACTTCCGTTTGGAAGTCCCGTAAGAGTTATATATTCTTGCGGTTTTATTTTTTTATGAGAGTTTACTCTCTGCTTAATATTAAATATAATTATAAAAATCCTCTTGCTTAAGAGGTAAAGGAGAAAAATATGATTAATTTTTTATCTGTAAGGAGCAATCCTGAACTTTCAGCAAGCAAAAATGCTTATGAAATATTCAAACGTTGCTGGATAAATCAACATATTGACGATATAACGATGACACAAACCGAAGCTCTTTATGAAAATGACGAGTCTAACAACAATCTTCACGAATGTGAAAATACAACAAAAAATATGTCATTTGATGAATATGTTGAAGAATATGGCTTTGCCAACGCTGAACTCTATCCTTCATATGATGAATTTTTTGATAATGATTTTGAAGATTTTCTTTTCATTCCTAAACTCGAAGAGGCAATTCTTGATAAAAATTCAGATGAAGTGTTACAATACATCTGTTATTCCTATCGAGTTTCCCAATTTTCGGGACAAGTAGTAATTCGTTTTTCAGAGATGTATTGTGATCAGGATTTATTTATAGATACGCTTCGTAGGTTAGGAATTAAAAAATTCATTCTCAATAATAGTGATCCTGATATTATCGATACTTTTAGAAGGAAAGGCTATTCTGTGACGCTGGATGAGTACAAAGTCGAGCTCTGGATCAGAGATTTTCGATAATTAAATTTCATTAAGAAGGATACGTTTGTATCCTTCTTTTTTTGTCTCTTCAGCAAAAATTAAACAACGGTTTAACCTGGGAAAATAAAGACAAAAAAGACTTCTTACGGGGTCTCTTTTTTTGCACGATCAAATATGCTACAATTAAACAAATGCTAAATGTCACGAATGGAGGTTTGATTATGAAAAAAATAATGTCTTGTAGCATGGCCCTTTTGTTAGGTGTTCTTTCATTTTTATGTGTTGGTATATCGGCATTTGCTGCAGAATCGACAACGCAGCTCTCATACGGTAATAATGTTTGCTATAACAAAGCGTATCATTATCATCATGAGCCGGACCCAGACTTAGATGATGATTACTATTATGACGGCATAAGGTATGAAAAGACAGAATTCAAATTTACAGCAAAAAAGGAAGGAATGTACTGGTTTGATGGAGAGGTTACAACAGAAAAGGAAAATTGCTATTTGATGAATTATTTTGAGGGCAGTCGTGGCTCCAGAGGGTTTTATGCTTATCTCAAAAGTGGAGAGTCTGTGTCGTTGCTAAGCGATCCGTTTAGAAGTTCGGATTCTCCAGAATTTGTGCCTGAAAAGTTCAGCGTCAAAATTTCAATACCGGATAAAGCAAAAATCGAAATGGGGGATTATACATACCGAAAAGCAGCAAATGACTTTGAAGTCAAAACAGGAAGAACTACGATAAAGGGTGTTTTCTTAACACGACCGGTAACGACAATCAGTAAATACGCATATGCGGATCAGCGGCAACTCACATCGTTAACGCTGCCTGCATCAATAAAGTATATTGATGATTACGCATTTGCTGGGTGTATAAGGCTGCAGAAAGTTGTGGCATTAAATAATAACTGCCACGTTGGAAATGAAATATTTCTGGGGTGTCCTGCAAATACACGTGTGTACGATCAAAACGGAAACGCAATTGTAGGATCTTGTAGCCACAAATACGCAGCAACGCTTGTTAAGGCGACGTTTTGGGATGACGGGTTGCGTAATCAGACATGTATTAAGTGCGGAAGTGAAGAGAATGTGTATATATCACGGGTTACAGTTGTAAAATTAGACAAATTGTCTACTGTCTATAACGGAAAGGCGCAAAAACCGTCTGTGACTGTGAAAGACAGCAAGGGTAGGACTCTGAAGAACGGCACGGATTACTCCGTGACATACCATAAGGGCATGAAGAATGTGGGCAAATACACCGTAAAGGTGACCCTCAAGGGTAATTACAGCGGCACAAAGAGTCTGACCTACAATATCAATCCAAAAGGCACCAGCGTGTCCAAAGTGAAAGCTGCCAAGAAAGGGTTTAAGGTGACCTGGAAAAAGCAGGCTGCCCAAACCACCGGCTACCAGGTGCAGTATAGTACCAGCAGCAAGTTTAAGAGCGCCAAGACGGTGACGATCAGCAAGAATAAGACGACTTCTAAGAGTGTGAGCAAGCTGTCAGCGAAGAAGAAGTATTATGTGCGGGTACGCACCTATAAAACGGTCAAGGTGAACGGCAAAAAGGTAATACTCTACTCCAGGTGGAGTAGGGCAAAGAGTGTAACCACTAAAAAATAAAGACAAAAGAGATTCCTTACGGGGCTCTTTTTTGTGTTTCATAAAATTGTGGTATAATTTTAATACAGTTATTTTGGAAAGGCAGTTATCATTTGATGACTGCTTTTTCTTTTTGCAGTAAAACAAAATGTAATGTGATAATCAAAAAAAGGAGAATTTTATATGGTCAGAATCATTGCAGATTTGATTTTGCTAATTTTAACCTTTATTATTTCAGGCGTTATTAGCTTGTTGGATCTCGGGGTTATAATTACAGCAATTCAAGAACAACGAACAAATCATTCGGATGCTGAAATCTATATAACAAACGAAGATATACCGGATTCTTGTTATTTTCAAACGGAAGAATACGATGAAGGTTTAACTCTTAAGGTTGTCCCGGCAAAAACGTTACCTAAAGGTTGGTGTTGGTTTCAGTATGATGATGGCTCTGGATACCTAAAAGGTCCGGATGGTAAGATGTTTTTTGATTATGATCAAGAAACAGGAGAATACAGAGCAACTGAGGACGATGCTTGGGGTGCTTGGCATGATTACGATCAGGCTCAAAGCATTCCTGGAAATGAAATGTCCGATTTTAAGGCTTTTGCTGAATGTTTCATTCGGCAAAATGTATTGTAAGGAGAAAATTCAATGAAAATCACACATCATCAAGAAAAAGTAGATCTGTTGTCCAAAATGCAAAACAGAGAACGTTTCAAAGCTGTTGATATAACAGACGGCGATATTGTTCGCTGCTGTGTTGAGCGAAACAATTCAGGCAATAACACAGTTTTTGTGTTTGCCAAAGGATCAAGTTGTAGGGGATATCGCTTCTCTGAGAATGTGTTCTTGAGAGAATACGACATTTTACAGCCGAGAGACTCGGAGGAAGTTAAATGGCACAGACGGATCAAGAAGGCCGTTCGGTGCTTGGAGGCGTCCGGTTTGTGGCCTGATGTTAAAAAGCAGTTTGAACAGCTTTTGACGGTCTCCTACGACGACAGGAAGGCAATCACCAAATTGTATTGGGACTGGCTCGACCATCAGCGTAGTCATCTGGAGACAGACACAGACGGAAACAGAAAAATAGTTTATAATTATGACCCCGGCTGGGAAAATCCGTTCGTGGATTGGGCGAAAAAATACCCGTTCATGTTTTCAAAAGATGAGCAAGGCGTATTTTGGCTCGATTGCAATTATATTTTTGAAATGAGCGATTGTAAGCTCAAGTCCATGTATTTCGGCAAAGGCCCCAATGCAAAAGTCAAAGAAGAAATTCGAGTTGCATTGGAAAACAAACAGGCGTATGATAGTGGTAGATACAGAACAAACTACGATGTTAATTTCACATATCGCCCGGAAGAGCAAAAGGCTTGGTATTCGGAAGAATACAAGAATTGCGGAAATGGGCACTACTATATTGCCTTGGATGCAAACAAAGCCGTGTTCGTAGAAAATGATTAAGGAGGAAAAATGAATATTTGTGTATTTGGCTCGGCCAGTGAAGACATTGGCGAACAGTATAAGAAAGACACGGAGGCAATCTGCAAAGCTCTTGCAGAATGCGGAAATAATCTGGTGTTTGGCGGCGGCGGTACCGGTTTGATGGGCGCTGCTGCTCGTGGTTTTGCCGCAGGTGGTGGCAATATCTACGGTTTCATTCCAACTTTTATCGTAGATAAGGATGTAGAACCGCCTTTCGACAAATGTACGTCGCTAGTAGAAACAAAAACTATGCATGAGCGTAAGCGAAACATGGAAGAATTGGCCGATGCATATCTGATTGTACCTGGTGGTATCGGGACCATGGAAGAATTTTTTGAAATTCTGGTAGCTCGTTCTTTGGGACAAGAGTCAAAGCCAATTGTGATGTATAATGCAGATGGCTATTTTGACGACATTCTGGCTTTTATCCAGAAGGCAGTCAGCAATGTGGAAATCCACGGGCTGGTGGATGTGAGAACAACACCTGAAGAAGTAATTCAAACTTTCAACTAAACAAAAAGGAGACCAAACGGTCTCCTTTTTGTTGTTTTCGTGTGTTTGAGGTATTAATAGGTAAAGGATGTTCTTTGTTGGAGGTGAAGTAGGTGCGAATTATTGATAAGAACAAAGATTTTTACGACTATTTGCAGGGAATATATCCGGATCGGCTTTTGGTGTTTGATCGCACAGGTTCGTTTGTGTTGACCAAACAAGCGTTGTGTGGTTGCATTCCTGAATATGCGCGTCGGCCTGGTTGCTTTGTGTTGTTACAGGTATGCAATACGTTTTGGTTGTATTATGCTCGCCGGGTACAGAGAAGTGATGTATCGATTTTGGAACGACAGGAATATAATTTTGAGTTAGTTGCATCTTGGAAGAATTATAACAAGCAGCGACAACTACTAAAGCTTGACCTGATCGACTTCTCTGCCAGAGATATATTTCCAAATAGCCGGATGTTCTGGAGGTACGAGGATAACAACAAGATGGCTACAGCTCTTGCTTCTGTGGACTTTTCTGAGAAAAAAGATCTGCTGATGACTGCTGTCGATACAGACAACTATCGGGTGCTGGAGAACCTAAATCGCTATGATACAAGAACGGGTTGGTGTAGTAATCTTCGAACAAAGTATCGCATTCGCATTCCGATTTTAAGTTCTTCCGGGTTGGTTGGTGGCATTGTCCCGTTGGAAATGTATCTGTCCATTGAAGAGTACTTGTCTTTTGAGAAAACTGCATCAGAGAGGACGGAATCTGTTGGATTAACAGATAAAGAGCGAATTGAAAATCATGGGTTCGATGTAAAACATTCGTTTAGAGGGAAGTGAGCAAATCTGGCTGGATTTTGCCAGATAACAAAATTGTGATATAATTATTTTGTTGTTAATTCTGTGGTGCTATGGTGTACTGCCGGTTATCAAAAAATACATATTATTTTTCAAAAAAGTCGTTCTGTTTCAGAACGGCTTTATTTTTTAAGGAGAAAATTCAATGACTTTAGAAGGTTCTGCGTTTAGTGTGCAGCTCACAAATGCTGAGATACGGAGTATTGCTGAAGCAATGCACGAGCGATATCTGAATCTTAGAAACCGCTATCGGGAAATTACCACCCCGGGTCCGGAGATAGAGTCAGTGTACAACGACATGCTTCTTGCACGCAATTTGAGAGATTCACTTGGCGCTCTGATTGGTCAAAGTTGGCTGGGCGAAGATTATTAAGGAGGAAAAACAAATGAATGAAGAGAAGGACTTGCAAGAGTTGCTGGCTGAAAAGGTGAAAGCCGAGTTTGATGCTTGGGTCGGAGATATCAGTAGAAACTGTGTAGATCAGGCGGATGATATTTTGGCCGAATATGCCTATGAGTATGTATATAAGCAAGAAATTGTAAGTAGTGTAAGGTGCTTGCACTTCAGCGACGAAGAGGCTCAAAGATTGTTAAGTTATCAGGGTCTGCTGGACTTTCTTTATGATGAGTGGATGTATTGCGATATTACAGCCATTGACGCATTAGAAGATTGTATTCTGGACACAGTGAAAAAGCTTTAACAAAAAAGAGGGCTCATTTCGGGCTCTCTTTTTTTCTTGTTTTGCAGCCGAAATCGAATGTGATATAATTATTGTATAAGTTAATTTAAGAACAGTTATCTTTTGCGATAGCTGTTCTTTTTTGTACTTATTACAAAAAAGGTTATAGATTTGAAAGGAGAATTCAATATGCTAAAAATCGATTTTGAATACAAAGATAAACTCTCACGCGGGAAGTGGTCCAAACAGTCCTGCGTTGTCAGTAGCGTAGACGAATGCAAGCGTATTTATGGTCTCGGCGTGGACTGTGAGTATCACATTTTGTCCGTGAAAGATGTTTCAGAAACGAAGTAAGGAGGAAGTAACATGAACGATACGTTCCCGACAATCATTGAACTTTTGACCGATACAGGCGGCACAAGATATGTTCATTTTCTTGGATATGGATACTATGTGGGCGAGCCAGATGATATGCCTTATCGAATTGTCGAATATACTGGGTTTGTTATCCCGCTCAAAGTGGCGTTAAAGTGTGGTATTCTGAAGTTCGAGGCAGAGTTTGGCGACCAGTACAAGCAATACGTTATCGACTGCTCAGAAAAAGAATTGCATACAATCTATCGCCAGTATGATAACGGTCATGCTCCGGAAGAAATTAAGCTGTGTGATGTTTCAATGGCTACGCCAGACGGAATGTACAGCGTATATGCGGAGGTATAAGTTGAGAAGAGGTCGAAGATACATATTGCGTAGTTTTGTATGCCCTGAGTGTGGGACACATATGGTTTTTCCAAAGAAGGCGAGTCTAACCACATGCAACGGACACATTAAACACGCATATTGCTATAAGTGCAAGAAAGTCGTCCCTTTCACTCAAAACGAATGGGGTCTGGTTGCTTGGAGGTAGGAGTGGAACAAAGAATTAAATTTGTCGATGCTGATTATCGAGAGATTTTCAGCATCAAGGATGGAGGAAAGATTAAAATGGTCTTTCCGGATGGCCTAACAGTGACGCTTGCTTGTCGATATGTAGATGATATACACATTCAAGTGGGGATCAACATATTCGATAAATTTGAGTTTGCTAGGGCCTGTAAGGAAGACGGTGCTACAATTGTGCCGATAGAAGAGTAAGGAGGTTATATTTTGGGTCAATATTACACACCCGTTGAAATTGTAAGTCTGGACGACGGAACGCACTTTGGAATCAACAGCTTTTCTTGTCAAGTGAAAGGGCTAGAATACAACGGCGTAAAGTTGATGGAACACTCCTGGTGGTATAATGAGTTTTTAGTTAATTTCTGCGCCAGACTCTACAAAAGAAGTAGAGAAAACAATAAGGAAACACATATTCTATGGCTTGGTGATTATGCAGATCTCAACTGTCTTTCGTCACTGGATGGGCTTTCAGTATGCTACGCTGGGATGCCCGATTCTTGGCTAAAGCAAGCATTACAGGATCCTGACCGTAAAGACGACGACATTGGCAATACCAATCCAGATTTCAGTCTAATGAATAAATTTCTTGTCAATACGACAAAACAAGAGTTCGTCAATTGTACAACATACTATAACTGCAATCGCGATGCAGATAATTGGTGTATTCATCCTCTTCCGCTATTAACTGCTGTTGGTAACGGGGAAGGCGGCGGTGACTATTTCGGTGTCAATAATGAGTTGGTTGGTCGATGGACCGGAGATGCGTTGTATATCGATGACGAAGAGCCTGTAGAGCCATTCAAAGAGATTTTTCCGATCTTTCGTGAAAAGTGGCAAAATTTCAAAGTATAAACAAAAGAGAGCCTTTGTTGGCTCTCTTTTTCTTTTGGTCAAAAATGTGTTATAATTTTGCTGTGGTTGGAAGGGAATCAATCACAAATAGCGAAGCGTGCAAGAGTTAAAAAAGAAAATCTTAATCAAAAGTCTCCTTTCTCAATATCTCCTTGTTGAGAATCTCCTTCTAATTCAGCAAGTCATTCACTTACTGTCTCGCGATATCAAAAGATACTGCAAATTCTTGTTAAAAATCAATTCTTTTGGTTAAGAGGGAAAATTATTGCTGCAATCCGAACGCGAGGATCGAGGTTGCAGCGGTGAAAAAGATGTTGGATAACTTGTTGTCATCCATGAGAAGTCCTAAGCCAAAACAAATAAGGCTCATGCTAAAAGCAAACAGACTTGTATACTCCTTCATCGGCATCCCCTCCTTGTTAGAAGATTTTGCACGCTTCTAACCTACGAGAGGCTAACTGTAGCATAAGATAATCACACGCTTTTGTCAATATACCGTAGCATATTTGCTGCGGTTTTTTCTTTTTTCTAAAACTGAGGTATTAATAGATATGACAGGTCGAAAATTTTCTCCTTTCAAATTTCTGCCGGTGCTGATATGTATTTGGCCTGTCTGTTCTCCTTTCTTTCTGTTTGCAGTACCGGCACTTGTGTTTTCAATTAACATTTAGGATACTTGTGTGATACAAGAAAAAAAGGTAGCCAAGGCTGCCTCAGAAAACAGACTTGTTCTGTTTTATCTTGGTTTGCAACGTCTGATGCGTCAGGCGTAGTTTTTTTGTCTCTCCATAATAGTACACCACAGTGGAGACAAAATTGCCACTATTATTTCACTAAAAATTCACTAAATTTTCACTAATTTTGCCTTTCCGGCTTAATCAATGCATGATTTTTTTGCTTTTCTAGTAATCGGGGTATTAATAGTTAGAATAGTTGCAAATTCCACAATAAGTTGGTATAATAATTTTGTAAGTTGCCAGGGCGAATAGTTCCTGGTCCGTATCAACGAAGAAAATGTTCAAAGGGAGAAATCATGAAACGAGTAAAACAAACATTTGCAGTGTTTTTGGCGTTGTTAATGCTAATTACAGCACTGCCGATCCAGGCAAGCGCAGCGAAAAGAATTGCAGCGCCGAGTGTGAGTATTTCAACAGGGGATAATGCATTCACTGTAAGTTGGAAAGCAGTAAAGGGCGCTTCTGCTTATGAGATTTACTACACCACTGACGCCAAATTCAAAAAGGGCATCAAAAAGACAAAGACTAAAAAGACGAATGCAACTGTTAAAAAGCTAAAGGGCTACAAAAAGTATTATGTGCGTGTAAAGACTTGTAAGGGCAAAAAGAAAAAACCCGCCTCTGCGTACAGTAAAACCGTTTCGGTTATTACAAACGTCAGACCGACGAGTATTAAGTCTTTGACGGCAGGGCAGGCCAGCTTTTCTGTAAAGCTTGGTGCAGCAAAAAACTGTAAATATCAATTGCAGTACGCAACAAACAGCAAATTCTCAGGTGCAAAGACCGTTAATAAAGATTACACCAACTTTGCCGTCACAAGACTCGGTAATTCTACAGGCAAGCCGGTGACGGTTTATGTTCGCGTGCGTTCTTATCGTGCGAACAAAGGCAGGAACGTCTACACTGCTTGGACCGGATCAAAGAAAGTAACAACAAAGCAGGTAACTTTTCCAAAAACTGCGAAAGTCGATAGTGTATCTACGGCTTTATCTGGAACGAAAGCATCATTGACTGTTGATTTCTTCCATTATGATGGGTTAACCACGGCGTATCGCGTACAGGTTGCTACGGATAACACATTTCGTAATGTTGTGCAAACAACTAAGTCTGTATCATCCAAAAGTGTCACTGTGAGCAACCTAAACCAAAATATGGTGTATTATTTCAGAGTTTGCTCTGTTCGTAATATGAACGGCATCGAATACGTGAGTGCCTGGGCTGCACCCAAGGACAATGTATTCAAGACTGGTTCTTCAATTGCAAAAGATGCTCCGCAAAATTTGATACTTAATTTAACAAGTGCAAACACAAACTGCAGTGCATCATGGAATACACCCAGCGGCACATTTGACTCCATTTCTTATGTAGTGCAGTACAGCACATCCTCGGCGTTTCCGAATGAAGATTATGCCACGACGACCATTAGCACAACAAATACACAGACATCGTTTGCGACTTCGTACAATTTCAATTATTTTGTTCGTGTAAAGGCTGTTGTGTATGTTGGCAAACAGCGCTATGAGACACCTTGGAGTTCTGTGCAGACTGTTCCAGTTAAAAATCCGTATGAGATTACGGATAGCGTAAAGATTTCTTCTGTGACTGCTACAAAAACCTCTGTAACGGCACAGTGGGCCGGTATTGCCAATGCAACCGGTTACGAAGTACAACTGGCTGCCAATAAAGACTTCACCAATAGTACGACACAAAAGACTTCTGCACTGAATGTAACATTCAATGATTTGATGGATGGCACCACCTATTATGTGCGCATTCGTGCTTACAATGACACCAGTGAAAAGGCTTACTATTCTTCATGGACAACACAGAGCGTAACGACTAAATCCGACGTGATTAATGAGGGGGTTGTTTTTACAACTGCCTATACAAAAAACGGGGGCCGCTGTGGTTACACTGTAAACAAACCATGCATTTATTCTGAAAAAATCATGGATTTATATGGAGATGAACATACTAATTATATTGCACTTCTTAAGCAAAGATATGCAGAAATTGGCATTAACAGTTCCATGAGTGATGTCGAAAAATTCGTGCTTATTGCAGATTGGATGTCTTGCAATTTAACATATGGCGAAGCTAATGCTGGAAGTGGTGTTGTTGGAAAGCGCTCACCGTATGACGGTCTTACAACAGGACGCGCTGTATGTTATGGATATGCTGGAATTTTTAATGATTTTTGCTATTTGGCAGGGGTGCCTTGTTATTACATGGTTTCTGATCCAGACCAAACTGCTTGGTATCACGCATACAATGCAATAAAGCTGCAAGGGAACTGGTATTTATTTGACCCTCAGAGTGGAGTCGGTATGCCTGAAGACCCTAATTCTGATGATCTGAAAGAATCAATATCTGAGAGTGAGGCTTGGGTTGCTATTAGAAGTTTTCAAGGAATGCATGATATGGCAACAGCGCTTCATCCAGCTTATGCTAAAATGGCTAACACGCAGTGCAAGCCGTTCGGGACTAATGCAACGCACAAGGCTCTCGACCCTATGTGGCTTACTGCATATAATACAGCGTACCATACGACAATTGTTTGCCGTAATTCCGACAAATTTCAACGCTTACAGCAATATGGATATTCTGTGATTGCAAAAAGCTGGTAATATCAACGAAAGCAGCACTATAAACAGTGCTGCTTTTTTTGCATGTAAAATTGAACAAAAATGTAATCAATTGAAAACATTGTCAAAATTTGTTGACAAATTGTTCACGGGGTGATAATATAGTGTGTGTCAGAGTGTTGCCCCACGTGTGAGCAGCAGTCATATAAAAAATTGAATAGTGCCTATTGGAGGCATTGCTTGGCTGAATATGCTCGGCGGTAGAAATGTGGCAAGATTCCTGACTTTACTTACTAAATCAGGATGAGCGTTTCCTTGTCCTGGTTTTTTACATACACCAGAAAAGGGGAAATTATCGTGTCAATATATATTACTTTTGATAGTATCACGTTAGAAGCCGTCGCTGCCCTGTTGACTATCATTGACATTGTTGTCAAATTCTTTGCTTAATAGGGTATTCGGCAAGGTTAACACCTGACAGCGGGGAGAAGGTAACTTCTTCCCGCTTTTATATTACGATTTAATAATCATGTTAAAACAACATAGTGACGGAAACAAATAAACGATCTCAGTTTTTTTGTCTCAATGCAGAAGCCAAGTGCTGCATAAAAAACTACATTTTGTTATACGATTCACTTGTACATTGTCCTAGTTGCGCAACAACCACAAAAAATATAAATCTTTAGATTTAAGTCGCATTTTTGAAATGTTAAAATCAATAAAATTAGTAAGCGCTGGTATTAAGCCAGCTGCTCCTGAAGCTCCAATTATTGCTTCAATTAATTTGTCTGCTGAGCTGAATGCCAACATAACGGCAGTGATTGTCGAAAGCGTCCCAATAGTTAGCCCTTTGATTAATTTTAGGCACTCTGACTTATAAAGATTTGTAATACTCCTTACCTGCCTATTTAATTCATACTCAAAATCAATCAGTTCATTTCTTTGGCACAAATCAACATTAACTATTTCTTTATCAAAGTACCGGCGGAACGTATTCAAGGAGTCTCTGTTTTCAAAAACAACATCTATGTATTTTTCTAACGGAACATCATAAAAGTATGGTATCTCTAAAGTCAAAATTTTATTGACATAATTATTTATATTATAATTTGTATCCCATGTAAGTCTTGATGCTGAAAAATGATCATATTTTATTAATGTATGGCCGCTCGAATGTATTTCTTCATAAAATACATTCGGATAATATTTGAGGAGCCCATTTTGCAATAATGGCAAGCTTTCTTTAAACCATCTCGGATAATCAAGCTGTGGCAAATGACAATATACATCATATTCAGATACTGCTCCATTTTTGGGGTTATAAAAGTCAAATTCTTTATCAATAGTGTGTGCTGTACATTCTCCAAATGTAATTGACAGCGGGTCTGGCAGTATTGTGGATAGTTTGACTATACGTTCGGCGTCAGCTTGCTCACGAATAACAAATACATTAGAATCACCATAAGTCAGAAACCCGCAACGATGAGCGGCATGAAGGTCGCGCGAAAGTGTTGCTAATGAATAATCGGAAACATATAGGTCGCTATTCGTTTTATAGCAAGAAATAAGATTATTAACGACTCTTGCATAATTGTCTGAGTTCACCTGCATTATTTTACCTCCGTAATCACATTTATTGCTGATTTGCATCGTCGATCTTCGAGCAGATTACCATTGCAGCTATACAACTGCATTATTTATGAGTTTACTCAGAAACATGTCTACAATAGCTTGTCACTAGTAATGGACGTTGAATCGTTGGCATGCTCGTCTGTTCTGTACACGCTGGAACGGCCTCGATAAAAGTGGTGGCGTGGTGGATGCGCTCGACAGTGCAGAATTTTCCAGTAGCTTGATTATTCTGCTCAATGAAGGTGTTAGCTTTGCCAAGCGGAATATGAAAACACGTTGGAAGAAAACCGTTAATTCACGTGTTGAAATGCCCGACTACTGCGAGCGGAACGTATTTGAGGCGCTTGTCAATGCGCTAATTCATCGTGATTATCTGATTTTGGGCAGTGAAGTTCACATCGACATTTATGATGACCGTCTTACCATTTATTCTCCAGGTGGTATGGCTGACGGTACGCGAATACAGGAGCGTGATTTGACCAACATTTCTTCTACACGTCGCAATCCTGTTCTTGCAGATGTTTTTGGACGACTGGGATACATGGAACGGCAAGGCAGTGGCTTTAAGAAAATCACGGAGACCTACCGCGCCGCTCACAATTACCGCGACGAGCTGGAGCCTGAATTTTATTCAGATGCCAGTTCTTTTCAAGTTACACTCTATAATCTAAATTATGGAACAGCGGCAATTGCAAGCAAGGTTGCGATTGAGGACAAAAATATTGCGATTGAGGTTGCGATTGACCGGCTGAACGCAAGCCAAGGTACGATTGCAAAGGCGAAAGCGGTATTTGCAAATATGGGCGCTGATGGCGTCTTTGGCCGATCTGACATCGCTGCTATCACAAAGGATTCCGTTACTGCCGAGGTAATCTCATCGCAAAACTGAGAAGTGCGGATTTGATTGAGCCTGTCAGAGGTTTCGGAAAGGGGAAATATAAATTTAAAGTACTGAAAAATATAGAGAGCAAGCGGGAAGGTTGTAATTCTGAAGATTTGACAGATTAATATCTAAGAGCGAAGCGCGGTTGCAAATCGGAATAAAAGCCTGATACTTTCACCTGCTCACAATCAGTAAAACTCTTTTTCACCAAATACACATTGGTGAATAATTGCTTTTTGTTTGATTGTTACATCTTAAACAAAAAGGGAACTCAGACAGAGTTCCCTTTGTTTTCGCTTTATATTAAGTAGTTGCTTTGCTGATATTTTGCGTGATAGCAACCTTGAAGAAATCGGATGTATTTTTCGATGTGCTGAGAAAGTTCGAATTTGTACTGCTCTGCAACTGGATCCAAAATCAATTCAACAGCAATTGTATCATTGGCCAACAGATAAGGGCTTAATCTACAGTTCCAATTTTTATTATTTTGCGCAGAACACCACGCCTGAACAAAGGCTCAGACGTGGATGAATGCGCATTTTAAATTTTTCTGCGGATGTAGTATTAATAAGTATAGGTGGCAAAAAAGAACATATATCATAATGGTTGAAACATTTTTTTGCTTGCAAAATTTCGCAAGGAGGTATAAACTGATGATGACTGATTCTGATATAAGGTGGAGAAATATGCATAAGGTTGTAGAAAGCTATTTGAAAGCATTCTGCAAAGAAATGTTCGTGAGTGCTGAAATAGACAAATCAAAACAATTTGAACTGTTTTCAAATTATTGTGTTGTGAAATCGTTTTATCCCGATGAAGTAAATGCCTATGAAATAACATCTGACAATGACGACGCAGGTATTGATGGTGTTTGCTTTTTGGTAGATGGAGAAATCGTAACAACTGTAGATGAAGCTAAAAGCGTTTTGCAGAGACCAAAACGCAGCATACCGGTTGATGTTTATTTCGTTCAAACCAAAACAAGCGAAACTTACGACCGTGGCCAAATTCTAAAATTCGGCGATGGCGTGTGCGATTTTGTATCCAATTCATCTAATTTGCCACAGGGGGACTTTTTGAAAAATCAAAAGGCTATTCTCGATTTGCTGGTAACAAATATATCAAAAATTGCAGGCGGAAGACCTATTGCTCATCTCAAATATGTATGTACAAGTAACAATGCCGTTGCTGCGGAAATTGAAGCAACGCGTAAAAATATAGTTTTCAATGTTGAAAGGACGGGCTTTTTTCAAAGCGTTGATTTCGATTTTGTTGGTCTGGAAGAGTTGATAGATCTTTGGAACAAAACGAGAGATCCAATTTCAGCGGTAATGCAAACGAAGCAGCTGTCACCTTATCCAGAAATGCCTGGGGTTACAGAGGCTTATTTAGCGGTTGTTCCGTTGAAAAGTTTTGTTGAAAGTGTTCTGATGGATAATGCCGGGCATTTGCGTACACACATATTCGAAGAGAATGTGCGTGCGTTTTTGGGCGAAGGCAATTCGGTAAACATGCAAATCAGAAATACACTTGCTGATCCTGAAGCGCAAAAACGGTTTGCTATTTTGAATAACGGAATTACAATTATTTCTCCGGATGTTCGTGTACAAAACGACAAGGTATCCTTGGAAAGCTACCAAATCGTGAATGGCTGCCAAACGAGTAATATCCTGTTTGAAAATTATGATGTTCTTTTACCGGGGTCTACTATAACTGTAAGAGTTATTGAGGCAACAAATCAGGATGTAATTGCAGATGTTGTGCGGGCAACGAACAGCCAGAGCAAGGTAGACGAAACACAGTTTATGTCGTTTTTTACGCTTACGCGGCGTCTAGAGCGATATTTCGCTGCCACATCGGACATCGCTGGAAAAGAAACGCAACTATACTTTGAACGTCGCGCTGGGCAATATAAAGACACAAATGTGGTGCAAAATCGTGTCTGTTCTATGTCGGAAACATTCCGCGCAGTGGGTGCCATGTTCTTACGCAAGCCGGAATTGGCATGTCGATACCCCAGTAGAATGGTGTCTGAATTACAGGAGCGATTGTTAGATGCAAACAATAAGGAAATTGCGTATTATGCTGCAGCACTTGCGCTCTATCGGTTCAAGCTTTTAGTGAGTAACGGTAGTATTCCTTTGAAATACTCTACTTATAGATGGCATATTCTCATGTTAATCGGGTGCATTGTGAGTAAGGGAACACTACCACCCATTCATAGCAAGAAAATCGAAGACATTTGTGCGGAAATTATAAAGATCTGCAGCCAGTCCGACGATAAGTGCGTCGCGCTGTTTTCAAAGGCGATTGAACTGCTGAATTCTGTCGGGCTCAAAGAATCGCGAGATGATCTACGATCTACAACTTATACTCAAAGTATTCTTCACTATTACAAAGAAAATGCTCAAAATAACACTTTGTGTGTGATAGAGTAATAGACAAAGAGCCTGCTGTGTGCAGGCTCTCTTTTTTTGCGATATGCTGTAATTGTGAGTGTGCTCTACCTGGTCCATTGACAGCAGTAGTTGCTTTTTCCGTTGCATTTGTTTTCTGTTTCAACGACCGGCATTTTGTAGTTTTGCAAAAATATGCTATAACTATTTTGTGATGGCATAAAGTGAATATCTCAACGCTGGGGCGCACACTTTGTGCGTCCCATATTTTATTTTAAGAAAGGGTGATCAAAGTGAATTCAAAAACAAAAAGAATCACGCACAAAATTTGGGCATGGATCTTAGCTGTGTTGACGGTGCTTTCATCTATGACATTGATGTTCCCGACGATTGCCGAGGCGGCAACAACCAGTAAGATCGTATCGTATTGGCCATCCGGTGGTTATTCACACCATCGGTTTGTGGTAAATGGCAAGGATGCATTCTGTATCAATTACGGAAATGCTTCTACAGGTTCGTTTAAGAAGACCTCAAAGACCAAAAGCTATTATAATAAGTTGGGGTCCGGTAAGCAAAACAAGATCAATCAAATCCTGACTTATGCTGCCAAGAGAGGATATTTGAATTATTCCGGTGGCGGAACTATTACTGTAAGCGGTAATAAGTTGCAAAAGAAAGATGTGTATTACTCCGCTATTCAGAGAGCCATTTGGCAAATCACTGATAAAAGTGCAGCTAATAATGGCCTTTCAAAGTGGTATAAAAGTGTAACAAAGAGTGCCTACAACGACATTATGAACAACTACTCAAAAATGCTGACAGCTGATGACGTACCTTCATTTAAGACTCCGACTTTGAAGGAAAGCGGTCACTGGGGAGCAACTGTCAAAGACAGAAATGGTATTCTGAATTCAACAGACTGGAAAATCACAAGTTATTCCGGATTGAAAAGCGCCTCTATTTCCGGAAGTTCACTGAAAGTATATGCTAAAAATTATTTTAGTGGAAACAAGACTGTAAAGCTGGCATCCAAATATAAGGTTTACGATTTGGATTCCAGTTATGCCGGTATTTTCGGCAGTCAGTATGCAATTATGACGGCTGGGGGAAACAAAACGCTGAATGCATCAATGAATGTGAAGGCACAAAAACCGACGCCGGATCCTGTACCAACACCAACTCAACATTTTGCTACCATTCAGGTAAAGAAAACAGACAATACAGGCAAAGTTCTTCAAGGTGTGAAATTCAAACTCACCTACACAGACCAAGACAAAATCAAATACACACAAATAAAAACAACGAACTCATCGGGCATTGTTTTCTTTGATAATGATGGGGATAAGTTCAATGTGTATAAAAATGACAAGGAAAACAATGGCAACCCATCAACAAAAATCCAATATACATTAGAGGAAATATCCAGTCCGGATGATTATTTCGTTGTTCCGGGTACAAGCAAACAAACATTCACACTTTCAACAGGACAGACATACAATGCAAAAACGCCGGGTTATAGCACTTGGGTGAATATCCCTAAGTTGGGAGACTTAAAGGTTGTTAAGTATGCAGAGAACACTGCCGGATCTTATGATTTTGGTAAAGATTTTACATTTAAGATTGTTAATACGACCACAAAGAAAGAATATACTTCTACAACCAATGCTAATGGCGAAGCGTATTTTTGCAATGTGCCGGTAGGTGAATATACACTATCCGAAGTTAATAAAGCGGCTTATATTCCCGCAGAGGCTCAGACCATTGATGTTGACTGGGACGGAAATACTTCCATGTCTAATCGTGAGTTCAGTACAGACCCATCTCAGTACACAGAGTCAAAAACGCTGAAATATACAGACGCAGGTATGCCGGAGTTTAATGGAGACGGTGTATTGCCTGATGTTGTACCTGATTATGGTGAAGATGAGGATCTGGGCGACCAGAGCGATGTTGAAGATAAGACTTTCGACTATAACATTACCGGCGGAACAATGATTTTGCACTTGCAGGATGAAATTGGCCAGCCGATTGCAGATGCCGAGTTTGTTCTAATCGCTTCTGATGGAAGTGAATTAACCACTTTCACAACAGATGCAAACGGTCAGGCAACAGTTGCTGGTTTGTATGGTGGCGAGTATAGTGTAAGACAAAAAACAACCAGAGACGATTGCTTTATTGATATTAACGCCTATGATTTTACTATTGAGGTTAATAACGATACCAAAGAACTGTATCTGATCAATGAAATTTCGGATCAAGAACCTGACGTAGATCCGGATGAACCAGAGGGTATCCCTGCCAACGCTTACACCTTCTATAACAATGTGAAGCGCGGGGATCTTCAAGTCGTCAAAACAGAAGAAGTTCTTGGACAAAATCCGTTAGAACAAGGGACAACGCAAAAGGGCGTTGGTTATAAGTTTACAGTAACCAGTGCTGCGGAGGATAACTCACTGGGCGTGAAGCTGGTCTATACAGTAACGACAGGTGCAGATGGTAAAGCTGCCTTATATGACATCCCAGTTGGAAAGTACACCGTAAGCGAAATTGAGACGCCGAATAAGTTTGTAAAGCCCGCTGACGCCGTTGTGACTGTAACTTGGGATAATCAAAAATCTTACACTATTGCCGGATCTGAAAAATTCAATGTAGGTGACGCAAGTCTACAGACTGAAACACTTGTAACGGTGAATATGAAAAACGCATTGGATCGTGTGTCCGTGTCCGGACATAAGGTGGATGAAAACGGTAAAATCATCCAGGGCGCGGTGTTTGGCATCTTTGATAAGAGCGCAACTGAGTTTACAAAAGAGAGCGCCCTTGCTACAAGTACAACAGATGAAAACGGTGACTTTTTGTTTACCAATGTGCCTCACGGTACATATCAAGTTGTAGAACTGTCTTGTCCAGAAGGATATTGCTTCACACAAGAGCCACAACAGGTGCTTGCAGATGGTTCAGAGCGTGTGATCTATCTAACCTTTGTAAATGAAACTGCAAAGGGCCAGATTAACATCACAAAGATCGGTGAAGGATTTACTTCCGTAGCTGAAGATGGCGATATTTATGTGCCTTTGTACGGTACAGTTGGCTTGCAGAATGTAACATTTGGCATTTATGCTGCAGAGGACATTGTTGCGCCAGATGGTACAGTGGTTTATAAGTCGGGCGAACTGGTTGAGAAAATTGTAACCGGCGAGGGTGGACTGGCAGCCACTTCCAAACCGCCTCTTGGCACATATCAGGTCGTGGAATTGGAAACCAATCCCGGATATCAGTTAAAGACTGATCCAATTACAGTTACATTGGTTTACAAAGACGCAACAACTCCACTTGTGTTGCAGACAATTACCGTTGAAAATCAAAGACAGAAATTGCATGTTGACCTAACAAAGGCTATGGAGGCAGATGAGGACTTCAATATCGGAAATAACGGAGAACTACAGGATGTTGTGTTTGGTCTTTACAGCAAAGACGAAATTACAGCTGCAGATGGCTCTGTTGTTCCGGTTGATGGGTTGCTGGGTACGGCAACTCCTGATGAAAACGGCCAGATCAACTTTGATGTGGATGTTCCTTATGGGCACGACTACTATGTGAAAGAAATCTCTACAAACGAAAAGTATGTGCTGGACGACGGCGCTTATGATGTCAGCTTCAATAATGTAAGTGCGACAGACGCTTCTATGACGGCTAATTTGAACACGAACTTTGAAGAGGGCAAGTTGGTTAACCACATTATTCGTGGAACAATTGTAATTACAAAAACAGACGTATCCACCGGAAAGGTAATTCCAAACTGCAAGATTGAGGTCCTGGACGCAGACAAGAATGTTGTTGCGCATGGGACAACAGACGTGAATGGTCAGGTTGCTTTTGTTCTGCCTTACGGAGACTATTATTACAGAGAATATGAAGCTCCAAAAGGCTACATTCTGGATACAACACCTCATAAGTTCTCAATCAAAGAAAACGGTGAAGTGTTGCAGGCAACTATGACAAACGAGGCTGAAGTTGTTCACAAGAAAAAGACAGGTATGTCTTTTGTGGATATGTTGGCACCGTCCGGTATTGCAGCATTGGGCATTGGCATTTATTTGTTGATGAACAAAAAAAGAAAGACTTCGTAACAATCTTTCAAGATAACAACCTTTCATAATTTGGAAAGAGCATGGCCATCAGGCTCTGCTCTTTTTCATGTAAAGTAAAATATGGGTTTTGTACCTGTGTAAATTCATAAGATTACAAACCTGATCTACGACTATACGTTTCCCAGTACTGTTTTGTACCTATGTAAATTAATAAGGGTCCAAATCCTCAAATTTACACAGCAGTAGGGTGTATCTGAACGCCTGAAGAGTCGAAATAAGCCATTTGAAAGAATGAGTGGTAATTTAAACAAGAAGAGCCAGCTTTAAGCTGGCTCTTTTCTTTTTATATAAA
>ERZ780223.125-NODE-125-length-86723-cov-11.487135_pt1 | contig 86723 bp, 107 predicted proteins | sample MGYA00511016_ERZ780223 | MGnify/ENA primary metagenome ERZ780223 (study PRJEB29588, sample SAMEA2159032) | human gut metagenome | biome: human gut; feature: human-associated habitat; material: faeces | place: Denmark | collected 2008/2010 ... | reverse complement strand
TACTTATTATTTTAATATTAGCTGAGGATCAATAGAAGGAGTCTTCTTTCACTCTAGCAGCTCCTGGTTGAGGTTTCTTCTTTGGTTTTCGTTTTATGTGAGTGTTATAGGCCATATCCAATTGCTTCACATTGAAATCCATGTTATTTACCTGATTGTAATTCAAAGCCTTTTCGATACATAATCTATATTCTGGCCAAAACTTCTGACCTAGTTTTACAGTAGTAGTCTTGGCATTGAATTTAGATACCATGAATCCAAATGTATCTGCATCATCCTTATCCTCGAATATATACATGTAGAATTTACTGAATTCCCTCATTACCTCATCTGTAGGTCTTACGGGAAGTAATAAATATCCATCAGTATATAAATCTTCAGATATTAAACATACCCACCATTTCTTTATACTAGGCTTTACCTTATACTTAAACCTTTCTCTTAGTTTAGTATGAACCCATTCTGGTACTTTCTCTAATAAGTAGTTGATATAAATCTTTTCTTTCTTATTGGCTCTTCTTTTGAAAGCAGAGGGTTGCTGTACTTGCCTGGGTAATATCCTAAAGTTATTCCATCTATCGAATTCTAATATCAAACCTAGAGAATGTTTATCCCATTCATTATCTGAACCCTGTAGTCTTCTTATATTTCTTTCTAGATTACGAGTATTTACCTTAGGAACTAATTGGGAGGCATCTCCAGTATTTAGTAGAGCCTCTTTCCTTTTCATCCTTTTTTCTATGCAAGCCTCGATATAATCCTGGAAGTTTCTTTCACATGGGCAATCTGGTCTAAATATTGACTCATGTATTTCGAAGAAATCCGAAAATAATCGGAAGAACTTTTCAGACCTTTCTTTTATTTCTAGGTACTTATAATGAGATAATTTTAATATCTCTCCAGCTTCCCAAGAGGATTTACTTTCTGATAACTGAAGAAAAAGGGACTGCTGCTCAGTTGGAGTCAAACAGTCCCATGCTTTCTTTTGGTATTCATTCATATTAACGCCTCCTTTTATTAATGTTCTCTTCTATCTTTTCAGAAGTAATAGAATTTGGGTCATAGTCAAAGTTATTACAATGTAATTTATCTGGGTCTGAATCCTGATATACACTGTAAAGAACACTGTCAAAATCAAGAGTTACTTCCATTTTACCATGTTCTGGGTAGATTAGTACTTTTACTGTTCTATTAGAGTAATTTACGTCTAATACTGTAGCATCTATACCTTCATAGGGATACCCTTTTAAAACGATATAATCACCAGGTTTTACATTCATAAGATCATCAACAGAGTATTTTTTATTTGCTTTTGCTAATCTTATGAACCTTCTTACATCTTTTCTAGAACAAGTTGCAACTAATGAAAAATCATCGAAGTCTTCAGCATTATCTATGCGTACCTTCTTTTTTCTTTCGTGCATTGTTTCAGTAGATTTAAGAAAGGTTCTTATACCTGAGATATTTCGTTTTAGTTTATTTAAAAAAGGCCTTGAGAAAGCATTTTCTGTAGGCATTCTCATAAAACCATAATTGAAAAGTATAGGAACAGATTCAAATACCATCTTACCCTTTACTGTTCTCTTAAGTATATCTAGAGTTGGGATAATAACCTTGATATTTTCGTATCCCTTTTCTTTTAACTCTTTCTCGATAAGGTGATAATACTTTCTTTCTAGGTAGAAGATTACATAGGAGTATGGGATACGTTTTTTCATATTACTGATTTTTTACGATTAACTTAGCTTGTTTGTGAATCATCTTGTACGGTACTTTTAATATTTCACTAGCCATGAATACCATAAGAGTATTCCCAGGTACTTGGATATACATTGATTTAGTGATATATTGAGCTATAACACTGCCCAGTTTGTAATCTACTACAAAGAAGAATTCTGCTGAAGGCATTGAATTATATCTCATACATAATATGGGTACTTTCTTTGCCCTTTTAGCATCTTTACTTGCTTGTTCCCAGAACTTTAATATATCACAGGATTTATTACCCAATAATACATGTTCGAATTTGATGTCTTTGTAGTTTTTACATTCTACCGAGATTTTACATCTATGGGCATGTCTTTCATCCTGACACATAATATCCGAAGACAAATCCCTACTCTGATGATTTGCACCAGAGTAGGGTGTTCTGCCGAATTTGAAAGAAGTCCATTCCGTAAACCATTTTGAGACTTTGAGTTCAAATCTAGAGCCTTTTTTCTTACTATTTGCCATAATTTCATTGTATTGTTTTATTATGAATAGTTATAGTACATCTTTGTAATAGCCCTCTTTATACTTCTTCCAAATTTTACTGATAGTTGGTGAAGTTACTCTATCTAAGCCTAATTCTTTAATTATCTCCAAGTTTTTCTTACCCAAAGTACGTAATCTAATAATATTACGAAATTGGACTTCGGTTATATTAGTATTTATTTGCCACCCGCGTTTACCAAGTATTGGATTATCACCCGTTTTAAATGGAGTAAACCATCTACCATCTCTTATCATTTGTTGCATATTATCTTTGTGAGTACCCCAATATAGATTATCTATAGAATCATTAGTTGGATCATTATCTATATGACAAACCTCTTTATAATGATTTGGGTTCTGAATCCATACCAAAGCCACTAGTTTATAACGATTCATTTTTATCTTACCTCTAACTTCATGTATTAAACTTGTTCTATACCTACCATTAGTAGAACTAAGATAAAATTTTTTCTTTATCCACTCATGTGACATGGTTTTACCTTTATACCTAGACCATAGATTACCTCTTTTAGAAATATAATACCCTGGAAACCCAGGTATGTTATCTTTTTTCATGACCATCCATAATTAGATATTCCTTTTACTTTCTCTATAGTAATGAGTTTCTGACCAAAGCTCAAACTATCCAAGTGAGTTATTAAGAATACTGATTTACCCATAGTTCTAGCTTTAATTAAAGAAGTTACTAATTCTACATTCTCTTTATCTAAAGCATCGAATACTTCATCCAAAAATAATAAATTAATCCCTTTACTTGCAGTTAAAGCTTCGTGCATTGCTAAAGCCATAATAAAATTCACTAAAGTCTTTTCTCCTCCTGATAGCTCATCATAATCAATAATGTGATTATCCCTTTCTATAAGGGTAACAAAATCCTTTCTAGTTGAATTGAGGTCGATATTAAACTCAATTTTAAAACCCAATACTTCTGAATAACTAGCTAGAGTACGATTTAATAAATGTAGGGATGAATCAAATAAATATGCCTTGATCCCATTATTACCAAGAGGGTCATTTATCAACCAGTTATAATTCTCTAACTCTAGTTCTCGGTTATGGTAATCTTCATCTACCTTTCTTAAATCCTTACGAATCTTTTTTAGTCTTTCTTTATATTTAGTAGACATTACCTTTAGTTTCTGATTCTTAAGGTCTTTTATTTCCTGGTCTATATCTGCCAAATCTGAAGCAATATCGGAACATTCTTTCACTAAAGTCTTATACTTACTGCAGTTAAATTCTAGTTCATCTAATCTCTCTACGGATTCTTCATATAAGCTTTGAAGTTCCTCCCTTTCTTTAAATGCTTTACTGATGGGAGTAAGCATTTTCAAGGCTTTCTTATATTGTTTATTCTTTATTAATTCTATGGACTCATCCACCAGTTCATTTAAGGGAGTACTTAGAGTTTCCTTGTTTATCTTAATTCGATTCTTTATCTCTTGTACTGCTTTGGTTTGATTTCTTACCTTTTGTTCTATTGCTACATCCACCTCATCTGAAATATGTTTTTGTTTTGCAATAAGTAACGCAGTTAGGTCTTTTCGTTCTTCCTTTAGTTTCCTAGATTTTTCTCTTAGATCTTTCTTAAAGGATTTCTCTCTTGACCTTAAATCAAAGTAAGCTTCTTTATTTGCCTCTAATTCTTTCTTTAGTGAAAGAGATTCAGATTCTAATTGATTAATCTCGTTTAAGATTACAGCTTTATCTTGATTAGCTATACCCTTTGCTAAATTTAGGTATTCTAAATCGAATACTTCCTCAAAAAGCTTTTTCTTATCCGAATTAGATTCTTGGATTAATCTCTTAATACCTTGACCAAACATGATAGAGTTCATGAATAACAGATAGGATAATCCTAGTTCTTTATTGATGGCATTCTGTAATTCATTCTTACCCTTGATATTAATAATCTCGGCATTTTTAATGATTATGAGTCTATCATTTCCTTTAGCACCATCCTCTAGGTAATCTTTAAATTTTTGACATCTGATTACCTTATATGAATCCTGGTTTTTCTGAAAAAATACTTCTACCATGGTACCTTTATAATCTTTGGGTTGGTATTCTTTCCAGGTATTTACTTCAGATACTCCCTTTATGTTTTTCCCATATAATGCCCATACTAAGGCATTCAGTAGAGTTGATTTCCCAAAACCATTTGGGGCTTTTATAAGAACTGTACAATCTTGGTTTAATTGTAAACTGAAGGAATCTATAGAACAAAATCCCTGTATATTTAACCTTGTGAATGTTAACATGATTCAGCTTTATTTAAAGTGTCAATTAAAAGTTGTTTCTTAGCATCATCTTTTATACCTTTTTCCCTTAGATACCTTTTTGCTAGAGTTTTCTTAGAAACTTGCTTAGTAATCTTATGGTTTGTATTTACTTGAATACTAGTTTTCTTGGGTAAAATGGTATAATAATTGCCATCATCCTTAATTTCATCTTCGGATTCAACATCTACGAATTTTGGGAATCCTTTCAATTCTACAAATTCCATAGATAAATCCGAATAAAGTTTCCAATATCCCAATTTACAATCTTTATCGGTTCTTCTCTGTTGTAAAGGAGCACCAATCATATAAACCTTCTTTGATAATCTTTGTGGTTTGTGTATATGACCACAAATAATTAAATCAAACCTATTCAGTACATTCAGATTTAGATTTTCTACTGAATCAATTTCTCTGCCATCCGTATCTTTTGCTCCAGGATAATCAGTATGAAGCATAAGGATATTATCAGCATTCTTATCAAGCTTTATATTTTTCAGATATTCAGATAAACCTACATTGTGATCTATGTAGGGTATACCGTATACTACTGCATTCATACCCAGACATCTTTTACCATAATCTAGGTTCACTATCCCAAATTGTTCTAAGAACTTAACCCATGAAAAAGGTTTATTACCTATAAAGCTAACTTTCTTTAAGTCGTGGTTTCCTGATATAGAGAATATCTCTACCTGGTTTTCTCTTAACTCTAATTCCTTAAATTTCTCATAGGTCAATTCCATAAGATCTTGATCCATAGTTTCTGGCTTATGGAAGAAATCTCCACAGAATAGTGCTGGGCAATCATACTCTTTACATTTCTCTTGTATAATCGACAAAACCCTGAAATGATTCAGGGTTCTTTTATTGTCTTCATTGAACTTAGCATATATATTAAGATGTAAATCCGAGAAGACTATTGCTATTACTTGTTTCTTCATATTAATCCAATCTTGACATTATCATGTGTATTCTGTCGTAGAAATCTAATTGGGGTACTACTAATATATCTATTACACTTAAAGTACTCCACTGAGTTAACAGGTTACCCATTATATCTGACATCTGAGCCTGATAATATCTATTTATGATTCTCTTCTTATTGTCTTCCATTGGCCATTCTTTCATATTGTACATACTCAATGGAAGGTATATCAATAAATCACACTGCTTGATAGTAAGATCTTTGCAAATATCTAAGAAAGCATCTACTTCACATTCGGGGATATTAGTAGATTGTTTATATATGAAATAAGCTGCTAAATCTACATAACTACGGTCTGTTACAAAAGTTTCTTTATCCTTGAAAAGCTTATTTCTCAGATTCAACAATTGATAATCCTTGTTTATGAGTTCTCCACATTCTTGGTGTAAAAACTCAGCATGGTGCATCTCTTTTGTATCTGGCATTAAATCTGACATACTACCAGATATAAAGGGTATACCATATTTGGTTTCTATGAACTTTGCCAAAGTGGTTTTTCCTATTCCACTTGGCCCTACAAACATAATTCTTTTCATGATAACAAATCTTTAAATGGTTTCATAAATTCATTTGTCATAAAGGATGCTAAAGAGTATTCGATACAGACTTCTTTGAATTTCTTGTATTTTATCTCCTTATTAGCAAACTTTTTCATAGGTAACTTGGATAATGGTACTTCTTTTTGAAATAATCTTAAATCTATAAGCTTCTTATTCCTTTCTGCAATCTCTACATGAGAAGTTTGATGATGATGCTCTAGAAATTTATCCAAAGTACCATATTCGTCCAATATTTTCCTAGCTTTTACAGGACCAATACCTGGTATACCTTTAATATCATCCGAAGTATCTCCCACCATTGAAAGGTAATCTACTGTTTCTTCAGGAGAATATCCGAATAGTTCCTTACAATTACCCTGATGAATCATCTCATCTTTTCTTGGATTGTTTATCTTTACGTCTTTACCGATAAGTTGATTAAAGTCCTTATCGGATGATATTATGATTACCTTCTCAGTGGGTTTTTTATTTAAAACTAGGTACGCTAAGAAATCATCTCCTTCATATTTAGTAGAATTATGCTTATCAAAAACATATTTAATTCTTAGGAGCTTAAGCATACCCATAATAATACGTTTTTGAGATTGAAGAGATTCATAATCTACTGAAATATTTTTCCTATGTCCCTTATAATCTGGTAACAAAGCATCTCTATAAGGAGAGTGTCCATTATCAAAAGTTATAATAACCTCATCTGGGTCCCACCTATGTAGGAACCCATGTAATGATCTAAAAAATCCGAATATTGCTCCACTTGGTTTTCCATCGGTAGACTTAAGCTTTTCGAATTTATAGAAACTTTGATGAAGTATATTCTCTCCATCTATTAGTAATATCGTTTTCTTACTCATCGTCTTCCTCCTCTTCGTCTTCTGATTCATTATAGGATTCGTATTCTACTCCATCTATGGGATAACAGTTTTCTGTAAGAGCTTCTAGTTTCTTACGAGTAGTACCAATGGTATTTATATCTGCTTTCCTTAAAAGCTTTCTTCTTAGATCATCATCTTCTTCCAAAAGCTTTTGAAATTTCTCTTCTCCTCTTGCAAGAGTTTTATCCTTGAGTTTATATACTCCACCAGAGGATTTAATGATTATATCATTTTCTACCAATACATCTTCTAATCCAAAGCATCTATCAAATCCAACCTCATGGAACTTAGGATTGAAGTATACTGGGCATTTGCTGATTGTAGGTCTTGGAGGAGCAACTTTATTTTTAATAAGTCGAACCGTGACGAGTTTCCCAGCTTTGCGTTCTTTACCCTTTTGCTTAACAGTGATAGATCTTCCTGAATAGAAAGCAGCTCTGATTGAAGCGTAGAACTTAAGTGCTGCGCCTCCTGTAGTTGTTGTATTATCTTTTCCGAATCCAACATTCAATGCAGTTCTTAATTGATTAATATAAATCTGTGTAACTCCCAGTCGATAAAATAATTCGCTTCTGATACGGAAGTATTTATACAAAGCCTTTGCTCTACCTCCCATCTCTGCTTTAGCATCCGTCATTTTTGAATCTATGTTATCTGCACAATCCATAGCAGCAACTGAATCTATTACCAGAAGTATGGGCTCATTGTGTATTAACTGAGATCTGAAATATAATGCTAAGTCTGCTACTGCATCCGCAACATTCTCAATACGAGTATCATTAACTACTGTAACTCTTTCTGGATCAACTCCATTAGTTTGAGCCCAGGAATTCATCCATGATTGTTCAGCATCTACCCATATTACATGCCCTCCCAGTTGTTGACATGAATAAGCAAAGTTGTAAGCTATAAGTGATTTACCAGAGGATTCTTCTCCTGCTACTTCTAGGATTTTACCAAATGGGATTCCTCCACCAAAGGTATAATTCAATGCAAAGAAAGTACTTGGTAACCATAGACCTGTTTCTTTTGTTTCAGAAGCAAGTACTATTGATGACCCATATTTCTTTAGTAATTCGTTTTTAGAGGGAACTTTTAAACCCACTTTTCCTTTTGCCATACTGTAATGTATTAACATAAATAAAGGAGATAACCAATTTCTTGAATTACCTCCTCTACCAACCATTTATAAAACCAATTTATCAAATATCTGACTTATACTTTCTCTTTTTCTTCTTAGGTTCATCATCATCCATGTAGTGATCCTTATGAATGCCTTTCTTTTTCTTCTTTGGTTTTTCATCCTCTTCATCAGAATCTCTTCCTTCTTTTAAGAATGATGCCAAAATTTCTTCCAGTTCATCGTAATCTTTAATCTGAGATCTTACTATGGATTCCAAATCTACGTTACCTGAATACTTCTTGTCAAGTTTAGTAGGTTTACATGCACGAGCTGAATATGTAGTATCATTCTTACCTGAACCAGAACGGATAATTTTTATATCGTATCCAGTTCTTGGGTCTGTCATATCTCCAGCTTCGTCTTCATCCAAGTAAAGGTCGATAATATCCTGGTATACTGATCTTGGGATTAATACTCCCTTATCTTTTCCTTCATAATCTACCTTAGTACCTTTCTCATCTGAATATACTATTCCACCCACTACGTATTTTCTTCTTGGTACCAGCATCTTTGCAAGTTCCTGGTCATCTGGGTCTTTTGAGTTTTTCAGTTCTTGGTACTTTTCCATAAATGGGCATGGTTCATCAAAAGTAGCCGGGGAAATAACTCCTCCCAAATCCTTATTAAGATAGAATTGAATCAATTCAATACCCAATTCCTGGTCATCTCCTGGAGATTTGATTCTCATTCTTAAAGTTCCCTCTTTAGGGAATACCAATCCACTACCATTACCCTTGGATTCTAATTGTTTTTTCCGGGCTAACATCTTATCTTTAGTAGTCATGCCACTAGAAGATAATTTCTTTTTCTTTTTGTCCTTATCTTTAATCATATCAATCTAAGTTATTGGGTTCTGAGTATGAAATCTCATTTAAAGCTAATACGGTGAACAGACCCTTTTCATAAAAGGGTTGTAATTCCTGAGGTAAACAGTTTTTATCGAATTGATGTTCTTTACCAGCATACAATCCATATTCGATTATACGACCAATTTCCACGTGGTCCTTGTAAGTTTGATATTCTTCTGTAATTACACCAGATTTAATAACAACACCCTTACGAGGAACTCCTTCCTTTACCATATCTGGGATAATAATACCAGAAGCAGTGGTATTAATCTCTTTGGGAGAATATACCAAGATTTTATTTTCTACGGGTAAACCTGGAATACTATTACCAAGCTTCTTAGCTACTAGAGTTGATATAAGTTGTAAATTATACATATTTATAAAATTTAGTTAGTAATCTTTTATAGTTCCTACTGTAACTTACGGATATTGGCATTAAGAGTTCTTAAGATGCCCTCTCTACTCTCATAAGCTTTACAGATAGCTATAAATTTATTAGCTTTAGCTGCAGCCTTTAGATACCTTTTGCAAATAGATTTATATTTGGGGTTTATATTAGCTTTATGAGATACGTAATCATTATTGAACCTCTCATTGGAATCTTTTATAAATACCCATGCAGCAGAATATGCTTCCTCTTTTTCTCTTGCTAAAGCATCTCTTTGTTTTATATACTTATCTCTTAATGAAGCAAGTATATAATAACTAGAGGGAGAATCCTTTAGCTGAGAATTTAATAAGTTCTCATTGATAGATAATTCCTTTTGAATATCTATTTCTAAGGTTCTACCCTCAAATACTACCTTAAGTTTATTTATATCGGTTTTCATCTTTCAACTTAAAAACGTTTTTCATATCTTCTGCAGAATACTGACCATTTTCGATATCTCTCTTAACTTGTAGGAAAGCAATCTTAGCCCTAGAATCTAATTTGGGATAACTAGTAAGGGATTGATATTTGTCTAACAGATTATACAGAGAGTATAATCGTAAAGGTAATCTATACCAGCAACTTCAAGTAATTTCATGAAGATTACATAAAATCTAAGAGTAGTATCATCAAAGCATTCTACTGTTTCTTCATCCATCTTAGAAAGTGAATGAGTTCTGAGTGATTCTATGTTTGAATTGAGAAATCTTATATGTTTTCGGATAGAGTTGATTAACCTTCGGTCTTCATGGTGAAGTCTTTTGTGTAATCTATCCAAAATTTCATCCATTTCTTGGAATGATTGTTCTAATACTCCAGATAACATGTAAGTTACATTGATTACCTTATCAGCCTCTTTCTTTAATGGGTCATTTTCCATAATCTAAAATTTTAATTAGTTATGTTGTCATAGTATCCTCTCTTATCGTTTCTGTAGGGGTAGATACTGAATCTGAATGCTTTATATGAGTTTTACAATTTGGGCATTGTATTACCTTAAATATATCACTATTCGATTTATCGTAAACTCTAAAAGCTTCGCTGGTATCATATTCAAATTCACAATCACATACTGGGCATTTAGCTCTCCACACCGTGGGACCGTTTAAAATCTTCTTCATGATTTTCGTAGTTTAACATTATGTTTTCTTAAAATACTATAAAGTAGTTTAGTGGATATCCTAAATTCTTCTAATATATCTTTTCTGGGTATTCCAATATTGTATTGATATATCAACTTATTTTCATCCACCTTTTTCTTCTTACGAAATGGGAATCTACCATCTCTTATACACTGTTGAGTATTATCTCTTGGAGTACCCCAATATAAATTACTTACCCGATTATTTAAAGGATTGTTATCCTTATGACATACTACTAAAGTATGATTATCATTTGGTAAATAAACTTCTGCAACTAATCTATGTCGATAGAAATTAGCTCTTTTACCAGAATCAGATATTAGATTATTAGATATATACCCAGTACTCTTTGCTACTGGTTTTATCAATCTCCAAGTACCACTATGAATAGAATATAATCGGCCATTCTTACATATGTGATATTTAGAGAATCCTTCAATAGGCATATTACTAATGTACTTTCTTTTCATATCCCTCTTTATATTTCTTTATCTCCTTCTTGAATATTTTAGGGTAATCTTTTATCTTTATATGTTTATATTTCTTATGCTCTTCCATGTACTCTTCTACTGAAAAATCGGGTTCGAGCATTTTTCTATAATCATATCCAGGAATAAAAGGTAGTTCTTCTGCCATCGATCTACCTATAACAAAGTCCATTTCCATATCTAGATCATCTATCTGAAAACCAAAATAGGGTTTAGTTAATGGGTTTCGATAAATTTGCCACATCTCATAAATACTCCATGTGTTTATGTTTTCTGGTTTAGTGATTTGATAATTAGCATCATGGACTAAGCATACTGATTTTGTAGAAGGTAATTTACCTTGTCTCATTAGGTAATATATTAAAATACTACCAAATAAGCACATATCAGAAGCTGCAGATTGACAAGGGAAATTCAAGGCTAATCGTAAAGCATAAGCTTCTTCTCCTCTATCTGAAGAATAAATTTGGGGTAATCTTCGTTTTCTACCAAATAAAGAAACTAAGTACCCATTCTTTCTAAGGAACTTCTCTTGTTTCTTTAAGAAGGTTTTTAACTTGGGATGTTGACCAAAGAATATATCCATTTCCTTTTGGGCTTCTTCTGGTGTAACTATGATACCCGATTTGGGGTCAGATAATTTTACTGCTAGTAATTTAGCACCAATACCATAAATAAGTCCAAATGCAATCTGTTTAGCTTGCTTTCTCCTTACCTTCCATATCTTATGATCTGGATGGTTTTCATCTTCATATATTTTTAAAGCTTCATCATAAGATACATGATATTTAGTAGCAGCAATTGCCAAATGAGGATCCTGACCTGAATTAAAAGCATTTAAGTAAGTTTCATCTCCAGATAAGTGAGCCATAATTCTTAACTCTGCCTGGCTAAAGTCACTAGCAATATAAAGGGTTCCTTTTGGAGCAACCAATTGTTTCTTTATATTTGGGTCTACTGATGTCTTGGGTATTTGCTGAGCATTGGGCTCTGCTGAAGATAATCTTCCCGATGTAGTTCCATGAATAAGGAATCTTCCGTGTAGTCTATCATCATCTTGAGTTTTCTCATGCCAACCCTCTATATAGGTTTTATACATTTTCTCTAAACCTCTCAACTCTAATAAACTATCTAGGAATACTGCTTTAGGTGAATCAGGTTTTTTAACTGTTAACCTTAAATTAGTGAGTGTTTCTTCATCTGTACTTGGATTACCAGTATCATTCTTTTTGATTACCTCGAAATTAAATCCTTCCTCTGAATACATTAATTGAGGTAAATCTACTGAACTACCTAAACTTACTGGTCTGATTAACTCTAATTCCTTTTTAGTAGTAAAAACTCCTGCCCTTATATTAGCAATCTTTTGTTCCCTAGATTGTATTTTTCTCTTATCTACTTCAGGATCTAAGTTTTCTATCTCTTTTTCTAAGCTAGCAATATATTTTTCAATTTTGGATTGATTATATCGTTTAGTAAACTTCTTTACTCTAGGTAAATTATATATTGCTTCCTTAGCTGCTTCTATCTTTGGTAAGTAAGAATCTAATAATTCTTGGTTGAATGCCCTGTCTACATATAAACCATTCTTTTCTACAGAAGTTAATACCCTAGAAGCAGTCATGATTAAATTACGATAAGTATTATATAATCCTAAGTCAATTAGCTTCTTTTCAAAGAAAAGCATTAATCGGAGAGTATAATCAGTATCTTGACATCCATAATGACAAAGTGGTTCTAATTCTTTTTTATCCCAGGGAATCTTATCGAATTTATCTTGCTTTTCATAATCTCCATATTCTGGTAAATACCTTCTTACCATGGACTTCAAATCATTGGGTTTTTCTTCATTCAAGAGATATTTAGCAAGCATACCATCCAAACATGCTCCTCGATAATAGATATTATACTTTTGAAATATCTGGTCATCAAACTTGTAGTTCCAAGCAACTTTAACTACTTCAGGATTTTCGATTATCTCTTCACCAAATTTACGAAGCATCTTTTTCCAATTCCAACCACTAGAAGTATACTTCTTTGTTTCGAAATGGTCTAAAGGTATAGAACATCCAAAACCCGGTTGAAAAGTTACTGATAATATAGTGGGTTTAAAAGATTTGTTATATATTGGCTCGGCATTTGTTTCAAAGTCTACAGAAGCATAACCAGTTTGCTTACAGCATTGGATAAGTTTCTTTAGCTCTTGTTTATTGGTTATAATCTTATATTTCGTTTCCATACTAGAAGTTTTTTAAATAAAATAAGGAAGTATATCTTCCCAGACCTACTTCCTTAAACCTGATATGAGTTACTTTAAATCATTTTGCGAAAATGACATCAAAACAAAATAGAAATAAAGCATGTATTATATGATAGTATCCTCAAATACTCTTAGAGAACTGGCTAACTTATCCCAGTCTTTTTGATAAGTATGTAATGAGTCTATGGTGTGATACAAATAACCTGGTTTTACTCCAACCTCTTTAGCTACATATTCCATTAGTCTCCATGCAAGGTATACATCATTACCAAAATGAGTAACAAAATCCGAACTTCTTTGATGATAACAGATATGTAATACCTTTTCTCCCTTACCATTCTCTCGGATAAGGAAATCATAATACATTGAGCATGGTATACGTTTACTTCCATGGTAATAAAGAGTATCATCTTCACCACTACCATTAAATATAGGTAATACCGCTTTACGAGTATCAGAATCTGATTTTAGTAATTGTATGGTATATGGAAGAATTGCCATCCTTTCGTTATAGGTATAATCAAATTTACCATTTACCAAGAACTGTTCCCATAAATCTTTTCTTAATTCCCAAGCTTTGCCCGGGTTAATTATCTCAGAAGTATTAATCCTTTCTTTAAACTCGGCATCTGCCCATTTCCTAGATCTTGAATAGAAGAATAGCCACGTTGGATCTTGCAAAGAAGTTAAGCAATATTGTTGGCAAATGATCTCTTTAGTTACAAAATCTTCATTACCTTCAATATTCTTATTCTGGTAAGTCTTTGGTTTTACAGTTTGACCATAACTGTTGAGTTCTCTGCCCATTTCAGACATTAACTCATAACTACTGCTATAAATTCTCATTTCTTCTGTTTTAAAAGTTTCTTCTTATATGCTTTACGTTGAGAGTAAGAAATCACATTCTCAGGATATTCAATATCTTCATATTCAAGAAGTAATTCCTTTGCTTTCATAGATTTATATGTTTCCTTATATAAATCTGGTCGAAGCACTTTAAAACTTCTAAAGAATACCTTAAAACTAGAGAAATCTTTCTCTTTACCGTTTTGAAATTTATCAAATACCTCATTCAACCTCTTTATCCAAGAATTTTCCTTATCAGTTCCCTTTAATACCTTCTTCAAAGGTTTATGAGTATGATACATCAGAAGTGTTTCTACATTCCCATACATTTGAGTGGCAAATAAATTGATTTGTACTGATTGTTCTGGTCCGTACACATATTCCGCCATTCGTTGTATTAGTAAGAAGTCGAAGATTAACCTTTTTGTTATCTCGGATGCCCTGATTACCATTGTAATAACAGGTATGTCTTCCCCAAATCGTTTGGAGAATGTAGCAGCAATTAAACATTGTTTACCGTTATCATGATGATTATTAAACATATAAGTAACGTTGTAATTCTGATTATACTTGGTTTTTAGTACTCTCAGCTTACTACGCAATAAATCAAGCTTATTGAAATCAATGTAATTGTTCAGTAAGCTTGTCCACTTAGTATCTTTATAATTGAAACATCTACCATAATCAAAATCTGGGTCTACCCAAGCTTTACGTATTTTTATAAATACGTTATATACCACAGCTACTCCACTGTTTGCGGTAGCACCTTTTGCAAATAAAGATGGTTCTAGTCTTAGAAATCCTTCATTTAACTTTTCCCATGCTTCTTGTGAAGTAGCAAATTCTAATGAATGGATTTGCTCTTCTGTATTAAGCTCTAAGCCATTTAATTGTTTATTCCAACCTGACACAAATACCTCCTTTCATTAATATTGTGTAGTGATTCTCCATTCATTCAACCGTTCTTTCTTGAAATACAGCTCGTATATACCCAATGGAGTAAATCCCATTATTGATAGGAATCCCATATAATAATAGAATGCCTCTACCAGCCTATCCTGGAATTCTAGTTCTTTAGTTATTACTGGTGACTGTTTCCATGTACGATTCTTAAGAGTATTTCTAGCAAGATTCAAAACATACACTATCTGAAACAAAATATTTTTCTCATCAGTATGCAAATTTGGACTCATTTCCTTGAATCCCTTTATATACTCGGAAGTTTTATCCTCAATTGTTTCGGATATTAGCTTGAAATTTTTGAATATACTACTAACGGCATCCATCTCTAAAATCATATGAATACCGAATGCCATTACGTCTTCTAAATTTTCTACTGCCTTTTGCCCTTTAGTCAGTTCTTTGTTTGCCCAACTATAGATATCCTCTGGCAATATATTAGCATATATCAAAGCTGATAAGAAGAATCCTATTGCATCTGCTTGTTCTTCATTAGCATTCTGTAGATTGTTGATTATCTGAATCTCTTCTATGTCGGTATATAAATTGGTATTCCATCCCTTGTTTTCTAGAATATCATTTATATTAGAAGTAGATTCATAACCCTCCATTAACTCCTCTACTACTTGAGATATAAGGGTTTTCATAAGAGATTGATTTTTAGTACTGTTAATATCCATGGGATATTCTGGTAACCTTTCTAAGGGTTTATAACAGTCTAATTGACGATAGCCAATCTCATACATATTCTCAAGTTCAAGCCCCTGTTTAATTTCAGGGGCTTTTTCTTTCAGATTAGAAATATCCATAGTAACTATTCTTTTTCTGGTACTGTATGATAAGAGAATAAATGTAATACTTGAACCAATACGCTTCCAGCTTCGATTCCAATGATTTCAGAAGTTGGGTTGAATACACTTACCACTACTTCATCTCCGGGAATTTGACCAAGTACTTCTATACCGTATACTAAACCACTGTTGATAGAATTAGTTTCTTCATTTGCAGCTTTCAGTACAGACTTAACTGGAGTGAATTCTTCAATATGAATACCGGTTGGGATTAATAACCTGGTGTTCTGACCAAGAACGATAGTTTTAATATGACCCTCACTGTTTCTATCTAAGTCGAAAGATACTTTACCGAATCCTTGTGGATTGAAGATTCTATTCAACCAGTTCCATTTCTGTTTGATTACTCCGTTATTGTATTCCATGAGAATATCAATCGTAAGATCTTCAGGAAGATACAGATAGAATCCCTGGTCTGCTTTCTTGGGATATTTTACCTTTCTTGATACGGTATACTTTATATGAGAGTTCTCTATCAGTTGAAGTCTCCTTTCGTGATCTTCTACTTTAACTTCTAGAGTTTTAATCCGTTCCTCATGATTATTTAGTTTAGATTCTGCAGTATCTAATCTAGTATCAAGATTATGTATCTCGGTAGTATGTCCGTTCACTACACTGTTTAAAGTTGAGTATCGATTCTCTAATACCGATATTCTATTCGCTAGTTCATCTAAAGTTGCCATATATTATGATTATTAATTGGTTGATCCGAATCCGTTATTACCTCTTGTTCCCCAATACTGAGCATCATTATAGAATTCTTCATTAGTTACTTCTTCTGGTTCTGTAAGATAAATTGGTACATGAATAAACTGTACTAACTTGGTTCCAGCTTCTATTACTTGAATCTCATGAGAAGTATTATATACACCTATGTGAATTTCTCCGGTATAGGGAGAATCTACTATCTCAGCAGTATAGATAAGCCCCATCTTAGTTGATATACCAGATTTGTTTGCTGCCATCAGCATAGAAGACCTTGGTTCTAATAAACCCATGATACCTGATGGGATCAGTATTCTGGTGAATGGGTAAATGTAGATGAATTGTACTTGGTTATTTGGGTTATATTCAAGTCTTACTTTACCAGGTTCCGGTGTTTCAGAATGGAACATTAATTTGGGATTAGCATTTACTAAATCCTGTAGAGTTAAATCTTCAGGGATATAGAAATCTAATCCGGCATCTCCTTCGTTTCCTCTTGATGGAGATTTTACGTCTCTTACTTTGATAAATCTTAATCTGTTCATATTATATTGCATTGTTTTAAAAGTTGGCCATAAGTTAATGTTGATGGATCTCCCTTGTGAATACCAAGAGAGTTCATCATCCTCCTTACATCTCTGCTTCCATTGCCGCATACATTAGCAAGTATATCCTCTTGTTTCACATAGTAATTTGGGTTGTTAAGGTATACCTTGAACATAGCCCATATCATTTCTATTTTTTGCATTCTTTATAAAGTTCTCTAATACGTTTTCTTGGTACTTCGAATTTCTCAACGGTTTTGGTAATAACTTCTTTTCTGTCTTTCCCTTTCCGAATCAAGCCTCGGATGTATTTCTTGATACCAACTGTGTCTTCTAATACATCCAAATCCTTGTATTGATTCTTCTGTTCTAGCTCTTTCCTTGTGATGTTCATATTCTGTGACATCTTGAATGCACATAATTCTGAGTCTCCGCATAGTTTACATTCTTTAGTTGATAAGTCATAACCAATACCAAAACAGGGGTCTGAATTAGAACCTAGTTCTGCAATATTAATAGGTTCTAAGGGATCCTGATTCTTGATATCAGGTAAAGTTTGTTTCTTCTTTGCCATAATTCCCAATTTAAAATTCTTTATGATAATATCTTATGATTTGAACATCCATCATCTCATCTTGATACAGAGTAATATATGAATGTCCTATACCATTTATAAATAGTTCCCTGATAGACAGAAGAATGGGTGGTACTTCTATTTCAGAAGTATATATCTGAACTTTGATTACTAACCCAGATTGAAAATGAATCATAAAATAATATCGAACTTCATCAGGCTTATCCCTGGATTTTTTGATAGGAGTTATATATTCTATTCCTATACCATTGAATATATGTTCTGGAGGTATTACAGAACAATTGAATAATGATTTGATTTTTTGTAGAATCTTCATTGTTTATGATTATTAATGGTTAATGCCTCTTAACGTAACATGTAATATACCTTTCCTCCTACGGAGAAAAAGTATATACTCATAGTCAGAAATTATTATCCTTGAAAAGGCTTATGTCTAAGGTACTTATCCCAGAGCTTACTTAACCGGATAACTTTAAGTCCTTGATCTTGATAATACTTTCTTCTATGATTCCCATGCCTACTTAAATAATTCCCAGGATAATGTAAATCATCTAGGTAAACTTTGGATTTGGATTCATCCTTTCTTACCAATCGTCCTAAGAACTGAATTGATTTTTCTTGAGAATCCATACTGGCAGTATTCAACAGATATCTGAGCTTAGGAAAGTTTTTACCTCGAGCAATAATTGTAGTTGATACAAGGATATCTATTTTACCCTCCCTAAAATCCTTCATTATCTGTTGTCTTAATTTAGTAGGAGTATTAACATGCACATAAGCAATATTATGGGTATTATCTAGTCTTTCTTTAAAGAATTTATATAGATTTTCACAATGTGCAATATGCTTACATACTACGAGAGCAGGATATCTACCTTGATTAAGGTTCCATTTCAACCTATCTAATGCCATGGTCCAGGCAATCTTATTATTGGTAATGGAATCATCATATATTTCATTATAGGACATACAATCTGATTCCCAATTACCAAACCAAGGTTTACCTTCTACTGTTTTTACAATTGTCTTTGTTGAATACCCTTTCTTAATCGAGTCCTTAAGTTTAAACTCTGCTATTACATCGCCAAAGAAACAACGTAAATTCATATTCTTAACTTTATCCTTGGCAAGCTTACTCATATAAATGGTACCAGATAATCCGATTCTAACTCGGGTATTAAATAACCTAGTGATCACATTCTGATATTGCTTACTACCTCCTTGGTCAGCTTCATCGATTAGTACCATATCAATCTTAGCAAGTTCATTCTGATAATATTTCATATTCCGAGAAATAGATTGAACCATACCAATGGTAAAATTACTCCAGTTTAAAACTTTACCTTGAACAAAGGTAATATCTTCTCCCGGTAGATATTGCTTAAATTCATCTCTAGCTTGATTTAACCAATCGGAGTCATTAGTTATAAGCAAAGTCTTTAACTGCTTCTTATAGGATAAATATAAAGCAGACATAATCAGAGTTTTACCTGCATTTACTGTATAATCTAATACCCCAATCTGAAAAGGTGTTTCACCTAGTTTATTAGATAAGATTGCCTTAACAGCTTTCTCTTGTTCGGGTCTTAATTTATACTTACCTATCTGAGTTACAACTTTACTGACTTTAGGTAAAGGTTGTCTCATATCTACTATGATAGGCTTACTTCCAAGTTCAATACATCTTTTATATACTGAAGGAAGTAAGCCTATCTTAAATTGACCAGTCTTGGTTATATACTTTATTTTGCCATCCCAGTTTTGCATACCCCGTTGCCTAGTACGGAGGTAAAAGGCATTGGGGTGTCTGATAGCAAATTCGTTATATAACTTCATTGCATATTTTAGGGGTATATCTAATTCTGCAACGTTACAATTACGAATTATGATTTTCATATGATTACTGTTACTGATTTACATTTCTTAGGTTCGTCATCGGAATCCTCGTATTCTTTCAGAGCTTTCTTTAAAAGAGAAATGTGATATTCTTCATCAGCAATGAATTTCTGGATAAGATAGGTAACTGGAATATAATCACTTCTCTTTATATACTCTTCTTTGTTATTCAGAGAATCGAATACTTTTTGATATTCTTCTAGAGTTTCTTTCTCTGATTGTAATGATAATCTTAAAGCAGATTCTGCTGAAGTACCAAGATCTATTATAGGATGTACGGTTAACTGGTTATTTCCTGGGATATCGGTATCCATTACATCGGAAGCCTTTAATAAGAAGTCTCCCAGTTTATCATAATGTACCATCTCTACTAATCCGATACCCAGCATTAATTCTCCTATTTCTCCAAACCTAGCTTGATGCTGAGTATACATAAGGATTGAGGCTAATTCTGAATACCTAGTATTTTTGTATAAATCATATAAGGGTAAGATTATTTCCTTAGGCCATTTCTGAACCCTAGAAATATCTGGGTACTCTACTTTGCTATCGGAATAATCCAAAGCATTTACAGTGGCTTCTGCCATCTCCTCTAAACGATTTTTAAAAGCTTTCATAATTTATTAATTTTTGACCAGAGGCTTCCCTCTACTTTAGGTTCCTCTGATTGTGAATGATTCTTATGTTTAAATAGGTATTTATTATACCTTTCGATAGCCTTGTCATTATACATCTGACTAGGTTCAGGTAAACCATTACACCAAGCAAGAGATTCGAATTGAGCATCGATAAATTGGGTGGGATCCCATCCTTTCTCAGATAAGAATTTATCTAGCCTTACAAAGTGTATATACTTATCTGGTTGATTAACAAATGATTCGTATATACCAGTAACATCTGCTACCATTTTTATGAAGTAATCATGGATAGCTTTAGCATTACCAGAATCATCTTCCATTTCCAAAGTAGCAGAATATAAATCTGATATCTTTTCTGACATAACCGATAACCTGTTTAAAAGATTATTGTAATTACCATCCATTTTCTTGATACCAAGTTCGATGTATTTGATAAAACCTTCCCGGGTATCTAATTGGAAATCTTCACAGAATTGATTACATAGCTCTGCTATCTTTTTACATACTGCCCAATTTCTTGGTTCTGTTTCTCTTATTTTTCTAACTCCTCTATGCTTTAGTTTTATACGAGTTGCATATATAATATCAGCAACTAAAGCAGCATCTCCCTTAGATGCTAGTAAAATGTTAGAAACTTTCTTAGTTGTCTTATTGTTTGTAACAACTACAACTCTAGTATTTATTGCTTCCTTACGAGCAATAACAAAGAAAGCATCAATCGGAAAATTATATACCTCTAACTGAGATAGGATTTTTTCGAATTGATGCTTAGTTATATGAATAGAGGGGTCTCTCATACTATTCTCTTTCTAAGTTTACCGCACTTCTTACATTTTAATAGGATTTTCCAACCATCAATATATTCAACTCTATATATATTGCCTCCCAATCATGAAGGCACAAATATTTGGCTTTTATAGCTTCTAATAATTGTTTCATATTCGATTCCCATAATATTTATAAATACATTCTCCAGTTTCTTTAAACCGTTCATAAGCCTTTTTAGTAGTAATAGCAATTGGATGCCATCCCCAATAATATAATCATTTGGAGCATACCATTCTTCTACTACGTAATAAGTTTGAAACATTCCAATAGTGCCTCCCTCATAATTAAAAGGAAAGAACCAATTCCTACGTTTAACTATTCTATGTTCATTTAATTTAGGCATATCTTTATATTTTTAAGTTATATATTATAATAGGAAATCCTTATTTCAATAGGCTACGGTTTTTAAGTATTCTTCTAATTGAGGTAGAAGACTTTAACCTTAGCCTTAATTGTATATCCTTTATATTAAGACCTTTATAATATAAACGTAATACTCTACGTTCTTTTCTTAGCGATAATTTATTATGGGGAGGCTTATTGTAATTTGGATGATTAGGTCCACTTGGGTGTTCTAAGAAATGGAAGGAATTATTCTTTATAGAATCCTTAACATTGTCTTTTTGTGTACCCCAAGCTAAATTTGCTAATCTATTATCTAAGGGGTTATCATTTAGATGTCTAACTATTGGGTAATTATTAGGATTAGGTATATAAGCCATAGCTACTAGCCTATGTAAATACCCATAAACATATTTGCCTTCGTCGTTCAAAAGTGATTGAGTATACTTCTTCCTCTTCTTACTCTCTAAAAGTCTGAAGGGTTTCTTTACCCAACCCTTGTTTAAAGTTTTAAAATACAGTATACCTCCTTTGGTAATATAATATCGGGATAAGCCCCATCTTGACAGATTACTTTTCATTCCGTAACTTAATTAAATCTTGATAACTCTGATATCTAGTTTTGTAAACCATTTTTAGTACTGCTTTCTTACCTAAGTCATTTACATCTCTGTTGTCTTTAAATAATACCACCTTAACTTTTTTATAAGCTACTAACTTAAGAGCTAAATTAATAGCATAATCCCTCGCATCAAAATCTAATAAAAGTATGAATCTATTGACTGGAGATTTGATAAGTTGATTAACTTGGTAAGCGCTGATTGCCTTGCCCATGGTGGCAATAGCCCTGTCTCCCATAGTAAGTGCATTGATTGCTCCCTCACAGATAAATACCGAGCTATACATGTCGAGGGCATCTTGATTGAAGATAATGAATTCCTTTCCAAGTCCCGTAATATCCTTGTTTGGATTATTGTATCTTGGGCCTTGTCCAATAACATTCCTCGCATTGTAGTACCTGAGCGTCCCTTTATAGTAATAGGGTATAATGAGATATCCGAAGAATGGGCCTTCTGAAGATACATATCCGATCCCATGCTTTGCAGTATCCTCAATTGTAAAGCCTCGCCCTGTGATGTAGTTTCGAATACTTCTTGCAACTTGTGATGTTCCTTGATTAATGAGTTTAAACCCATCGGGAAGATAGACGGGCTTAGCATCGGATAATTCAATCTTCTCTTCTGAGAAAGCTTTGTCTGTAAAGTTTCCATTATCTAGAAATTTTAAAAGTTCGGCATAAGTATCAAATCCTTCAACATCCATTACTAGTTGAGCAGGATTCATATGATAATTGCATCTAAAACAATTAGTACGGTACATAGAAAGATTAATTCCCATCTTATGTTCCCTATGACAGAATGGGCATACGGGTAATTTCATCCAACCATGTTTATATTTGTAAGCGCCCAAGCTCTTAATAAAATAATTGTAGAGCTTGGTTTTAAATTCATTAGTGATTTTACTCATGGTTAAAAGGGTAATGGGTCATCATATTTGGCATATCTTTTCTTTAGCCTACGTAATTTATCTAGGTCTTCGCATTTCAGTACCATTTGCTCAAATAAAGTAACTACCTGTGACCTAAGTGAAAGTAACTCTTTATGTTCTTCATATGATTCCTTTGAAAGGAAAAGTTCCCATCCTCCCCATTTAGCAGATCTTCCATCTTCAGAGAAGAACTCCCTTAAACTTATATTAACTCCAGTAAGTTTTATATACTTGGGACCCACTGAATATACTTCGGCATATTGTGGGGTACATCTTGAATCTGAAGGTACTAAGTAAACCTTCTGACCTTTTTGGATTCCTTCTAATCTCTTAATCATAATCTTATATTTTAGGTTTATATATCTCCACTGGTTTTAGCTCGCTTCTCTTCATTAGCATCGGGATTCCCTTTCTTCTTGAGAGATTCATCGAGCTTCTCACCATATATTTCATCGTACTGTTTACGTTGTTCTTTAGTAAACTCTACACATCTTTGCCTTTCAACATCACATTTAAATAATGCTCTACCACTAGGTAAACCATCTCTTTGTACTACTAATTCACAACGAAGTATATCATCTTTTTCTTCTTGTTCAGTAGAGTTAAGACCAACTATTGTATGAGCATTACGAACAATTGCAATAGAACCCGAGATATCATTTTCATCATATCTAGTAGTCCTATGTTTCTTACCCTCTCTGGTAATATGATGAGCAGTCCATACAATATCTAAGTCCATCTCTTCTGCTAGGTTCTGAATATCGATATATACATTCGATATACGGTCGAAATCCTCTTTATCTCTGGCAATTGAAGCAAGCTTTCCTGCATAATCCACCATTAGTACTTTAATATTAATACCCTGGTTTCTTAACTTGATTATAAGTTCCCTTATATAATTGCAATCTGTAATCATTGCAGGAACTCTTTCAACTACTAGTTCAACTCCAAATCTTGCAAGTTTACGAAGATGTTTAGCTTCGAGTTTATCATATTCACCTGAATATAATTCCTTCTTAGTTTTATTGATAGAGGATTGAATAAATCGGTCCATGATTTGTTCTTTACCATTTTCAGTATCTACATATAAAACTGATTTCTTCATTCTTAAATACCCTCTTGCCAAGTTTACCATGAAGAAAGTTTTCTTAGCTTTGGGTTTATCGAGAATAACATTTACTGAATGTTCTGGGTAACCTCCAGCATTGGTAATATCATTAAGTTGTCTAAATGGACAAGGTATTACAGATGGTTCTGCTTGACGTTTGAATTGTCTTTCTGTAATATCCCTTATCATAAAGATAGGTTCATCATCTTTCTTAGGTTTTGAGTTTTGAAGTATCTTTTCTATTTTCCTTGAATAGGTTTCGTATTGTTCGAAGTTATCCAAATCAAAAGAATCATTCAAGTTCTTCATCTCTACATAGGTAGAGAATTGATATATCTTTTCTCGAATGTATTCAGAATCATTCAAGGGATTTGAATATAGGTCATCGATTATTTTATGGATATTGGGTATATCATCCTTAGTAACCAGGTCAACGTAATTTTTAGATTCAAGCAATTCTTTTATAACTTCTTTAAGGATATTCTTAGAAGGCATCTTGTTTTTCTTTTTGAAGAACTTAAATATGCCCTCGGCAATTAAAGAATGCTCAATCAGAACTAGGTAACTTGGTTTAATCTTTTTGATTATTAGACCTCCCTCTTTATCCTTTAAGAGATACCTTAGGATTTCTAATTGAAAGCTGGTGTCAAATTCAAACTTGGTATTATCTTTTTTCATATTGCAATATAATTAAGTATAATCATATAGATTTCTATAGTCTCGGTTAGAGTTGTACATATAGACTCTCATCCTAGTACTCACTAATCCTCAGCTTCTAGGTGAACTTTATTAATATATTATTTTATATTTGATTTATTATACTTATATTTGCATATCATTTTAAAACATAGACTTATGAAGATAAAGGAAAATGGCAACAACGGATCAGAGATACATAGGTTGAAGCCTATGCAAGAAAATTATGATAAGGAAACTTTTGATAGGATGTATAAAATCTGTAAACCAGTTATCAGACGTCTTACTAAGCAAATTGATAATAGGAGGTTTAATGTTACACCAGATATCATAAGTTCTTATTTCTGGGATAAGATGTTATTTGTCTTTAATAAATATTACGGTACTTGTGAAGAAGAACATTTAAAAGCAAGGATACTAGCTTCTCTCAGTACCTTTAAGAATCATTTATTAAGAACTGCTTATGGAGAGGGAGCAGAATATCATCAGAATCTTTACCAATTAGAAGATTTATTCGATAATGATAAAGAACTAGAAGATGATACAGAAGAAGAGAAAGCTAAAGGGGAAATGCTTGATATGTTATATAAATATATGAAGAAGAACCTATCTCCCGATGCTTATTTGATCTTCGAGATATTGCTTAGTCCTCCTCCCTATATTAAAGAGAGAATCAAGGATGGTTTTCGTATCACTAACATTTTATTAGTAGAGTTTTTTGATATGCCTAGAACTAAATCTTCGGTAAGATATATCTCAGAACTTAAAGAAGATATAAGATATTGGGAAGAGAAAGCTAAAGAAGACTTACATTACTAACATAAAAAAAGGGAACCCAGTGCATGAGGTTCCCTTTCCAGTGTAACTTATTTCCCAATAAGAATTCCACTTGTGTGTTGGACGAAAGCGATTAGCTGTTCTTTAAATATAAAAGCCCTAATAATTTTAAAAGTTTATATAGGTTTATAGTTTAATGATATAAGCTAGTACGAAATAAGGAGGTCTATTCTCATGAGGACTACCTCCTCCGGTTACTTGAGTATCTGCTGTATAACCTGAGTCAGGCCTAGTATGATTAGGGAATGGTCTATTATTAGCATTGTCCCCCCATTTTTCTTCTTTAAACGTAATCTTATGACTATGAGGAGGTATTTGGTCTAGAGTAAGAGTTACTAAGGCTTCTCCTCCCATGTTACCAATGGTATTATAATCCTGATTACTTGGATCATACCCTACTACAAATCTACCCAATAGATTAGGTCTACCAGACATACCATCACAGAATGCCCAACCATCTGGAGGAGTAGTACCTGAAAACATAGCGATTAATCCAGTGGGAACTGAAGAAGCCGAGTTTTTAATCATTTCTATAAGCTCATTCTTCAGATTAGTAAGATATTCTTGTAGATTAGTTATACCATTAGTCTGGTCATCTTTACCTCCGAATCCTTCCAGTACATGTTCTACTCTTTGAATAGAATGGGTCATGATCCCATTGTAGGCTGAGTTAAAGGGTAGTGGTTGAGGGAAACAACCTCCATAAGGGATGATTGCATAGTTTTCTGACTCCTTCGTATTAGTATCAGTACCAGAACCATATACTCCAATCAGTACCATGGTATTCTTACTATTTCTGTAGGGTTCACAAGCACCCTCTACCTGAGAATTAAGATAGGTATAATTTAATTTCTCATGTGAAGCAGGATTATTCTTTACTATATCCCAAGAGATTTTGTCTTCTGCTAAGGGATAGTAAGGATTCTGTGATTGTTTATACAGAGTATATAAGCTTTCATAAGATGAAGACCAATATGCTACGAAAGTAATAGGGTTTTCAATTGGTTCTGATACTTCTTGATGAACTGCGAATAAGAAGATATCTGAATTAGCTCCTTGAGCACCTTGGATATTATCTACTACTATCTCTTCATCATCAGAGATGAATATATAACCATCCCTAGAAATACATCCGAAGTTTATCTGAGGTGATTCTCCATCTTCAGAATTCTTTACCATATATCTAGCAGTAATTCTATCTGCTACATCATTCTTGAATACCTTACCATTTTCTGCTTTAGCTTGAACTGATAACTTGTTACCAGATACTTTAACTGAGCCAAATCCACAGAATGGGCCAAGAGCCACAGGGGCAGCAATTGCTTCTGCTGCCTCCTTGGATTTAATCAAACCCTCATATTTAAAGTACGTTTTCATTGTTATTGTTTTTAGATTGTTTATAATTCTTTGATTGTTCAGACATATCCTTGAAAGCTTCTGATAAGTTATTAAATTTCAAGGTTACTATAGACCAAAGTATCTTCCAAATACTGTATTTCTTTTCTACTCCGTGTAATGTACATATATGACCATAAATAGAATCTACTTCAAATCCATAACATACTACCAATACGGTTATAGACACTACTAAAGGGTCTAACCCATAGGGTTCTCCAATAGCCTTACCAAGAACTGCTCCCATTAATAAGTAACATATATAATCTATTATCTTATTAAAAGTTCTTCTTCCAGCTCGAGATTTTCTAATAGGTATGCCATTTAATTTACTAGCATTCATTCCAAACCAGAAGTCGGCAATTATCAATATGAATGCTAATAGGATCATCCATCGAAGATCATATAACAATTGAATACACTCTGTAGCAAAAGCTACGGTAAATCCCTTAGATACTATAGATGTGGTGGACGTTTCAGTATACATATCTTGATATTGATTTATTCTTGGGGTTTCGGGGTTATTCTCCATGCTGTATTTTCTGGTATGTCTATTTCAAAAGTTCTACTACTAATATCATCAGAGTTCCAAACCAATTCGTTTGGTTGTACCTCAAAAGCTAAGGTAACTTTGAATGTACACCTTACATCAGTTTTGTTAACAGCTTCGAATATATAGGTACCTGGGTTTGAGGTTACAAACTTATATGGTACTGGATGTGAATCAGCTTGACCAACTAATCTTACATCAGTTACGAAATCCTTATGATTAGAAGAACATACCACAGTAGTATATACCTCGCCCTGACCTTGGCCGCTTAAAGTAGCTTTTTCAGGACTACAGCTTATCTTAACTTCAAGATTATAATCCTTGATTACTAAGACAGCTTTCTTATCTCGATTACCCTTACCAACAAAGGTATAGGTACCAGCTTTATCCAAAGTGATAGTTTCTTCAAATTTATATTCTGCTCCCGTTTCCTGGAGTACTACTGAATCATACTCATCTATTTCGAATGGCATCACTTTAATAGTAACTGAATTACCTTCAGCAAGTTGATATGATACATTTACCTTCTGGTTATTTGGAGTATTAGCCCAATCCTTTGGAGATATCCAATTAGGATCTGAAGGATTTACTGCTTCGATATAAATATAGGGATCTTCTGGTTTGGTATAACTATATACTGACCAAGTAGTATAAACTGAAGGATCTCCATTACATACAGCTCTATAACTTCCTGATTGATTGCATGAATAAGTAGCACTAGCTTTACCTTTACCCGATTTATTCAGAGTAATATCAGCTAACTTGGTATTATCACAATAAATGCTAACTCCATAATCTATAAGATTATCTGGGTCATCAGAAGGATTTACTGATAAATAAATCTCTTGGTTTACAGAACCACTTCCCATCTCTAAAGATAAAGTTTGGTATTCCTTAGATAAATGGTAGGTAAATTTAGAGATACTGGTATATACAGTAAATATGCCTATACCATCCAAATTCTCTAAATTATCTTTAGTACAAGCAAACTTATAAACTCCAGTACCAAAAGTTTGGAAAGTATCACCAGATTTATATTTGATATTCTCTTTACCTATCAAGTAACATTCCAATCCTTCTTCATCATAATCATCTTCAATAGTTAATACTGTTTTAGCTAAACTAGTTGTATTACTTGATAACTTGAATTCTTCCGGAGTACACTTAACCTTATACCTATTAGGTTCTCGAGTAACAACTAGTGAAACTCTTTTTACTGGGTATTCTACAATCTGAAACTCATAAGTACCAGGCTCCTTGAATTTATAAGTTGAACCAGAGGGTTCAACTTCGGTTTCTCCCACTAATTGTACGTTCATTGGAGTTTGTTTGCCATCCTGGTATAGAGTAGCAGTAACTGTAGCAGATACTTCCTTATTGTCAGGAGTAATATGTAAAGTAGTTGGGCTAACAGAGATATTATAAGATTTAACTATCTCTTTTAATCCCACCCTTACTTGAGTAATCTTTGTTGGATCACCTACACTCCTAAAGTAATAAGTCTGATTACCTATAGTAGCATTAAAGATGGTACCCTTTTCATATTTATTATATCCCCAAGTATTACCATCTCCAGATACCTGATATCTTAAATCGGCATCTTGATAATTACTAGAAACAATTACTTTAATGGGTACAGAAGTTATATATCCTGGTTGAATAGTGTTTATATTTGGGTCTACAAACTCAGCTGTTATCTTATAATTATCATCTACTTTAAAACCATAATCGATAGTAGCCCCTACATGATAAGGTTTAAATCTATCGATTATGTTCTCTATAGCTTTTCTAAACCCTATAAATTCTCCTGAGTTACTTGAATAACCGTGACCAGTTATACGGAAGGTTACATTGATACATTGACTACAACCATAAATGTTATCGAAATTAGCCTTATCATAGTACTGATCTTGGTCAAAGTATGGATGTGTTTTTAACCAACCATCATAACCTGATTTAGCAGGATCATCAATAGTACAGTTTAACCCATACATTCGGAATAATATTTCAAAGAACTGAGAAGTACCTCGTATCTTTATCAGAGATATAGAATACTTGAGTAAATCTCTTATCTGTTTAGTAGTTAAAGCTAAAGCCCCTTTCTTAGGTAAAATCCATTTAGACTTAAGGCTATTTAATTCAGCTTCACTTAACAGACCATTATAATAAGTTTTAAAAGCCCCTTCATCAATATTATTCCACCTTGCAAAAGGTAATTGCCCAAAGCTTTCCCAAAGGTAATTCAAATAAATCTCTGGGCAGGTATCAAAGTCAGTTATTCCTAGTAAACTCTCAATATCTGCGGATATATTATCTTGAAAATAACTTCCACAAATTTCTAGGAACCTTTCTAAGATACCCTTTCCATCTACCTTATAAGTGTCTTGGTCTTTATATTCAAAAGGTAGGAAATCTATAAGTTTCTTAAGGTCTATCATATTAAACAGTTTCGTGAACAGTTAAAGTTAATTGAGAAGATTTCTGGAATACAGGTAAGTTATATCCAGGATCTTCATAATCCATATTAGGTTCTGAGATAGTAATAGAATAACGATATCCCTGTTGATAGCCATTTGCTTGTATGTCCAAAGAGAAAGTGATACCATTATTTTTATCAGTGATGTTTATAGTACTACCTACAGAGCCAGTAGTTTGGAATCCTCCACTTGAAGCTTTTACAGTGTATGAATTGCTTCCAGTAAAGTTTATAAAATAGGTCATGGACCCATTAGCTTTCTCTAATTTAAACTGACCAAGAAGTAATTCCTTGTTACCATATATGGTAACAGGCCAAGGTTTAATATAGAACTTCTTGATATGTAAGTAATCTACCGTAGATAGGTTATCAATCAAAGCATAAATATCTGAGATTCTTACTTTGCCCCCAATCTCGGAGTTCTCAATAGAATAAGCATTGTATAAGGCATTCAGAACTTGAGCTTGGATTTCGTTGGTCTTATAAGATTTCTTACCGGTTACTTCTATCTCTAAGGTTATATCTACTAATCCTGCAGATTTAACTTGAAGCCAAGTGGTTAATGGAGCTCTCTGTGATAGTTGGGTATAAACCTTGTTTATCATAGCAGAATCAGCTACTCCACCATTATCAGCACTGATATATACTGTAAGCTTTCTTCCACATTCATAATCTACGGCAGCTTTATTTACTCCATCTATTAGCATAGCTAAATCTACGAAGTCCTGTTTGCTTACAGCTACTCCAAGAGTTTTAACACTCAATGGTATATGTTCTTTTAACATACCAAAGTTCTCATAACTAGAACCTCCTCCTGCAGCATATTGATTACTAGTGGTAGCCTCAGATATAGAAGCTTTTACTATGGCTGGAGTTTGTACAATAGAACCAGCTGGTACATTACCTTGAATACCCGTGGTGATATAGAAGCTTGCTGATGTTACCTTTTGACCTGCAGAAGGTATAGAACCAAAGGTACCATCTCCAAATACTATTACGGCAACTTGGCTAGCATTGACAGTTACCATAAAATGTTTATCTGAAGGTTTAGAATAAGCAAAGGTATCTACTAAAGTCCAAGTAGTTCCATCGATGGATAATTGCATTGTACCATGCTCATAGTATTTACCATCGGGTAATTTACCTATTGTGATTTCTGGTCTACCTTCGGAAGGTATTACTAATCCCGACAATCCAGACTGATTATATTTCTCATGTTGAATCAGAGGTATTTTACAAGTAGTAACATTAGCATACCAAGTTACGTCTCTAGCAGAAAGCCAGGAGTTACCATTAACATCTGTAAAGAGAGTTTCTTTTGGGATAGTCAACCTAGAAGCAATATTACTACCTGTAAGATCACGAGTTAGGATTACATCTACTGAAGCAGCTACTGCTCCTCTTGGGTGATAGTCCACCAATAAGCCATGCTTTACTACACTATCATAACGCCGAGCCGTGGATAAGAAAGATTCCCTACCCACGTTATCAATGTAATAATGAAGTACTTCAGCAATAGCTGCAAACAGAGATAGGATAATTATCAGAATATTACCTTCGGAATAATCCGTGATAAGAGTCTGACCATTCTTATCCTTGATAGTAGTAAGAGATTCAATCAACTTAGCTTTAATCTGTTGAAAGGATCTCTGATAAGGGTTTAGCCATTTATTCGTTATCATATTAGTAAGATTTTAAAATATTTTCAGACCTATCATAACTAATACCCAATACCTGTTGGCTACCAGTTTGATTAATTACATAATTCATTTCGATGAAAAGCTTGGTACCCTCTAACCTCATATTCAGGCTTTTAAAAGTAATCCTAGTTTCATAGGTAGAGATAGCTTTCTTTAAGAAGTCTTTTACCAAGAAAGCTAAAGCCTGGGTATTGGGTTCTTCTATACATTCCCATAGCCTAGTACCAAAATCTTCTTGCCTGAATCTTTGACCTATATCATACCAAAGGAGAGCAGATAGGTTATTATGAACAAGTTCAATATCTCCATTTACTGGATACCAACCTTTCTCTCCCTTTTCATTCTCAGTAATCCGTATTGGAAACAAAGGGCCAATACCGATAATATTAGTGTATAAGTTATTTGCCATTAGTGTACAAATTTAGAATCCTCATAATCTGTTTTATTAAAAGTAGAAAATGGTTTCGTGACTGGAGTAATAACAGGTCCACTAACTGCGGGTCCTGATTGAATACCGGAGTGGGTATGAGAATTATATTGAGCTTTTAATGATTCTATCTCTGAAACTAATTGGTTTAGTTTCTGGGTTAATTCATTGATATTGATTATACCATCATTATTACCTTGGTTTACTATAACCTTTGAGGCATTCACATAAGCTTGAGCTTTAGAATTTATACTTACTGGGCCTTCGGCGTAAATAGTAGCAGACCCATATAAGTACATCTTGAGTGATCCATCTTTATCGTTTAACCAGATTCTATTCCCATTAGGTGTAACTATACCCATAGTATCGGGATCATCCAGGATATCAGGTATTTGGTTTTGAGCCCAACCATGATATTCCCATAGAGGTTTACTAGGATCTCCATATTCAAAGGTAATATATACTATATCACCATTCTTAGGAGCCATCATTTTAAAACCAGACCCAGTAGATCCATGTTGACCCTTTGAATAAGCCCAGAGTACTATTCCTCCCATTACCTCTGGTATAGCCACTTTTATACGATTCATATGATCGGGGTCTGTGTTATTAACTACCATGGCCCTGTACACTGAATAGTATCTTCCCAAGGATTCTAATCCTTGTTCAGTTATTGTTTTTGCTGATTCATAAGCCATATTATTCGGTTTTAGAAAAGTCTTGGTTCATCTGTTTAATAATGTAATCTATATTGAAATTATACTTTCGATATACATCCTTAGTAGCTTCTACCTTTTTACGTTTAACATTAGTAATGGTAACTACGTCTTCTCCATCTTTACCTGTAGATTGGTATACAGTTCTTTCTACTTCTATGATGCCATCATTACCTTTGGTAGGAGTATTAGCATTCTGTTCCCTATAGATAACCATATCTTGAACAAACTTTCTTTGTTCTTCGGTATTACCATCCAAGGCTTTGAAGGCTTCATATTCTGCCTTAGTAGCATTTATGGTAAAATCAGAAGAATGAGCATCTCCAGCTTTATTTTTACCTACATCAGTAGTTCCTTGACTTCTGGCATTATTAGATACCACATCTTGGGTATTAATATTACCAGCAGCAACTTGAAAGCCAGCTGTTCCATTATTCCTAACTAATTCTAAGTCAGTAATATATCCTGTACCAGCATCCATTCTATGAGTACATTTCTTTATATACCAATATCCTGACCACCTTTTACCAACGTTCAAAAGCTGAAGTACCATTGAGGTTTTTAATGAAGGTCTTCCTACTACTTGCATTTGACAGATTAGTTTTTTCTCGGTTATCTTTAAACCTCCATTAGCATTTATCCTCATTGCTCTTTCTCTATTGCCTACTCCTCCAGTTCTATCATATAAGTTAGTAAGAGTTTTCCAAGCGGGTACCTTCAAAAGCTGTTTTACTTTTTTGAATACCTTTACTCTGCTTCGATAATACCCGTGATTATCTCCAGGGCCTCTACCAGCTTGAACCGGATTATAAGTTTGAGGGTAATAGGATTCTTCATGAAGAGTTAAAGGGTAGACAATGATATTAGGGTCTTCTTGCATTTTAGCTAGCCCCTCCTGAGTTTTCCTTTTCTCGGCATTTAGTTCAGTCATACTATTCACACGACTAGAAGACTTTAATTCTCCAGAAGAATACGAACGAGGGTCTTCCCAAACTTCAGTCCATACCTCAGTGTATTTATTTTTGAATACGAAATTTAAACCCTGGTATACTTGTTTCATTGCAGAAGTAAGGTCCATTCCTCCCGCTACTAGTGCATCAATAGAAGATTTTATATTAGTTAGTTCTCCTTTAGTATAAGCTTCCTCTAGCATTTGAGAAGTAGCATCCCTTAATTCTGTATCGGACATAGACTCTAATCCACCACCTGCATCTAAATAACCAGTACCCTTAGCATCATATTCTTTCTTAGCAGATTCAGTCTTTAGTCTTTGGGCTTGTTTTTTAGAAGCCAATTCTTCATCTAAGGATTTCAATCTATCTTCTTTCCATTTCTCTACCTTACTATCAACATGAGGTTTTAAAACTTCGGGGGATCTATGAAATAATCCTGGGCTTTGCACATCTACTGTAGATAGGGCATCTAACTGTAGTGGGTCATGTAGAATCTCATTCTGTTGGTCATCGATGTAACTTACCTGGATTTGTATTTGCTTATCCTCAGGTTTTATAGTATTACCCACTTGCATCATCTTCTGCTTAGTAGATCTTTGAGTAGTAAAAGATACTCTTAATACTTCTCCGTTTTCAGCTTGGAATATGTAGGTATGATGAGGAGGTTGTTGAAACTTACGGTTATGTATGTAGATTACTCCATCTCTACTATCTACATACCAAGGACCATTACCATAGGCAGCCATCTTAGCTTCTAGTTGAACTAGAACATTATTACCTATTGTACCTAAGTTAGAATTAAGTACTTCAGCTAAATCATCTGGCATACCAACTTGACCTATGCCACTAAATTGATTAGCATATAGAATGGTACCCTGTACTTCAGGAGTAACTTCTGTGGGTACCTGTATAGCTTGATAAGCTTGATTACTTATTATATTTGCCATTACTCAAACCTTTCTATTATTACTCCAACATTTAATCCGCATCCTGAATCCAAGAATTTAACCATACTATCATCGGTATCCTCAGTAGGTTTATGAGGGGGCATAAACCTAAGATGATTCGTGCCATCAATACATTTGATAGTTATATGGGTACCTGTAGAATCAAAGATACAATCGAAATCTCTTACTTTGATATTTATAGCTGGGCTTGATACAAAGGTGCCATCACTAAAAATATATCCCCACTGTAAAAAGATATCTCTATTTTCCTGTAAAGCTTCTACATCTACAGTATCTGGATTACCAGTATCAATAGTTATTGTAGCTAAGTTTTCTTTTTCTTCATCATATACATATGACCAGCTACTTATATACGCTCCTAAAGGTATACCAGTAAGAGGGTTCATAACTGGTATACCTTGATTATCAAAAATGGCTAGGTAAGGAGTACCTGTGCCTTTATATAATATGGGATTATTTGCTTTAACTTCCATAAGCCGGTATCATTAATACCATTCCACCTTTTAATTCAGTGAACGGATTTATTATGTTATTATACTCAGCAATAATATACCATTTACCAGAATCTCCATAATACCTATAAGCGATATTCTGTAAAGTTTCCCCCTCTTTCAGGGTATGTTGAAAATCGTTAGGAGAAGAGGGTATAAGTAATGGGTAAGATTCTAAAGAATAATCTCCATCTCTATAATTCAGAGTAAATCCATTATCGTATGGACTTGCTCCAACTAAATAAGAAGTTATATCCATGGTTACTTGATTTTATCGGTTGTAAAAATACCCACAGTCTTTTCTGCAGCTTTACTTTTAACAATATCCTCATAAGATAAACTATATGAACTTACTCGTTTGAATATTAATTCTTGAGTAGCAGTAGCAGGATACAGATTTAGGTCTTCTCTTATATCTACTGAACCTTTCATACGTTGTCTAGAAGCATTTCTAAAATTAGAAAGAGAATATGTGGCAGAAGTAAGTATATAATAATGACCTTCAAAAGTATCAGAATTTCCCCATTGAATCTGTAATATTGGGGGAGCTGCTTGATAAGCATTGGATTTACTCCATGATTCTAATAACCTGCATTTGGTTAATACTTCAGCAGGGTTATCTGGATCATCACAGTACCAGGATACATTGAATTGTACAATGTCTTCTGAACCCGTATAATGATACATAGGAGTATTTCTACCCATAGATTTGATGGTAGCCCAAGTTGTTTCTCCTCTAAAATCAAAGCTCAGAGGTCTATTCTGTAAAACAATATATTGGTATGGGCTAACATTAGTATTATATATGATTACCTGATTCAGTTTTCTTATATCTTGGCTTACTCCATAAAGTTTATTGTTTTCTACTACAGTCCTACCTTGAGCAGGATCATCTTTGTCAATCTTAAGATTTCCATGCTGAAATTGTAATCTCCTAATGCTTTGAAGAGAACTGTTAAGTACTGGATTCTTGGAAGATCTTTCCCTTTCTCCCAAAGCTCCATTAGGATTAAACAATTTACCTCTAGGAGCAGTATCCTTAGGTAAACCCGAAGTTAATCGGTTAAGGTGTATCTTAGCTCTCCATAGTTTATTTATGGGACCAGTAAGTACTCCAGCAGTATCTTGGGTAAGATTATTATATTTCTTAACAACCTTACCTGCTAGTTTTCCTAATATTCTTGCCATAATTTAAGGTATTAATCCAATTTGAGTAGCATAATTAACTCCTAAAGTTTCACCTGGAGCTACAGAACCAACAGGAGCTCCATCAATAGTAATGTTAACAGTACCATTTGGTTTATCATTCAGTAAAGCTGCCCTGATAGCTCTTGCCATTTTCTCGGTTAAATATTCATCACTAGTTAGAGTTTCCTTTGATAAATTAGAATCGGTATTCTTATTTAAGGAATCTATTAACCTAGGTAAATAATCTGCTACAAGAGGTAATGCTATACCAATGGCCATTCCCCAAGGGCCTCCCAAGAATCCAGCCAATCTACCGAATAAACCTTTCATACCTAACCTAGCTACTGCAGGTCCGGCAGTAGGAGTAGGCGGTTTAGTAGTACCTCCCCCAAGTCCTCCCAATGTTGGCCCGGGTATTCCAAACTTCCTAATACGTTTACCATCTGGCCCATACCAACCTCCTCTAGGCCCAGCAGTCCAACCGAAAGCCATTGCCTTTTGAAGGTAATATTGTTCCCTCATAATCTGAGTGATATGTATTAATCGAGTTTCCAATACTGCAGCTGCAGAGGCAGACTTACTAACTCCACTTGCCGTAGCCTGAGATTGGGTATTAGTTTGTTGCATATAAGTAGAAAGCATTCTACCAGTAGCAGCTAGATACCTATAACCATTTACTACTAAAGCTGTAATTGAACCCCAAGCAATAGCTTTAACTACTATCTGACCTCCTAAAGTACCAGCTATTCCCTGTACCCATTGGGATATCCTAGTGAATACAGTTAATATTGGGTTAAAGACATCAGCTAAAGTTGAACCTATATTCACTACTAAGTTTTCAAAGTTAGACTTAAAAGCCTCGATAATACCTTGTGGAGTCTTTAATCTTTCCTCAGTAACCTGTTCTACTATGCCAGAGTTCTTATCGTATTGCTCTAAGATCTTAGTCATCTTATCAGAACCCGACATCATATTTCGAATCTGATTAGAGATATCACGAGTACCTCGAACTCCGAATATATTGTAGAAAGCTTTAGTTCTTTCCAGAAGTGGTTTGTTCATAAGAGCTTCACCAAACTTACGATATACCTTATCTAATCGAATAAGATTACCTTCGGCATCAAAGAAATCTTGTGGACTTAAACCTAAACTAGTTAATGCACTAAATCCTTTCTTTTTCTGGTTAGCTAAAGAAAGTTGCAAATAACGGATCATATTTGCTAATGCAGTACCAGCTGATGAACCCTGAATACCCATATCTCCCAATACACCAATAGCTGCAGCAGTCTGTCTTAAGTCATATCCTGCATTAGCCATATCTGCTCCAGCATAGGTAATAGCTTGAGCCAAATCAGTAAGAGACATATTGGCATTAGTTACGGCAGTATATAAATCATCTGTAACCTTAGTAGCTTGTTGAGAAGGTATAACATACATTGACATGATATTAGTCATCAAGTCAGCTACACCTCCTTTACCTCCAAAAGGTTGACCAAGGATAGATGCTAACTTAGCAGCAGGTCCAGTCATATCCTTTATCTGTTCTACTGTATTACCTGCCATTGCTAAGTACCTTTGACCAGAAGCAATATCGGCAGCAGTTAACGGAGTAACTGCATTGACTGCTTGAGCCAATTGCATCATCTCGGTTTGTTGCTCAGCGGTAGCTCCTGCAATCTTTGAGGCCATAAATATAGTATCTTGGACCTTAGCCGAATACTGATAAGCTTCTGCCATGCCTCCAAGTACTTTCATACTATTTTGTACAGCATTACCTGTACTCATCTGAATAGCCCTGTTCCAGTCATTCATATCATTCATCATATTGTTGAATGATTGTGAAATTTTACCGGTTTCAGAGCTAAATTTATCTCGGAGTACCATGGATACTCCGACTTCTACTAAACTTCTTGTATCTCCTATCATGTTGACATTTTCTTCTTCATTTGTTTATAATAATTCTCAGCTATGAGTAGGAATTTCTTTCTTTTACGAACGGGTAGACACAAAAAGGTGAGATAGTCTAAGACTATCTCAGCCCGAGTAATGTATATGTAATCTTCCTCTAAATTATATCTCCCGTCAAGTAGAAAAAATCAGGAGCAGCCATAATTGGGTAATCAATGATGTTCCCAGTTTCGGGGTTTTCGATTTGAGTATACCCATGGAAGGTTGGGTCTACTGTATTTACCAACCGATGGATTTCTGCCATATCCCTTGAGGAGAATAGAGAGAAGTTTTCTACTTTCTCAAATTTATCATCTACCTTTAACTTGAGATTACGGAGAAGGAGAGTGGAGTGTCGAGTAAGTTTACTTGGTGAAAGCTGAACCATCTGGGATTCTTTTTCTCCATCCATCAATTCAAATTGGATTACCTTACCTGAATTCAATTCCTCGGTATATTGCATAAGAGTAAATCCGTCTTCTCCTTTTCTTCCCGGGTAGTAAGGAATGGCATTGGGTTTTTCTTCCATCTCTTGTTCTGTAGGAAGTACTGCATAATCGAAAAGAAATTCTCTCAAGTCCTGAGAGTAAGTTACAGAATCCTTGTTATCCCATTTATAAGTAAATTCTACTTCCTCTCCCAAAGAGAAGATTCGAGAATTAAATAGGATACAGTATCTATCCAGCAAAGGTAACTTAAGAGCATCCTCTATGATTAATCTACCTGACTTAGTAGCATTCGTTTTAACTACTATTGCTGAAATATACTTGGTAAGATTCATAAGATTCTTTGAATCTACCGGGTTGGTGATAATTTCTTCATCTTCACCATTCTGCTCCCTGATTTCGAAAAGTCTACCAGAAGGAGCAGTGAATACTAAGGTTCTTAGTGTCATATCCATTTTATCTAATTTTTAAAAGTTCATAATTTCATAGTAGCTGTAAGTATCAACAAGAAAGGGGTGAAACTCCTTATCTAGGAATCCCACCCCTCCACCTAAAACTCTAGTAAGAAAATGACTAAGAGAGTTAATACTTATCGCAAGTACCAACAGAAAATTCGATATTTTCTATGGTGTTTTCTGAAGCCATACGATCTAAGTCAAGGCCAGTTACTTTACAAGGCCAAACTTCTTCAAGCAGCCAAGTATTTAGGACGGATACTCCATCTTCTGCAAGTTCATTTACAATAGCAGTTTCCCAATATTCACTAGGAACTAATCCGCCTCCAGCTATCATATCTTGGCAAGAGTATAGCCAATCTTGAAGCCAGGTATCAGAACCAGCAGTAGTTAAGAGTTTTTCTACTACCAGATTACCTACGGTAACTCTACCAGCAGTTTTTACATCTCTGTTTACATCTCCATGAGCAACCTGGTCAATCTCTATATCCGGAAGTTGGCAAGTCTGGAATAGGTATGTATTGATGGGGTGTTTTGGGAAAGAGATGCTCCATAGGAATTTCTTTCTAGGATTCTTTACTTTTGCTCCCATATTTTATGATTTTAATGTTATTCGTTTTCTGAAATGTTAACTGAATTAGAAGCTGCATCGATTACAATGTTAATTGTAATTTCTTGCATAGGAACAATATCTTTGTACTTCAGGATTACTTTATACTTACCCTGACGGACATCAGCTTCATTATTTACAGAGAGTTCTGAATAAGAACCAGCATCCTGGTCGCCCATCCATGTGTACTCTGACATAGCATTTTCATCTACCAGATTATCCAGGATTGGTTTTACCTCAAGATAAATATTTTTCCAAGTACTCCAGATATTGGGTTCTTCCAAATATTTATTCAAGATAGGACGAAGAGTCTTCTTCAAGTACAGATTCAATCTTACGATTGAAAGGAATCTTTCTGAATCCTGTTTTACTTGAGAAGAGAAGCAATGCCATAACATGGTTTGTTTACCAGAAGATGGAGTATCTTTGATTACAATCATGTTGGCATACATCTGAGCCAATTCGTCCAGTTCATTATAACGAGAATCACTACCATAGTTAGGACTTACTGGGCCCTGACCATCGTAAATTATTCCTCGGTTCATACCAGCAAATGACTTCCAAGGTCCATAGTTAGAAGCAGAAGTATCACCCAAACCGAAGATGGTACCCATTACATCGGAATTACTAAGTAATCCGAATTCGTTGTAGTACTTGATACCACCTGCAAAGTAGGCTACATATTTAGAGTTACCGATACTACCCAAACAGCTATTAATCCAGGTTATAATACTCTGCTTATTTCTAGGCTGAGTTCCCTGAGTATAATGAGTGGTGTATTTTGGTACTTCAATGTAGTAAGTGTACTCTTGTAATTCAGCACACATTTCTTTAGCAGCCTTATGTACTAAAAGTACATCTTGGTCTGTTTTCAAATGCTGATGAATATGAGAACATGATAACTGATAGATATCAGTGTAATCCTTTACCAAATCCAAAGAAGCAATCCATTCATCTGCAGTGGGATCAGCACCAGCAGTACCAAGTGTACCATTAAACATAACCTCTTCTGCAGTAGGTTCTTTACCTCCAACTTGGATAGTTAACGGATTCTCGGTTTGGTCAATTGAAGTCTGGAGCCAAGATACTAAGTTCTCGAAAGATTTAATCTTATCGGTAGTAGTTACCATCTTAGGTTCCAGGTATGCAGAATTACTAGCAAAGTTACTTAAAGCCAAGTAATCTACAGAAGTTTTATTCTGAGCATCCTTAGTTTTGTAAGTAATTACTGGACCCGATTCCAAGATAGAACCATTGGCATCATAGATGTTATAGAAAACGGTATTCACCGATTTAGAGAAACCAACTTTGAAAGATTCTCCAGAACCAATGGGATCACCATAACCTTTAGTTACCAAACCAAAGCTTACTGTAGTATTTCCTGAAATAAATTTGAATATTTCTGAAGCTTGAGCATTTTCAGTTATCTCCTCAGTTTCATCTTCAGTAGATTCAGCCTCTTCGGCTTTAGTAACAGTACCCTTTTTAGCACCTGCTCCCAATACACGAATAATTCTTAGCTTAGAACCTCCTACTAAAGCTTTCTCTATGTTAGATACAGAACCATCAGGTACAATCTCTTTACCAAATATTCTTTGGAATTGAGAGAAAGAAGTAATTAATTCTGAAGGATCATCATAGGGACCTTTTTCGGTTCTAGCCAAGAAACATGATACTCCTAAAAGTGGAGTAGTCTGTTGAACATTGTTGTTCTCGAACTTAAAAACAACTCTGGGTGATTTTGACATATCCTTGTGTTTTATAGGTTAATATATTTAATTAATACCAGTAAGTATCGTTACCTTACTGGTATTATTAGAAAATTAATCCTCTTTATTCTTAAATAAACCTCCGATAGCCTTAATCACATCATAGAAACCACATCCCGATAAACCAGCAGCTAATCCATAGATTAATACCTGATAGAAAGGATAGTTTTCTAATAAGGGTGTAAGTTGTAATCCCCAAGCTATAATACATATGAGAATACCCACTAAGGCAGATATACCAATCTTAGCAAGTTTGTTGTCTTTGATAGCTGGGATTACCTTTAGTACCTGAGTAACCAAGGATGATACCAAAGTTACTATACCAGTAAATGTACCAAGATTAATTACGAACTCTGAACCAGTTGAAGGTTCTACTTCTGTAGCAAACAATGACACTGGTAAAATGAGTGCCATCAGCATAAACACTAACTTTTTCATTTTAGTAAATTTTTGAGTTAAACATGTATATTGAGATTGAGCATCTCCTCGTCCTTTTGGTATTCGGGTCCTAGTAAAAGACTTATATCTCTTATAGGTAATAGATCCACCATTTCTACCAGTTTTTCTGGTATAATACCATCTTTACATACATATTGATAGACCTTTTCCAATAACCCATGTGATTCATCGGGATGATCATAGAAATTACCAATCTCTATAAATAAGTTCCCAGTAGGAGCTATCCTACCTTTATCCCATTCTTCTAAATCATTGAAGTAAGGTCTTATATAGCCTCGAGTAGGTAATGCTTCATGAAGAATAGAATGTAGTAATCTCATATCATTCTGAGTAGTTGCTACCAAATGAATATCAATAGTGATATCTTTGGTTTCGTAAGGGAACTCAGACATTTGGTAATTACCCACATCTAATCTATCTCCAATGATATATTTCTCTACTCCAATATCTCCAGGATAATAAGCCGTGCTTTCTATAGTTATCCTAGGACATGTTTTAGGACCTCTTACCTGGTTATTACCTATACCGAATAAGTAAATGAACTTATCTATTGCTTCCTTATCTTCTTGGAATCTCTTTTCATTCTCTTGTGATAAAGGTAGATAATCTTCGGGGTTAAGTCCCATCTTCTTTTCTAAGAGAACATTCAATAAGCATATATAGAAGGTTCTCTCTACTATCTCTTGTGAATTTACCATAATTACCTCCTATCTTACTTTCATAACATAAGCCAATACGTAGTATGGTGGTCTATTCTCATGAGGTTGATTACCACCAGTTGGACCAGTTTGAGCCCCTGAATCATAAAATGGGTGTGGTCGGTTGTTTGCATTATCTCCCCATTCGTGAGTTTCTATACGAATCTTATTGTATGAATGGGTATGGCTTGGCATTTCTTCCACGGTTAGCCTATGTTCTTTTTCTCCTCCAGTATTACCAATACTACTGTAATCTGGGTCACTAGAATCTACTCCAACTACGAACCTACCACTTAAATCAGGAACACTTATATAACCTGCCCTAGTAGAAGAAGTATTATATTTCTCACCAATGGACTTATATAATTCGGGATATTCAGCTATACTTACCTGACCTCCATTACAGAGTACATAGTTCTCTGGAACTCCGGGGCCTGACCATAGTTTGATTATACCTATATCTCCCGAAGTTTCTTTTTTACCTTGTTTACAAGTTACACTTATAGTTTTACCAGACTCTCCTTGAGTAAATATTACTTGACCTACTCGTTCATTATACATATTATCATTTAAGCTCATGATAATAGTAGTACCAGAGCCAGATATATCCCCAGAGTTTTCCCTAGTATAATCTACAGTAACTGGATCACCAACTTTCTTTCCATTGATTACCATTTGTTTAGTAGATATAATAGTAACCTCTTTACTTTCTCCTGTAGGCTCAAAATATAATTCAGTGGGTGAAACTCTAAAATCATATTCGTAATTGCCTTCTCCTTTCTTGTGAATAAGCTTTACTTCTTTAGTTGACCCATCTACAGCTTCCACTGTTAAAATCTGAACTATATCTTTGTCCGTAGAATTCTTTTCTTCTGGTGTTACTGTTATAACAGTTCTACCAGAACCTTGATTCTTGCTTATAGTGAATCCCATTATTTTCTATATCTCCTTATTTCTTTACGAAGTTCTCTTACTATGGTTTCCTTCAGAACCTTCTTACCACCTACTTGTTCGAATGCGGGTTTCCATAATGGTCTTGGAGGTAAATTACCACCTCTAGAACCATATTCCAACATGATAGCTACTTGGTTCAAAGTTCTTTTACTAGTCCTATCACCCTTTCTGGTTTTCTTAAGATTAGTAGGTATACCTACGTAAGTTCTATTCTTCTGTTTTACTATTTGTACTGATCTCAAATACTGACCCGTATAATTCAAAAGGGTATGCTCTCCGTATCGTTTAATAGTATTAGCCGAGTGAGGATCCCAATGAGTTCCTCTTGGAGGAGTACCCGTTCTTAGGCATTTTTTCACAAGTCTGAGAAGTTGATTGCCGAATTTCTCAGTAGCTCTATCATAGGCATTCTTCATGATAGATGGGGTTTCGGCAATCAACTTCTCAGCTCTAGCCTGTTCTTTTGGGTCAGTATATATCTGTAAGTCTCCCAAGGGAGTACTTATAGTTATGTTTACTGACTTACTTGCCATCTGGATTTTCCTTCGGTTTATTCAAGCCAAGTGAATCCATCATAAGGTTTATGGCTTGCTGTTGTGATTGTAATACTGATACTACATCCTTCCTGAATGAAGCAAATTCTTCATTGAATTGACTACCATTAGTTGGCTCTTTGTTTTCGAACATAGCAAGGATATTATCACATTCCTTTACTATGTTCTCGTATTTACCCACATTATTAATAATTCCGAGAGCCTGTGATCTTTGCAATGATACTTCGTTTATAATATTACTTCCGATTAGAGTGTAGTACACATTGTTATAAATACCTTCATTTCCATCTGAAGGTAAGTATACTGTTACTGTACCAATGGAATCTTGAAGAACGATCTCTATAAGATTAGAAAAGCCATCGCCATTTTCATTAGCTCTGGGTTTACTTTCTCCCACCTTTACTACTTTAGCTCGGTCAAAGATCGGGTACATTGATCTTCTATCTCTTTCTAGAGTAAAAACTGAATCTCCTCTTTGTAAGGATTTGAATTTCATTTCTTCCATACTGCATTATTTTTTATTGATTAGACTTAATCCCATTTGAACCATACTGGGATTCTGTTTCATAAATTCTACTAGGTTCAAGAAGTTATAGTATCCATAGATATCTATCAGTCTTTGTGCTTCATCAGCTACTCTCTTTGCTACCTCTAAATTAGGAGCTGGTAGTTGCATTTGGAGAGTAAAGGTTTGTAGTTTATTATCTTCTTCCATATTTCTTACTAGATTAAAACGAAAAAAGGGAAATACCCACTACAGGTACCTCCCTTTTCCCTAATCAACTTTAATAGAAATTATGCAGTTTTATTACCTAAAGCCTGTACTACTGAGTTAATGATGTTCTGATCTCTTTGAGCATCAACTACTCGATTCAGTCTAGCAATTTCTTGGTCTTTTGCAGTGTTCTCAATCAAGCACTTAATCTCTTGCTGGCCTTTCATTACCTCGCAATGATTACGTTCTGCCTGAAGAGCCAACCTGTTTTCGGATTCTCTAACTAGGCCTTTAATTTCACAGCAGCAAGTTGACTGTTGATGTTCCATCTGGCAAAGACGGTCCATAACCCGATTGAACCCTGCTCCCATTTGATCACGAGAATCCCGGATATCAGAATTAGTCTTATAACCAAGATCACAAAGGCCACGTTCAGTAGCAAAGCGATTGTTAAGTACTTCTTTACCTACACCCTCTACTTGTCTAGAAACTCCTGCAACTTCAGAAGTAACTCCACGAGCAGCATCAGATATGTCTTTGTAAATACCAGCTTTTGCTTCCTGAACAGTAGATTCCACTTTTTGGATATCAGCTTTTGTGTCATTGATTTTGTCCCACACAGAAACTGCAGCAGCACCAAAACCACCACCTACTAAAGCTCCACCGACAGCACCCCAACCGGAGCCCCATCCTCGATTATTACAACATTCATCACTATAACGATTATGATCCGCAACCACTACAGTACCTTCACCAGATTTAACTTCCATAATGATTTAGTTTTAAAGTTAATAATTAAATTTATCTATCAATAAATGTACTAGTGTTGTGTTTAGGATTAAATTGTCTAGGTGGGCCAAGAAACATCCCAATGATGGGTATTATTCCCCTCTTCAATCCTAAAGTTACCAATTGATAACCATAAACCTCTTACAGAATTATAGGCCCATACATAAACATTATCTCCAACCCCTCTATCCTTAGTAGTACTTTGAAGAGAATTCACAGTTATTTTACCTTCTACTGAGTCTACTATAATACCTTCACGTATTAAGCTCATATCATACATAAAGTCAGAAGTATGAGGCATATTAGCCGTATCAAATAATCCCCACGTATCTTCTTGATCATTACCATTTGAAATATTTAAACTTAATTCCAATCTGAAATTATTTATTTTAGCTTCTTGAACTATTGTCAGAGTACAAGTTTTATTGGATTCTCCCTGAGTAAAGGTAATAATTCCTGTTCTAGATGAACTACTGTTATTAGTGGCTACCTTATATGTAGCCCCAGCACCTGAACCAGATATAGTAATCCAATCCACATTAGAAGATAAAGCCCAATTAAGGAATTGATTATCATTCTTCCTAGAATATACTCTTACAGATCTATTGTATGATGAATCTGAACTTGGCCAACCAGAATAAGTAAGAGAAGTACTCAAAGAATCCCCAGAGTTTTCTCTAATACCAAACTCATAAGTTGAAGCACTCTGTTGTACAGTTTGTACTAACTCTCTATCTAAGCCATTAGGTTGATTAGCTCTGATTGTAAGAGTTCTGCTTGCAGGCTTTGAATGCTCAGGTATGGTAAGGGTTACTTTAAATATATAATCAGTCACATTAGTAATGGATTCGGTTACTCCAGAAGGCAACAAGATAAGTGTAGGTTTAATAGCTTCAGTAGAACTTAAAGAACCATTAACATATCTAGACCTATAACTCTTTATATAAAAAGAAATATTACCTCCCTCACCTCCAACAGTACCTATGGATAAAGTACTAGTTTTATAACCACTACTTTGTTGGGTACTGTGCTCAAATACCATACCACTACTAGGATAAGTTACCTCAGCCGAATCCTGTATAATGGTTAAATATACAGGAGTTGCCGTATCGTAAGTAAACTTAATTTTAAAAGTTCTATGTGATGAGTTAGGGTTTGGTGCTACACTAATACTACATCCACTAGAAGTTTTACCAGAGATGGTAATATCAGATGAAGTTCCCTCAACTACTTCAGCTGAAGTATAATGAGTTCTAATGTTTTCTACATAAGTTCCGTTTATATATTTATCATAATTGGCATTTACTGTCAACCTAAATCCTGAACCAGTTCCAGATACATTCTTAGTAGTAGGGTCTATAGACAGGTGATCTACATAAGTTACTTGACCTCCTTCCTGAGAAATTGAGATAGTCTGGTCTGTAGCAGTTGGGAAATAGAAAGTAACCGTAAAATTTCTAGCAGAACCACTATTACTTGGGATAGAAATACTATTCCCACTAATAGAAGCCGGACTAGAAACTCTTACTGTAGCCGTTTCTGATTCTGTATAACTACTTCCTTGACCATTCCAAGTATAACTTCTACTTGCACTCTTAGCAGTTACATTAGATTGACCTCCACTGTAACTGAAAGAAGTTTTATCTACTCTACAATTATAACTCCATGAAGAATAAACTTTTCTACCTGCTGCCTGGGTAAAGGTTGCCATTAGGAGAATATCTGAATACTTCTGTTTCCAACTTACTACGGTATCTTTGATATCGAAAGTAGTATTATTAGGTACGAATCTTTTACAAACTCCATCTACCTCTTTTTTAGTATACCACCCATTGGAAGGTTCAATACCTTGTTCCCAAGTAAGTTCTTCCTTGGTATCGGGCAGAATAACCCCATCTACATATTTAACTCTCCAAGATTCAATAAGCCCACAAAGAAATTCTCCCCCAGTAGCTGGAGCATCAAATGATGGGTCTCTAATCCACTTGAACTCATATTTCCATTGCTCTGTATGGAGATCTTCTAACTTGACACATTCGTTGTCACCATAGCTATCAGCATTACTAATTACGGCATTAAGACCGGTATTCGGATTGTGACCTGCATTTAATTTGGCTAATATCTCAGCTTTGGTGGGGCACTCATCAGAGACCTTACCCCAACCAAGCTTCTTATAAATAGCCCTCCAAGTTGCTATTTCTGCCATATTACTTATTGTTTAATTGTTTCTTAAAGTCTTCGAATTCTTTTCTCAATAACTTAACTCCTTCAAGAGCCATGACACTGAGCATTTCATATTCTACCACTTTTACTTTTACATATTCCTGACCATCTTCTCCAACGAAAGTTTCGAATCTAGATTGGTTAGGTACTTGAGAAGCAGGTATATTATTCTCTGATACCAACAGAGGTTCAATTTCCTCTAAGCTCTGAGCAATAGTTCCCACTTGGTATTTACCATTCATCTTGAAGTGAACTGTAGGTATATTGCAGATTTGGTCCAGAGTATGGTTCAAATTCTCTACTTGAGATTTTAATCTACCATCTGATTCCTTCCAGAAACCAGAAGCTGCAGTAGTTTTAGCAAATACTACTTGGTCTGTAGTAGCCAATCCTAATTGAGCTCTAGTTACATTATGAGGATTATCTCTTCTGTTTGCATGGGTATTTAAGTCGGTCTGAGCTTTTGTACCTGCGGCCTTAGCATCTGCAATAGCAGCAGCCTGAGCAGTAGATACTGGCATATCTGCTGGAGCTAAGTTCTGTACATTACCTAAACCTATCTGAGCTTTAGTTACATTGTGAGGGTTACTCTTATTGCCAATATGAGCATCTAAGCTTTCCTTGATTACTTTGTCAGAATCCTGGATTAATTTCTCTAATGCAGTTTTAGCAGCATCAGTATAAGCCTTAGCTTCATTCAAAGCATTGGTAATATCTCCATTCAGACCAGAGTTAAGTTTATTGAACATCTCCCGAGTCAATACTCCAGCTCGATTAGCATTAGCAGCTAAAATTTCTAATGTCTGTATAGTAGCTTCACCATATACTCCATCAGCTTTAGTAGATTTACTAATCTGTACCCAAACTTTATCCGTATTCTGAACTACTCCTTTACCAGAAATTATAATAGTACCCGGGATAGAATCAAACAGTTTTTTGTCTGCTGCAGTTTGTACACCTGCTAAGTCTTTGGTAGCAGCTGGGATAGGTTGATTATAAGTAACTACAATTGCAGTATTACCAAAATCTGAACAATCGAAATTTAATCTAACTTCAGTAGCATTTCTAGTCCAAGCTCTGTTATCCCTAATATGAGAATAAAACCTTAGATTATCCTTCAGAGATTTTCTCCAATCGGCTAAAGCTTTACCCTTACCTCCATCATAAGCAGTACCAGTAACTTCTCCAAGTATCAGTGAAGAAGTATTACTATCTACAAACCGAGTACCTGACCAACGGAATTGATAAGAGGGTTCATCCTGGGTAATATTCAAATATATCTTACCTGATTCTCCAGTAATAGGATTAGCATGATCTGGGTCAGAATATAATTTAATGTTGCTCAGCTTTCCAGTTTCACTGATATCATAAGTAGCATAAGCTTCGATAACATCATCAACATAAGAAGGCAATTGACTAGAGGGTACTAATCCATTACCATCCAAAGATGCAAATCCATTAGCCTTACCCTTAGTTGCTACGAAATCATCATGCTTCTTTTCTAAGTTATTGATATTAGTTTGTAACTTATTCTCAAGAGCAATATCTGCAGCAGCTCTGGCTTCTTCTTCTTCCTGAATCTTTTGCATCTGAACCTGGTCGTATTCAGCACGAGCATCTGCCTCTTCTTTGATAGCTTGAGTAAATTTAGTGTCCAATGCCTGGTCAGCTGCTTTTCTATCTTCGATTTCTTGAGCAAGGGAAGCTTCGGAAGAATTCTTCAAGGCTTCAATGGCATCTTTTCTGTCTTGGATTTCCTTAGCAATCTGCTGGGGTAAAGTTTCATCCAACTTAACCTTATCAGCAGCAGTCATAGTACCAGCTTTAGTAATTGAAGCTACTGGTAAATCAAAAGTAGTATTATCATCTTTATATATTCCTTCGTTTACAGTTTTTCTGTTTACTGATACTGTAACTTTATTAGCATTTGAAGTTGCTCCTTCTCCAACTACTACAGTCTGAGGAATAGAGTTAAATAACTTCTTGTCTGCTGCAGTTTGTACACCTGCTTTCTCAGCAGTAGAAGCGGGGATATCTACAGTGAAATCATTAGATTTCTGTATACCTTCATCGGAGTTATATGTACTTCTACTTATGTTAGTAGTAACCACACTAGCCTTAGGTGTATAACTAGCTCCCGTGATATAATCATTAGGCATAGAATTCCCTCTCTTCTTATCAGCTGCTGACTGAAGACCGGCTTTAGCATCTGTAGCAGAAGGTATAACAAACTTACGAGGCATAGGTTCTCCATAGAGATTGCCCTCTTCTTTTACAGAACTCTTAAAGTTTACTTCAGCAGAAGTACCGTTGATAACCAAGTTCGGATCAATTTCCGTAACCATAGTTAAGGGTAAAGCATTTGAAGTTGCTTCTTCTTTCTGAAGACGTTCATCTAAGCCGTTAGTGATACCATTAAATTTATTCTCAAGTGCGGTATCAGCTGCTTTTCTATCTTCGATTTCTTTATCTATACGTTTACCCAGAGCATTATCAGCAGCAATTCTTGCAGCTTCTTCAGCATCAATATTATCCTGGAGAACTTTATCTGCAGCAATACGCTCATTACGTTCTGTAGTAAGGTCCTGAGTATTCTTATCTACTTTAGCTTCAATACGAATATCCTCAGCCTTTCTAGCCTCAATCTCTGTATTCAACAGTTCCTTGATTTCAAGGTAGCCAGTATTCTGATTACTTTGTAATCCCTGAATTAATTCTAGGTTACGTTGAATATTAGCAGTATTCTTAGCAATTAATTCATCCTGAGCCTGAGCCTTTGTTAATAATTCAGAACGAGTTTCTGTTACGAAAGTTCTCAGTTCACTTACTGTAGCATTAAGTGTAGTACTTAATTCAGTAAACTTCTGAGTAACTTGTTCATCAGCTGCAGTTCTATCGGAGATTTCCTTATCTATAATACCTTTAAGTTCAGTCAGCTTATTGGTAATTGTAGTTGCAAAGTTTGGGTCATTACCCAAAGCATCTGCAATCTCTTCTAGTGTATCTAATACTCCAGGAGCAGAACCAATAACCTTTTGGATTGCAGCTTCTACTTGTTCGGCATTCTGATAGTTAGAATCGTTTTCCAACTGAGATACCTTAGTAATGTAGTTAGCAAATTCCTGGATATTATCTAACTTAGCTTTTAATAAGTCGGTAAAGTCATTTGAAGAAAGCTCTTTGCCATCTACTTTATCAACCTTTCGGTCATTCAAGTTTTCAACAGCCTGAACTCTATCTGATACTTCCTGAGTAATCTTATTCTCTAACAGAGTGTCTGCCTGAGTACGATTAAGGGTTTCGGTATCAATATTATTCTGAAGCTTGGTATCTTCTTGTAGTCTACTTTGAGCCTCATCATTGATATCTTTAGATATAGCTACCAAATCATCTTTGTGATTTTCCATAGCTGTAGTCAGAGAATCCTTAAGAGCTTGTTCAGCAGCCTTAGCTCTTTCTACTTCGGTTTGAATAGCAGTAGTGTTATTAGTTACTTTCTCCCTGAGCTCATCTAAAGAACCGGTTACTCCACTATTGAGGCTATCTATTCTGGTGCTTAAAGCATCATCATCTGCCTTACGATCTTTAATCTCCTGGTCGATTCGAGCATTGATTTTCTCATCTTCATTTGCCCGGGCAGTAGATTCAGTATTTATCAAGCCAGTGAACTTATTATCTAATAAAGTATCTGCTGAAGTTCTATCAGAGATCTCTTTATCGATATTCTGCTGTAAAACAGTATCACCAGCTTCTCTCTTTGAAACCTCAGTGTTCAAGTCGATATTTACCTTATCTACCTGAGACTTAAGATTAGTATCAGCATTGGCTCTTGCTTCAGCTTCTGCATTAACCATGCCTTTTAATTCAGCATAATCTTCAGCTTCCTTAGTAATCTGGTCATTTAATCTGTCAGTATTACGTTGGATATTTGCCTTGTTAGCATTTACTTCTGTTTGCAAAGCATCTATCTTAGCCTGAAGTTCATTTTTAACGGTATTTACCGCATCCTGAATAGATAAAGCCAATTCTTGTATCTTGGTAGCATTAGCAGTTACTCGAGTATCTAATGCAGCATCAGCAGCCTTACGATCCGTTTCTTCCTTAGTGATAGCAGCTTGTAATGCAGCATCGGCATCTTTTCTATCTTGGATTTCCTTATTCAGACTAGCTTGAATACCGTCAGTGTTACCAGTAATTTTATCTACTTCGTTATCAACGTATTCTTTCAACTTAGCCTCAAGAGCAGTATCAGCTTCCTTACGGTCAGAAACTTCCTTATCTACATTAGCCTGTACCTGGGCATCAGCTTCTGTACGATTAGTAATTTCTTGATTCAACTGTTCGGTAATAGCAGCCAATTTCTTGGTAATTGTAGTTGCAAAGTTTGGGTCATTACCCAAAGCATCTGCAATCTCCTTCAAAGTATCAAGAACCTCGGGAGCTTCTCCAATAATCTTTTCAATAGCTGCCTGAAGATCTGCTTCAGTTTGATAACCAGCATCATTGATAAGCTGAGATACTTTTGTGATATAATTAGCATGTTCTTCAATGCCATCCAATTTAGCCTTGAGAATATCGGTAAAGTCGTTTTTAGTAAGAGAATAACCTTCTCTTTTATCTACCTTATGATTATCTAAACCATTATCTGCAGCAATACGTTCTTGTTTTTCTTGCTCTAGTTTTTCAAGCAATTCAGTTTTATTTGTACCTGCCTGAGTTTTCAAATCCTCAATCTTGTGATCAAGGATTTCATCTTGAGCAATACGAGTTTCTTTTTCATTATCAATGTTGTTCTGAAGTACAGTATCTGCATTCTGACGGTTCTGAGCTTCTTGAGTAATGTTCTGCTGTAAACCATTATCTGCATTCTGACGGTCAGAAACTTCTTTTACAATCTGCTGATGTAATACTTCATCCTGAGCAGTACGAGCTGCAGCTTCGGCATTAATCTTGGATTCAAGTTCTTGGTCTGCAGTTTTACGGTCACTGATTTCAGTGTTCAGTTTAGATTCTAATGCTACATCGGCATTTGCTCTTTCTGAAGCCTCGGTCAGAATCTTATTATTTAAGTCGGCAATATCCCTAGTATGATCTAACTGTACCTGATGAACAGCTTCGGTTAATTTCTCATCAGCAGCTCTACGTTCAGCAGCTTCCTTTTCTACCAATTCTTTAGCATATTCTTTGGCTTCGGTTAAGTTATTATCAGTTTCTACTTCCAAATCACCAACCCGGTCTTCTACCTTTTGAATACGAGCATTTATTGCTTCGATCATCTTAGTAATATCCTGTACTACTTTAGTGATAGCTGCATTCAACGTATTAACCGAGTTAACCAAGTTATCGTTCACAATCTTAATCTGAGAAGCTAATTCGTTTTCACGATCCTTAGCTCTGGTTACCTCAGCTTCTAATTGAGTACGTAATTCGGTTAATCGGTTAGTGATATTGGTAGCAAAGTTCGGGTCATTGTTTAATGCTTCAGCCAATTCTTTCAATGTATCCAAAGCATCATCAGCACCATCCACTAAGTCATGTATATATTTCTCAACTTGTTCTTGAGTCTGATATTTCAAATCGTTTTCCAACTGAGAAACTTTAGTAACGTAGTTAGCATGTTCCTCAATTCCATTCAGTTTTTCTAGCAATTCATCAGAGAAGTTGTTTTCTGACAAATCCCAACCTTCTTTCTTATCTACCTTGTTTGCAATTGATAAGAAGAATGCCCAGAACTCTTTAAGAGTTCCAACAAAACCATGAGCCAAAGAGTCATCATAATAACCCTGTAATAGCCGTTGGTCAATTTCTTCGCAAGTGTAGTATTTACTAACGTACATATGTATATATTTTAAGGTGTTACTTTATTTTTTCCCAATAACAGTTCTGAGTTATTACCTCTGAAATATTCTTTTTCTTTACCGGCAAAAGCATTTAGGATATCATCTGGATCATCTGGGTTAACATCTCCTCCATCCTCGATATCTCCCATAACTACTGCATAATCGGGTAATTTCCTAACTCGGAACTTAATAACTTGGCCAAAGCCAATATGAGGTATATCTTTATCCCATACCTCTCCAAAGTAATCTTGGTAATTTGATACGAACTTCATACCAGTCATAGATTGCATGGTAGTAGCCGAATTACCAGTACCAGGCATTTCTATGTGAACTCCAGAAGGTCCATTCAAGATTATAAGATTACTGTCCCACCAATCCCCATCTACATTGTTAAGCTTGGTGAAACGTAACATTAACATTTTCATATCTTTATGGGTTTTGTTCTACGAATTTGATTTTAGTATCTCTATCCCTTTTGAGGATTATCAAGAATACCAAAGCTTCATCTTTAGCCTGAGATACTTGAGTATCTCCAGAAGGTTTATATACTATCCCATTGATAACAAATCTATCTTCAGACCAGTTAAAGTTCCAATAACCTTCTTGATTGAGATATCCGATTTGTTCTATGTAATTCTTTGAAATAAGTATAGAAAGGTTCTCATCATCTAATTCTCCAGAAACTGTAGCTTTATTTATTGGCCAGTTCCTAAAAGCATTGTAATAGCATAAAGCTTCTATGGGAATATTATAATATCTTGGGCTATCATCCTCAGCATGATTTAGATATTGATTAACATGTTTAGCCCAAGTAATTGTTTGTCTTCCAGCATCCCAGTCTAAGAAATCAGTGATAATCTTTTTATACCTATTCCAAGAATGGTTCTTAACCATTCTCCAAGGTTCTTTTGTCATGATTTCTTATCTATTATGGTTAACGAAGGTTTACTTGCTTTATTGAGAGGGGCTGTTGGATTTGGTCCTCCCAAAGGAGTTGGTTTTCGATGATTTACTACTCTTGGTACTACTAACCGTTCTATTTGATCACAGAAGGGTAAGTATATCTCTAACCTAGATGCCAGCATACAGAGATTCTTTCTCAATTCATCCATATATCCTCCAGGTTGAATCATCTTTGAATAAGTACTCCATAAGCTAGATATACTTTCGGATATCTTATCATAATACTGTACTTCAGTAGGACCAGTAGTAATTTGTTTTATCCTATCTCCTCTAGCATGTTCTCCAGGTGAATCACCATCTTGGTCTGGTCCAGTGGATTCAGTGGAGATAATTTCTCTGAAACTGTTTCCTGCAACCAACAGGATATTTTGTATTTGTATATTGAGATAATCCCATACTGCCAATTCCATAATTAATTGGTTTTCTAGTCCCTCATACCATAATTCATCATTATATTTATCTGGTGGTATAGTATGATTTACTAGTGGGAAGATATATAATTGCCATTTAGTTATGTATGCAGTTTTATCTTCTATGGTCATACTCCCATGTAATTCTTTGGGAATATACCTATCTATCAAATTATAAATGGTATCTTGAAGAGTAGTATGCCCATAATTACATACGACTACTGTTCTTGTACAAGTCAAATCTAATCCTTCTGAATTAGTGACATGTAAAGTTACATCATAAAATCCAGACTTCTCATAAGAGTAAGATTGATGTCTTCCACCATTGAAAACCTCTCCCTTATCATCGCCAAAGTCCCAGTCAAAAATAGATTTGGCCGGGACTTTGGTTAATACTCTAAATGAAACTTCCAGACCTGATGTTACATATGTGAAGTCTAGATTCTTTTTCATTTATATTCGGATTTATTTATTCTTTGTTTTCTTCGAAATCTTCAAGTAAAACTTCAAGGATATCTTTTACGGTATCTTTCGGGTCGGCTTCGATTTCGTGTTTCTTAGCAATCAGCTTAACTTCCTCAAGAGAATATGATTTGGCAATCTTACCAATCTCCATTCCCTTTGCAAACTGAGCAGCTAACTTTTTATCAAGTTTTTCTATATCCTCAGCAGTATACTTGTCAGTTTTGTTCTTATCCGGAACTAAAACTAAGTGGCCAGAAACTAAAGCTTTCTGAATACGTTTTGTTCTGTACTGACGAGCAGTAAGTTCTCTCTCTTCGCCTTTTGCAATTGAAATACCTGTTACCTGGTCATTAAAACTGTATGCATTAGTTCCAATTGTTACAATATAAGTAGTAGCCATAATCTTTTATTTTAGGTTATAATATAAAACCCCGAACAGAATGTATTGAAACTGTTCGGGGGAGAAATTAGACAAAAATACAATGAAGAAATCCCGGATATTATTCTAAGTTAACCAATAAATATGGGTCAATGTTCATGAAGCTCGGGAATCCAGCTTCGGAGAATTTCTTATTAGCTGCCAACAGAAGAACAGCATCCTGGTACATCTTAGAGAAACCAGTAGTCAGAGAAGCATATACGGCTTCAGTCTGATTAGATACGATTCTTTCTGATTCAAGCATCAACTGTTTAGCAGTAAGCTTAATCAAAGCAGCACTGGTATCTACCATCAACAACTGCTGGTCAGGAGTTCCCGGGTGAATGTAGAAATCAGCCTTATTGGGAACCGGAGACTTAATGTTCAGTGTAGCTTCTGTAGTTCCTGAGTGACGTTCTTTGAATTCCGGCAAGTTCAACATTTCGATAGCCTGGTCTTCACCACCAATCATAGTAGTAAAGTTACGGCCCATACGAGCAGCACGAACCCAGATATGCAACAAATCTTTATAAGTAATACCGTTGGTTGTTTCATATACACCAATAACCGGAGCAGATTCAGAACCATCAGCTTTATTACCGTTCATCAAAACATCCATTGCCAAAGTATCCATAGCATAACCCAACTGAATACCAAAGTCACGGAGATAGATTCCCAATACGTCGATGGAAACGTAATTTTTAACTTCGTCAGTAAGTTTAAATCCTTTACCGATTTTGAACAGAGAAACTGATTTCTGTCCGAAGCTTACATCTCCCAAAGGAATTGTTTCTGCTTCATTTACCTTAGCAGGAGCAGCATCCGACATATTTACCATCGGCATAGTTACCTGCAAACCATTAATCGATTGGTCTGAAGCAATGATGTTCGGATAGAAAGGTGCCTGGCGCATACCAGTTGTAATAGCAGCACGGATGATTTCCGGCACAATCCAACGTATGTTCTGTTGAGGCATAGTGAAGATGTTCTGCATTGTATCAATCTTCGGATTAATGCCCAACTTTTCAAAGAAGGCATCCTGTGATACACCATATTTACCCTGTACCAGTTCTTCCAGAGTAACTTCAATAGGCAATGTGTTGTTGGAACCCTGACGGTATGCTTCCAAACTTCTTACCATTTCCGGAAGTTCCTTTCTAAGGTCTTCCATTTTCAATTGTGCAAATTCTGTATCCATTGTTCTTTTAATGTTCAGTTAATGATTAGCGTACCAATACTTGAATAATATCATTAGCTTCATCAGCCGGTACGATGCTAATGAATTTTGTTTCATCGGCTGAAGTTTCAGCAGTGATGAAACGGTCAATCAACAGGGTATCTGTGGGTTTTACATAACCACATTCCATATCCTCTTTAGCTACCCAGTTTACAACCATGAAAGCTTCTACAGCTACAGTTACTTCTACGGGGAAATTTCTTTGAGCATGATAAGCTGGGTTAATGTTGTCAGTTACAGCTATACCCAGATAAACCTGGCTGCCATCTCCACCCGGGATATAAGGTTCGATATTACCATCGGTATCCAAAGCTACCGGCATACCCTGATGAATAACTTTGTTTTCTTTTACACAGAAAGCCTGATGCAACTTGTGAGATTCACTCTTATAGATCACCGCTCTGGGAGTTTTTTCACCAAACAGAGTCATCGGTTGATCCTGATTTACCAGCTTAGTAGTAGGATGTGTATTCATATTCTTCTTATTTTAGAGATTATTTTAATTTGTTTGAATAGATACCTTTCAGAATCTCTTCAGTACTCTTTTCGGAATTCTGAGCAGTAGCTTTGTTATCGGATTTATCCTCTGCCTCAGTTGCAGAAGAAGCACGGCTTACATCGTGAGAACCGCATTTAGCACAGGTCATTGGGAATTTTTCTTCCAATCGAGCTTGGTAATCTTTAGTAAGAGAGATCAAAGTTACCATGCCGGTAGTTTCGGCATTCAACATTGTAACGATAGTTTCATCAGCTTTGTCACCCATAAGTTTTTTATAGGTTGCAACAGCATTTTCACGGAGAGATGCAATGTGGTTTTTACCTACCTGAGCCATTTCTTTCAGATTTGCAACTTCTGCATTCAGATTAGTAACCTGTTCTGTAAGAGAAGTTTTTTCTGTAGTTAAGTTATCCACAGTAGTCTGAAGAGTGTTACGAGAATTAACCAATTCCTGAATGGCTGCAAATGCAGTTTCCTCGTTCATCTCTGTACCTTCGGCAAGAGTAAGGCAATCTTTACCAAAGATTCTTTCTAAAAATTTTTGTAGTTCATTCATATCTTTATTATTAGGATTTTGATTTCCTTGATTATCATCATAAGATTGGGAAGTATCGTTATTTTCACTGAACAAAGCTAGATCAGTTTTCGTATCATAGAAGAAATACTGTTTAGACTTATCATCTCTATATTCTTCGTATGAAGCCCAAGTTCTCTTGGCAAAATTGGGATTAATGATTTTACCATCATCCCCAATCTTCTGAGCAAAAGCATCAGCTCCATGAGATACCAAAGAGGTTTCTAAGTATCTTACTACTTCAGTAACTATTCTTCGTACCATAACTCCCTTAGAATCATAGGTACCCAGTTTCTGGTAGAATTCGTTATCTCCCATATTTGGGTGAGACTTATCCCACTTAAACTGTACTGTTACTGAGTTAGAATGGATAGATGGAGGATCCATAAGAATGCCTCTAGCAATTCTCGGATTTGCTTTACCATCAATCTTTAATATACCATTAATACCTGCAGGAATAACAAAAGAACCCTCCTTGTATTCATCTTGCCAGATAACTTGTGATACAGCTCCAATAGCATTACCAATATTAGTCTCATGGTCACAGTTTACTGTTTGTCCCAAAAGCATTCTCATAGAAGCTTTTAATACTCCGTTTTGACCAAAATCGGTAGGATTCCAGTTCTTAGACACAATAGTTGCAGATAATAATCTGAACATTGGTTCAATAAACTCCTCATCTTTAGGAGTAAGTTCTTCTGGCTTCAAGTCAGGATAATAGGTATTATAATCTATTTCTCCTCCCCAAAAACCAAATTGACTGACTGACTCCTTAGAAGTTTGAGCCCATTTATAAAAATTCTCCGAGAAGGTTTGTGGTTCTATGGATGTTGGGATATACCCAGCCATTATAGTATGACCACTACCTATCACTAAAGAATCCAAATGTTCTCTGTTCTTTTTAGTAATCGGTTTACTCATCTTGATTTAGTATTTTGATCTCCTCGTGAAGGAGCCGGGTTATTTTTATCTCTTGATCTACGAGCGGATTGATTCTTATCGTCCTGTCTCTGTTTCTTCTTAGTACCCTCTTGTGGGTCTGAATTACCTCCCTTAGCAAATTGGTCTTCCAATGAAACTCTTGGTTCTTCTTCTGAAGGAGAATCATAACCCATTTCCCAAGCATATTGATATTGAGAAATGATACCTGCCTTGTAAAGTAAGTCAAGGTTCTGAATCTTATACTGTCTACCCTGTTGGATTTTAACCTCATCAGAGATAGTGGATGATCCCCAAGTAATGGATATTCCCTTACAATCAAAGCCAGCCAGACGTAGTTCTAGTTCATAAATAAACTTAAGAACATAAGAAACTATCATTTGGATATTCTTTAGCTGACTTATAAGCTTAGAAAGCATAATACCAGTTGCTCCTTCTCCAATAGAAGCTTGTACTCCAATTAGGTTGCCATTTACTCCCAAACCATTAGCAACTGATTGCTGGTTCATATTCCAGGGTTTATCAATATTGCTCATCTCTTTTGAAGTAGAGTTAAGTTTAAACTGGTGGTCATCAATGTAACCAGTTACTACTCCATCCTTCATACCTTCCCTTACATTCTGTTTCAAACGTATTAGCTCCCTATTTAATCTTCTAGTGTAAGCTTCTACATTTTCATTAGGTTTCTGTTGTGGTTTTTCCATCAAAGCCTCTAGAAAACCAACCATACCACAGATTTCCATGATATGTTTAAAATTGGTTTTCATATCATGCTGACCCTTTAATGAGTCCAATGATGCCATAAAAGGAGGTATTCCATAAGGTTCATCGGTATCATTATACATACCAACATAACAGTAGGTCTCTGTATTAAGTTTGATATAATCTTGCTTATTCGAGCCATTCCAAAGAGTGTTCCTCTGATATGGACTGTATACACCATTATTCTCTCTTTTGAATACTATCCTATCTGGTTTGAGGAATAATACAGTAGCTAGACCCTCTAACTTTTCATTTGGTACAGCTTCTACTGAGATAGCTCCACTAATCATCAATTGAACTATCATCTTGTTTACCAAACCATCCATACCAGCAGTATAGTTAGACCATTTAGAGGATACCTTAGAAAGATGATCTCTCATCTTATCAGCCTCTTTATCGGTATTATTAGGGAAGGTTATGTTGTGACCAGTATTAGCAAGCTTAAACATGTCCTGTAAAGCTATGTTAACATCTGGATTCACTTTATATAAATCCCTTAAAAGCTGAATCACTTCAACACGAAAAGAAGGCGTAACCATCTGAGTTAAGCCTTTCAATGTATGAATGAAGTTACCTGGGTCATCATCCGGTTCCGATACTCTACCGGGTGAAATAGGTACCTCCTCTTTTTTACTTGGAGGATTAGCCTTGTTTTCTTGTATTGGAGATCGATTCCTTCTATCGAATCCAAAAAACTTAAGAATTTTCATTTCGGTTGTATTATTACATTAGTTTTTCCTTTTCGTATGTGATTACAAATAGCTTTACCAAATATATCATCATCAGAATAAACATCTCCTTCCAAATCCACATCTACAGCAGAAGTATTATTTCGGTGTTTACCCATGGCTACAGGTCTACCCAAACCATCATATATAAAGGTAGGAGCTTCTTGAACAAAGAAAGGATCCTTCACAATAATATTCTCTTCTCGAATATCTTGTTCTAGACCCTCTATAATTACTGAACGATTCTTTTGGGTAGTTAACCAACCCGGAGATTTATCAACCTCTGGTCTGGACTTACCTTTCTTTTTCAGAAGCTTTTGATAGTAATATAGGTTAGGATATCCTTCTGACTGAAGAGCAGAAGTTACTGCTAAACCAACGTCGTTAGATTCTGGAGCTACAACAGCAAAATTAAATAATTGCCCAGTATCTCCCAGTAACCTAGCATATTTATCTACTGCCATTCTTCCCTTATACACAACTTGTTCTTCTCCCAGCTTGTCCATACAAGTGAAAGAAGAATAGTCTGAGCCTCTACCTGTTGCAACGTCTGCACCGATAAAGTACTGTTTATTTGGATCTGGTTCGTTGAATTGTCTATACTGACGATTGAAACGATATTTTAAAACTGGATAATCACTTAAGCAATCTTCGATAGCCTTGATATCTGCCATATCAAATACTGTATTACCTGAAGAAAGAAAGTCTCCATCGATTTCTTGTGCAGTTCTTTTTGGACCCAATGCAGAAGCCATCTGGTCATACCAAGATTGATCCCGTTCTGGGTGCATCTGCCAATATAATCGAATAGCATTGAAAGGATTACCTCCAGCTATAGCATCTACCCATGTTGAATGGTAAAAATTACCCATACCGTATGGAGTAGAATTGATGATGGCTGAACCTCCGGTGGAAAGCGTAGGGAAGGCAGCTGCCCAAATAGCTGAAGCCCACCGAACGATTGCAGCCTCATCAATTACCAGGAGAGAAAGAGATTCTGAACGACCGGCTTCGGAAGATGTTGGAATGGATTCTATGAATGAACCATTATCAAATTCAATCATAGAGGCAGAACCAAATTCTCCAGTTCTTCCGTTGATTATCGGGGTTTGCATATACCATGGAAGATTCTTATACATGAACTTAATCTTCTTAAGTACCTTTTTAGCTGTAGTATCCTTAATGGAGATAATGTTTATCTTCTTATTAGGATGATATGATGCCAGCCATAAGCAGTACATAGATATAAGTTCTGTAATACCCGCTTGCCTGAACTTTAACAAGATATTGAATCTCTGGAGTATAAATTGGTATAGTACGGCTTTTTGATACGGATATAATTCAAATCGAACCTTTCCTCTCACTGGATGTATCACATAACAAAAAAGACTGAAAAAGAAAACATCCGTTGTAACCCTAGATAGATTAGATAATTCTTCTCTTGTAAGGTTAGTTGGTGTTTCCTGTATCTTCTTTGCCATAAAACTAAAATTTATAAGTTACTACCAGTTCTAAATCAGTTTTGATACCTGAGAAATATCTTGGGTAATAAAAACTGTTTATCCCCAGTTTGTAATTAAATCTCTTAGTCTCGATTGAAATTCCTGTTCCCAAATCCCATAGATTGTTAAAGGGTCGGTACTTACCATAAACATAAGGAACTAATCTTATTCTAGATTTAATTTCTTGTGTGGTAAGTTTTCCGTTATACCAAGAATACTTGTAGTTATTAGGGTCGATATTGAATAACCTACTAGAATAAATTCCTGAATTTTGATTAAGGAAACTCAATGTAAGTTGATTCTTATCGATTACTAATTGAACAAGAGAATCCTTCTCTGAGATTATAGAATCATGGTTATTAGCGGCATGAATAGGCGGCTTATCCCAATTCTGATAATTGTAAAGAAGGATTCTACTTGGGTTAAGTAAATTATCGTAGGAAATTGGCAGGAAATCTTTCCTCAAATAAATTGTATCAGTATGTTGAATGATCTCTTTATCAGGTAACATACTGAGTTGTTGATTCAGTTTGTAATTCCTGAAGCAAAGGTAAATAGTAAATCCTAGTAAAAGGACTACCATGGCAATCTTAAGCTTCTTCATTGATAAACTTCTTGATTCTTTTCCTTATAACCAATAATTCTCAATCGGTGAGATCTTAGATTTTAATAAATAAAACTTAAACTGATAAGTATGTTCAGTTTCGATTATCTCAAATCTTAATCTCGGTACTTGTAAACATATAGCTTTAGTAAAATCTAGGATTACTTTTAAGTTAGATTTCTTAACCGGTACTTTAGTATTTATCATTCTCATACTTTAGTATTTATCATTCTCATAACAATAAGTTTTAAAATTCAGTTATACATAGTAACATCTTTTCTTAAGTAAGCTGGGTACCCAGCTTACTTTTCGATGAACGTAGTGAATCGAAATGTTTTTATATTTCCTATTCGTATATATCCTATATCCTAATACAATGTATACTTATATACGAAGTATATATAAGTATAGAGCTATATAATAATAGATATATATATACGAAGTATATTATATATATCTATTATTCAAAAAGTTTTTACAAATAAACTTCCTAAAGACATTTCTTAAACCATAATCCTACTTCATATACTGACCCTTTGCTCAAGGTATACCTAGCTTTATTTAACCAGTAATGATAAGTCTTAGGATCCCAAGTTGCAAATCCCCGAATAAACACTCGGTAATTTTCGGGGAATCCCATAATTGCCTTGAAATCATAAATACCCAAAGGATACCCATCAGGTCTAAATTGCCTATCTGAGGGTCTGAGTGTTAAAGGTGGTTTATCATCTTCCAATCGATATACTCCCGGGAGAGTACTCATTTTAGCAGTTTTAATGGGCCATTTCTTTTCATCTTTGAAATCATGAGTCCAAAGTTGTCTTACTTGTCTGACTGTAAGATTTTTCTTTTCAGGTAATTTCCGATAATCATACATGGCTAAAACTTTATCAGAGAATGGAATTAAAGCTTCCTGTGGGGCTTGTACTAGTAAATCTCTAGTAAGTTTTGGAGTATTTACTTGGAATACTTCATTAAAAGAATCCAAATACTCTTTTCCCTTGTCTAAATGAACTCCGATAATTACTAATCTTTTTCTTGATACTTGGGAGTTTCCGAAGTCAGAAACGCTTCTTTCGTGAAAAATAAGTTTATAGTTTTTAAAGAAGTCCGTTAACATTTCTTTAGAAATGAGAGATAGCAATCTTGGTAGGTTTTCTATAAGAAAGAGAGCGGGTTCGTAATATTGAATTGCTTGGAATACTAGTTGTATACTTTTATTACTTTTAGGGTCTCCAAGAGCCTTCGATTTAGATAATCTCATTACTGAGCAACTACCACAATCAGGGCTAGATAATATGATATCTGGATGCCAATCTTCTGGTAGTTCATACCCTTTTAAGAAAGGTATGCCTTTGAAGTTAGCTTTCCACTGTTCTTCTCTACTGGTATGGAATACTCCACGAGGTTCTATATTTCCAATAAGCTTATCTCTAAAAGGGAATAGGAGGGTTCCTTGCCCTCCACATACTCCCAGTACTTTTAAGTCTTTCATTTCTTATAACTTCTCAATTTTATGTACTTGAACCAAGCATAATGCTTCCTAGTTGAAATATAATCCAGGTTCGAATCATTGTTATGAGCCTCTTCTTCAAAACTTACATCATGATATCTTTCATTCTGCTTGTTCCATTTAGCAAAACAAAGTATGATTAAGTACTCGATTCCATACCAAAGGTAGAAAAATATCCATAACATCTCAGCCATTTGCTTTGAATGTATATGTTCATGGTTATAATCTACCTCAGTAAACTTAGCCCCCTTTCTTACAAACACTAAACCAAAAAGGTTGATGGCTTTGTACCCTTTGAAAGGTATAAGATTGTTGTAGATTACTTTCATAGCTTATCTTTGAAGTTTTCGTAGGTATTTCTTAGCTTTTGGTCGTAGTTATTCTCTTTGTAGGCAGGACCATTGTATCCTTTAGCGAAAGCATCCCAGTCTTTTGCCTTCAAATGCTTCACTAAACCGGAGTTATAGAGGAAATGATACATCAATTCTAGCTGCATTTCATGAGATTCAGACATCTTTTGGATCATTTCATCCACTGATTGACATCCACAAAGCTGATAATTGAAGCCCATAATCTGTCCCAATCCCCAAGAAGTAGCTAAATTAGCACAGTTTTCATCAATTTTACGAGCTGCTTCGAGTCTTTTCCACTCTCCTTCACCTCCTAAGTAGAATTCTTTGGTCCATTTTTGATAAACTAAGGATGGATTTCTCTTGGCTAGGTCATATAAATAGGTTCTTTTGCCTTCTCCATCGAGTTTTATCTTCAAATATTTCCACATTACATGACCCTCGAAGAGAATCTGAGGTCTACCAGAGGGTAAAAATCCGTCTCGATTACCACATTCTACTACAGTTACTGTCTTTAACAGAGCTGGTTCAAGGTTTAATCTGTTTGCAACCTTAGCAATTAATTCGTTAGTAAGTTTATCCATAATATAAATTCTTAGAGTTTACATTAAAGATGGTAAAGTATTGCTTGTAGCCTTTCTTAGGTAGGTATATCGAGTTCTATTTATCAATGAATATAAATAATTTAATTATGGATATAGGAAAGAAACAACAGATTATGGTTGATTGGTTTAGGAAAACCCTAGATGAATCTAAGAAACCCTGGAATACCCAGATATATTTGATAACTGATAAGTATCATGTTTACATTGCCAACAAGGATATCAGATTAATAGGAAGTAATTTCGGTAAGGCAATCGATAGACCTCTGAAATATTTCTTATTTACTGATGGTAAGGTACAGTATTTCAACAGTATAGAATTTCTTGGCTATCTGCCTTTCGAATTATGGGACGAATACCCAGTCAATTGCAAACCTCTAAATCCTTGGGAATACGACTACTATCGTCAGCATGGGATAACCTCAGAAGATTTGCAGAATTTATTCAATAATGATTGATATTTAAAAATAAAATAGTATATTTGCATAACAGAAATAAATAATATATTTATATGAAAAAAGAAATAGTAAAACTCAAAGAGGGTAACTCGGTAATTTACCAAGACAAAACCCTAATGGAAAAGGCAAACGTAGTATCCATCGATAAAAAGAACGGTACTGCAATATTATCTAACAAGGTAATAATCACTAGAACAACAAATCTAGATGGTCAATTTACTCGATTAGATGGAAAAGGTAATGCAATAATCCTACCTTGTACTACAGAGAATGAACAGAAGTACAATGCCTTTGTTGCATACCATCAATCCAAGAAATCCTTAGAGGCAATCAAAAAATGGTTAGACGATAACGGGAAACATAAGGATGAGGAAACCTTTGAGAAAGTGATAACCTTAGATAAGAAACTTAAGAAACTAATCGAAAAACTCAATGAATAGTACTTGGATAATATTAGGCATAATCTATGGGATATGCCTAATCCCCTCTATATTTCTAACCAAGCTGTTATGTCAAGAAATTAGGATGCTAAGACCTTACCTATTATTTCTTACAATCTGGTTAGTATTACCTTTATTTCCTATTTACCTAATATTCTTTAAAAAGAAAAACAATGGCTAGAATTAAAGATTACGACGAAGATTTATCTGCTCCCAAACTCCTAAAAGAAAGGGCAAGAGATAACAAAGGTAGGTTCATTAAAAAGGACCTACCACCCTACTTAGGGGCTGAGCAAGTATTAAAACCTAAGAACTACTATCACTTCGATAGTCATGGTAATTATAAGGGTAGCTCAATGAATTTTGATGCTATGGTATTACTTGGCTTTACTTGGTTTAAGTTACTGGGAGTAGCATTAATGATGTTGCTATGGCCAATAGTATTTATATATGCCCTTAATGATGGGATAGAGAGATACCAATTTAAGAAGTATGCAATCCCCTATATATTTATCTTAGTAGTTTGGTTTATAGTATTCTTATATGGACTAGTATCATGAGCAATATAGATGAAGAAGCAAAGAATAACTTCACCATAGAGATGAGGATATTCGAAAATTATGAGAAAGTGAAGTATGAGATAATCAAGGTAATTGATTTCCTAAGACATGCAGAAACTAACCTAGGGATGTGTAGGATATTCGATAATCAGAATCATGAATTCTGGCATAGTGTAATTAAACCCTGGTTCCAACCTGAAAGGTTTGGTATTACCCATCTCTGGTTTCCTTCAGGGTTTAGTCACATAGGTTATGGAGAATATCATATCATAAGAAGTAATAGATGGTTGAAGACTCCCATAGATAGGATTAATAGAGAGGATTATATATTTGGGTATTGGTTTCCTACCTATAAGAAGTATATCCCATATAGAATTAGGATTTTGAAATTGGCTTTAAAGGATTTGGAAAGGATTAAGGAAGAGTATGGTAAGGATTGATAGATTAAGAGATGATGCCAATAAGAGGATTCTTAAATGTCAGGAAGGTAAGAATATTTGGTATCGGTTGTGGATTAATCCTGAGGATATGATGAGAATAGAACCATTATTGGAGGGAGGAGATAGGATTTGGATGGAGGAACTTGAGATGTATTATCTTTTCTTCTATGAGATACGGAATAATAGGAGGGTTTTAGGGAAGAATAGGGTTAAGAAGATATTGGATATTCTTTTATAGGATGAATGCCAGAGATGTTAGGTCTCTGGCTTCTTTGTGTGTTGTGTCTTGGTATGCCCTTAACGTGTGTGTAGGAAGGTTTTTGTGTAGTATGTTCAAGGCTTTTCTAGGCAATGCCCTTAAGATAGGATCCTAAAAAGTTGGGGCAGTAAAAACGGGGTTTGTGTTCAGGGTACCTCTTAATACGAAAGCCTAAAAATACCAGGTACTAAAATGCGGGTACGGTAGCCCTTATTTAGAATGAAGCAAAAAAAAAGTAAGGGACAAACATTCTCTTACTTTTTAAAAAATTTTATTTTCTTTTATTTTCTTGTTTATCCCATGCATAAGCAAGAAAACTTAATATAGTGAAAATAAATATCCAACATAAAATTCCTAAAACAAAATTCATAAGTTATATTTTATAAGTAGGGAATTAATTCCCTACTTTGATTAAACAATTTATTTTTTTACAATCTGTAAAGCCTTTTCCAAAATATCTTTGTTTGTTTCTTTCATATTTTCAGAACAAACAGAAGAAAGTGAAAAATCATTTACTTTGTAAACTTGCTTATAAAAGTCTAAAAACGCTTTTTTTAGCTTCTCTAAACGTGTTTTATCTTTTTCTTGAACCAATGATTCAGACAAAGAAAGAATTGTATTTCTAAATTTTTTTCTAGCTACTTTCTTTTCTTTGTCCGAAAGTTCTGAAAAAATTTCTTCTTTATAAATATCTGATTTTTTAACTCCAAAAGAAGTTTTTAAAAGTCCCTCGGTTGATTTATTTAAATTAGCTAGAATATCCTTATAAAGAATATTGTTTGCTTTTGCTTGTGCTTTAGCTTTTTTAGCACTAACTTTGTTTACTTTTTCTTTTGTAGAATTTTCAACAACTACATTTACATTCTCAACTGAATTTAATTTTTTTTCTTCCATAATAAAATGCTTGAACTTTTGAATTTATTTTATTATAACCTTTTCGATAAAAATTCAAGTCTTATTATAAACTCGAAAAGGTTTTTTGTTTTATTTCTCTATGCAAATATAAGAAATATTTTTTAATCTACAAAATTTTCAAAGATTTTTTTTTTTGAAATTTTTTCTCATTAAATTTTAAACCTCTTATCTTTTTCTGATATTACAAAGATAAGGACTTTATTTTAATCTACAAAATAATTCGAGAAAATTTTTTGTTAAAAATGAGTTTTATTATTTTAAGAATAATTTTCAGAAAATATTTGCATATTTCAAAAATTTTATTATTTACACGTACATTATTTATTATCAAAAATTTTTATCAAATTTCCACTCATTAACCCCGCGGGGTCCTAAATTGCCCGCACGTTGTCCGCTATATAATACCTATATGATAACAGATTAAGGCCATCTATGGTTCTCCTACTATAACCTCTTGGCAATCCCTCGTAACAAATCCACAAGGCCAGAGGATTCTAGGGAATTTTCGGAGGGCCTTTTAAGTGGCTATATAGTATCTGTATATTACATGCCTATACCTGAAGGCCATATATGGTCGATAGTTAGTGTACTTGGGTAAGCCTTATAAGATCTATAGATAGGCCTAGTGGGTTCTTATATAATGCTAGTAAGTATATGTGTAGTAAAGCTCTAGTACCTCTTAGGTGATTATATGAAGTCTATAGATGGCCTCTTAGGTATGTACATAGAAAAGCCCAGGTACCTTAGTTAGGCCTGGGCAATATTATTAGTATTCGCAATATTCTCGTTCAAGGTATATGTTGAGGTCCTTGAAAAGTTTTATACCAGGTATAGGACCATCCTCGTCTTCGTCCCAGTCATAGTATTCGATAAAGGTAGGAGTATAACCTTCTACGTCTGTGATTGAGATTACATAATCTTGGTCTGGTACAAAGTCTTCGATAAAGTTCTGGACAAAGCCTTGAATAATATTGGGATTAGGCTCTCCACTGGTAATACCTGTAAGGATTTGGATTAATCGGTTGGATAATTCTTCTATGTTCATAGGTAATGGGTTTTAATAATTAATACTTTATTTATCTGATGCAAATATAGATATAATATTTTAAATATGCAATATCCCAGATTGCCTTTCGAAGGCCCCTAATGTCCTAGAATTATCTAAAATAACCATAATATAAATACTTATGCAATTAACAACAATATTACTAGGATGGCAATTAAAAATAGCCCCTTGATTGCCTAGAAATTTATTAAATCTGAGGCCATTTATGGCATAAATTGTGTACCTAGTTTTATAAAATCCGAGCCTAAAATGGCCCCTCTAGGTACACAATTTTAATATAAATCCTAGCCTCTTGGCAATTAAAATCCGAGTCTAGGTACACAAAATCACAACCTAAATCCTAAATTACACAAACTAGCCAAACAGAACACTTTTCAATTACACGTGTGAAGCTAAAATACATACGTATCTAAATCCCACCCATATTAGTATATTATATATAATAGTTAGTAAAATAGCTACGTGTCAAAAAGGCTCATATACGTATCTCAAAAACTATTGCCAGAGTGTACTTTTTGCTTTTCTGTGATTTGAGGGGCCATGTATGGTGATTTATTGCCTAAAATGGCCTCTGGGGCCTCAAGGATTTAGTACTTTAAATTTTGAGAGCTATAGTGTTTGGTATAGTAGAGGCAGCCAAATGGGTATGTTCCTGACTTTTTCGAAAAACCCCCGTTGGTACACAGAAAAGAAGGGAAACCAAGATCCTAAGATATGTATATTAGTATTAGTTATAGGTATTATTATATATTGATTGTGATATAGGGGATTTGTATCTTAGTTAGTGATATCTGTATATTCAGATTAGGTGTATATGATATAGGTAGGTTTATTGTGTACCTTAGTATTATATTATTTATATATTTCTTTGTTGGGAGTGGGATAGGTGGGTTGTGTACCTAGTATCTGTATACTTGGTTTTATTTTGTTTGGGAGGTAATTGATTATATACTTGGTTTGTGTACACAGAAATACCTAGAGTTTTCTGGGCTCTAGGTATTCTTTTTATTTATATTTGTGTTGGGTGGGATACTAGATCTTCTGGGTTCTGAAGTATATCCTGTAGGTATGGGTTTATCTCTTGGATGTTATACTGGGCTTGGAACCTAGAGATGGTACCCTTTAGTTCATCTATTAGAGTATCATAGAGGTTATTGTATATTATCTCTTTGATTTTGGTTTGGACTTCTTTGTTTTGTTCTAAGGGTATTTGTCGGGTGGTTGAGACTTGGATTTCTATTGGTTTCTCTGGGTCTGGTACCGTTGGCATGTTACCCATATAGTCTAGTCCAGAGATGAATTCTAATATTTCTTCATTGGACATAGATAATATATAGTTGAGCTCTTTGTATACTTTGCAGGTTAGTATTTGATTACCATTCTGACTGATTGTGATTCTTGATGAAGGATTTGTTGTTTTCATTGTTTTAGTTATTTTTTAATTGTTCGAGTAGGTTTGATATCTCAAGTTGATGAAGGATTTCTGTTTCCTTGTGATTGGATTCCCATCTCTTGATGGCATTATAATAACAGGTATATTGGGTTATCATCTCTTCCGCTTGGTCTACCAGTTCTTGGTAAGCTTTACCTGGATGCTCTTCCAAGGAATGGAAAATTCCTTGGATATAAGAGCCTTCTACGATTACTAGGGTTGTTATTGTTAGTTTCATGACATTAGAATTCTAAGTTAAATAATTGAATGGTAAGCATACTTGGGAAGTTTCCACCTTCGTAATGGATATTAGAAGTATTGAAGTAATTGTAGAAATTATCCTTTAGTGATATCTTAAGAATATCCAATAGCCAATGGATATAACTTGTACTGGTTAGCATCTAGCCATTCGTTATATTCCTGGATATCCGATTCTGAAGTAAAAGTAGCAGAGAGTTGGATAAAGGGTTTATCCAAAGAATCTGGGTTATGGATATTTGTCTTAAGCCAAACCTTGGAAAGCATGTGGGATTCCTTTTGCATTAGGTTGACTGAACCAGTATTTTGCCATTGTTCGTATTGGTAAATTGTGATACCGGTTTTAAGGGCTGTTGTAATGTTGTTCAAGTTCATGACTGCCTAAATTTTAAATGAATAATATATTTCTTTTCTCTGATGCAAATTTAATACTTTATTTTTAAATATGCAATATCCCTGATTACTTAGCTGAGGCTTCTATTGGGTATCTGATAGAGCCTTTTCTGGATAAGGAAGAGGCCATTAATGGATTTTACATATTTCGCATCTTTACGGAAGGCATCTGGATTCTTTTTCTTAAACTGATGCCACCAATCATCATATTCTTCAAGGGTTTTGAATACCTTGTTTAAATCCTTAGTGGGACCTGTTAATTGAATGGTCTTAGGCCATACTTTAACATCTATTCTCTTACCTTCATCGAAATATATACGAGATGGTATAATTACTTCATCTGGACCTGGGTATGGAGTTGTGCTCATAATTTCGTTATTGTAAAAGTTATGTAATTGTCTTTAGTTATCACAAATGTAATTATAGCATTACCTTGTATTGAAATAGATAGAGATTCAGGAGTATCTGCTAATATGTAGTAACTTAAGAAGTTAGCTCTAAGCAAATTAGTAAGTACTTCCCTTAGTCTGAACAGTGTACAGTTATCAGGATTACCATAGATTACTGATTGAAGGTATTGGTCCTGATGATTAAGATGGTACCATCTTAATCTAGCCAAGTTTAGTTTCTCAGCTAGATCAAATTGTACGATATTTAAAAGTCTTCTTATGGGTGTCATACTGTAAAGGTAATTTGCATTATGTTTGAAGATATTCTGTTGATAGATTTGATATTAGCTTCTCCATCAGTGAAGTTCATGGCAAAGTTTACCAGAGCATCTGCAGCACCATTAGAGGTATCTGGAGTTTGAAATAAGAAAGAGTATATTGCAAATCCGTCCTGTTTAGATATCATTGCAGATAATGCTAAGCATTGGTTTTCAACATAGGCATTAACTAATAGATTCATTAGATTGTTGCTGTAATTTAGGATTTCCTCTAAGTCTAAGGAAAATAATTCTTGGATTTGAAGACCTAAGTTAGTAACTAACTTGTCTAAATGTTGTGTGGTTTGGGAGGTTTCATTATTTTTCATAAGTCTAAAATTTTAAATAGTTATTAATTTCTTTTTCTGATGCAAATATAACTACTTTATTTTATATATGCAAATTCTGGAATACTAAGCTGAGGATGTGTGTAAACGCTAAGAAAGGCAGATGATTAGTCTGCCTTTCGAATTTATACTCTGTATCGGATTAAATTCCATTTATCGTTTACTAGCCTGAATACCCAGAGATAATGGTTAGTGAACTCTAATAGCTTACTGTATTCAGAGGTTTCAAATACCAAGAGATCTGAGTTCTTTTCTAGAATATTGAAATGGATGGTTTTATTAGTACCCTTTCGAAGGATTTCTCTGAGATCATTCTTTAGAGTATCATCCGAAATGAACATATTATATTGTTCTCCCATATAATCCAGATATTTATCTCTGATATCTGGATATATTCTAGACTGGCTTACGTTAAATTGTTTCGTTTTCATCTTGATTTTCTTGATTTATGTTACGTTCTATGATGTTTTGAATACATATTCTTCGGTCCTCTTCTTCTGTCTGGTCCAAGATATAGGTAAGAGAATGATTAAGGAATAACATATCTGTATCGTAATTCCTCTTGAATACCAGCAATTCAAATTCCTTTAACCAATTGTGCTGCATCAATTCCAGTATCTCCTCTAAACCAACATGGTCCGTATCCATATATCCTTGGCATTTATACCAGATATCTGTAAAGACTCCAGTAATATATTCTGGTATCTTAAATCTGTCAGATACTTCATGAGCTGGAACTAAATCCTTAGCAGCTTGGTATTTTTCTTTGGTTATTACCATGTCTGATTTTCCTGATAGCTTTCTACTAAGGTTAACTATAAGTGGTACCTTGTAGTATAATAGGTAAGGTTCTTTGTCATATACCCAATATCTGTTTTTGTATTCCTGATAGATTAGTACATAAGGCTTATCTGAATACATGCCAAATAGTCTCATATAGGCAGATAGGTAATTCTCTAGGTCTTTAGCACATTGTATATTCTGGTTGAATACTACCTTAGTATTTTCTAGGTAGATTAGATTCGGGGAATAACTTAACTCTGGTTCCCGTTTACGAAATCTGTTGAATAGGTTTTTGATGTTCATAATGTCTAATATGTAAAATTAATGAATACTGTTCTGGTTCCTTTGAAGAAAGCTTCATGATTGTAGTCTTCGTATTTATGACAAGCATAAGTTTTAGAAGACCTATCATAATGATCTCTTACCCATACTGGACTAGATTCAGAATCTTTTAATCTGAATAGTGTACCTGGTTTAAGCTGTTTTAATGTGGTTTTATCCATAATCTTATAATTTATTATGCTGCAAATTTAAGAATAATAAATTAATTATGCAATAAACCTCGATTACCTGTTGAGGAATTGTTCGGCTATTGATGTAGGCTCTTTTTCTTCATATTGCTCTTCATCTAAATAGATATCCATTTCTGGGTCTGGATCCTCGGGATCTATGTTAGCCTCTATCTCTCTTCTTAATTCATGGTGTTCTCTTGAAGAGAGTTCCATAGCTCCCTTATAATCATCAGTAATTTGCCTCATCTCTGCAGTATTCAAAGTAAGGCCCTCTTTGGTAGTATCAATTCCCTCTTGCTTAGTAGCAACTACCTCGGGTAAAGAAGATAAATCATAGTGATCTGCCAATAATTTGGCTTCCTGTGGCTTGTCCATTATCTTTTGAGATTCTAGGATAATCTTTCTAGCTTCATCTATTGATATGCCTTGGTTCTGATTCAATTGATTATTCTGGGTATCTCCAAATTGATTAAAGATATTGGTAGTTCCTCCACCCATAAATGTACGTATGATAGACTGTAATGAAGTAGAAGAATCTAGTTTCATCTTAAGAGCTTTATTCAATTCAGCCGATATGAATGGAGTGTAATGCCCTCCCTGAGATTCTCTTAGGATGTTTACCTGATGGGAGATTTCCATTCTATCCTCTAAAGCCCATGCTACTTGTTCTCCCAATAGAGCTTGTAGCATTTCTTCCTGTCTTTCTTTATCCCAAAGCTTAGATTGCAATAATCTATCTCTCATAAATACTCGTATGTAATTGATATCTATACCTGTCTTTGTTGAGAAGGTATTAATATCATACATAATCCCACATAACATGCCATTACCCATCAACCAGTGATTGATAATGTAGTTGTATACCTTTTGTAAATCTTCAAGATTCTGACTCTTTTGGTATTCTGCTGCCATTGCAGTAGTTCCCATAGGTCTAGGAAATCTTTTTATGTTGTCTTTTGCCATTATACAAATATTCTTTTCTTATATCCTTAGATTCATCGTATCCAATCCTTTTAAGAGGATGAGCTACGTATAGTTGATAAATATTAGAATACCAATAACCAACTGCTATATTGAGTTCTTCATTTAAAGCCAAAATGAATTGAGTATCGGTAATCCTATCCTTAGTAAATATCCAGGTATAATTTCCTTCAAGGTTGGGAACCTTGTTATAAAATTCCCAACCTTTAATTACCTTAAAAATATTGCCATGAAGGTCAACGATTTCCTTTGCCATAATTGCCTTTTTTACCTCTCGAGGATTTTTTGTCTTGTTCACTAGAGTTATTTTTCATTTCCTCTATCCTTTTTTGTGTTTCTGGGTACCAAAGTTTTCTTAGGGGCACTACCTGAGTTGCAAAGAATGCCTTCCATAAATTCTGGGATAAAGGTCTTATACTTTGCCGACTGATTTCATTAAATTTATCCTCGAAGTGTTTTACTACCTTTTTAAAATCTGAATAATATATGTGACCAGTTGCTGGGTTTATCTTTTGTTGCCTTTGGCATACTTCTAGTAAATCTTCTCCCATTTTATTCATAAACTCTCCTCTATTAAATTGGAAGTTCTCTTGATCTAGTCTAAATATCTTTACGTAATCTTTTGTTTCCATTATATTATATCTCTGTTTCTAAGTGTTTAACATCATAGGGTAATACCTGAAATAAGTATCCCCTTTTATCATCCTCGTAATAGGATGACCATAATCTTCCTTTTAATCGGTATAAATCCAAGTCATAAGTTTTCTTGGGTATACCTGTGATAAATAATTTGTGATTGCCTCCTGGGTTAACTTCGAATTCCCACTGGGTAAAATTTCCTATGGTACCATAATCTGGCAATTTATTTCCCAGTAAGGTTGGTAAGGCAATATCCTTTACCAGAGTTTCTTTGGGGACCCTTTTCCCATTTACCCAGATCCCCAGTTGTGATTTACCGATATATACATCTTTTACTATTTCTCGAAACATAATTCAATGATTATAAATTTAACACCTTGACCTAATTCTAAGTCATTTATTGCATTAATATCCCTAGTATTATGTTGAAGGTTTCTTAAAGAAATTCTAGATTCTTTCGATATCCTATAAGATCTTCTTACCAAGAGTAAAGCATTTCTCCAACAAGCAACCATAGAAGATACTGGTCCAGAGAATAAAACCTTGCTGGTCTTATTTATCTCTACCATTTTTTCTTCGTATAGTTTTTGACTCTGAAGATACCATACTTTTATTTCTCTTATGTTTTCTTTTCTTCTTTCTAGAATCAGCTTTGACATAGTCTTCTATTTCTTCAAGTTTACCCAACAATAAAAACCTTACGAACATATCTATAGGCCTGAAAAAGTAATTTCTTATATTCTCAGTGCCTAGATAATAATCGTATACGATAAAGAATTTTTTAATCTTTCCGTGTTTGAGAGATCTTTGAACAAGGTAATTCTTTACACATCTCTTGTGAAGTTCTACCATGTCCTTTTCCTGTTTTTCCATCTCCTTATCGGAGAATATTCGATAGTCCATAACCAAAATAAATATGGGACTGGGAATTTGAAAATAGCAAACTAATGTGTTCCCAGTCCCGGGTTAACAAAGGATTAATTATACTGCTTCATCTACCTTCAGTACTTTTTTCTGGAAGGTAATATATTTATTTTGGGCAGACTTGTATTCTTTAGAGTTATGATCTTGGATTCGGAGCATTTCCCTTTCTAATTTACGAAGTTCATTACGGGTTTGTTGTCTCCATTTCTTTCTTGAAAGAGTATCAGTAACATCATCTGGGTAAATGTATTTCACTTCCCGATTGGAGATTACTTGTTCGATGATATTGGGTTTCTGTTGTTTGGCAACTTCCTTGACAACTTCTTCCTTTTTAGTAGAAGCTTTCTTGGTAGTGGTTTTTACCAATTTTGCTTTGGGTTCTTCCTTAGCCTTAGATTCTTTAGTTTCTTTTGGCTTTTGTGTTTTAGAAGCCTTAACTTCCTTCAATGAGTTAGATACTTGGTTGTTAATTAACTCGGTTACCTTGTTCAAATTTACTTTTTTCATAATTGACTAATTTAAAATGTTATTAATTAATTATCTGATGCAAATATAAGAACAATATTTTAAATAGAAAAATAATTCTACTTTATTTTATCAATAGCTGAGGATCTCTAGTCGAGTAGGAAATCAAAGATTTCATCTGGGTTCTCATCTAGGTTTTCGGGATCATCATAGTAGGAATCTAGACCTTCAGTAAAGATATCATATTCTGAAATAGATGATGATTTACCATATCTCTGATTATACTGTTCTACGGTTAATATAGTTACCTTACTGGGATCATGTTCATATTTTTCAGCATAAGCAGAAGCTTCCTCTGGTGATAAAGGTTTATCGGAAGTGAATACTTGGTAATATACTCTGGGTTTAGTATAATGAGCATCTAAAGTTACTTGTTGATAACCAGATTTCCTTGCGGTAAATATTATATTATCTGGAGTAACTCTTACTAGGAAAGCATATTGGTATAATCTCCGATTACTAAGAGAATCCTTTAGTTTCTTTATAGAATCTACTTTAGCAAAGAATATAGAATCTCTTCTTTTGCTTTCCTCATACCGTTTTACATTTCTAATAGAATCTTCTCTACTCTCCTTTACATAGGGAGGAGTTACCCTCCGGGTACTATTGGTGTTGGCAATAGTGAATCCCAAAAGAGTAACTCCCAGAATGGAAAACGGAAAAATAATATGTTTAGTTTTTGAGTTCATATCCTGTAGCTTCATATTGTCCTTTGATATGAGAATTAAGATATCTCCCTTTAGATTCGGCATTCATTAGTTCTTCGAAAGTTTTTCTGGGAACTAAATCATACCGGTAAACTTTGTTGCCCTTAAAAGCAACCCATAAGTGTTTGTTTTTGTTGTCATACCCAATACCTTCTATATTAGAAGATTCTACTGGATTCATTTTAATACCAGTATTCATGGTAACTGATTCAAGATATTCTTCTCTGTCCATAATTTAAAGTTTTAAAAGTGTTAACTCCGGATGTAATACGTTGGTATATTTTTGAATGATTGCCCATGCTCCCAAAACTCCTTGAGAATTATCTGTTATCCATTCTTCCTCCATTTTCCATAGGATATGAGAGCAGACGTATAATTGATACTCTGTAAGAGTTTTTATAAGTTGAGGATATTCTATCATATCTGAATAGAGTTTTATCATGTTATCCAATACTCCTCTTATTTCTCCCTCTTCAATCTGAAGAAGTTTTTTAAGAAGGTAATGATCTGTATCCTCTAAATTTTTAGAGATATGAGTTAATGCCTCAACTTGGATTTGGGCAATGTTCTTAATAACCGTCTTGGTTTCTGCATCCATTTTTTCTTATTATTTATTTCGTTATACAAATATATAAATTTTATATATAATATGCAAATATTGCTGAGGTAGGTAGTGGATTATACTAATCTATTGAAAGATCTTAAGCTAGGGTTTACAATCCTTCTTATGGTCAATCTTGATACCTTGAATTCGTTAGCTAATCTACAAATCTTTTCCCTAGATTCATATCTAAATCTAATTTCTCTTCTTTGAGCTTTAGATAATTTAGCATTTGGATTAGCAGCACCTCTCCTAGATATACCATACATTGGGTTTTTATTTCCCTTGAGAGTTCTCCCATCTCTAATACATTGTTGCATATTATCTTTCTGTGTTCCCCAATAAAGATTCTTATACCAATTATGAGTTACTACATTATCTTTATGACATACTATTGGGTAATTATTTGGATTAGGTATCCAAGCTAATGCTACTAACCTATGTAAATACCAACATTTACCCTTTTTCTGAACAAAAAGATATCCTTTTTGATTATGATTTGGTTTTACTTTATGCCATTCACTATGAGTTAATTTACCAGATTTATGATATCTGCTCCATAAAGTACCTAATCTACTTATATAATAACCTTCTAAACCTGGTATATTATCTTTTTTCATTTATAAGGTCATTCTTGAAAATTAATCCATCCCTACCTTTCAATTTCTCATATACTGAATTAGGCAATAATACATCCCTAGACCATCTCAAAAAGAATTTTGATGGCTTCTTTTCTTGATTAAGGATTAATTGTCTCTGTTCCGTAGAGAATTTTACCCTTTCCTCTTCCAACATAAATGTGGGTAGTTTAGTGAATTCTGCCTGAGAGAATGATATAGTTGATTTACCAATGGATGCTCTTAATGATTTCTTCCTTTCTTTATAAAGGTACGGAACAATTTTCTTCGATGGTCCACCAAGGATGCTAAAACCGAAGATGACCATCGGATCGAATTTATCTGCCTTTGGATCTTTGGCCCGTTTGATACATCTTGCCATCCAGGAGTACGAATTTGGATATTGCTTATTGTCGGTTGCTTCTCCCACATCTTTCTTATCGAATTTAAATTCCGGGAAATGATAAAGAAAATCCTCTGTAAGGATGAATACAAATCCAAGATCTCTAAGATACTTAATAATATCCTGTTGGCTTTTGCCTTCATTTACCATCTTTTCTACATCAGCAAGGATATCTTCTCTTGGAGATTCCAATTCTTTAGATTGAGTATTAGAGGGTCTTCCCCTACCTGCAGATTCTTTGATTGGTAAGTTACCAGATAATTTATCCAAGTATTCTTTGAATTGAGAAATATCTTGTTGATTAACAAGGGTTACTTCTATTCTTATGGGACCTTTATGTTGTACCTTTGGACCGGCATACATCTCAGTGCAAGCATCTACTAATCTATCAGATAAAGGATTACCATTTTCTGAAAGTGTAGTGATACGCAGTTTGGGTTTGAATATTTCTTTTTCTTCTTTCATAACTTTAGAGATAAAAAGGGCCTGGACAAAGATTATTGCCAGGCCCAAAACTACTAATAACTAACAAAACAAATATAAGAATGGAAATTAATCCTCGTCTTTGGCCTTTTTCTTCTTAGAATCTTTGGCCTTTTTATCTTTCTTAGAAGGCTTATCCTTTTTGGATTCCTTCTTAGGTTCTTCCTTCGGCTTAGATTCTTTTGGAGTCTTACCTGCAGCCAATTTTCTCTGAGCCATACGATATTTCTTCTTTTCTTCGGAAGTCATTTCTCTTCCGTCTACCAAAGGATAATCGTATTTAGTTGCTGTTCTACCTGAACTAGCTTTTTCCTTTTTCTCTTTTGCTTTAGCTTCCTTCTTAGCTTTCTTTTCATCTTCAGAATCCTTTTTCATTTTTACCAGCTTCTTCTGATTAGCAGTGTCTTTCTCAGGATATTGGGCAGCAACTTTATCTCTTTCCTTGTTAAGTTTTGCCATAAGTTCTTTTACTGCCTTACCATGAGTTTTGTCCTTTGACCAATCCTTTGCAGGATCCAGGTTATTTTCTTTCAGGTAGTTTTCCAAAGCCTTTGCAGCTTTTGTGATTTCCGGAGTCTTATCAGCCGGTTTCTTTGCTTTTTTAGCAGGTTTTACTTTCTTTGTCATATCCTTATTAATTTATGAGTTTATATTTACCTATAGAAATGAATCCGAATTAAAGGTAGGGATTTCCTTGATTTCTAGGATTTTTAATTCAATCCCTTTTACCATTGCACAAGTATGAAGATAATCAGATATCTCTCTTTGAGTTAATCCTGAGAAAATACTGGTTTTAGTTTCATTTCCCCATATATATTTCACTTCTAGAACTGGATTGTTAAGAATATCTTTTACTCTTTGTGATAAAGAATAAAGTTTTCTTTTCTGATACATAATATGGGCTTGGTGTTTCCTATATTCACCCAGCTTACTTTGCTGCAAGGATATATGGGCTTGGTATTTATAGTATTTGATATCCTTGTATATTTCAGCAATCTGTGAAATTAAGGATGAGAAGGATCTTTTTTCCATTGTGGCCTTTTTATTTGGGATTGATATTCTAAAATCATTTCCTTAGCTTCTGATATTATGTTTTCTGTTAATTCCCTTTCTGAGGGATTTTTGCATACTTCTAGAAATGAAGTATAATCTTCTATCAGATTATTAAGTGCAATGATTTGTATATTCTTTCTTATCTCTTCTTTGGTTACCATAGGTTATGAAAATAAAAAAACCCATCACCTTTGTGAGGCAATGGGTTTTGGATAATTGATATAATGTATAATCGTTATGGAGTTTAATCTTCGTTTTCTTCAGAAGTTTCTTCTTCATCTACTTCCTCGTCAGTGTCTTTTTCTTTCTTTGACTTAGGAGTAGTGATAATACCATGTCCTTTCTTTGACTTAATTGCCAATTCTCCGGGAACAAAAGCAACCGATGTGTTTACTGGAGCACCATCTACTACCAATACTGAAGTTACCAATACTCCCTGAGCACCTTTCTTTGTTTTGATTGCATAACCGAAGTTCTGAACTTCTGAGTTATCAGAAATCTTGATAACATCGATTTGTTTACCGTTCGGTCTTTGACCTGCAGGACGGTTTTTGATAGCTTCCATACGAGCTTTGCGTTTAGCTTCTTTTTCAGGATCTTTTTCCTTAGCACCCTTTTTCTTGGTGTCTTCTTTTTTCTTTGCCATAATCTTAATAAGTTTTTAAAAGTTGTGTTATAAATAAGTTGTGACTTCTACATAACCTAATAGTAGTTAATTTTTAGGGTAGGAGATGATTCCTACCCTTTATGCTAGGTAAATGGATTATTTTTTACCCTTTTTACCTTTACCCTTAGCTTCCTTCTTAGCCTGCAATTTGATACCTAATTCTTTGGCAATTGCCTTACGAAGTTTCTCGATGTCTTCTTCATCGAAGTCGTCTGGATCAGTATCAAGGTCTTTGTCATCGCAAACATCTTCCAATTCTTCGAAGTCCATTTCAGCAAGAGCTTCTCCAGTCAGTTCTTCCTCTTCTTCCTCCTCGTCTTCTTCATCTTCATCGGAATCATCCTCGTCCTCATCTTCTTCGTCTTCCTCATCCTCTTCAGAATCATCTTCATCTTCGTCATCTTCCGATTCTTCTTCCTCCTCATCGTCATCAGATTCTTCCTCCTCTTCGTCTTCTGAACCGAAGATTTCAGATGCCTGATCTGCAGTCAGCATAATGGGAGCCAGGATAATCTTTACCGAACCATCTTCGTAAGTAATGATGATGTTACCGTTGATTTCTACTCTAGATACTTCTTTAAGTTCAACTTTCTTAGTTTCTTTTTTCTTAGCCATAATTGTTTAATTTTAATGGTTTGTTAATGAATATAGTTAATCACTCAGTTATAAGCTTTTTATACTTCTTTAGGAATGGTCCCAAAGATTCATGAGCATTATTAAATTGTTTTATGTTTTCTAGAACGGTATTGAACTGTTCTTGTGAAGTTATCTCAATTACTTCAGAATTTATAACTTGGTCCACTTGATTATAGGTAAGGATCTTAAAGGATTTGCCCTCAAATGGATTATATGGTCCATGTTGTTCTAATTTAGTGTTCATCGCTATATGATATTTTAGTTAAACCTGGAAAACCCAATTTACCCATCATTTCTGTGTATGATTGATATTTCCCTTTTTTCGAAATTTCATAGTTATCAGAAAATCTTATTGGGTAGACCCAAATTTCTGAATCTAGTTTCCTATTGGTCATGAAGTAAGCATACTTATTCCTTATTTTATAATAAGATAGAGGTTTCCATAGTTCCCATTGTAATTCTCTTATGAGATATTTATCTGGGATAATAACCTGATTCTGAAATTTCAAAGAAGCTTCTCCAAAGTCATCTAAGAAATCGTAGGCCTTTTTGAATAAGATACGATTAAACTTAATATGATATACCTTGGTAAGGAACAGAGCTATTTGCCAAATCCTAGGAGGATGATTCAAGCAATCAAGGTTGAATTGGTTCTTTTCCCCTTGACTCAGCTTGTTGTATCTCCTGTAGGATAGCAGAATGGACCTGTAATCTCTTTTGCTTTCGATATTCAGGTGAGAATTCATCCCTATACCCGTATAATGCAATTTGGTATGCCCTGTTGAATGCCTTTCTTCCATGTTTCTTATAAATTTTATTCATTCTTACTACAAAATGCCTTCTCCTATGTTTATCCATTCTTGCTTCAGCAGGAAAGATAAATCTTCGTATTTTAGTTGGCTTACCCTTAAAGAATATCGATTGATGACCTTTCTTGGGTAAATCAGTTATGCCTTGTTTTATAAGATTCTTACCCTTGATAGTATGAATGTATAAATTGGCATCTACTCCTAATAAAAGAGTTATGGTTCTTCTAGCATGGTATCTTGAAAAGAATCCTAAACCACATATATGTTTTTTATATAACAACTTCTCGGTTCGGTATTTACTTTCTGTTGCATATTGATATTTGGTCCATCCCCAATATTCATCAGGCCTCCAAGTCCATACATATATTAAGTCTGGGTATATTTTCCGATTATCCCTTGCTAGTTTTACCATTTAATTTCCTTTTTGCAGCCCTGTACCAGAGTTGAATGGATTTCTCATTAGCATCAGGGAATTTCTTTTTCATTCTCCTTACTACTCTCTCTTGGTCAAATCCCTTTTCGGTTAATTCATAACAATAGGATTTCTTAGTACCCTTAATGAGGTTAAAAGAATCTCTTTCTCTTGGAGGTTTCTTTTCTTTGGGTTTCTTTATACCTGGTACTCTTTTTAATTTTCGAATACCATCTTCTCCCTCTTCTCCTAAGAATCCTAATCTTAATCTTGAATTACGGATTGGGTCAGTTTTATCATAACCAATTGCTTCCAATTGTTTATCTGCCCATTCATCGTACTGGTCAATTAGAGATTTATCTGGTTTGTTAGTGGAGTTACTGATATACTTGATTAAATCAAATACTCCTGCAGCACAAGCATCAGGAAAAGGTATACCAAGGATTACTGCCTTTCTTTTGAGATCCTTGTACTTCATGTTTCTACCGGCGGCTCCTAGGAAATTTTGTTTTTCCCTTGATGGAGCTGGTTTATCTTTTTTCTTTTTTGCCATAGTTTTAAAATCTTTGATTGTAATAGGTTTGAGTTAATTCTTCATGAGTTACATACTCATAGGGAACTAATCCCATGTTATCAATCTTATCGAAGAGATCATTAGGTAAATCATAAGTGATTAACCATAAGTAATTCTCTTGAGTAATGTGGTTTGATACCATATCCTTAATTTTTGGGAAATTAGGTAATAGGTTCAATTTATCATCCTCCCAGCTATCACTGAATTGGTTGAGGATATTATTTGCTTTGTTAAAGCGGATGTCTAAGTTGGTATTCTTCATATTGTCTATATTAAAATTTTGTCTAATTAATTTTCTGATGCAAATATAATACTTATATTTTAAATACAAATATATTTGCATTATTAATTTGGGCTTAAAAAACAGCCCTAATAGCCACTACATCTTCAATGTATATCAAGGAGATGATTTCTTTTTGGATTGGGCAAAAAGCAAAGATTGTGTTATCTACTTCTGATACCATTGTAGTAGCTAGATAGGTATCCTTTAAGTTCTTTGCATTTAATAAGATATCTCCAGGCCTTACTTCTCTTGGTTTGATACAAAGCCAGGTTAATCCTTGAAAGTTTAATGTGTTGTTCCCATTAGATGAAAAGAATTCTAAGGGTCTACTTACTCTGTAGATATCAACCATTGATGTAGTTAATTGATATGGATTGCATGAAAAGCTGTAACATTGAAGGATTGCTTGAGGTTTCTTTGAACCCATTCTTAGTTGAGTAGCTAATTCTCTTTTTCCATTGAGTTTTACATAGACTCTATAATCTGTAGAATCTATCAGTTCCCTGAGTAATGTAATCTGTGATGGAGTCATCGTTTTTGTTTTTTAATGATTAATATTTTATTTGCAAATATACTTTATTTGTATTTAATACGCAAAATTTAAATAGGATGGTAAGAGTAGCTAGATATCTACGAAAAAGGGTAGTTTCCCAACTACCCAGTTCCAGTGTCGAATAATAAGATTATTAACGTATAATAAAACGAGCATCAAGATTTAGGTTAACATTACTGTTCTTGAACGCATAACATAATTACTAAAATGCTAAAACAACGAAATTTGTTTTTGTTAATGATGTATGTAAAACATTTAATTATAGTTGTCCATTTCTGGATCGTCTTCTGAATCTATATTCATTTCCAATTCTCTTCGGATCTCATGAAAATCCACATCTTCAGGTTCTTCCCTATGTATCTTATAATTATCTGTAATCTGAATAAGTTCTGTCTTTACTGCATCCAGACCTTCTTTAGTTACATCTAATCCTTGTTGAGTCTTAGCAGATACATCTGGCAAAGCATCTAACTCATAATGTTCTTCTAAGAATTTAGCATCCTTTTCATTAAAAGATTCTTTCTGTTTAGTATGTTCTTCTTCTAAGATTTTTAGGGCATCTTCTTTAGTAACAAAGTTGTTTTGCTCCATTACTCCAGCAGAACTTTGATTGTTAATATTGAAGACATTAGTTGTACCACCCATGATATTCTTAATCATTGAAGATAGTTGTGCTCCAGCTTTCATCTTCAAATCTAAAGCTTGTCTAAGTTCTGCAGATATGAAAGGTACATAATGATCTCCCTGGGATCTTTTTAATATTTCTACTTGAGAAGCAGCTTCCATTCGATCTTCCATTGCCATACTGATAGACATACCTGTAATGGCATTTAATATCTCTTCTTGATTTTGTTTATCCCAGATTCGATTATTTAATAACCTTTCTCTTAGGACCATATTGATATCTTCAATATCACATCCCAGATATGAAGCTAATGATGAAGGATTATGGATTACTCCGCAAAGTAATCCATTATTAAGTGCCCATTGATTTACTACATGAGTAATAATGTTCTTCTTTTTAACGTCTTTTATTTCTGGACTTACTGTTTGATGATATTCTACCATCATTGCGGTTAGACCTGTTACCCTTGGTATCCTTTTCATTATAAAAACCCTTTCTTATGTCAAATTTATCAAAATGTTGAATAAACTTGATGTCATACATCCAATATACTTTATGATGTTCATTATATATGATAAGTTGATCATTTCCTCTTATGATAAGGTTAATATGTTCATCTTGAGTAGAGGATGTGAGTATGGCATCCCTGTTATCCTGGAATAGTGGATAATCTGGGCCCAAAACATGGAAATCCATTATTTCATATTGGTTACCATGAAGGTCTGTAAATATATCATTTATTTGCATAATTTTATGGGATTAATGTTATGAGATACCCATGTTCGTTTCCTATCGAAGTTTCTCTGATTAGAAGGTTTTCATATTCTGATTTGAACCTTTGGAATTCTTCCTTAAGATTTTCGAAATAATTAGGTTCAATGATTTCTCTGTAGTCCAATATTTTAATTATTAAACTGTTACCAGTGATTTGAATATCTATGTTTACTTCTTTATTTTCACCTATTTTAGTGAGAAGAACTGTCTTGGCAATAATGTATAACCAAGTCCAATTAATGTGTTGCCCTAAAAGTTTCATATCTGTGATATTTAA